>Ga0116146_1000469_pt1 | contig 50547 bp, 45 predicted proteins | sample AD_JPNHG2_MetaG_FD_89748 | JGI IMG/M metagenome (GOLD analysis project Ga0116146, IMG submission 89748) | Active sludge microbial communities of municipal wastewater-treating anaerobic digesters from Japan - AD_JPNHG2_MetaG | ecosystem: Engineered > Bioreactor > Anaerobic > Digestate | place... | reverse complement strand
TTCACGTTGGCGATGTTGTTGCCGACGGTGTCGATCCGATACTGGTTGGCATTCAGGCCCGAAAGGCCGGTATACATTGCACTGGTCAATCCCATTGCCCGTCTCCTTTTCTTCTGATCCGGCTCGGCTCTTGCGGCCGAGACAGCCTGTCATGTCGATTACTTGCATCGGCCGTTGCCGTTCGCACAATCGGCCGGACGAAACCCTTGAATCATGCCGCAGCCTCTGATTTTTCTTCCTGCGAGGCCGACTCCGAATCCTCCTCCGTTTCCAGATCCGATCGCGGCTCCGTGACCTCGGTCAAGCTGGTGATGGGCAATCTCAATCCGTTGTCGAGCCGCAGCAGTATCTCGCCTCTGCTGGTGAACTCGATGCCGGTCACAAGACCTTTGAGTTCATACTCGTTTCCGTTCGAATCGGTGACGATGCCCTTGATCTGCTTGCCGATCAGTCCGGAAGCAGAGGCGACTCTCTGCTGATCGGTAAGTTGTTCGAGCCGCTCGGTGAGGCGGGTGTTCATCTCCAGTTCCCGGATGGTGGCCATCTGGGAGATCATTTCCTGGTTGGTCATGGGCTCGAAGGGATCCTGAAGCTGAAGCTGTTTAATCAGGATCTTCATGAAATCCTGGCCGCTGATGCCGGACACATCCCGCTGGGTTGTCGTCTGCGCGGTCGAACCGTCCGTGTACCGTGTTGCTGTTATCTGCATCTTGTTGTCCTCTCAGCCGTCCCGGCGCAGCCGGGACAGGCGGATGGATCCGCCCCGTCCTCCGACGGGGCGGATCTGCACGCGCCTTGTCACACAACCAGGTCGACGCCCGTCTCCGCCAGACGATCGACCCGATCCTGCTCCTCCCCGGATGAAGCGTTCTCCTGGGAGAACGCGAAAGCTTCGTTCGACCATTCTGATTCCGAAGGAGTCTGACTTCCGCCGCCTTCGTGCCCCTGCCATGCGGGCTCATGGGAAGACTGGCCATCCGAGTGTTCCTGTTGCTGGAACGGCCGGTCCTGATGGGCTTCACCAGGATTGGCCTGGGGAACCCGCAGTTCGACCTGGATCTGGTTGAGTTTGAAGCCGTGTTGCTCGAGGGAACTCCGCAGCTCGTTGATGCGGCTCTGGAGGGCATCTCGTCCCAAGAGGGAGTCGGCCTGCAGTCGCAGTGTCAGTTCATCGCCGTGCGTGCGGACGTCGACCCTGAGCCGGCCGAGTTCCGGGGGCTCGAGCTTGAGGACCATAGACGAATGCCTCGCGCCGATATTCGCCCGGACGACGTCGGCGAGCTCGGTCATTGCCCGGGCCTCCTTCAGACTGATGCCCTGGCCGCCCAAATCGCGCCCGAACGAGGCGGGGGCAGGTTGAAGATCAGGCGAGACGATCCGTCCGCGTACACGTCCGGCAAGTTCCAGCAGACCCCTGAACTCGTCATTGGTGTCGGTTTGATGGGCGGAACCGTCCGCGTTCCTGGCCGCATCGCCGGAAGACGCTTGTGAGGCCGCATCATGTTCCGGTGAGCGGTTTTCGTCCTGCCCGAGCAACTGCTTGTTTGTGGAGCTACCGTTTTCCAAGCTGCCGAGCAGCGGCGGTTTCGTCATCGGGTTGGGAGGCGTCTCGCCGGTCGGCCGGGCCGCGACCGTTGGTTCTGAACAACTGGCAGGCTGTTTATTCATCGCCCTGCGATCCCGGGTCTCGATCGCCTGTTCCAGATGGGCGGCGACGCCTCGAAGGAACTGCCAGACGGAGATTGACAGTTCCTGTGCCGGTTGGACGTTCGCGCCGGAAGCAGGCTGCGGAGCCTGCTCGCCGGAAGAGGTTCCGGTTGTCTCGCGGGTTGCCGAGACTTCAGTCGCCTGCGGAGGAGCCCACCCGCCAGGGGCGGCGTCGCCCGCCTGAGCCGTCGCCGGGATATCCGGGATGACTGCCGCAACCGGATCGGCAACCGCCCAGATTACAAGCTGGGGCGAGGTTTGCGTCGTCGGCGAGTCGTCTACCCGGTTCTCTGCCGGGGCGGTGTCCATCGGGAACTCGGTTGCCCCGGGTGTTGGTTTCCACAGCAGGTTTTGCGCAGCTTTTGTCTGCTCCGAGCTCTTTTGGGAGGGCGCCGGCTTCAGCTCAGGCGGGACTTGCGGGACCGGATCGGCGGCGCTCGGCTCCGTTGCGTGTTCGACAACGAGGGGTTCGTTTGCCCGAGGGGATTCCTCGGCAGGGGCGGGTTGCGGAGACTCAGCCTGAGCGGGCTCGATCGGCGTTCCCTTCACCGGCGATTCGGGTTTTGCGGTCTGCTGGTTCTTCTTGGGTTCCTGAGGTCCTTCCGCGCCCTTGCTTTTCGACCGGCCGGAGGTCACGGCCTGGGGATCGCGCGTAGCTGCCGCTTTGTCTTTGTCGGCGGCGCGATGCTGTTGCTCGCGCACGGTCCGGTCGACGCGCGAGCCGACCGAGCGGCGGGCCGAATCGAAGACAACCGCAAACACGTCATCGAGCTGCTCGGGCTTATCGCGGACGGTCTGCGCTGAGTGTGCAACAGTCCGGACTTCCGCCCATTCCACGGTGGGCATGTCATCCTCCGTCGGATGCGGGCTTGCCGGAATCATCCCCACCGGCCGCCGTTGAGCTTCCATATTTGCCAATCTGGTTCAGGATCCTCCCGATCCAGGCCTTATCCTCTTCCGTCTTACAGGCGTTGATAATTCCTTTGACGCGGTTCTCATCCATTTTCATCAGAAGCTGAACCGCGTCGGGTTCCTTGATCTGATTCTTGAGCAACTGCAGCGCGAGTTTAGGTTCCGTCTTGGACAAGAGGTTGAGCTGGCGATCGAATCCCGCCTGCTCGCCCTCCTTCTCGAAGACCTGTTTCTGCTGCTTCAGTTCGTTTTCTTTGCGCTCGAGCTTCTCGAGCAGTTGACGGGTCTCGAGTTGGATGCGCTTGTCGAGCAGATCCCGGTCCCGCAGATCGCGTGCCCGGCGTCTCTCCTGAAGGGCGAGGAGTTCCTTGGTCTGCTGCTGCCGGGCGATCTCGTCGCCGGAGGCTTGGGGGCTCTCATCACGCGGCGTCGGCGTGCCGGCGGCAGCGGCCGGCTGCGACGCAGGGAATTCGCCTCTCAGTACGACGGCGATCTGCCTGGCTCGCTCGGCGTCGAGGCGCCCGCTGGCGAACAGGTAGCCGACGAAACCCGCCACGGCGAAGAGGTTGATCAGCGCCAGCAAGGCCAGAAGATGGTAGAAACGCTTCAACATGGTTCAGATCGATCCTCGTTGAGGCTACGTGCGGACGGCGGCGGTCAGGTCCGCAGCAGTTCGGCATCGGCGTCGCGGCCGAACACGTATCGAACGGCGGCCAACTCGTCGCCTTCCTTCACTTCGAGAACACCTTGCTCGCGGAGGTGCCGTTGCCATTGACGCTCCTTCAGTTTTTCCAGAATCTTCCTCTGCTTGACCGCCTCGGCCAGAACCACGCGTTCCTGTGCCAGCCGGGCCTCCAGGAAGCGCAAGCGGGCGTCGGCTTCCAAGACGCCCTTATGAAGGTGGCTCAGCCAATGGCGGTGCCTCATGACCTGTTGAATATCGATTGCCCCGCCGGTCTGGCTGTGGCGGATGGCGTCGACCTCGTCCTCGATCTGTCGTTGGAGGACCAGACGATGGTCTCGCGTCTGGCGGATCTGGCGTAACCGTTCGGCCACGATGCGTTTCTGCTCATCCTCGCGCTGGCGGCGGATCTTGAGCATGGTCGCGAACCGGAATTTGAATCGTCTGGGCATGTTCTACTCTCTTGCGTTATGCCGCCGTGACCGTTCGGGCACGGCCGCCCTCCCTTGACAGTCTGCGGGTGGTTTCCTCGATCTGCTGAGCCAAGGCGAGCAACTGCTGGCGTGCCTCGGCGAAACTGACCCGCTGGGCCACCCCCTGCTGCAAGAAAGCCAGGACGGCGGGACGGGTCTGGATCACGGCGTCGTATTCGGCGTTCGCGCCGGCGGCGTATGCCCCGATATTCACCAGGTCCTCGATCTCGTTCCAGATCGCGACGGCCTTCATGACGGTTCTGGCCGCGGCCAGATGCTGCGGATCGACGATGGAACTCATCACTCTGCTGATGCTCTCGGAGACGCTGACGGCGGGGTAATGGGACTTGTTGGCCAATGCCCGCGAGAGCCAGACATGGCCGTCGAGAATGCCCCGGACGGCGTCGCCGACCGGATCATTGATGTCATCCGCCTCGACCAGGACGGTATAGAAGCCGGTAATGCTGCCGTTCTCCGTCTGGCCGGCGCGCTCGAGCAACTGCGGGAGCAGCGCGAACGCGCTGGGTGTATATCCCTTGGTCGCGGGCGGTTCTCCGGCGGCCAGGCCGATCTGTCGCTGAGCCATGGCGATGCGGGTGATTGAATCCATGAGCAAGAGTACGTTCTTGCCGCGATCGCGGAAGTACTCGGCAACCGCCGTGGCGACGAATCCCGCGCGTACGCGCAGGACGGGCGACTCGTCGGAGGTGCTGAGTACCAGTACGGTTTTGCGGCGTCCTTCCGGCCCGAGGTCATTCTGCAGGAACTCATTGACCTCGCGGCCGCGTTCTCCGATGAGCGCCAGGACGGTCACATCGGCATCGGTGTAACGGGCGATCATGCCCAACAATACGCTCTTGCCGACGCCGGTTCCGGAGAAGAGTCCAAGACGTTGCCCCCGACCGGCGGTCAAGAGGGCGTCGATTGAGCGGATGCCGGTGGACAACGGATGGGAGATCCGAGGGCGCTCGAGGGCGCGGGGAGCGGGGCGATAGACCGGGTAACAGGTATCGCAATAGAGCGGCGGGCCGTTGTCGATGACACGGCCCAGGCCGTCCATCACGCGTCCGATCATCTCGTCGCAGAGGGGGACTTTCGCCTCGCCGGGCCAGGCGGTCACGTTGTCGCCTCTGGCCACGCCGAGCGTGTCCTGCAGGGGCATGACGATGGTGTGGTCGTTTCTGAAGCCGACGACCTGGGCCTCGATGCGGGTACCGTTCTGCCGTTCGATCGTGCACATCGCTCCGATCGGCGCGGGGAGGCCCGAGACCGTGATGGTCAGACCGGTGACGTCCACGACCCGCCCGACGAGGGACGGAGTGACCATGGAGTCGACCATCTCGATCTCTTTTGCGAACGCGTTCATGCGTTTTCCGGACCCTCCCGGGTCATATTTTCCGCGGCATGCTGAATCGACGGTGTTCCGCGGACCCCCAGTTCCGCGGCGATGCGGTCAAGCTGCGTCTCGATGCGGGCATCGACCGCGCCGCTGCCCCATTGAACCCAGCAACCGCCGGGCGAGATTTCGGGGGCTTCAACGATTTTCACGAGCTTGCAGGAGGCCTGCCGATCGGCCAGGGACTCCGCGAACACACGAACCGCCTGGGCATCGGCCGGGTTGATCTTGATGGTCACGTCGGACCGTTCTCCGGCGAGACGAATGGCCTCCTCGAGGTTCTCGACCACCACGCGGCGATCGTTTTCGCTGACGTGGCGAACGATCCGGCGCGCGACGGCCATGGCCAGATCGACGAGATCCTGGCGGGCGGCGGCCTGCCAGGCGGCCCGGCGTTCCTCGATATCCGCGATGATCTTCTCGCAAGAGGACAGGAGGCTCTTGTGGGTCGCGGCGAACTGGGCTTTGGCTTCAGCAAAGGCTTGGGCATGGCCTTTTTCTCGCCCCTCTTCGAGGCCTTTCGCGAAGCCGGCCTGATAACCGGCCTCGTAACCCGCCCGGCGGATGGCGTCCTCCTGGGCCTTGGCCTGTCTGACGATTCGGGCGGCGTCGGCCTGGGCCTGGATGAGGGCGGCCTTGACTTCACCCATCATGTCGCTGAGGTGAAACGGCTTGAGTACCGCGCCCTGGAAGGGAAGTGCCTCTGCCGCCTTAATAACCGTTGATCTGCGGGCCATGCCGCGACCTCCTCAACGCGCCTCTCACACCACCACGTCGGACTCGCCGCCGCGACCGGAGATGATGATTTCCCCGGCATCTTCCAGACGTCTGACGACGTCGACGATGCGTTGCTGAGCGGCTTCGACGTCGCTCAATCGGACGGGGCCCATGTATTCCATGTCTTCCTTGATCAACTGGGCCGCTCGTTCGGACATATTGCTGAAGATCTTCTCCTTCATCTCGTCGCTGGCCGTCTTGAGTGCCAGGGCCAGCTCGTCGTTGTCGATTTCCTTGAGCAGGGCCTGAATCCCCTTGTCATTGACGAGCAGGATGTCCTCGAACACGAACATGAGCCGCCGGATCTGTTCAACGAGTTCGGGGTCCTCGGCCTCAAGGGTTTCGAGGATGCCTTTTTCAGTCGCCCGATCCGACAGGTTGAGCATTTCGGCCACGGCCTCGACGCCGCCGACCTTCTGGAACTGCTGGGTCATGACGCCCGACAACCGCTGTTCGAGTCCTTTTTCGACCTCGCGAATGACCTCGGGGTTGGTTTGTTCCATGTTGGCCACGCGGGTGACGACCTCAATCTGCTTGGCGGGCGGGAGTCCGGACAGAATCTCGCTGCCCTTGCTGCTGGGCAGGTGGGCAAGGATCAGGGCGATGGTCTGAGGATGCTCATCCTGCATGAAGGTCAGGAGGTGCTCACTCTCGGCCTTCTGGAGGAAGCTGAAGGGCTGCTGATGCACCTGATGCTCGATCTGCTGCATGACACGGGCGGCCTCTTCCTTGGACAAGGCCCGCTCGAGGAGGGCGCGGGCATAAGACAAGCCGCCCTCGTTGGCATACTGTCTGGCCAGAGCGACGTTATAGAACTCTTCAACGATGGCCTTCTGTTGTTCGGGCGGGACGACTCCGAGAGAAGCGACCTCGCGGGTCACGTCCTCGACGATTTCGCGATCCATGCGTCGCAAGAGGCTTCCCGCCGCCTCCGGTCCGATGGCCAGAAGGAAGGCGGCAACCTTTCGGATGCCGGTGAATCCCTTCTCGGCGCCCTGTTCGTTCTCCTTGTTCTTACCCTTCTTCGCCACGGTTACGCGTTCGCCTCCTCAATCCAGCGCTGGAGGATACTTGCGGAGGACACGGGGTCTCCCTTGATCAGTTCGCCCACCTGTTCAACGATCTGCCGGGCACGTAGGGTTTCTTCGTCGACCTCTTTTCCGACCAAGAGCGGCTCGGTTTCCTTTGCCTCGCTAACCGGCACCTCTTCTTCGACCTCGGCCACGGGCAGTTTTCCTTTCCTTCCGGCCTTTGGGGAGTCCTCGCCCGGCAGCACAGGTGCTTCACCCACTTTGCGGACCATCATCAACATCATCAGCAGCCCGAGGACGGCCAGCACGGCCATTCCGGCCTTGTCCCAATGCGTTGAGACCATGCTCATGACGCCCTCGCCGGCTCCGGACGAACCGAGGTGAGCCAACGCCAGGGCCCCGGCATCCGGAAACCAATCGACGGTAACGCGTTCCTCGGCATCGGGCGGAATCGCCAGGGCGGTCATCACCGACTTCTTGATTTTCTCGCGCAGGCTGGTGCTTGCCGTGTCCAACTCCTGGTCGGACGTCTCCTTGGGAAGATTGAAAACGTTGAGCAGATAGCTCTTGGGGATGGTAACGGACGCCGAGATGCTTTTGATGGTATCTCGAGGCCGCTTGGTCTGGGTGACCGTTTTGTCGGCCTCGGACTTATAAGTCATATCGCTGGTTGTCTTCTCATGGTTGTTGACGGGTGCGCCACCGGCGACGGAGACGGTGGTATTCGGAACCACACCCGGCTCACCCGCCATGGTTGAGGTCGTGTCGGTCTCCGACGTCGTGGACTCGGTCGCAATGACCGGCTTGCCGTAGACCTCCTTGATCTCCTGTCGCGACTCGGGTTCGAGCTCGCAATAGACCTTCACAGACACGGGGATATCGCTGAGCAGTTCGCGAATCTTGTTAGCAAAGTACTCCTCCTTCGCCTTCCGCCGATCGATGTCATCGGCATCCATTCCGTCCTCGGGTCTTGGCACGCCGGCTGCGCGGCCGGTGGTGGCGTCGGCCACGGTGACGTTGTATATGCTGAGGTTGGACACGGCCGAGCTGACGAAGCCGGCGATCGCCCGGACGAGTTCCTTGTCCAGAGTCGCGCCGTCGGCCAACTTGACGGACACGCTGGCGGTTGGTTGGGCGTTGGGTTGTCCGACATGGCGTCTGGTGGCCGTCTCGACGAACACGCGGGCATCGCGGATGCCGTTGAATTCCCTGAGCACGCGGGCCAGCTCGTTACAGCGGGCCACGTTCCAGCGCCGGTCCTGCTCCTGCATGGGCAGCCAGGGATTGCTGGCCTCGCCGATCAGCTTGGCGAATCCGAGGCTGATGTCATCGGGGAGCAGCTTCTGCTGGGTAAGCTGGGCCAGGAGCCTGGGGCGTTGATCGATGGGCACGCGGACAACGTCGCCGGCCAGTTCGTATTTGACGCCGGCGGCATCGAGGAACTGCTGGATACGAGCGGACGCCTCCGGGGTCAGGGGCTGATCGAGGAGGATCACCATCGCCGGTTCGGCCGCCCAACGAACGAGGGCCAAGACAGCCACTGCGATCAGGATGACCGATAAGACGATCGCCAGCTTCTGTGAGGTCGTCAGTCCCTGAAGATGGACCTTGGTCTGGAGCGCGATCTTTCTAAGGAATTCCATTCCTGTCAGCCTCCCTCATTGCGGCCGGGCCCCGAGGCCTCCTTGCCGTTCCGGCCCGCAACAACCGATTTCGACCGGCGCGGCGGGGATCACTCACCCCGCGTTACACGCGCATCTGCTGGATCTCGCGATATGCGTCGATCAACTTGTTTCGCATCTCCATGAGCATGCTGAAAGCCACCTCGGACTTTCGCACGGCACTGAACACGGCGGCCAGGTTGTCGGTCTGGCCGGTCATGATTTTCTCGACGCCCTCGTTGGCCTCTTGCTGAAGGCGGTTGACTTGTTCGAGGCTATTGAGCAGGACCTCGCGGAACGAGGGCCCGCCGGTCTCGCGGCCCGCACCGGTTGAGAGCGTCCTGCCAAGGGGGCCGGGCGGTTGACCCGCGCCAATTCCATGGATACTGAGTGGGTCGGGCATGTGTCTGCCTTTCTACCGAAACGGCGACCTGTGCTGTCGCATCCTCTCATGCGAGAATCCGCAAGCTGGCGGATATCATGTTTTTTGTGGCCTCCATGGCGGTGATGTTGGCTTCATACGCGCGAGTGGCCAGAATCGCATTGACCATCTCGGTGGGTAGATCGACGTTGGGATACTCGACGTAGCCCTGGTACGGCCCGGACTTGATCGCGTGCGGGTGTTCGGGCTCATAGACGCGCTGTCCCACCGTCGGATCCTCGACGATTTTGCTGACATGCACTCCAGGCCGGCCGGCGCCATCACCGGTCTGAAAAACCGCGATTCGCCGCTTGTAGGGGCCCGGCCGGCCGTCGGCGCGTTGTGTCGCCTGGGCGTTGGCGATGTTGCCGTGGATCGTATCCATTCGGATCCTCTGGGCGACCAACGCCGACGTGCTGACATCGAGCGAGCCAAACATTCCATCACCTCATCTTCCGCCGTTGTGGCGATGCACACCGGCCTTCGTGCCGGAGGCGCCTGCCGCGCGCCGGGCCTGGATCATGCCACTGTTCCCCGGATCGCGGTCATGAGTTGATCAAACCGGCCCTTGAGCCGATCCGAGGCAATCTGGTGCATGAGCGTGTTCTCGGCCAACATCGCCATCTGCCTCTCGATCCTCATGTTCGTTCGGTCATGAAAGAGGACGTTCTCCGCCGGTTCCTCGGTCGGAGTCACCACCAGGCAACCTGAGGCGTCTTCCCGGAACTCGCGGGCTCCTCGGAGGCTCAGGGGGCCTCGCTCACTGGGCCGCCTGGCAATCGCCTCTTTCAGGGCGTTCTGAAAGGCCCGCACGTTGAGCTGCCGGGCCTTGTACCCGGGGGTGTCGATGTTGGCGATGTTCTCGGTCAACATCCGGTGTCTGGCATGGGTATAGGCCAGCACCTTCTCAAGCACCGGGACTGTCCCGCTATTGACCGCACCGTGAAAGAGCATCACGTCTTCCTGTCCAGAGCGCGGAATCGGGCGCGTCGGCGCGAACTTGCCGCGCTGCGGGGTATTGAATCAGCAAAATCGATACCAGACGGGTCAAGGCGGTTTGCGAATGTGAAAACAGGCAATTTGGCGGCTCTGAAGCGCAATTTCTGCGCCTGACGCGCGGTTCTTGCCGCCTTGCCGTGCAGTTGTTTTCGCGATCGCATCACGTCTGGACCTCGGTCTTTCCTCACTTGGATCCGACGAGCATTGCACCGCTGCTCTGGGCCGCCAGCAGAGATCGTCTGGCCTCGTCCTGTTCCCGCCACTGTTTGAGTTTGAGGGTCAGCGTTCGCACGCCGATTCCGAGGGCCTCGGCGGTCCTGGCCCGATGGCCGGCGCATTCCCGCAAGGTTTTCTCGATCAACAGCCGCTCCATGTCCTCAATGATGTGGCCGTGGCGAAGTTTTTCGGGGAACGACTCGGCGCGCTGAATTCCGTTGAGCCACGGAACGATGATCTGCTCGGTGAGCACTCCGTCGAGTACCAGCACCGATGCCCGCTCGCACAGGTTTTCGAGTTCTCGAACGTTACCCGGCCAGTCATAATCGGTCAGGAGGCGCATCGCCCCGTCGGATACCCGCAACACCGGGTGCCCCGCCCGGGAAGCGGCCCGCGTGAGAAAGTAATTGACCAGCATGGGAATGTCGTCACGTCGTTCGCGCAGCGGCGGAATCGTCAGCGGAAGGACGCTGAGGCGGAAGTAAAGGTCCTCGCGGAAGCGTTTCCGGGCCACCCAATCGGGAAGATTGCGATTGGTTGTGGCGATCACGCGAACATCCACGGTTCGGGTGGTGCTGCTGCCGACGCGCTCGAACTGTCGTTCCTGGAGCACGCGGAGCAGCTTGGCTTGGAGGGGAAGGGGAATCTCGCTGACCTCATCAAGGAGCAGCGTGCCGCCATCGGCCAGTTCAAATCGTCCCTTGCGGGCCCGGTCGGCGCCGGTGAAGGCCCCCCGTTCGTGTCCGAACAATTCGCTTTCCAGCAGGTTGCTTGACAAGGCCGCGCAATTCAGGCACAGCATGGGGCGGCCGGCCCGTCCGGAGGCGCCGTGCAATCGCCGGGCGACCAGTTCCTTGCCGGTTCCCGATTCGCCCTGGATAAGCACGGTGTTGTTGCTCGGTGCGATCCGGGCGATGGTTTCGCGTACCACCCGCATTGCCGGCGAGTCGCCAATCATTTCCCGGGTTTCGCCGTCAGTCATGGACCGCTTGAGGGCTTCGTTTTCGGATCGCAGGCGTGCATGCTGAATGGCGCGGTCCACCAGAAGCGAAAGCTGCTCGGCCTCGAAAGGCTTCTGGATGTAATCCAGGGCTCCCAGTTTCATCGCCTCGACGGCGGACTCGATCGTGCCGAAGGCGGTCATGACGATGACCGAGGCGTCGCATTCGGCGGCCCGCATCTCGCGGAGGAGCGTCACGCCGTCCATGCCCGGCATTTTGAGGTCGGTAATGACGCAATCGAACGACCCGCTTTTGATTGCTTCCAGGGCCTCGATCGGATCGCCGAAGGTTGTCACGACATGGTCGTCCCGCGACAACGTTTCGGCGATCGACTCTCGCAATACTTCCTTGTCGTCCACAACGCAGACTCGACCCATTAGAGAACCTCCTCGCGGGGTTGACCGAAAGCGAACTCTTCCGGGAGGGGCGACTCCTCGTATCGCACTGGAATGAGGAGGGTGAACACGGCTCCGCCTTCGGGCCGGTTGGCGGCCCGGACGCTGCCTCCCAGGGTCTCGGCGATCTGATGCACGATAGCCAGTCCCAGGCCCGTTCCGTTGTGCTTGGTGGTGAAAAACGGATTGAAGATTCGATCCATGAGCTCCGGGGGGATGCCGGGGCCATTGTCTTCGATTCGAACGGCGAGACGATCGGTCGTGTTGCGATCCGCGCGCACCCGGACGTGCGGTTCTCGGGCGGGGAGGCCGGCCGACGCCTCGGCGGCGTTGATCAAGAGGTTTGTCAAGGCCCGCTGGAGCAATGCGGCGTCGGTGACCAGTTCAAAGCCGTCGACTTCGTCGTCCACCTCGAAAGCTATTGCCGCCTCCCGCATCCGGCTGGCGGCCAGTTCGACGGCCTGCCGCACCACGATTCCGAGTCTGACCGGAGCGGGGTTGGGGGTCGTCGGCCGGCCGAAATGGAGAATATCCGAAACGATCTCCTCCAAGGCGCCGACGCACTTACTGATCTTTTCGACGGTGCGCAGCTCCGCAGGCCGGTCCCGGAGATCGCGGCACAGCAGCGAGGCATACAAGCGGATGCCGCTGAGAGGATTGCGGATTTCGTGGGCAACGCCGGCGGCCATCTCGCCGAGCGCGGCAAGCCGCTCACGGCGGCGCAACTCGGCGTTCTTACGGGCCAGTTCCCGGCGCAGGTGACGCACCTCCTGCCCGAGCTTGTCGTGCGCCCGCTTGAGCTGGTCGGTCACGTCGTTGTAGGCGGCGATGATGGCGGCCAGCTCTTTTTCGCGGTCCGTGATCTGTGGCGTTACGACACTCATTGGTCCGTCCACTCCACTTGCGAGACTTGCGGCCCTTCCTGGCTGGCGGCGTAGGCCGCTCCCGCCATTCGCGTGGCTTTCAGGCGACCGAGGTCGGATGCGGTCTCCCGGCGTCGGCCGGCGAGGATCTCGGCGTCGGCCTTGTCGCCCTGCAGGATGCCGGCCAGAGCGGCGTTGAGCTCTGAGATCATCTCATCGGCCCGCCGGGCGTCGTCATCGGCCATACGTGAGCGGACCTCGGTCCAACATTGCTGATAAGGCCGCATCCGGTTGGCCAGCGCTGCCAGCCGGTCGATGATCTGCCGGCGCCGGCCGAGCACTTCGAGAAGCATCTCCGCCTGATCCGAAGCGATCAGCATTCGCTGACGGTCGGCCAACCCCTTGAGTTGCCGACAGAGCGCGCACTGCTCGGTCAGGATTTCGAGCACGTCGTCCCGCTCATCGCTTTTCGCCTCGGGTGTTGAGCCGGTCACGTTCATCGACGTTTCCTTTCCGGGAAGGTTTCCCGTCATTCGCATCACGGAGTCCCCGCGAGGACGACCGAAAAGGTCGGCGTTTTCTCAAGCCAGTCGAGGTATGCCGTCCAGTATTCGCGGTCCTCATCCGGGGAGTACTTGGTGAACGCCTCATCTGAGATACCCTTGAGCGCCCAGCGGGCCCGTTGCAGCGTCATTCTCGCCTTGTCGATCTTTCCCAACCGGATGTAGCAGTTGATCATCTGGATATAGGCGGACATGGCCAACGGATCGTCCTGATACAACCACGCCGCGCGGTCATACAATTCGAGGGACTCGACAAAGGGCCTCAGGTCCGACGGATCGGAGACGCGGGCAAGATCGTGAACCACATCGGCCCTGTAGAAGTGGCTCAGTTTGACGTAGGCCCGGTCGAGCAGGCCGACCGTCGAGGCATCGCGGGCGCGGAATCGCTCAATCAGGCCGTCGTAGAGCCGGCGTGCCTTGTTGAGCCGCTCGACGTACGTGGCCCGCAGGCGGTCCTTGTGCGGCGCGTTTCTGGGATCGCCGTAGTCGTCGTAGAGCCGGTCGGCGCTGATGCGATGGGACTCGGCGAGCATGAACATCGCCCGGCCGCTCCGGGGATCATTCGGGTAGCGATCGAGGGCCTCCTGGAAGCGAGCGATAGCCTCCTCGTACTTTCCGGCGCGGATGTAGAGATCGCCCAGGCGGAACAGGGCCTCACGATACTCGCGGGCCTCGGGCATCACCGAGCGGAGGGATTCCTCGGACTTGTGGCCCACGAGTCTCAAGAGGGCCTGCTCGGCTTTCTCGAGGTCCCCCTTTTCGATGAAGCAATCCGCCAAGGGGACGAGTGAAGAGACCGCGGCAGGCGTTCCAGAGTATTTGACCATATTTTCCTGGTATCGGGCAATAGCCCGGTCGTAGTCGCCGACGGACTGGTACATCTGCCCAAGCCGCCGCAGGGCCTCCGGCACCCGTGGGTTGGTGGGTCGGTCGGTGACGAAGCGGTCCAGGACCTCCGCGGCCTGGCGAGGGTCGCCGGCCCGGTCGAGGGCCTCGGCGGCGCGCCAGATCGCATGGGACGACCGAACCTCATTGAGCGAGGCGAGTCGGGCAAGCCTGAGATACTCGCGGGCAGCCTCTTGGAGGTATTCGCGGGCCCTGGCGACGCGGCCGGCGGCGGTGGCGGAAGCCTCTTCCTCGACCAGCAGAGATTCTCCGAGTTTCATGGCCAGGTCGGCCAGCCATTCCGCGTAGCCGGCCTGTCGTTCGGTATCCGCGGGGGGCACGAGCCGGGCCGCCTGGCGGAGATAAAGCATGGCCTCGGCCGGGCGCCCGCGGGACAGGAGGTTCTGATACCAGCCGGTGGCCGATTCGCGTATCTGTTGGATATTGACGAGCGATCCGTAGGGGCTGTCCATGGTCTTCTGAACCGCGTCGGAATACGATTCGATAGACTCATCGAATCGTTCGAGGGCAGCCAGCGTTTCGGCGCGGCCGAGGATGGCCGCCGTGCGATACGGACCCGGCGGAGCCTTGTCGAGCACGTCTTCGTAAAACGAGAGCGCAAACTCGGGCGACTCCTGTTCCTGGAGGATTCTGCCAAGCAACCAGCCGGCGCAGATATAAGTGGGATCGGAAGCGGCCAGGCGGTTGCGAACCGAGCGGAGCAGCCGCTCTGCGTCATCCTTGCGGCCGAGGTGATACCATGAGAGGGCCTGAAGATAGTCGAATTGACCGGCAAACACCGAGTCGCGGAACCGAGCGACATGGTCCGAGAGGAAGCGCTCGGCAGCCGCGTGGTTTCCTTCGCGTCCGAAGAGCTCGACCTTTTGAAGCGCCGCCCAGAATTGAAGTTCCTGACTCACTCCATCGCCGACCATGAACTGGTCGAACAGGTCATGCAATTCCTGGGCGCTCATGCCCTGGGTGGCTCGGCGGATCTCGATAATGCGTTTGCGGATCTCCCAAGCGTCGGGGACGCCTTTCTCGACTGCTTGCTGGTACTCGGCCAAGGCGGCGGCCGGCTTCTGGAGCCACTCGAGGGCCATGGCGCGCATTCGATGCGTCGGTCCGTCGAACGATTCTCCCTCGCCGAGGGACATGTTTGTATTGATGATGATCCGCTCGCAATTGCCCGTACCGTGAACGGCATTGCCCTGTTCGTGGAGAAAGATGATCCTGGCAAGCTCGGCGTATAACCGGCGTCTCTCGGCGGCCGTGCGGTCGGGAGCAGCCAGCAGCTCAGAGGCATACCGGCTGGCCTCGGGATAGAGGCCTGAGTCGGCCAAAGCTCTCACATCGCTCAGCAGTTGTTCGAAGGTAGGAGGAACCGGTCCGGGACGGAGGCGCCAGACTCCGACCGCCAACAGCGCGAGCGACACGATCAGCAACGGAACCTGCCATCGCGTCGCCAACTGCTTCGCCAGGCTGCTGTGCCGAATGACTTCGCTCATCCTGAGCCTTCCAACCAACAGGGGTCTTCCTGACCGCCCCTTTCAACGACCGATGCTCGGGTCAAGATTGAGACCTGAGATCGAGTTTGATCTTAGTCGGCAGTTCTGGGGCGTTTAGAACAGCGGCGAACCGGCTGGTGAAGACATTTTTTGCCGATCCGCGCGCAAGATCAGCGAGGGTCGAACCGCGTTAGCAGCCTTACCGGACGATGACATCCCACGTGGCAGTATTGACAACACAGACGCGCAAGGTGGCTGGGAAGGAAGAAAGATTTTGCCGAGATCATCAACAAAATGTCCGATAACTTGCGCTGCTCAGTCCGGTGAACTATTCGGCGGCAACGGAACTCGGATTGATCGAAGGCGGAGCGCCTTTTTGCGGGCCACCACCCAAGCGCTCTGCGATCCAAAAACATGCGCGCAAGCCGCACACATATCTGGCCATAGGGTTCTAAGGCGGAGCGCCTTTTTGCGGGCCACCACCCAAGCGCTCTGCGATCCACAAACATGCGCGCAAGTCGCACACATATCTGGCCGTGAGGTTCTAAAAGGGACATGTGCTTTTCAGCGTCGCTTGGAGGTAAGCTGCCTCCGCAACAACAGCGACGATCGTGTTGCGTGTTCGAGTCGCAGAGGTTCAGAGAGTCGTGTGGTTGCCGAGGCCTTCACTCATGGGTGGGGTAACTCTGTTCGGGGATGTGTCGAAGAAAGCGTCCAGGCGACGGTCATCAGCCTGGTCACCGTGGTCACGGTACTCATCAGGCTGCTGCCACACTTCGGAAGGCTGTCCCCACAGCCACAACAGGCCACCGGCTACTGCATCAACCGCCGTCCGTATGCCTGTCCGAAAGGGAGCAGGCAGTCTCTGAGGCGATGTGAGAAGCACGGTTGAGAGCACGCAGCCCAAACCCACAACCAAGCACTGCAAGCCTGTCGGCGATGCCTTCATTTCTGCCTTCCGCACGTCGAACCGGTTGCGGGGCGGCCCGGCGAGCAACGGCAACACCCCGGTTTGCCATTGCATTCATTCGGACCAACCCCGCATCCAGCAGGCACAAGACTGCCTCCCAAGCACCCATGCCTCAACCGAAGGCGGACCGCCTTTTTGCGGGCCGCAACCCAAGCGCACTGGCATCCGGAAACATGCGCGCAAGCCGCACCGCTGTCTCGCCGTAGGGTTCTATTACCCAGATTGCCCAAGCACCGCACTCGTCTGCCACACCATGCCGGCCACAACCTCGCGACGCACCGTAGCACGCATGCTCCCAAAGGGACGCTGCCATATGATTAGAAACATGCCCGCGATTTGCGTTGCAGGCAATTACAACTATCGCGGTTGTTTATAGTCGCGCGAGAGACGGGTTTTCGTCTCGGCATATTCCCGCAGCGCCCCGGCCACCGAGGTGGCAAGGCAGACAGAGAATCGCTATCTTCTGTGCTGCCTGCTGATTGCGGCGGTTTTTCGACAGGCGATGTCGGAGGCGTGCTCGGCGGTAGATGGGCATGCGGCGAGAACAGGACAGACGCAAGATACGTCAACAGAGGCACTTATGGCAGCACTGAGAGACGACCCGTTCGGGGTTGAGTCGACGCTGGTCACTCAGGCGGGGGCTGTGCGTTTCTACAGCCTGTCCAAGCTGGCGGCCTGCGGAACTGGTAAGCTCGATCAGCTCCCGTTTTCGATCCGGGTTCTTCTTGAGAACGTCCTGCGCAACGTGGATGGTTTCCAGGTGACAGCGGAGGATGTGACCCGATTGGCAGCATGGAGTCCCAAGCCGGCCGAGGCTGAAGTACCCTTCAAGCCGGGCAGGGTGATTCTCCAGGACTTCACCGGCGTACCCGCCTTAGTCGACTTGGCGGCGATGCGGGCGGCCTTGAAGCGCCTGGGCGGGGATCCTCGAAGGATCAATCCGGAGGTTCCCTGTGACCTGATCATCGATCATTCGGTTCAGGTGGACGCGTTCGGCAGGGTCGAGGCCCTGCGCATCAACCAGGAAATCGAGTTTGAGCGGAACCGCGAGCGGTATGCCTTTCTGAAATGGGGGCAACAGGCCTTCGACAACTTCCGCGTGGTGCCGCCGGCGACCGGCATCATCCATCAGGTGAATCTTGAGTACCTAGCCAAAGTTGTCCTCACGCGCCCCGCAGGGGGACACACTCTGGCGTTTCCGGACAGCGTTGTCGGGACAGACAGCCACACCACCATGATCAACGGGCTGGGGGTGGTGGGCTGGGGTGTTGGGGGAATCGAGGCCGAGGCGGTCATGCTCGGGCAGCCGATCTATATGCTCAGCCCTGAGGTGATCGGATTCAGACTGTCCGGCCAGCTCCCGGAGGGGGCGACGGCCACGGATCTTGTGCTGACGGTCACTGAGATGCTGAGAGCCAAGGGAGTGGTCGGCAAGTTCGTCGAGTTTTTCGGCCCCGGCTTGGCGGAGATGTCGCCGGCAGACCGTGCCACATTGGCCAACATGAGTCCGGAATATGGCGCGACGATGGGGTTCTTTCCGGTTGACGAGCAGACACTGTGGTATCTGGCCATGACGGGTCGACCGGTGGAGTTGATTGACCTGGTCGAGCGTTACTGCAAGGAACAGGGGCTGTTCAGGGGGCCGAACACACCCGATCCGGTTTATAGCGATACGCTTGAACTCGACATGAGCACGGTGGAACCGTGTCTGGCGGGTCCGCGGCGGCCCCAGGACCGGGTTCCGCTGAAGGTGATGAAGAAGCAATGGCGCAAAGACTTGACTGCGTCCTACAAGATCCCCGATGTCGCGACGGAGAAGGGCGTCGACACTGAGTGGAGCGGCTGGCGCTTCAAGCTCAACCACGGGGCGGTCGTGATCGCTTCAATTACCAGTTGCACCAACACGTCTAATCCGTCGGTGATGCTCGGGGCCGGTCTGCTGGCCAGGAGAGCGGTTGAGAAGGGACTGGCTTGCAAGCCGTGGGTCAAGACCAGCCTGGCGCCCGGCTCACGGGTGGTCACTGATTACCTGATCAAAGCCGGCCTGATGCCGTCACTGGAGAGACTCGGGTTCCACGTCGTGGGTTATGGCTGTACCACCTGCATCGGCAACAGCGGGCCGCTGCCGGAGCCAATCGCTGATGCGATAACTAAAGGCGATCTGGTGGTGGCTTCGGTTCTGAGCGGCAACCGCAATTTCGAGGGGCGGGTCAATCCGCTGACCAAGGCCAACTATCTGGCCAGCCCGTTGCTGGTGGTGGCGTATGCTCTGGCCGGAACGACGGACATCGATTTGACCTGCGAGCCGATCGGGAAGGGCTCCGACGGACGTGACGTGTATCTCAAGGACATCTGGCCGGGCGAGAAGGAGATCAGGGAGGCCGTCGAGCGATGCGTGAGCCCGGAGCAGTTCAGCCTCTGTTACGCCAGGGTGTTCGAAGGCGATGAGTTGTGGCGATCGGTGCCTTGCGGCGGGAGCGAGCTATACGATTGGGACGTCAACAGCACTTACATCCAAGAAGTGCCGTTCTTCACGGAGATGGCCACGGAAGCGGGGTCGGTTCAACCGATTACCGGTGCCCGCTGTCTGGTGATGGTGGGCGATTCGGTAACCACGGATCACATTTCTCCGGCCGGTTCCATCAAGCCGACAAGTCCAGCCGGGCTTTATTTGCAGTCGCTTGGGGTCAAACCGGCCGATTTCAACAGTTATGGTGCCCGGCGAGGGAATGACCGGGTGATGGTCCGCGGCACGTTCGCCAACATTCGCCTGCGGAACCTGCTGGCGCCCGGCACGGAAGGCTGCACAACCGTCTACCTGCCAACGGGCGAGCAGATGAGCATCTATGATGCGGCCTTGAAGTACAGAGAGACCGGGACGCCACTGATCGTTCTGGCCGGCAAGGAATACGGTACCGGCTCATCGCGGGACTGGGCGGCCAAGGGGCCGATGTTGCTGGGCATCCGGGCGGTGATCGCCGAGAGTTTCGAGCGGATTCACCGCAGCAACCTGGTGGGAATGGGCATCCTGCCACTGCAATACAAGCCGGGCCGAAACCGCGAATCACTCGGCCTGATGGGCACGGAGACGTTCGACATTCTTGGGCTGAGCAATGACCTTAAACCGCGACAGGATGTGAAGGTGGTTGCCCGCCGCAGCGACGGCGCGGTCGTAGAGTTCACGACCATTTGTCGGATCGACACGCCGCCGGAGATCGAATACTACCGCAACGGCGGGATCTTACAGACGGTGATTCGCAGGATGCTGCGGGGTTGAGTCATTTCAACCGGCGATCATCGTTCCCCGCCGGGCGGGTAACCTATTGGCAACAGATAGAGGACGCGGGCGTCCTTGGGAAGTTGAAGGACTTGGGCCACCCGCTCATCCTCGAACGCCCCGACTGGTACGCCGCTCAGGCCGAGGGCGGTCGCCTGGAGGAGGATATTCTGGGCCACATGTCCGGCCTCGATGAAGCAGTAGCGTTCGGCCCGGCCTCGGTACTTGCGGGCCGAGCGATCAACGACGGCGGCGATAACGATCGTCAAGGGGGCATCGCCCACACAGTCCTGATCGATGCTGGCCCGTTGGAGTTCACGGCGAACGTCGCCGGCCTGGTGCGGCATGAGTGCATGGTCGCGAGGCAGGTAATGGTCAATGCCTTCGCGGGTCACCAGGTAGAGCTCGACGGGATACAGGGCCCCGGCCGACGGAGCGGCGCGGTAGCCGGAGGAGCGGTCGGTGATGCCTTGACCGGCCCAGCAGAGTTGGCCGATCTGCTCGGGCGTCAGGGGCCTGGGGGCAAACTCTCGAATGGAACGTCGCGTTGCGATGGTCTGTTCGAGGGGCATCTTGCCGGACAGATCCGCGGGGGGCAATGGTTTGCGGTCTTGCGGCCTTGTGGTGGACACGCCTGGTCCTCCCAGAACTGACACACCGATAGCCATCGCGCAGTAGCAAGCATGAGCTTGTGTTCTGATCATTGTATCCTCCGCGTAACAGGACGGGAGCGTTTTCCGGACATCCTACGGTCCCGGGCGCCGCATTGTAACCGGGCCGTGCGTCGAGCTGGTCGATGAATGGCAGAAGCTATTCGATCCCGTCGCGTTTGCCGATGCCCGCCTTCGACATCGGGCAACACGTCGGGGCGGTAACGGCCCTCGTCGGCCGGGAAGAGTTCATGATACCAGCTTGGGGCGATGGCCGCACGGGGGAAAGCGTTCAGCGGTTCGGGAAACACAACGGCCGGCCCCTCGGGGCCGGCCGTCGATCGTTAAGTGGAAGTGTTGAGGAGCATACGGAGGAGCGTTTTGCGCTCGCCGCTAGAGTCCCATGCCCTCCTTCGTGAACACCGAATCCGGCAGATTCACATTGAGTTTGATGTTGGTGGTCATGTACTTGCCGAGGAGAACCTGCTGCTCGTCGTCCGCGTAGCACAGGCACAGGGTTGGGACGAGCATCTCCTTGTCCAAATGGATGAGCAGGAGGCGATCGGGCCACTCACCGCCTTCGCCGGTATAGGGCAGTCGCCGCTCGAAGAGCAACGTTTCCCGGCCGTCGACCTGGCTCTTGCCCCTGTACTTGAAATCCAGCGTCCCATGTTCCCTGGAAAGCTTGGCGTACTTGAGTGCCAGGCAGAGCGTGTTTCGCAATCCAAACTGGTCAATCGTCCGGCGGGATGACCTCATCGCATCCTTGCCATGGATGGGGCGCATCACATGGCTGACGAAGAGCCTGGCGACCGCCCCCGGCTCAACGACGGCCATCTGCTGATTGTTCTCGACCCAGCGGTCGGCGACGTAGAGGACGCGATCGCACTTGTCGGCGTTCCTGGTCCACTCCAGCCGCACGCTGAAGGGTTTCTCGCGGAACATGGCGTTGGTTACCTGCTCCGGGCCGAGCTTGCCGCCGATCCTCTCCTGTTTGGTGAAGACGCAGGTGTAATCGCGAACGGCACTATCGTAGTACTCGACGGCATCTTCGAAGAAATGAATCGGGTCTCGAGCGGCTCGCTCCTCGATGGACTCGCCCAAGTGGGCATGCAAGGGAACGAGGGCCGCGAAGGCCGCGTTGCGCTGAGAGGATGTTGCCGACTCGGACGCGTCGGCGGCCGGCTGCGTCTTGCGAGCCCAAGGCTCGCGCACATGGACAAGCACTCCGGCGAGCACGATGAGACCGATGATGATCTTGATGTGACGTCCGCGGCGGCGACGGGGTTGAGTTTCGATCATGGACTGATCCTGAAAGCCTCTCACGTGAACCGACAGGGAAGGCTCTTGGCATTCCCGCGGCCGGCGCCGGTCCTGCTGAATCGGCGCCTGTCGAATGGATCTTCATCTCACAGCGTCGCGGGCTCGACCGCGCTCGGTCCATCCACCTCGGATATCGGCTGCCTGATCGGGGGGGCTTTACAATCAATACTCATACGGCCGAGTTTTGCAGCCCCTGGGACCCGCCCGCCATCGCGCCTGCGGAGCATCGGATTCAGGGGGACGACCTCCAACCCGGCAAGCGGGTCCACGACCCGGGTGTGCCGAATGAACCTTATGGTAACGGCCGGACCGGTCCTCAACAAGCGCGGTGATCCAAGCGAACAATAAGAGCGGCTCGCAGACCAGCAGACCGTTTTCACTATCCCCTTATACAGGGGGGACTAATGCGAGGATGCGGCATTGCCTGGAACCGGCAAACCGGGGGAGATGGCGAGGGGACACCGGATCGCCGGCGGGGCAGTGTCTCAGAAACGCGTCAACCGGAGGCTTCCAGGTGAACAGGCAGGCAGACCGTACACACCGTGCCTTTCGGATCGCCGGGCTCCAGAGTAATTGTGCCGCCCATGCCTTTCACCAATCCATAGGCAACGGCCAGGCCCAGGCCGATATGCTCCGGGTCTTCCGGATTGACAGCCCTCTTGGTCGTGAAGAAGGGTTCGAAGACGTGGCGGATTTGCTCCTCGGGCACACCCGCTCCGGTATCACGGACGCGAAGAACCACAGTCATGCCGGGTCCTTTGCTGAGCTCGATACGGAGCGTCCCTCCGCCGACCATGGCCTCGCAGGCATTGGTCGTGAGGATTCGCAAGAGAGTCATCAGGCGTTTCGCTGGAAGCTTCGCCCTGAGAGGTCGCAGTTCGGTCTCGACGGAAATGCGGTTTCGGGCCCATTCCTTGCGTCGGCCGGCCACAAACTGCCGGACGGTGTCGACGACGTCGTCCGTCGGGCTGTCGGTGCGGTCTCCCTCGGCAAAGGTAAGGAGGGCAAGAGTTATTTCGCTGACGCGGCTGAGCGCCGTCAAGGCGGTGCGAAGACCGCGGCGAAGCGTCTCCACCTCAAAGGAATCCTGAACGAAGTCGAGGGCGGTCAGGGCGCCGCCGAGAAGGTTGTTGAAATGGTGAGCGATCGCTCCGGACATCGACCCGAGGGCCGACATCCTCTGGGTCTCGGCCACGTCGCGCATGAGGTCCATGCCCTTGGTAACATCGCGGACACAGATCGAGACGCCGACCACGTGATGGTGCTCGTCAGGCACAGGGGAGATGGTCACGGCCAAGTAGTGCTTGCGGCCGTCGGGGCCCGTCCGCCGCAGTTCCACTTCGCTGGTTTCTCCGCGTGTCACCGCCCGTTCGAGCATGCGTTGGGCCAAGCCGTGACGTTCAGGCGGAATGATCAGCCAGATCGGTTGTCCGATCGCCGCCGATGCCGGTTGTCCGAACATCCGCTCCGCGGCGCTGTTCCAGAACCGGATCACGAACTGCTCATCCGTGGCGATGATGGTAATGCCCGCGTGTTGGCACAGGCTGGAGATAAAAGATGTCATCGGGTTGTCGGACATCCGGTTGCCCATGCTCTGACGATCGCGCTGCAAGATAGCGCCTCAAAACCCCACTCGCCGGCCGGTGTTCAACACCTGGGGCGTGATGAAGTACATGGATTCCATTTTCTCCCCCTCTCTTTCATCACACAACAGGAGGGAGCCGACCAGGTGGGCATTCTCAATCAGCCGGCTGGGGCCGATGGCGACGAATTGCCCTGGGGCTACGGTGACCGTGAAGGCCAATTCCCGAAACACACGCGTGGGAGGGACCACGGGCTGGTCGATGTAGCCCGGGACATTGTGAGTGAGGCGGGGAGCCTGCATCGGCAAACGGACCTGAGGCGTGACGGAAATGCGCAGATCCTCCGCCGCCGCGCCGGCGAGCTGGTATTCGATCAGCAATCCGTTCACACTTTGCGGAAAGCTGGCTCCACCCAGCGTTCCGTCGGGGCGAAACATGAACAAGGTCTGATTGCGCGTCCGCTGATCCGGCTCGACCACCAGGGGCAGTCCGTTGTGGAGAATCATTCTGTTCTGGGAGGTTTCCACGGGCCCCTGTTGTTCGAGCAGGGCGCGGATCGGCGGCCACGAGTCGGTGCCACCCACGGCTGCTCGCAATCCGTTTCGCTGGAGCAACACGGCAACGTCTTGAGGGACAACGGCCTCGTTGACGTGATTCCAGATTTTCTCGGATTGGCTGAAGAACCCTCGCGGTACACGAGCCCGCAACACCTCGAAACTGATCTGAAGGATCATCGTCGGGCGGCGCGGCCCGTTGTCAGTGAGCTGCTCGCCGATACCGGCGATGGAAGGGGTGCGGGGTTGTCCGAGATCGGCCGAGGGTGTCGTGGTTGGTGAGGGCGGGGCCTGGTTTGGCCAAGTCGGCCAGTCGCTGCAACCTGAGGCAATGAGGATCGCGCCGATAAGCAGCGGCCTGGTCCGCATAGATTTCGAACCCCGAGCCTGAATCATGAGTGGGTGACGTGGAATAGTGACAGCGTTTCTCCCAGCTTGCAGGTCATGACGACGGGGGGGATGACAAGTTGACGAAATCGGCAGCATGGCATGGTCTAACCATACGTGAAATATGGGCTTAGGTCAATCGACCAGCCGGATTGGTCACGGTTGGCCGGCGGTCTCGGCCATTGCTTCGTCTTTGGGGGCCTCCGGCAGGTGCTGCTGTGACCACAGCGCGCAACCGGTGCCGATCGCCAGAACCGATCCGGCCACCCACAATCCCGCTGTGAACCGCTCTCCCAGCCAAATCGACGAGCCGACGATTGACACGAACGGCGTGGCCGTCAGGGTCATCGAGGTGACCACCACTCCGAGCCGTTGCACGGCGATGTAGTAGAGGCCGTGCGCCACGGCCACGCCCAGCAGCCCGGAGACGATGAGAACGATCATCGGCACCGCTTTCAGGCCGAGAACCGAGGCCGGATTGCCCAGCGGGGCCATCGCCAGCAGCGGGATGGAGGTGTACGCGCAGATCACCGCGAACACGACCAACGGATCGAGCTTCCCCATCACATAGCGGACCGCAACGCCATAGGCGCCGTAGCAGAGCGAGCACAAGAATATGATCACGATTCCGGCCGGGCGGATTGCCGTGCCGCCGGTCAGAATCAGCGCGGACATGGTGCCGAATCCGATCGTCGCCAGGATGGCCCCGACCCAGAAGAGAGGGCTGCGAGCCAGCCGTCGCTCATCCCGAAACAGCCAGAAGGCCCCAAGAACGCCGAACAGGGCCGAAAGGCGAAAGAGAAAGGCGAACTGGCCCGGAGGCAGGTAATACGGTGCCAGCCCCCAGAGCGTCTGACCGGCAACGTTGACCGCGCTGGGAATCAGAGCGGTCAGCCAGAAGCGTCCGAGTCCGCCCCTGCGAATGGCCACCACCAGCCACGGCAGGTACGCCAGCGCGGAGATCGGATACCGAACGGCGTTGGCGGTGTAGCCGTCCGGAACGAGGTTCGGATCAGCCAAATAGCCAAGCATGACCGGGACGCTGCCCCAGCAGAGCGTTGCACCGGCCAGGCAAGCCAATGCAGGGATGTCGAGTTTGCGAGTTATGGCCGTGACTCCTGGGAGCATGCCGCCGAGAAACACGAAGAGCATGCCACATGGCGTGGCAAACAGCCGTGCCGCACGACGGGCAAAGCCGGGGAGGTTACCCTCAACGTTGGGTGCCCGCAACGTTGAGGGTTGCAAATTTCAGATCAAAGACGGCGGGGGTGCATCCGCCGGACTGTGGCAGCCCATCGGCAGGGCAAACGCCGCGGTGTGCCGCCGCCGCGTCGTCCAAAACCCCAGCACTGCTCACAAAGCGGCCGCTGGACCGAGATTCCCATCTCGGTCCCCTCTGGTGCGGATTCCCATCCGCATGGGTGCCGAATGCGGAATGGATTCCGCGAACCAAGCGACCGAGAAGGGATTCTCGGTCGAGCGGTCGAGAGCGGACTCTCGGTCGAGCGGAATTCAATAAGGGCGGACGAGTGCGTCGGCCCCACTGTGTGTTGAACGGAGATTCGCCGGGGGGGGGCTTCGGCGGTACAATGGGCATCCGCTGCAAACACGAAGGGTCGGTTTCATGTCGTCGTCAGCGGGAGATTTCGTGATCGAGGACTTCACGCCGGCCTACCTGGCTCCGGAGGTGTACCGGGAGCTGTCGGGGCGTGTAGCGGTCGCTATCGAGTCGCTGCGCTGCTGCCAAATGTGCCCGCGCCGGTGCGAGGCGGATCGGCTGAGCGACGGGATCGGGTTCTGCCGCACCGGCCGTCACGCGGCCGTCTGTTCCGCCTTCGCCCATACGGGCGAGGAGCGGTGCCTGGTCGGCCGTCACGGCAGCGGGACGATCTTCTTCGGCCGGTGCAACCTGCGGTGCGTTTTCTGCCAGAACTGGGACATCAGCCAGGAAGAATCGGGCACGCCCTGCAAGGCCGACGATCTGGCCGATATCATGCTCGCCTTGCAGGAGAAAGGCTGCCACAACATTAATCTGGTCACCCCGGAACACGTTGTGCCGCAGGTGGTCGAAGCCTTGGCCATCGCCGCGGAACAGGGTCTGGAACTGCCGGTGGTCTACAACACCAGTGGGTACGACTCGATGGAATCGCTCCGGCTGCTGGACGGTCTGGTGGACATCTACATGCCGGATTTCAAGCTCTGGTCACCGGATCTGTGCGCTGAGTACCTCAATGCGAGGGATTATGCCGAGCACACCCGGCAGGCCATCGTCGAGATGCACCGCCAAGTCGGTGACTTGACTTTCACGCCCGATGGCGTTGCCTGCCGCGGCCTGCTGGTCCGCCACCTGGTGATGCCGGGGCTGCCGGATGAAAGCGGTCGAATCCTGGAATGGCTGGCTGGTGAGGTTTCGCCGAACACCTTCGTGAACATCATGGGCCAGTACCGCCCGGAGCACCTGGTGGGGCGCATGTGCGAGGATCCGAACGCCGCAGGAGGTGTGCGCTATCCGAAGATCAACCGCCGGCCTACTCGCGGGGAGATCGAATGGGCCTATGAAGCCGCGCGCAAGGCGGGCCTGTGGCGATTCGATTGAACTCCGGCGTCGCAGACGGCAGCGCCGGGGCTTACTTGCTCAGCTTCTCCAGCAGTTCGCGCCGGGCGGCCCGGAAGGCGGCAACGTCCGTTTCGTACTTATCGAAGTCGAGGACATGCCTGGCGACGAGGGTTTTGGCGGCCTCGGGGTCTTTTTCGCCGAGTTTGCAGAGCAGTTCGTAATCGGCGATGCCATCGCGCATAGCCTCGAAGCGGATCGAGTCGAGGGGGCCGTTCTTGCCGGGGTAGACGATCCACGCGTCGCCGGCCGGCAAGAAGGGCGGGCCGCCGTGCTCGCGCGTCACTTTTTTGAACGGATCCTCCTCGGTCCACCAGTTGTAGCCCCAGTGCAGGTATCCGGTAATGCCGTAGCGATAGTTGATCCAGTGCAGCAGGCGGGTCTTGATCAGCGGCAGCTCGATGAACCGATTGGCATACTCGCCCTGAGGGAAAACGCAGGTATAGAACCAGACCTCGTCACCGGCTTTCCGGCGATCCTGGTAGTGCTGGTAGTCCTGGTGGAGGAAATTGAGCTGCGGGACCCAAATATCGATCGCCCCGACAAGGTCCTTGGTGTGACAGGCCTCGATGATTTTGATCCCTGGGGCGTACTTGCGAACCAAAGCCGCAATGGCCCGATAGGTGGCGATGTTTTCCTTGATCGGTTCGTCGGCCAGGTGTTGAACATAGATGTTCGACCAGCCTTTTTCCTTCAGGTGGTTCACCAGGGCGGGCAAGAACCGGGCGTAGAACGCGTCCGCCTCGGGGCTGCCGGGGTCGACCGAACTGGGCACGACTTTGCCGTCCTTGACCTGCCGGATCTGAACCACGAACTGCGACTCCCAGCCGCCGGCACGGCCGCCGAGGTGTCCGCCCTCGATCATCCCGATCACACCCTCGTCCATGAAGATCTTCACCCAGCGATCGAATTTCGAGAAATCGATCTGGAGCTTGTTACCTTCGTCGGCCTTGAACTCCGCCAGGGCCAGCGGCGAAATCAAGGCCACGTTCTGGCGATGCTCGGCCATGTTCCGGGCATAACGCGCCAGAAGCTCCCAGTACTCAGGCGAGTCATCCTTCGGGCTGATCTGCATGTGTCTCCAATGCATGCCGAACCAGTTGGTGGTCCACAGGCGCGACTTCCAGATGATCGCCCGGTGAACCTTGAGCACGAGAGGAATCTGTGCGCGAACAAAGGCGTTTTCGATTTGACCGGTCACGTTCAGGGAACCTCGATAGGTGCCGACCGCCGAGTGCACGGGTACCGGCACCGTGATCCAGATCGGCTGGGCCTGGCCGGCGGGAAGATCGATCGAATCCACCTCGAGCAGCGGATCCGGATAATCGGCCGGGGGCTTGCGGAGCTGGTCTTTGGAAGGCGTCTGCATGGGCCGGTCAACCGGTACGTATCCGACAAACCGCGGCTTGTCGGCCTGGCGGTAGACACCCATCGGCGTTTCCAGGGCCAAAGGGGCCACCGATGCCCGCAGGGCGGTCACGGGCTGCTCGCTGCGGACGACGATCTGGAAGGTGGCATGCTCGCCGCAGGCGACCTCCGCCAACGCCTCGGTGCCGGCGGCCGGCGTCGCGTCGCGGAACACCTTGACCAGCGGGTCGACCGCCCAGATTTCAAGGCGGAGCGGCTGTTGACCTATGGTGGATTGCGAAAAAACCACAAGGACTGCCGCCGCCAGAGAAACGGATTTGCTGAGCATGGCAACTCCTTTCTGAGATCTGTATGGGCTCTGTGAGGAGATAGTGGTAGCGTAACCGGCTCTTGTACGATTTCAAGCCATACGAGCGGGGCCGAGGTGCACCGAGGATATTATCCGGCCACGTATTGCTAATCCGCGGATTCTGACGCAGGATATGGGGCTGGATTTGTGGGTTTGAGACAAGACGAGCGTCAGAAACCGGGACGCCCCGTACGGCCGGGGGCAAGACTCGCCGCCGAGACGGACTTCCGGGAGCGGGAGGCCCCAATTGACTGTCCCAGACGAAAAACCATTGCCACCTTCGAAGGTCCTTGTGGTGGATGACAACGCCCAGAACCGCGAGTTGCTCTGCGCCTACATGGAAGAACTGCCCAACGTGACCACCATTCCCGCGGCCAACGGGATGGAAGCCCTGGCCCTTGTTGCCCGCGAGCAGCCGGACCTGATCCTTCTGGACATCATGATGCCGAAGATGTCCGGGTTCGAGGTCTGTCGGCACCTCAAGAGCGACCCGCAGACTCGGGATATCCAGATCATGATGGTCACGGCCCTGAACGAGCTTGGTGATCATGAGCGTGCGGCCGAGTGCGGCACGGACGAGTTTCTGAGCAAGCCGGTGAACCGCGTGGAGCTGACGACACGGGTCAAGAGCCTGCTGCGGATCCGTCACCTCAAGCAGGAGCTGCAGCGGACACTGGAATCGATGGGCAATAAGAGTCAGGCGTGACACGAGGAAGCCGTTTCGCGACGGAGCTGATGCCGGCTGTTGGAGCCACCGATGAGCGCTGACAAGGACTATCTATCGCTGCCGTTGCGGACGTTCGTGGCGGACCTGGCCGCGAAGAGGCCGACGCCGGGCGGGGGGAGTGTTGCGGCGATGGCAGGCCTGCTTGCGGCCGCACAGGCACGAATGGTGGTCGAGTATACCGTTGGCAAACCCAAGTTCGCCGCCTATGAGAAGAAGCTTCGGGAGGCGCTGGGGGAACTGGAGCGGGCCGAGGCGGCATTCGCGGAACTGATGAGCGAGGACATGGCCGCATACGAACGGTTGGCGGCGTCGTGCAAAGCCGGCGACCCGGCCGAGCAGCAACAGGCAGTGGCCACGGCAACGGCCGTGCCGATGGAAATCACGGCGATGGCCGGGGCGGTGCTCGCGCTGCTGGATGGTCTCAAGGAATGCGTCAACCCCTACCTGCTCGGCGATCTGAAGGTGGCGGCGATTATGAGCCTGGCGGCGGCGCAGTCAGCGGCCGTCAATGTGGAGGTCAACCTCCGCGACCTGGCGGATGGGTCTGAGGTGGAGCGAGTGAACAAGGAGATGACTCGGATCCTCGAGAAAGCCTACGATCATCGCAATTCAGTGCTGAATCAGCGGGCCTCGTAGGAAATTCGCCTGGATGATGAGAAGCCTTTGGGTTTTCGCAGTCTTGGTCGGTGTGGCGTGGGCGGTTGCCCTGTGGTTCAATCGTCGCGGTGTGTGTCGCTTTGACGGAAGCGGCGATCCCAACCGTGGCATCGTGGTGTTCGTTGAGCCGGTCCGCTGGCTGTTCATTGTCTGGTGCTTCAACGCACTGTGCCGGGCGCTTCGGCGTGCGGGGCGAACAGATGCCGTGTACTTGTATCGCTGGAGTCGCGCGGCCGGAAGTGTACTGGTTCTTCCCGATCTGATGCGACGGCATCGACTCGATGCAAAGGCCGTTCGACTGGCGCAATTCATCGAACAACTGCGCCGTGAGCATCCGGCATCACCGATCCATCTTGTTGGATATTCCACAGGTGTCTACATCGCGTTCGAATCGCTCAGACAGATGTCGCCGGCCACGACAATTGGACAAGTCGTCGCGCTACACGGCACCGTGTCACCGGACTACGACATGACCGAGGTGACCCGGCGGGCAAAAGGTGTGCTGACCGTACACGGACGACCAGATTGGCTCATCAACGGCCTTGGACCGCTCCTGTTCGGGACCAACGATCGCGTGCACACGGCCGCCTGCGGCATGGTCGGCCTGCGAAGCGCGCCGGCCAAGGTCGAGCAGCGTGGCTGGCAAATCAGCGACGCCCGAGCAGGCTACCTGGGCGACCATTTCACGGTCATGTCCAGGGGCTGGCTTCGGGTGAACATCATTTCGCGACTCACATGACGCACAAGCCAACTTCCCAACGGGACATGGCTTACCCTTCAGCAGCAACATGGCTGCCTGCAAGCCGCTTCGTGGCCCCGTGAAGCCATGTCACCCTCGACGGCAACTGTGGTCAAGCCGCGGGATTGGAGTGGGGCCTGTCTTCCGGCCGATGAGAAAGGCGATGGCCACCGAACCGCCCTATTACCTGGACATCAAAGGAATCGAAGGCGAGCCGCCTGAGCCGGAAGGTCCGCAGCGGGAGCCGCGGCGGTGGATCGGGGTGGAATTCGAGTGCTGCGGGGTCTACACGCGGATCTACAAGAACAGGGAAGGTACGGCCTACGAAGGCAAGTGCCCGAAGTGCCTGCGGCCGGTGCGGGTCCGCGTCGGACCGGGGGGCACATCTCATCGGATGTTCAGGGCGAGGTAGGAAGAGAAGTCCTCAGTTCTCAGTTTTGAGTTGTCAGTCGGAAAAAGCACGCAGGGGCGCGGGGCTGCATCATCGCCCGGGACACACGTACGAAGCAGGCTTTCCGCCATCAACCTGCCCGCGCAGAACGGCCGGTACGATACATGATCTATGCGCTGTCCTGCGAAGCGTTCACCGCGAAGCAGGGTCGGCCCGCTCGGCGGAATCCCTTCCGCATTCGACGGCAATGAGGATAGGAATCCTCCACGTCAAAGGCCCCAGAAAGGATTCTGGGGCCAGCGAGCAGCTGAATTCTGGGGCCAGCGAGCAGCTAGATTCTGGGGCCAGCGAGCAGCTAGATTCTGGGGCCAGCGAGCCAAAGGCCCCAGAAAGGATTCTGGGGCCAGCGAGCAGCTAGATTCTGGGGCCAGCGAAGACGGCGAATGGTGCAACGCTCATATCTTGAAAGATTGGGCCGTCAGGTGGTCCAGCCACGCGGTGGTCACTCTTCGTCGGTTTTGAGTTCTTCGACCTCGGGAAGGTCTTCGAGGCTGGAGAGGCCGAAGACTTCGAGAAATCGCTTGGTGGTTCCGTAGAGCATGGGACGGCCGACGTCCTCGGCCCGGCCGACGATCTTGACCAGGCCCAGTTCGCGCAGGCGGTTGAGCATTTCGCCCGACTGCACGCCGCGGATGGCTTCGATTTCGGCCCGGACCACGGGCTGTTTGTAGGCGATGACCGCCAACGTTTCCATGGCCGCCTGGGAGAGCCGCGAATCCTGCTTGTTCTGGCGCAGCCGCCGAAGCCAGGTGTTGTACTCGGCACGTGTGAGCATCTGGTATCCGCCGGCGATCATTTCGATGCGGAAGGCCGAGCCCTGCTGATCGTAGCGCTTGTTGAGAGCATTGATGTGCTTTCGGACATCGCGGGCCGAGCCGACGCCCAGAATAGACACGATCCTGGCCAGCGTCAGAGGCGTGTCGGTGGCAAACAGAATTGCCTCGATCACGCGTTCGGTGGTCAGTTCCTGTTCGCCTGCCCGGGGTGCGGCGTCGGCGTCATCTGACGGCCCCGCCTCTTTGGACTCGTCGGCATCGGCAGTCTCGGCCGTCTCCTGTGACAACGCGGCCAAGGCCTCGGCCAGTCGGCCGGCCGTCGGGTCCGTGGCAGGCTCCTCGGAGTCACCGACCAGCCGGCCACCGGCGATTGTCATCAGCCTTCCGCCCTGCTCAGCCGGCTCGGCTTGCAGATCAGGGGCTATCTCGGTGAGCCCCGACTCGGGCCAGACGGGATCGGAATCGGCCGGCAAAGCATCGGCGATCGCCTCGGAGGCCGCGACATCGGCGGGGAGGCCGTCTTCAACGGGCTGCTGGTCTGGAGTCGGTTCACGGTCTGCACTCATAAACACACAATATACCGTTGCCGAACGAGATTCACCAGTCCGCACTGAGCACAAAACGAACCGGCGACAGGTAGCCTGGAACCAGCACCCGAGGGTGGCCCCCTGCCGGCTGCGAAGTGTCACGAACGGGCTGGTGGGCGATCGCGAATACCGGCTGATGGAGCAAGGAGACAGGGAGTAGTATGAGCATGTGTCGGACGCCGGCTTGGTCGTCCGGCATTCGGCAGGAAAAAACCATGGTTTGGGCAGCCAAAGGCAAGAGTCCCTTTTACCCCGGCCAGCCCGTTCCGGTTGAGTTCTTCGTCGGCAGGACCGAACAGATCGCCCACATCATGCAGCGCGGAGCCGGCCAGGTGGCCGCGGGAAAACCCGTGGCCATGTTCGTTCAAGGTGAGTACGGGATCGGGAAGAGCTCAATTGCCGGCTTCGTTCAACGACTGGCCGAGCGGGAGTACGGTCTGCACGCGGTTTATGCGCCCCTGGGATCGGCGAACTTCCTCGACGACGTCGGAGCAAGCATTCTCGAATCCATGTTGCGTTCCGGAGCCTTCGATCGCAGCCGGTCTGAGCGGATTCGAAACTGGCTCGCCAAGTATGTCGGTCAACAGGAGCTTTTTGGCCTGACGATTCACACCGAAGCCTTACGGCGCGATGCGCCTACCGTGGCCAAGCCGAGCGGCGTCCTCGCCTTCCTGGGCGAGGCTCTGCGGCGATTGGGCGAGACCGGCGTGCGCGGCTTGTTTCTGGTTCTTGACGAAATCAACGGAATCAGTGCCGCTCCCAAGTTTGCTCACTTCATCAAGGAAAATGTGGATGCCAATGCCATGGCACGCGAGCCGCTGCCGCTTCTGCTGATGCTCTGCGGTGTGGAGGAGCGGCGCCGTGACATGATCAAATCGCATCAACCCATCGACCGGATTTTTGATGTGGTTGAGGTTGAACGCATGACTGTGCCGGAGATGGAAGGTTTCTTTAGAAAGGCCTTCGACAGTGTCCAGATCGCAGTTGAGCCTGAGGCGATGAAGCTGCTCACGGAGTACTCGGCCGGTTTTCCCAAGATCATGCACATCGTGGGCGATGCCGCGTTCTGGCTTGATCAGGACGGCGTGATCACTGAACAGGAGGCGTGGCGAGCCGTGCCGAATGCTGCCGATGAAGTCGGCAGGAAATACGTCGACCAGCAGGTCTACAGCGTGCTGCGCAGCAGAGACTACCGCTCAATCCTCGGCACGATTGCCCGCACCGGGCTCGACATGGGCTTCCGTCGAGCCGACGTAGCCAGAGGCCTTACCGACACCGAGAAGCGCAAGTTCGACAACTTTCTTCAGAAGATGAAGAGGCTCAACGTCATCCGCTCAGGAGACCTTCCAGGGGAGTACGTTTTCAACGTCCGAATGGTCCGGCTCTACATCTGGCTGGACAGCCTACGGAAGAACCATGCCGCACGTTGACCTCGCGTCGCCATGCCCCTGATTCAGTCGCTCCGCTGGCAGGTATTCCCCGGTCCGGCGCAGCCCAAGATCCGGTTTTTTGAGAAACCTTCCGTCTATTGCCGCTGCGGAGGTGCCTGCTATTCGGCCAGAGCTTGCGTCACTCGAACATCTTGAGCTGGTACCGTTCGAGGGCGAATTTGCCGATCTGCTGGTCGACCGGCATGGGATAACGGCCGCTGAAGCAAGCCGTGCAATAGTAGCGACCGGGGTGTTTCACGCATTTCAACATGCCTTCGAGGGAGAGGTAGTGCAATGAATCGACACCGAGGTAATCGCGGATCTCGGCGACGGACCTCTGATGGGCAATCAACTCCTGCTGGGTAGGGAAGTCGATTCCGAAGTGGCAGGGATGTCGAATGGGCGGGCTGGCCACGCGGAGATGAATCTCCTTGGCCCCCGCCTGGCGCAGGGTACCGATCTTTCCGCGCGTCGTCGTGCCGCGAACGACCGAATCCTCAACGACGATCAAGCGGCGTCCGCGGACGTTCTCCTTGATGACGTTCAGCTTCATCCTCACCACGAGGTCGCGCTGCACCTGCTCGGGCATGATGAACGAGCGGCCGACATAGTGGTTGGTGGTGTAGCCGCGTTCGTAAGGAATGCCGCTGGCTCGGGCGTAGCCCATGGCCGCACAGCGGGCGCAGTTGGGCACGGGGATAACGGCGTCGGCCTCGACCGGTGCCTCGCGGGCTAATTCGGCCCCCATTGCCTGGCGCACCTTGTGGACGTTTTCGCCAAAGACATCGCTGGCGGGGTCGGCGAAGTAGATCTGCTCGAAGATGCAGTACGCCGGTCGAAAAGCGTCCTCCGGCACGATCCGGGAACTCTCCATCCCCTTTTCCGAGATGGTCACGACTTCGCCGGGTTCGACCTCGCGCAGGAACCTGGCGTTGATGATGTCGAAGGCGCAGGTCTCGCTGGCGACGGCGATGGCGCCGTTTTCCAGTGTGCCCAAGACCAATGGCCGGAAGCCAAAGGGATCGCGGGCGGCCACCATGCGGTCGGGGAACAGGAACAGGAGCGAATATGCCCCTTGGAGGTGTCCAAGGATGTGCGGAATGACGTTGGCCTTATCCAGATGGGCCGGTCGGGCCAGGAGGTGGAGAATGACCTCTGAATCACTGGTGGTGTTGAAAATGGCGCCTTGTTCCTCGAATTCTTTGCGAAGCAGGCCGGCGTTGATGAGGTTGCCGTTGTGAGCAACCGCAACCTGTCCTCGTGCGTAATTGACTAAGATCGGCTGGCAGTTGATGTTATGGCACGAGCCGGTAGTCGAATAGCGCACATGTCCGATGGCGTGGGGGTTACGCAGTTCGTCGAGGATTCGCTTGTTGTGGAAAACCGTCGTGACCAGCCCGAGGTTGGCGTACCGCTGGATGGGACCCCCGCCGCCGACGCTGCAGATTCCGGCAGCCTCCTGGCCTCGGTGCTGCTGCGCGTAGATGCCGAGGTACGTCAGCAGGACGGCATCGGGGTGACCGTAGACACCGAACAGCCCACAGTTGTGTTTCAATGAAGGGGATGACACGCCGAGCGAGGTTCCTTCTTTTTCAGGCTAATCAGCGTCAAAAGCGCAGGATATTGAATGCCGGTGGACAAGTCAAGCGACCGACCGTCCAATAATGCCTGCGCATACGGTTTGTCGCAAAGGCAAGGCGTTTCCCGGCCGATGGTGCGTTGGCCCGGAAGGAGATGACAAATGATGGCCTCAAGTCCGGTCGTCATCATCGGAAGCATCACCATGGATCTGGTTGTTCGGACACCGTACATTCCCGTGGGAGGGCAGACGGTTTCCGGCCGGGGTTTTACGGCCATTGCGGGAGGCAAGGGTGCCAACCAGGCAGTCGCGGTTGCCAGGCTGGGCGAACCGGCCGTGATGATCGGCCGGGTTGGCGACGATGCGTTTGGGGCAACGCTGCTCTGCGACCTGAAGAGCAATGGGGTGGATTGCACCTGGGTCCAATCGACGCCGGGAGTCGCCAGCGGCATTACCGTGATCTCGGTGTCCGACAGCGGCGAGAAGGCCGTCACAGTGGTGGGAGGGGCCAATCTCCTGGTCACACCCACCGATGTGGACGCTGCGCAAGAGGTCATCAAGAAGGCCAGGATCTGCCTCTTGCAGTTGGAAATCCCTCTTGAGACTGTGAAGCATGCGATTGAGGTGTGCAGGCGGCACGGCGTCGAGACCGTTCTGGAAACCGCCCCGGTGCCCAGAGACGGCTTGCCGGATTCTCTACTTCAGGCCGACGTGGTTTCTCTGAACGATCAAGAAGCAGCGCAACTGACCGGTCTCTCGGCGATCAAGAGTCCCGCAGCAATCGCTGCCGCCTTGTCCAAGAGGGGCTGCCGATCGGTAGTGCTCAAACTGGGGCAGCACGGGGCCTATGTGTTCTCGCCCGAGGGGGAATCTGCGGTACCGGGTTTTGCGGTCCGTGTTGTGGACACAACCGCAGCGGGCGAGGCTTTCACTGCCGCACTGGCGGTGGCGCGAAGCTGGGGCTGGAAGCTGATCGAAGCCATTCGGTTTGCCAACGCGGCCGGGGCCCTGGCCTGCACGCGGACGGGAGCCCAACGGTCCATGCCTGCGTTGTCGGAAGTGGAAGCTTTGCTGGCAGGCCAGCCGTGACGCCAGAGGCGGTCATCATTGTTTTCGGACCTTGAGGCGGCGAGACTTCGACCTGTCTGCCGGTCGAATCCGGGTCGCGTGCGCCCCGTCGTATCGTTTTTGTGGGGCTTGCGGTCTGCACCTTCCGCATGGGTTTTGCCGATTCGGCGAAACCTGAGGTCTGTAGCGACCGACATATCCTCTTAGGAGACGGCTGCGATTCGAAGACCTGTCGGGGATTCGACCATGGGCAAACTCAAAGACGTGCTCACGACCGGCGATGTCGCCAGGATCTGCAATGTTGCCCCTCGGACAGTATCCAAGTGGTTCGACACCGGGCAGCTTCGCGGCTACCGGATTCCGGGCAGCAAGGACCGCCGCATTCCACTGGCCCAGCTCATCCGTTTCATGAAAGCCCACGGCATACCTCTCGACCACCTGGAGACCGGCCGCCCGCGCATACTGATTGTTGACGCCGACGTGGATCTGGCCCGGTTGCTGGAGAAGGCTCTGGAAGAACGCTTCGACTATGAAGTGATGGTAGCCTCATCCGCCTTTGAGGCCGGCGCGCTGATGGAGCAATGCAAGCCGGCCGTGGTGTTGGTGGATATCGACGTGCCGGGCATCGAGGGGAGGGTCCTGTTTCGGTTCATCGCGGCCCGCGGTGAGCTTCAGGGAACCCAGGTGGTGGCTATGGGGGCCGCCATTACGGATGCGGACCGCCAAAGCCTGCTGCAACAGGGTTACCACAACACCATCGCCAAGCCGTTCAACGTTCAGCAACTCGCTGCTTTGGTCGAGGAATCGCTGGCGGTCGGAATCTGAGATCCGTGCTTGGCTCTAAGGACGGTCTTGCACATGTACTCACATAAGATACAATCGTTCCCAAGATGAGTACATCCTCTGCACCGGATCCGCTGTCCTCGGCATTGTTCGGCAAGACCCGCCGGGCGGTGCTCGCCTTACTGCTGAGCCATCCAGACCGGTCGTTCTATCTTCGCGAGATTGCCCGGCAGGTGGGAACGGGCTTGGGGGCTGCTCAAAGGGAACTGACACGCCTGGCAGCGGCCGGCGTCATCAGAAGGATCTCGCAGGGTCACCAGACTCACTTCCGCGCCAATCCGGAGTGTCCGGTCTTCGCCGAGTTGCGGGGCATCGTTCTCAAGACCTCAGGCGCCGCCGAAGTCCTCCGCGAAATGCTGTGGCCGCTAAGGGACCGGATCCGCCTTGCGTTCATCTACGGATCAATTGCCCGGGGAGAGCCCCGAGAGGGCAGCGACGTTGATCTCTGTGTCATCGGGGACACGACGTTCTCGGCAGTGGTGGCCGCCTTGGGCGGGGCTCACGACTTGCTGGGCCGGGAAGTGAATCCTACCGTCTATCCGCCCGACGAGTTTCGTCGCAGGTTGGCTCGCAAGGACCACTTCCTCTATGCTCTAAGCCGTGGCCCGCGAATCGTGATTCTCGGAGACGAGCGTGAGCTTGCAGGAATGGCAGAACAACGGCTGGCTGGTCCCTCATCAGACGAGCCCGCAAGAGATAGCAGACCTGCTCGCAGTGGTCGACCGCGACCTCGCCGACGCACAAACGCCGCGGCTCAGCGCTGATTGGCGGCTGAACATCGCCTACAACGCCGCCTTGCAGGCTGCCACGGCGGCCCTCGCTGCCGCCGGGTGCCGGGCGTCACGAGAGGCCCATCATTTCCGTGTCCTACAGTCGCTCCGATTCACGATTCGCCTGGAGGAAAACGCGATTCGGGAGCTGGAGCAGTTCCGCAAGAAGAGGAACATCGGCGGGTATGAGCGGGCGGGGGCCGTGTCCGACCAGGAAGCTGCGGAAATGCTCCTGCTGGCGCAGAAGCTGAGGAGAGCCGTCGTCAATTGGCTGAAATCGGCATATCCACAGTTGGTGCCCTCCGGCGATTGATCCCGGCAGGTCCGCGTCCTGACTGATCGCACGCAAGCAGGGGCTCACTTTTTTTCTGCTCGCAGGTCGTATTTTCCGTCCAGCCCGAGGTCCTGGGGGGCGACGTTGACCGGCCAGTCGCCGGGTTCGGCAAAGGTGCGGCGAACGGCCTCCAGATCCCTGAAACCGAATTCGGCGTTGGGCTCGATGTATGAGCCTTCGCCCCACTCGTTCCAAGCTTCCAGCAGGGCCATCCGCTCGCGATTCATGTCGAGGTCGACCTTCAGCCGGCCGAGGGCTTCCGCGAAATCCCGGGTTCGACGGGCAAACCTGCTGTTGGTGCGCGGGCCGTGCCAGGGACGAGGATCCCAACCCACGGTCAGGAGCGGCACGTAGGGCGGGTTCCCGGCCTGCCGCATGGCTTTCCAGATCGACTCGTGGCCCAGGAGGAATGATCGATAGCTGGATTGAGGCATCGTGGCCCCGGCACCGGAGTAGTTGTAGGCGGTCATCGAGTCGAAGCCGGCCTTCCGAACCATCTCTATGCTATGCGAATCGTTCCCGGTGCAGGCGGCAATATGCAGTCCTGCCAAACCGGCATCGCGAACGCGCCGACGCATCGCGTCGAAAGCCGCCTTGGTTTTCTCCGGTCCACCAAGGTCGGTCAGCAACTCATGGACGCTGAAGAAGCTCACGTAGGGCTTTCCGTCGCGGGTCAGGTAATTCGGTCGGCGGAAGTAGTGTTTGAGCCAGTACTCGGTGACGGCCAGCAACTGGTCGGGCGTGTGGCCGGCGAACGGCGGGTGATTGGCCCACATGACCGCGAACTTCATGTAATCGCGATAGCGGGCGTTGAGGAAGCCGTCATTGAGGGCCCGGCCCAATTCCTCCTTGCCGTCGCGCCAGTACCAGTCGAAGACAAAGAATGAGATGCCGTTTTCGACGGCCCATTTGACGTGCCAGTCGGCGACTTCCGGGAGGCCTTCTTTGTACCATCCGAGCACCGGGTCGCGTTCGGGAAAATCGGCCTGTTTCTGCCAGCGGCTGATTTGATCCGGGGACCAACCGGGGAAGTAATAAACGCCGATCTGGTAGCGTGTCTTCACCGGCCTCGGCTTGGGAACGTCATAGTTGTCGGACCCGCGATCCAGAAGCGTCGGATCTGTGATCGGCTCGTCGACATGCAGGATGCGAGTGAACGTCTGGCCATTGGCGTGCAAGGTAACGCTGGTCGATCCGGGCTTCGACGGGATAATCTCAGTGGCGACCTCGGCGCGCTTGCCGGGTTCGACGGCCGGCATGCTCACAGAAGGCTTCTCACAGCGGACGTTCTCATCGACCGCGAACGACGCCACGCCGGCAGGGACCGCCGGGCCGCCCACGTGTTCCAGCACGGCTTGAACGCCGGCGGCCTTGCCCGGTCTACTAACCGGACGTTCGAAACCCATGTGGCGCAGCCGAAGGAATGGACGTGTCGCATCGTTCTCGTCGATACTCATCGATCGCAACGTAAGGGTCTCGCTTCCGTGCGTGCCGAAAGCCAGAGCGAGATGAGTCACCGTCCCCTTCCACTCCGGGAAGCAGCGGAGATCCAGTTCGATTGAACGAGCATGGCCTTCACCAGCGATGGGGATGGGGCGGCCGATCAGGCCGGGCTGGTCATCGGTCGCCCAGTAAAAGCCCAGCACGTCCTCGCCGGGGCATCGGGCGTCCAACCGAAGGATGAATCGCCGTTCCGCGGCAAAAGGCGCGACTACGACCGCAATGCTCGCCTGCGGAGCGGTCGCCCGCACAACGAGGCCCTCACCGGTCCGCTCAGCCGTGGAGGCGCACATGGGCCGCCACGGGTCGTTCGCGTCGCGAAATGACCATGCCGGGGGGCCTCCGGACTGCGATGCATCCACGATCCGAATGGACGACAAGCGGCATCGGACGCCTGAGGGGGGATCGAAGCGGATCCGGATCACCTTTTGCAGGACGCCCCAGAAGGGCCAGATGGTCAAGCTCTGTCGTCCCCCGGACGGCACGAACGCCAAGTTGACCCATTTGGGCTCGAACCCGCCGTAGGGGCCGGTTGTCTTGTTTGTGAAGAAGAGTTCAGCCCGGCCTGCGGCCGAACAGTCCAGATCGATCGTCACGTACTGCCGGTTGGTGGCCGGCGACAACTCGAACTCGGGACTCACGATGATGGGGTCGGGACCAAGGGCATCGAAGGCTACGCCGTCGGGCCCGAATTCAACGTTCTTGATAGTGCCCCCGGGCAACCAACCGTTCCATCCTGATCGGGAGTCGAAATCCCAACGGGCCAGGACTCTTTCCGTCGCCCCGCGAGCGGGGAAGACGACTACCAGAAAGAACACGCCCAGCAGACCGGCAGCGGAAGATCGCCTATGTTTGCCCATGACGCCAGCTCCCGTGAATTCGTCCCATGAACCGCATTGTGCCCGCATCTCATGCGAGGTCGGAATGGGTTACCCGGATCAGTGGTCCCATTGTACAACGGAGACCGAGAGGAAAGGATGGGAAGAAGAAAGGCAGTCCGGCATTGACGGACGACCCGCGCCGGTTGTTTGAAGGGGTTACAGAAATACCATACCGGCCCGCCAGCGAGGGCCGGACTCCGTTGCCACGTGAACGATGCGGCCGACGCGACGCACGGGCGGACGTCCCTTGGCAGGCACTTCGAGCTCGAGCACTTCGTCGACTTCGATCGGCAACGCCATTGAGATCCTGGCTCCGCCCTGGCTGATGTCCAGGACAATCACCTCCGCCCACATGTCTCCCTTGCCCGGGTGTTCGGTACGTTTGTCCAGCCATCGAGCGCGGGCATTCAGGCAGCATTCGAATCGTGGATGGCGCCTTCGATTGATGGGCTCGGCGCGCGTACCACCCGACGGCGACTGCTGAACAAATGAGTCCAACGAAAGGGACTCATTTGCGGCGCCCTGAGGGGGTACTCGCTGCGGGTCGGCCTCCAGAAGGCCGCGAACGATGGCGTCCCAGGCATCGACCATCTCCGGATCGAAGCAGGTGCTCTTGCCTTCCGCAAGTACCTTGAGCGTCTGTTCGGGGGGGAGCGGCCCGCGATAGGGCCTCGCCGCGCAAATGGCATCGAAGACGTCGATGACCGAACAGATTCGAGCCTCTTCGCTGATCTGTTCGCCGGCCAGACCGATCGGGTACCCCGCCCCGTCAAAACGCTCGTGATGGGAGTGTACCATGTCCATAACGATCTGGGACATGGCAGGGTTTGTCTTGATGAGGTCAAAGCCCGTACCGGGGTGAGACTTGACCAGTTCCCACTCTTCGGGTGAGAGCTTTCCCTCCTTGTTAAGTATCTCCGTGGGGATTCTGCGTTTGCCTACGTGGTGCAGGAGTCCGCCTTCGATCAACGCCGCGTGCCACTGCGAATCGTCCGGTTTGAGCTGCTTGGCGAGCAAGCCGCAGCCCACGCCAACGTTAACCATGTGGGTGACGGTATAGTAATCGTGCGTCGCCATGTCCATCAGGTAGGAGAAGCCCACCTGATCTTCGTCGACCCACTCGGCGAACTGGCGGCTGACGTCTTTTACGGTTTCGAGGGACTCCGGCCGCTCCGGAAAGAGCAGCACGTCGTCAATCATTTTGGTGCATGCCTCCCGGACGATGCGGATTCGCTCGGATCGTTCCCTATGGGGATCGGTGTAGGTCTTCTCGAGGTAGCGGGCGAGAGCTTTGCGATACTCTTTGTGCTGCGACATCGGAACGTACAGGAACCGGACGTTCCGCGGGATCAGCTTCTCTCGCAGCTTGCTGGTAAAGGCGGCACCCTTCGCGCAGTAGAGCACATAGCTGCTACCATCTCCGGCCGAGTCGAGGTATACGTCCATCTCGAGGGTGCCGTCCTCGATGGTGGCAACCTCGACCGGAAAAAACCTCATGGCCTCGCTGCCGACGGCGAGGTCGGATTGGTCGAAGGCAGTCGTTGTCATCTGACCCCCACAAGTTCTCCCTGGTGCAGGGCAAACGTGGCCGTATACGTGTAGATCGGGCTATAATGGGGGTCTCATGATATGTAAATGCTTCCAGCCGATGTGTTAAAACGCGCAACCGCGTCCACGGACATGGCACCAACGCAAGACGCCGCACTCAAGGGAATACCTACCGCGCTTACAGCCGCAAGCTAAGAGAAAGACTGCCCCCGCGGAACCGATAACCGGCCCTGCCGAGTCCGGTAACAGAAAGGTCCGCGGAGGACCTATACTGGTAGGTGTGCAACCCGCATTTTGCCAGTGTCCGGTTGGAAGGCTGTCCCACATAGCTTCCTGAGACAGGCGGTAATACCTTCCGGGCATGCGCGGAGGTTTGGCACTCGACCGGGCCAGAACGCGATCCGCACTTGGCCGGGTGCTGATCAATGCGAGCATACGGCTGATGCTTGAACAATCGCGGCCGGCAGTCATCCGTCCGGACGCGGGCATCCTGGCCCCGGCCTGAGGGGAAGGAAAAGTGACTTGGCGGTTTCCGGAACAGCAAGCCCCAAGGGAAGTCGGCCGGCTTGCGGGGCGCCAGGGCGCAGGGGTTGTGCAAAGGCGGAACCCGTGCTCGCCGGTGAGTTTTGAACGAATCGTCTACCGCCGCTCCGGGAGGGGCAGCCCAAGTCGTGCCATGACCATCTGGAGGTCGCTCCAGGCTTGCGGCTTCTTTCCTGGATCTCGCAAAAGATAGGCGGGGTGAAAGGTGGGCATCAACGGCGTGGCCGGCCCGATCATAGGTGATCCGGACAAGAAGAACTCATGCCAATGGCCTCGGAGCCGGCCAATTCCCTCGGTGGTTCCCAGCAGGGTCTGCGTCGCGGGCTTGCCGAGAGCTACAATGACCTCCGGCGTGATAATGCGAAGCTGCTCTTCGAGGTAGGGCCAACAGGCGGATATCTCGTCAGGAGCAGGCGTGCGGTTCTCCGGCGGACGGCACTTGACGATGTTGCAGATAAACACCTGGTCTCGGGTGAGTCCCATCGCCTCAATCATTCTCGTGAGCAACTGGCCTGCCCGGCCAACAAAGGCGAGCCCCTGCGCATCTTCATCGGCCCCCGGGCCTTCGCCCACGAAGACGAGGCGCGCAGCCGGATTCCCCTGTCCGAAAACGGTCTGCGTTCGCGTCCGCGATAACCGGCACTTCATACAGCCTTTGACTTGCCCTGCGTCCAGGGTCTTGAGGGCCTCCTGCCGACGGAGCAATTCCTCCGGGGAAAGGGCTTGAAGGGCCACAACCGGCTTGTCCCGTCCTGGGGAAGCCGCGGCAGGAGGGTGTTTACCTGAAAGCTGTGCGTGCCGTGGCGGACGTGGGGACAGGGGTGCGGAATCGATCCCCAGAAGCCGATCAATCTCCAGATATCGTTCCAAGGAACCACGAATCTGATCGGGAGGAAGCCCCATGTCGCCCTCGTGTCGGATTGCCCGCGCGACCGCCTCTTTGCCAGGATACCGCTCAGGCAGGCGTTCTTTCTCCGGCGAAGACGGCCATACGTGACAAGTGGACGGTGTTTTAAGCCCCCGCAAAGGCGTCGTCAATCGGCAGGCAGGTGTCAACCGAAAGAGTGTCCGAGGAGGTCGACGATTAAAGGCAAAAATGCGGAAAAACGGCTTGTTCAGGCGGCGCAGATATGCTAGCATGCTGTGCAGCAGGCGGTTGTGGCGGTGCCGAGCATGCAACTCTGGGCTGCCACCATGCACGCCCCGCTCAGGGGCGAGCCGGATGCCTGTTTCCAGTCCGCCGGTTACCGGCCGGCATGATTAAGGAGTATTGCCCGTGTCAACGTCAGGGCGGCGTGGACGGCTCTGATTGCTGACGGCAATCGTGGAGACTGTGGGATGGCGTTCGATTCGAACAGGTACCTTGCGGTAGGTTCCAAGGTCAGAGTAGCCGAACCGATGGAAGTACCCGACTGGTCGACGTGGGATGATGACCACGGCCGCATTTCATCACAGATCAAGAAGCGCCTTCAGACGCTGTTTTTCAAAGGCAATGACAAGATCACGGCGGAAGTGGTGTACATCGCCAAGGAGTCAGAGCGAGAGAAGCTGCGCCGGCTGGGGCGTATCAAACTGCGGCTGCGAGACCAGAGCGGTTGCGCACTGGTGATCACGGCCGATCCCAAGCATCTTGAAAGCGCGTGACTTGCTCCGGTCCGCCCGGCGGTTACCATCACCTGGTTATGAGCGACGCCGGCGTAGTACTCATTCCTCACAGTCTCACCGAAGCACGGCTGTACGTAAAGACGCGGCGGTGCGCGTCGTGCGGAGAGGGGCCGCTGCTGATTTCTCGTGAAGCGCCGGTCTATGATGCCGCCGCACACGGGTTGACGGTGACCGTGGTGTGTGACGAATGCGGCCAACCGGCAAGCATCAGGTTCTGCGTGGCAGAGCTTGAGCGCCGCGGCCCGGTCCTGAGCATGCTCGACGAACTGCGGGACGTTTCGCAACAACCGGCCGCCCAGGTCATCAATCCGACACGCCGCCCGTCGCGTCTGATCGACGTTGCCGGCTGGGTGATGCTGTACACCATGCTGACCGAGGCTGCGCGAACGGAAAGCGTCAAATCGACAAGCATTGAAAGACGGGCGGCCGTACGGCGGATGCGAATCGAGGCCGCCCTGTGTCTCGACGAGGCACTCAAGTTCTTCGACGAGGATAGTGATCTGCCGCCCCGGGAGGCTTTCTTCACGAAGGAGAGCTATGGGCGTTTTCTCGATCGACCCGAGTTATACACCCGGCAGCGGCTTATCGAGATGCGTGGTCAGTCGCCGCGATGAGCCATCCGGCCTCGAAGCACGGCAAGCTGCCGGGCTGGTATCTGCTCGACTGCGGCACGAGCAAGCCCGTGCCGCTGATCCGGTTCCGGCTCGGTTTGCCGAAGGCGACGGGCCCCATGCTGCTACGATAAGGGGATTCGCAGCCGCGTTACGGAGGCCGGAGGCAAGGTGACGACCAGTGAGCCGTCGGGTTTCGGGCGGTCGAGAGGCAGATCTCGCGGGATAACCTCCGCCGGGCTCTCGAACGTGTTGGCGGCGTTGAGCTTGCTGTGAGTGAGCACGGTGCCGGCAAGCTCGGCCGGCCTGGCGCTACCCACCAGCTTGATCGCGACTTCGATCGGCTCGGATGCGTGTGTGTGCGTGAGCGTCAGAGTCAGTTGCCTGTCCCGCACGGACGCGGAGCCCGCTACGCGAAAGATCTTGCGATCCTTTCCATCGAGCGAGAAGGTGACGGGGTCGGCGGCGACGCGAAGCGGGACGGCGGTGCCGTTTTGATGGTCGAGGTACATGCTGAACACGTGGTAGTTGGTCGTCTCGATGAACTTGTCATCGGTGGCCAAGTAGAGCGACTGAAGGCAGTTGACGAGTTGAGCAACGGCACATAGCGAGAGCTTCTCGGCGTGGCGGTGGAAAATGTCGAGCGTCAGACCGGCGACGAGCGCATCGCGGAGCGTGCTGATCTGGCAGAAGTCAAACTCCTTCTTGATCTCGGTCCCCGACGGGTGCCAGCAGCCCCACTCGTCGACAATGAACTTGATCTCGTGCTTGGGGTCGAACTCGCCCATGGCCTTCCAGTGCTCGTTGATGAACGTCTCCATGTAGTTGGCCTTGTCGAGCAGGTCGTACCACTGGGCGGCGTTGAACTGAGTGGCGGTGCCCGAACTTCCGCAGTAGTAGTGACCGGCGAATCCGCTGATCGGGGCGGTTGCGGCGTCGCGCCACTTCTTGAGGAATCGCCGGGTCCACGAGACGTCGCCGCCGTTGGGTCCGCAGGCGACCAAGTAGAGCGGCACGCCGTACTTCGGCACCCAGGTGGTGAACTTGCGGTACTCGGTGCAGTAGTCCTCGGGCGTGTAGGTTCCGCCGCAGCCCCAGTTCTCGTTGCCCACGCCCCAGAAGCGGACCTTGAACGGTTCGTGGTCGCCGTTGGCGTTCCGCTCATCGGCCAGCGTGGTGCTGCCGGCCGGAGCGTTACAGTACTCGACCCATTGTTGGAACTCCTCGGCCGTCCCCGTACCGACATTGGCGGCCAGGTAGGGTTCGGCTCCGACCAGCCGGCAGAACTTGATGAATTCGTGTGTGCCGAAGGCGTTGGGCTCGCCGCGCTCCCCCCAGCGATTGAAGCGCCGCGGGCGACCGGCGGCCGGGCCGATGCCGTCGCGCCAATGATATCGGTCGGCAAAGCAGCCGCCGGGCCAGCGGATCACCGGCGGAGCGATCTTCTTGAAGCTCTCGACCAGAGCCTTGCGGATGCCGTCCACGTTGGGCACTCTGGAGTCGGGCCCGACCCAGATGCCGTCGTAGATAACCCCGCCGATGTGCTCGGTGAAATGGCCGTGGAGCAGCGGACTGATCACGGCCGGCTTGCCATCGGGCTCCCGAATCTGTTCGTCGAGCAGAATATCGAGCGTCGCCCGCGAATCCTTGCTCTCTGCCGCGAACAGGCGAGCCCGCGAACCGGCGCCCAATGCGGCCGCTGCGCCGCAGGCCAGGCTCTTCAGGTAGATCCTCCGGCTGATTCGCGCCTTCATGATGTGACCCTCAATGCTACCGGTGCTCGCCCGATGCGATCCAAGACGCCAGTGGTTTAAGGCTCGCGCTCCCTTCTCACCATGGCACCCGTCAAGGCGGCAGCAGGTTAGTCGGCAATCGTGTAATGCCCGCCGGCGAAGTAGACTCCGGCAGCAACCAGCCGCTTAAGTTGCGGCGAGTTCTGCTGAAAGGCGCTCTTACCGCTGGCGATCCACACGATCTTCCGTCTGTAGTTGCGGAGTCTGTTTCCCTCGCCATCAAGCCACCCCTTGAGCCAAGTCAGCTTATCTAAGATTTCACGAACCGCACCCGCCCCGCTGGCCGAATGGACCTCGATCCAGTACAGGAATTCGGATTTCTCCTTGGTCGCCCACCCGACAACGTAGTCCCATCGGTTCTCATTTGGGCGCAGATTCTCAAGAGCTGCATCGATATCCGCGCTCCCGGCCAGTCTCCTTGTCGCTATTGCATCGACCTTGTTCTGATCGGCAGGACGGAGCGCCTGCTTGCCCGGTCGGTAAGCGTGTTCGAGTCCCGCAGTCTGTTCAACATCGTTTTGGAAGCTCATAACGGAAAGAGCGTCCCCGTATTCGCCATGGCGGTCGCGACCGCCTCGTTCGCCCGACCGCTGAAGTCGAGCATCCCACCCCAACTCGACTCGGTCTTGTCCAGCGAGGCAGGGTCCAAGCCGGTGATATCGTGGACTTGACCACTGTCACCATCGAAGAAATACACTTTGCATTCCTTCCTGAGCGCGTTGGCTGCAACGGTGCGCAGGCCTTGCGTATTCGGCGCCTCGAACACCTGCAGCAGCTTCTCGGGTTTTGCCTGCGTCCTCCCAAGCTTCTGAATCACCCACACGAGATCAAGTACCTGCGGGACATGAGTGGAGATGCAGACTCGATAGCCGCGGTCCAGCAACTCGAGCACGAGCAGCAATACCGCTGTGATGGCCCGCGGATGCATGCCCATCTCCGGCTCCTCGATGATCACCCATTGAACATCGTTGCGGCGGGACACTTTTGCCGGGGGCATAAGCCAATACAGACCCAGCAACAAGGGCACAAACTCTCTCTGCCCCGCCGACCAAACCATGTAAGGCAGGGGGGCGGTCCCCGCCGTCTGGCCAAGAACGAGCCGTTTTTGCGACCTGAGTGCGTCCACCTTGAGACGAAACTGCTGGAAGATCGTCTTCTCCAGCAGCTTGCGGTACTCGCTTTTCAGCCGGTTGCTCTTTGGAAAGACCGCGTCTCCGGCACCAAGTTCTTGTTCCATGAGAAGTCGAAGCTTCTCGCTGAACGATCGCACCGCGAAGGGATCGCCAGCAGAGAAATCACTGAAAGGACGAGGCCAGCCGTCACGAAGCGTCAGCACGCGCTGCGCCGGAACCAGAAAGACGGACTCCTTCTTGCTGACCGCCTTTCGACTGATCTTCTTGTTCGCATCCCATGGTTGATGGTCCCAGAGCACTTCACTTAGACCTTCCTGCCAGACCGTGTGCATGCCCTCGCCGAAATAGAGATCAAGGAACTTCGAGACACTCTTTCCCCAATCCAAGCCGTATTGGGACAGTTGAGCCTGAACGAGGCCTGTGTCCAGAACCAGTTTCAGCCATTGCAAGGCGATGCTCTTGCCGCTGGCCTGTGGGCCGACAAGGACCGTCAGATCGCCGAAAGAGAGATTCGCCTCTTGAATCTGACCGATGTTTCGCAATTCTAACGACGGAGGCATGTGCTGATCCTCTCAGACTGTCGTGAAGTTGATGCGAGCAACAATAAGCCGAACATCATGATGGACTGCAACAAGACCCTGTGCGGGACCGGCATCCGTCTTGCCGGTCCAGTCGACCGGCTGGAAGCCGGCCTGACAAGCTCCGTCAGAGTGCCTTGGTCCCATTCTCGTGATCGGCCTCGTACTGGAACCTAGAAACGCTGCAACCGCCGCCCGTCCAGTATTGTACCGCTGATCGGCAAAGTCACCAAGGATGTTTGAATGGTTTGCATGGACACAGGACGGTTCGTCATTCCTTTTGTTGTTCGATAGAATCGGAGTAATGACAGAACCACGACGGACGCGAGTCGCACAATGAACCGTGCGCTATCGAAGTGAGCAGCGGGCCAGAACTGATTTCGACTCACACAACAATGACGACGAGGATCACTGATGAAAGAAAAGCTGTTTGTGGGCTCCTGGCTGTTGGCACAAGTCCTTGTCACAGGCATGGCTCTGGGCGCAGAAAGCTGGACGGCGCCGACGGTGCGGCTTCCGGCTGCCGAGCGGCACCCCGTGATTGCCTGCGCACCCGAGGAGTTGGCCCGGCTCCGCGCCGCCTACCAGGCGGGCGGGCCCGCACATGTTGTCGCCGCCAACATCGTCAAGGCGACCGACAAGTTTCTGGACGACCCGGTCACATTTCCGCCGCGGGGCGGGCAGCACAACCAGTGGTATCAGTGCGACAAGTGCGAACTGGGCCTCAAGACGCTCAGCGACACGCAGCATCAATGCCCCAAGTGCGGCAAGATCTATACCGGAGAGCCCTACGATGACGTGGTCTTCAAGCGGCATCACAGCCGAAACCTCAGCCAGATGCGTCAGGCGGCTTGGGCCTATGCCATCACCGGCGATCGCAAGTACGCGGACTATGTCGTGAAGATCCTGCTCGGCTATGCCGACCGCTATCTCAAGTACCCCTATCACACCAATAGCGCAACGAAGCAACCCAAGGGGCTCTCGGGCGGACACATCGACGAACAGACGCTTGGCGAGGCGACCGCCCTGTCCCGGCAGATCGCTCCGGCCTATGACTTGATTCACGATTCTCCGGCCTTATCCGACGCCGATCGCAAAGCCGTCGAGGAGCAACTCATCCTGCCGATGCTGAAGAACATCGACAAGCACAAGGCCGGCAAGAGCAACTGGCAGACGTGGCACAACGCGGCCATGCTCTGGGGCGGCGCGGTGATCGGCGACGAAGCCTGGATCCGCAAAGCCATCGAGCAGCCGGGTCAGGGCTTCGCCTTTCAGATGAGCCACTGCCTGTCCGAGGAAGGCATGTGGTACGAGAACAGTTGGGGCTATCACTTCTACACGCTGGATGCGCTGGTGGAAACCTGCGAGGGTGCCCGTCGGCTGGGAATCGATCTGTGGAGCCATCCGAATCTCAAGAAGATGTTCCTGCTGCCGATCCGCTACGCCATGGCCAACGGTTCGCTCCCGCGATTCGGGGACGATGTCAACGCCTCCACACAAAGGATCGGCTCACTCGGTGAACCAGCTTACCTGGTCTATCGCGAGCCGCTGCTGGTCCCCTATCTGTCAAAGACACCCACGCCTGAGAACATCATGCTGGGCCGCAAGATCGAGAGGCAGGCGCTTGAGCACAAACCGTCTCCTATTAGTCCCTGATCAAGCATACTCCGGCGAGGTTTTCTCGCTTTGTTCGTAAAAAAGTACTCGAAACGCCTTGGTTTTGCGTATATATGGGTAGAGTTCGTCCAGAAGCCCATAACTCGCAAGGA
>Ga0116146_1000466_pt1 | contig 50973 bp, 47 predicted proteins | sample AD_JPNHG2_MetaG_FD_89748 | JGI IMG/M metagenome (GOLD analysis project Ga0116146, IMG submission 89748) | Active sludge microbial communities of municipal wastewater-treating anaerobic digesters from Japan - AD_JPNHG2_MetaG | ecosystem: Engineered > Bioreactor > Anaerobic > Digestate | place... | reverse complement strand
GGTTCTTCTTCTGCTCGTCGGTGAGATGCATCCGGCGGCTGAACCACTTGGTATCGATGACCACGCCTTCCTCGCCGGCGGGCAATTCCAGCGAATCGTTCTTCACGTCCTCGCCGGCCCGGCCGAAGATGGCGTACAGCAGTTTTTCCTCGGGGGACAGCTCGCTCTTGCTCTTCGGGCTCACTTTGCCCACCAGGATGTCACCGGGCCCGACGCGTGTGCCGATCCGGACGATCCCGTTCTCGTCAAGGTTGGCCAGGGCCTTCTCCGAAACGTTCGGGATATCCCGGGTAAACTCCTCGCGGCCCAGCTTGGTCTCGCGAATCTCGATGTCGTACTCGTCGATATGGATGCTGGTGAAAACGTCGTCCTTGAGAAGACGCTCGCTGATCAGGATGGCGTCCTCGAAGTTGTACCCGTCGAAAGTGATGAACGCGACCAGCACGTTACGACCGAGCGCCAGCTCACCGTTCTTGCAGGCGGGGCCGTCGGCGATGATGTCGCCGGCCTTGACCTTTTGTCCCAAAGATACGATCGGTTTCTGGTTGAGGCAGGTTCGCTCGTTCAGGCCCTGGAACTTCCGGAGAATGTACTCGTCGGTCCCGTCAATCTCGATGCGCGTGGCGTCGACGGCGGTCACCGTGCCGCCGCGCGATGCCCGCACGACCATGCCGCTGTTCAGCGGCACGAGCTTCTCCATGCCCGTGGCCACGATCGGCGGCTCGCACCGCAGCAGAGGCACCGCCTGACGCTGCATGTTGGAGCCCATGAGGGCGCGGTTGGCGTCGTCGTGCTCCAGGAACGGGATGAGTGCCGCAGACACGCCGACGACCTGTTTCGGTGAAATGTCAATGTAGTCGATCTCGTTCGAATCGACCATCGCCAGTTCGCCGTTGACCCGGGCGAGAACCGGGCCCGGAACGACTTTGCCGGTCTGAGGTTCCACCGACTCGGGCGGGGCGAGGACCGCACGCATCTCCTCGTCGGCTCGCAACATCGCAACATCGCCGTTGACCTTGCCTTTTTCAACCTTCCGGTAGGGAGTGACCAGGAAACCGTAATCGTCAACCGTGCTGTAGATGCTCAGCGAGGCAATCAGGCCGATGTTCGTCCCTTCCGGGGTCTCGATCGGGCAGATACGGCCGTAATGGCTGATGTGCACGTCGCGGACCTCAAAACCGGCCCGCTTGCGATTCAGCCCCCCCGGCCCCAGGGCCGAGAGCCGTCGCTCGTGCGTGAGCTGACTGAGCGGGTTGGTCTGGTCAACCACCTGCGACAGCTCGCCCCGGCCGAAAAAGAACTCGATGCTGGAGGAGATGCTCTTGGAGTTGACCAGTTCCGCGATGCGGCCGAGGTTGTCGGGATCCTTGAGGCTCATGCGCTCCTGAACGGTGCGACGGAGCTTGAGAAAGCCCTTGCGCATCTCCTCCGCGGCCAACTCGTCAATGGTGCGGAGACGGCGATTCCCAAGATGATCGATATCGTCAACCTCATAAGCGCTCTCACCGCTTCGCAGCAGCAGGATGTAACGGAGCGAGTTGACGACGTCTTCGACCCGCAAGGTCATCTCCGTCTCAGGCACGTTCTGATTGAACTTGCGGTTCAAGCGGAAGCGCCCGACCTTGCCCAGACGATAACGGTTCTCGTCGAAGAACTTCTCGTGGAAGAGCTTCTGGGCTTTCTCCAACTGCGGGGGGTTGCCGGGCCTCAACTTCGCATAGATCTTCAGCAGGGCGCTCTCATAGTCGTGGCACCCGTCCTCCGCCATGGTGTTGAGAATGAGCGGATCCGGAACCTGCTCGATGACCGAGACCGATTTCACGCCGGATTTCTGGAGACGCTGAACGGCGTCCCCGATCTGGCAGCCGCCTTTGACCAGCACTTCGCCGCTTTCCTCGTCCACGATGTCGCTGACCGCGTACATGTCGGGCCTCAGGCCGCCCGCCTTCACGTTCTTAATCTTACTGTCATAGAACGTCTTGATGATCGCCTCGTTGCTGGCGTACTCCGGACCCATTGCCCTGAGGAATGTGGTCGCCGCGATCTTGGCCGACTGGTCGATGCGCACCGCGAGGACGTCTTTCTTGGTGACGTTGATTTCGATCCAGCTTCCGCGCTCCGGGATGATGCGGCATCCGTGGAGGGCACGGTCGCCCTCCGCCTGGGCTTTGATAAAATCAACGCCCGGACTACGGTGGAGCTGATTGACGATAACACGCTCCGCACCATTGATGATGAACTCGCCGCCCCCCATCATGACGGGCAGCTCACCCAGATAAATGGCGTCCTCGCTGATCTCGTCCCGGTCCTTGCGAACCAGCCGAACGTGAACACGGAACGGCATCCCGTAGGTCAGCCGGAGCTGACGACATTCATCCGGCGTGTAGCGCGGCTTGCTCAAGTCATAGTAGACGTACTCCAGGGACATGCTCCCGTCGTAGCTCTGGATGGGAAACACCTCCCTGAGAAGGGCTTCCAGGCCGATGTTTTGACGCTGGTCCGGCGGAACATCCTGTTGCAGGAATCTCGCATAGGACTCGGTCTGAATGCTGGTGAGCGAAGGTACCGGCATCGTATCGCCGAGCCGACCGAAATTCCGCACTTCCTGGGGAGTAAGCATACCGGTTCGTCCTTTCCTGCGGCCAAAGGTAAAGCCGCACGCCTGGCACCCGTTGCGGGACGCCAGCCGTCATCATCCGACCTACGCCGATTCGTCTTGCGAGAAGGCGACCTCGCCCTTCGCGCCTAACGCATCATGCCTCACACAGTCTTCAGGACGGAGAACCCAACGCGAGGCCATCTGTTCGACTGACGGTCCTGCCCCCACCGGGTCCCGTTTGCCCGGCGCGTCAGCCGATCTCGCCTCACGGAGGAGGGATTATGATGAAAATTCAGGTCCAACCCGATAGACCTCATGGCACCGCGCATCCGTGGGAAAGCCCAGAGTCACGGTTCACGCCACTTCCCCCGCGCCCGATACGCGCGCACCTTCACCTTCGTAGCTCAAAGGCATTCTATCGCTGGGCATGCTGTCTGCCAAGCCCATTTCCCGATAAGCCCTACCGTGGCTAGGCCCCCCACCGCAACCGGGAGACCCTTGACCACGAAACCTCCGAGATCTTGGTGCGGCCACACCAACCCCAGCTCACCGCCGGGCGGTGCGACAAACCTACCGGCTTCTCGGCTCAAGACCCTTAACAATCATAATACTGAGGATTTCGTAAGGTCTTGTTATCACTTGACTTCGACAACAGCACCGGCTTCTTCAAGCTCCTTCTTGAGCTTCTCGGCCTCTTCCTTCGATACGCCTTGCTTGACCGGTTTTGGAGCGCCCTCGACCAAGTCCTTAGCCTCCTTGAGACCCAGATTGGTAGCCGCCCGGACGACCTTGATCACATTGATTTTCTTGTCGCCGCCGCTCTTGAGAATGACGTCGAAGGCGGTCTTTTCCTCTGCCGGAGCCGCCGCACCCTCGCCGCCGGCGCCGGCGGCACCGGCGACGATCATTGCCCCGCCGCCGGCCGGCTCGATCCCATACTTCTCCTTCAAGCAGTCCACCAGTTCCTGGGCCTGCTTGAGGGTCAATCCCGCGATTTTCTCCGCCAGCGCAACCGTTTCAGCGCTGAATCCCTTTGCTGGTGCATCCGCCATGGTATCCAGAACTCCCGTCATCACAGTGCAGTCCGCCGATCAACCTGATAGGTGACATCCCGTTGATGTCATTTAACCCGCCGAGCGGGCCAATCCGCAGCAACCGGCTGCTGCTGACAATCTCTTTGCTCGTGCTCTCTCCCAGGTTCCACAAAGCCGTTGTCGTCCTGCTTGCCTCTCAAGCCTTACTGACTACCCTCTTGTTTGTCCGCAATCGCCTTGAAGCAACCGGCCAGACGCCCACCCGGTCCGCGGATACAGCCTGCAAGCCGCCGGCCGGGACTGGCGATCAGCATCGCGATTTCCGCCAGCAAGTCTCCGCGGCTCTTCATCTGCGACAGCCGCTCGATATCGAGCAGATCCGGGTCGCCTTCCAGAATGCCTTTCTTCAGCTCGATCGCCGGGTATTTCTTCTTCAATTCGACCAACGCCTTGGCCACGTCGATGATCGACTCGCCCCCCACCACCAGGGCACACGGCCCCTCCAGCGCGCTGGCCAGCGGGGCCAGGGGCCCGTCAGCGAGCGCGCGCCGGGCCAGGCTGTTCTTGACCACGTGGAGCGAAATCTTCATCGAACGAAGCTCGCCGCGAAGCTTGTTCGTCGAAATGGCATCGAGGCCGATGACGCTGACCACGCACGCGTTGGCCAGATTGGCGTAACGGCCCGCATACTCACAGGTGATGAGATCCTTAGTCGCCTTGCTCATGTTGGTTGCCCTTGTATCTGTCCGCCGGTCCTAAGGCCGGCACATAGTCGTCCATACGAGTCCGTGACCCCGCGTATCAACCGACGTCCAGGGTTACCGAGGGCGTCATGGTCGCCGTCAGGCAGACACGTTTGAAATACTGGCCCTTCGATGTCGCCGGTTTGCTTCGGCGTATGTGGGCGATGAATGCCTCGATGTTCTCCACGAGGTCTTGATCGGGAAAGCTCACCTTGCCGACCGGAGCGTGGACATTGCCGCCCGCATCGGTGCGAAACTCGACCTTGCCGGCGCTGTACTCTCGAACGGCTTGCTCGATATCCGGCGTCACGGTGCCCGACTTGGGCGAGGGCATCTTGCCTTGTGGGCCCAGAACCCGGCCCAACTTGCCGACCTTGCCCATGACCGCCGGATGAGCAACAGCTACGTCGAAGTCAGTCCAACCGTCGTTGACCTTCTTGATCAGTTCGTCGGCTCCGGCGTCGACCGCTCCTGCGGCCTTGGCCTTCTCAGCCATGTCGTCCGGACAGAACGCAATGACTCGCTTGGATTTGCCGATGCCCTTGGGCAATGAGACGGCTCCCCGTAGAGCCTGGTCGGCCTGGCGAGGGTCGACGCCCAACCAGCAGACCAGTTCGACGGTCTGATCGAATCCTTTGGGTTTCTTCCGGCCCTTGTAGTCCTTCTTCTCGGGTCTGGCCGCGGCCATCGACTTGACCAGCTTCACCGCCTCCGGAATGGAGAGACGGGCCGCGTTGCCCCGCGTCTCCAACTGAAGCTTATATCTGGCACTTTGCCTCGGCATATGACTGCCTCCCACTGAAAAACCGACTCGGGCCCGTGGTCAGGCCCTGTATCAACAACGCGGGGGCGTATCCGCTGCCCCGCCACGATGCCGCCGTCCCTCGAACCGCGAGCGGACGGCCGCTTTGCCCGTCAACCCTCTACGATCTCGATGCCCATCGAACGAGCAGTACCGGCAATGATCCGATCGGCATGCTCAAGATCGAACGCGTTGAGATCCTTGGCCTTGCGCTCGCTGATCTTGCGGATCTGAGACCATGTGACCTTGCCGACCTTCTCTTTGTTGGGCGTGCCGCTGCCTTGGGCGACGCCCGCGGCTTCCTTGAGCAGAACGGCAGCCGGCGGGCTTTTCACCACAAAAGTGAAAGTCTTATCCTTGTAAACGGTAATCTCGACGGGCACGATCATGCCGTTCAACGCGCCCGTCTGGGCGTTGAACTGCTGAACGAACTGCCCGATGTTCACGCCGTGCTGACCCAGAGCCGGACCGATCGGCGGCGCGGGCGTCGCCTTTCCCCCCGGGGCCTGCAGTTTGATCTTGACAAGAACTTCCTTGGCCACGTTATCAACCTCTCCAGCGGTTCAGATCCCCACCGACCGGACCCCACTGTGTCATCCGACCGTCTAAGGCGGACCGCAACCCAAGCCTACTGCCATCCAGAAACATGTGCGCAAGACGCACAATGTCTGGCCGCAAGGTTCTAAATCTTCTCCAACTGCCAGTACTCGACGTCCACCGGCGTTGACCGCCCGAAAATCGTCAGCAGCACCGTCACGATGCCCTTGGTCTCGTCGATGCTCTCGACCGTGCCCTCAAAGTTCTGGAACGAGCCTTCCTTGATCTTAACCTTGTCGCCCTGGGCGAATTCGAGACCCTGCAGCGAAGCCTCATCATCCGGCTTGGCCGCCGCCAGCAGCATCATCTCGACGTCGTGGTCCTTCATGCTCGTCGGCTTGCCGTCCGAGCCGATAAAATCGCCGACCCCCGTCGTCTCTTTAACCAGGAACCAGATGTTCTCAGGAATGGTTCCGTCCGCTTCCGTCGCCATCTCGACGAACACGTAGCCGGGGTAGAGCTTCTTCTCGATGATCTTCACCTGGCCGCCCTTCATCCGCTTTTCCTTGGCGGTGGGTACCAGGATTCGGCCGATGCGGTTCTGCAGATTCTCGATCCGCACTTTGCGCTCGAGGGTTTCGCAGACCTGATCCTCCTTGTTGCTGGCCACGCGCAGGACGTACCACTTCATGCCGGGTCGGGTCGGCTCGACACCCTTGACCGCAGTCGTGGACTCGCTTGCCGGCGAGACATGATCCGGCGTGCCTCCGCCTCCGCCTGCGGCCTGACTTGCGTCCTTGTTGTCCGTCTCCGGACCGCTCATGATCCACTCCCGAACAGGCGGCTCAGCGCGGGCGCTCCCTTAAGCACACCGATGGCCTGGAAAAACACCATGAAGAACACGTCCCACACAAACAGGAAAACCCCGAGCACTACTACCGTGAAAATCACAACCTTCGTCGAACGGGTGAGCTCCTTGCGGGTCGACCAGCGCACTTTCTTCATTTCGCCCTCGGTGGCAATGAAAAAGTCGTTGGCCTTCCTCGACAGCCCCGTCAGCCAGTATACCAGGACGCCCATCGCAATAATGAAGCCGGCCGGCACACCGTATTGAATGGGCAGCCTGTAGGGCCCGCTCAGCCCGGAATTCTCGATCTGGTTCATCAGGGCATAAGCCCCCCATACCGCAAGAATACCGATGCCAATCGCCGTACCGATGCGGGTGTAGTATCCCTGCCCGGGCTTGTACAGTCGCAGGGCAAAGCCGCCCCCCGCCGGTCGTTCAATCGTCGGGCGCTGTTGAGCCTGTTCCTCCCGCGATTCCTGTCTTACAACTTCGTCGCTCACCGGGGACTCCTCTTGCCCGCGCTACCAGTTAGTCGATCCACTCGCCATCCTGCTTCGTTCTCGCCCCGCGCCCCGAGTCGCAACCACCCGATCACCCGACCCTTGACGCACAGGAGTGGAGGGACTCGAACCCCCAACCGCCGGTTTTGGAAACCGGTGCTCTAGCCAATTGAGCTACACTCCTTGGCAGACCGGCCGAAAGGTCCCGAAACGTCAGCGGTCCCCATTTCCCGGCACGGCTCGGGCAGCCGCGAAGACAACCGGCTGCCCACGCCGTTACTTCCGTTTCACCTTGTGCACCGTCCGCTTACGGCTCCGCGGGCAGTACTTCTTCAGCTCCAGCTTGGGAGTGCCCCCCTGCACGTTTACCGACGTGCGGTAGTTCAGGTCACCGCACTCTGAACACTGAAGCCAGACATACTCTCGCTTTACTGCCTTCGCCATAGCGCCTCATCCCAGAGACAACGGCGAAGGCCGGTTGCCACCGGCCTCCGCCCAACAACTGTCGATCCATCACACCGCTTGCCCCCGGAACGCCCCAGGCGGCGAAACATCGGTGCTATTCGAGAATCTTGGTCACCACGCCCGATCCGACGGTTCGACCACCCTCGCGAACGGCAAACCGCAGACCTTCTTCCATGGCGATCGGCTTGCCCAACTCGACCTTCAGAAGAACGTTGTCGCCGGGCATGCACATTTCAGCCCCGCCCAGCAGCGTCAGACCGCCGGTCACGTCCGTCGTCCGGAAGTAGAACTGCGGACGGTAGCCGCTGAAGAACGGCGAGTGGCGGCCGCCTTCTTCCTTCGTCAGGACGTACACCTGAGCCTCGAACTTGGTATGCGGCGTGATGGTGCCAGGGGCGGCCAGCACGTGGCCTCGCTCAAGCTCATCCTTTTCAACACCACGCAGCAACAAGCCGACGTTGTCCCCTGCTTGCCCGTACTCCAGCGTCTTGTTGAACATCTCCACGCCGGTGACGGTCGTCTTCCGGGTCTCGCCGAGACCGACGATCTCGACCTGGTCGCCGACCTTGACCTTGCCGCGCTCGATACGGCCGGTGCCGACCGTGCCGCGCCCCTTGATGCTGAACACGTCCTCAACGGGCATCTGGAACGGCTGGTCAACGTCACGGACGGGCTCCGGAATGAACGAGTCAATCGCGTCCAGCAGCTCCTGGATGCACTTGGTCTTCTCGGGATTATCCGGGTTGAACAGGGCCTCGCTGGCCGAGCCTTTGATAATCGGCGTCTCATCACCCGGGAAATCATACTTGCTCAGCAACTCGCGGACTTCCAGCTCCACCAGCTCGAGCAACTCGGCGTCGTCAACCAGATCGACCTTGTTCAGGAAGACCACCACGGCCGGCACGTTCACCTGGCGGGCCAACAGAATGTGCTCGCGGGTCTGGGGCATTGGTCCGTCAGCCGCCGACACCACCAGAATGGCCCCGTCCATCTGGGCCGCGCCCGTGATCATGTTCTTGACGTAGTCGGCGTGTCCCGGGCAGTCCACGTGGGCGTAGTGTCGCTTCTCGGTCTCGTATTCGACGTGCGAAGTGGCGATGGTCAAGATCTTGCTGGCGTCTCGACGGCCTTCCTTTTCGGACGCCTTGGCAACTTCGTCGTAGCTCTTGAAGGTTGCCAGTCCCTTCTTTGCCTGCACGGCCGTCATCGCCGCCGTCAAGGTCGTCTTGCCGTGGTCGACGTGCCCGATGGTCCCAACGTTCACGTGCGGTTTCGTGCGTGAGAAAACGCCTTTGGCCATGAATCAACTCCTTCAGTTCTGCAATCGTATCCGGCGCCTATCGCGTCGAATGAACCGGCAACCAGGCAACGATCCGACAGGCCGTTCCTGTCTTTGCCCCAAAAATACTTCCCAACGTCTATTACCGTCACCGATCCGCGGATGCATGCGGAACAAAGAGAATGCATCACTTTGCCCGCCAAGCCCTCACGCATCCGCCGGGAGGCGTCCCATCCCGTGCCGCCCTCCGTCTGGCATAAAGCTGCTGATGGGGGTTGAACCCATGACCTCGTCCTTACCAAGGACGCGCTCTACCACTGAGCTACAGCAGCGGGCGTCTCTCGGTTCGTCACGCGTCGCAGCCCACGCCAGGCAGACCCACAACCCGGACAAACCGCGGGCATACCGTCTCTGGTATGCACTAGGTGCCGGAGTCCGACAAGTATACGGCTTCCGCAGCTTCTGTCAAACAAGCAACCCGCTCCCTCCACGCGGTCTTCGGGGAAGGCTTTGCCCGCTCCAAGCCGGTCCATCGGACCCCGAAAGCATGAGGCATCGCAGTAACCTATTGTCAAAAAAGATTTTATGTCTAATAAGACCGTTCCGCTAGGACTGGAAAAACGCTAACTGCAACCTCCTGACGACTTATCGGACAAGAACAGTGCTCAACAAAAGCGCCGGAATCAGTCTGCGGCTGACCACCTGATGGATTGAACAAAGGCGAGCCGCCTCCAGCGCTGACCTGCGGCCTTAACCACCCGGTCACAGCATCGCCCCGACCGCAGTCGGCTCAGAACAATACGGGCCGATCAACCGCATCACCATTGTTCAGAACCTCCAATGTTCTCTGCGACATTGCCCAATCCTTGCGCCGAGTGCGCCAGATTCGCAGGATACGGCCTGGCAGCAAGTATCGTAGGGAAAGTGACGGCGTCATCTCCACAACCGCAAAATCACCGGCCCGGCCAAGACCGGCGGACCTGGCGTGTGGAAGAACTTGTCCAGCGTAGGCTGTGGCTTGTTGCGCGCAACGATCTTGAGGCTGTTGACCCCCGGCTTCAATCGGCCTGTCACGAGGAGCCTGTACGGCGGCCAGTGATCGACCTGCGGCGAGGAATCGTTGACCACCACTTCACAGAGATTGACGACTTGGCCTAAATCCAGCATTGCGGACATTCGCGCCTGATCGGCAGACAACTCAAACGTGGTCTCGTAAATCCGTTCACCCCCGGGAGAAGCCGATACCTGCTCGGCAAGAGCACCAACCTGCAACTCACCATCGATCGTCCATGGGCCGCCAAGCCGCACGTTGCTCGGCTGCCGTGGTATCGTTGCGATGATCGCTTCGGCAAGCCCCCGAGGTGCCGCCCCGCTGCCGGGATCTCCGACCAACACCCTGCCCTGCTCCTCAGGCAGCTTCACAGCCCTCAAGGCCTCCCGTGAACCCGGCTCGACGTCGCGACCGGGCATCAGGACAACGATGCGAAAACCCATGCCGGTCAGGGTCTCCACGACCTCCGTCACGATCTGCCGGAACGACTCGGCCGATACCGCCACGCATCCTTTGTCCGTCGATGGTGCGTACGAGAACGCCGGAAAGACCATTCCGCCCCTCTCTACGGCCAGTTGTTCCGCCCCCCGCATGATCGACTGCCTTGACTGAGGTGACTCGGCCGCGGCAACAAGCGGCCAGTAGACGATGGGAGCTTTGTCGAAGCGCTCACACCACTGATACGGCAACTGATGGCAGTATCGAACCCCACTCCCCTCCCCTGAATCGCCGGGCCACTCGATTCCCGTCCGCTTCTGCCCGTAAGAGCTATCTCCCAGGGCCTCAGCCACCTCACGAGCAAGACCTTCCAGGATGGCCTCCGTTCCCCTACGTCCGTAAGTCTTGTTGGCCCAGACGCGCGGATCGGCGCCGTAAACGCCGTAATACTCCTTTGTCGGTATGAACTGGTAAGGCTCCGCCACCTTCTCCCCGGCCGGTTTGACGCCCTCCGGCAGCGGCGGCAGGCGAGTGAGGTCTACCAGTCCCGGCCTCAGTACCATGAGCAGTGACGTTTCCCACGCCGCCGCGTGATCACCGGCGGGCATGCCTCGGACCACCTGATTCTCGCTGGCCGAGATGACCTTCATCCTGCCTCGTTGATTGAACTTCTCGGCCAGCTTGGGAACCACGCCCGGATAGTGCCCCGACAAATGCACCGCGACTTTGAAACCCAGACTCTCGAGATGGTTGAGCAGCTCCTCCATCTGCCTCTGGTAGAGCTTCTCATCGATGGTCACCGTCCCTCGCGGATAAAGTCGCGGGTCAAACGGCGTCGAGCCGCCCGGACCTGTCCACACCGTCGGAAAACAGATTCCACCGAGCATCTTCGCGGCCATCTGACCGAGCGTCTCGGCCTTGAGTGCATCCAGCCCACAGGCATTCTGCTCGCCGTGCCACTCGGGAATCCCCGTCGGCAGATACGCGACCGGACACTCGACCACGGCCTGCTTCAACTGTTCCGGAGTCATCTTCTCATAAAGGTATTGATCGCCGTCCGTCACCGCACATGCTCCCAGAATCGTCGCAACGACCACGAGCAATTGAAACATGATTGCTACCTCCCGCACGCTCAAGCCCGACAGCATACCAGTCAGGTGCCAAGGTGCCCAGCCCGGCGTCCTGCGACCGATTGCATCTTCATCACGCCTTTGGCAGGGTGGTTCCCGCAGGCGTACCCGCAAGCAACCCATGCGTTAGTCAACCGCAACCTCGATGCGTTGTTCGGTATCAGGAAAGCACTGGCCAAGAAGCGCGATCGGCGAGAAAAGCAACCACATGACCCGCCACTGCCAGGCGAGAACCCGATCCATAAACGGGCTGCGGATTCTCCTGTCGATCAGAGCCGGTGGGTATGGAGACTTCTTGAAGCCCGTCGTTTTCCGGCGAACCGCAAGGATCTGATTGAGAGAAGCGAACGGAACCAGCCTGATCAGATGATTCGTCTGATCGACGGGCATCGTCCTGCCACACCGCGAGAGCACCATCGAGGCGAGTCCAAACGGAACCGAGACGACCAGGAGATGCAGACCCCATCCAAGCGAAGCCAAGACGGCGGCGAAACAGACCAACAGCATCGCGGCTACCAACTGTCTCCACGACCACGTACGTCGCCGTTCAACGCGAACAGACGCATCTGATTTCAGGATCAGCACCAGGCGTTGAAAGTAATCCCACTGCGCTCCGGAGAGAACAACCTTGTGGTCTTTGCAGTCGTCATAGTGAAACCAGAGCTCATGTGCGATTCGTTTCACAGTCTCGTCTTTGGTCTTGGCAGATAACTCGGTGAGCTGATCGTCGAATGCGAAAGCCGAGATCTTCTCGCCCAGGTAGTCCTCGACGACCACTGCCATTCTATCTCGTGTGTCGCGGTCGATCATCATGACCTCCGTTCCGTGTGAGACAGATATCACACGCAGAAGTGCAAGTCCAGACGTGAAAGCCGCAGGTATGTGTTCGAAACACAGACTAATCGGCCGCGTTCGGAGCACGCCCTACCATGAGAAACCGATCTTCGCGATCACGGGGCGGTGATCGGACCCCCGGCCCTGGCCGACGCGGCAATCCGAGCACGCCAGGCCGCCGCCCAGGTAGATGTGGTCAAGCCGCAGACCCGGGACATATCGAAAGACTGAGTTCACCGGCCAAGTCGACCCTCGCCCCCAGCCCCCCTGATCGAACGCTTCAATCAGCCCCAATCGCCGCAGAGCCGCCGCCTGCGGGGTGCGCTCGGTGAAGTTGAAATCTCCCGCAAGAATGAATGGTCGCGACTCTCCCGCCAGATGGGCGAGCAGATCGGCGAACTGCAGTCGAGTCTCGGTCGTGTACTCCAGCCCGATCGGCGGCAACAGATGGACGTTGTAGATGGCCACCGGCCGATGGGAGATTTCGACAACTGCCCGAATCTGCGGCAGAGAGGATACTCCCAGCGGCATGTCCAGTTCCGGCTCGCTGATGAACGGCCGACTGGAGTAGATCGCCGCGCCAAACGAGTCCTCACGACAGACATGACACTCGTAAGGGTATTCTTGCCCCAGCGATGCTCGCAGCACTTCGTGCCAGTGGTCCGTGTACTCCTGCAGGAACACGATGTCTGCGCCGGAAGCTCGGATTTCCTCGACCAGCGGGGCGCTGTTCCTGTTGACCATGAGGAGGTTGACGCTCGCGACCGTGACCACCTCGCCGACCAGAGATGGCCGAGTCTTGGGACGATACGTCCACACCGCCGGCCCCAGTGTCCACAGAAACAAAGGAATCGTCGCGGCAAACAGCCGCCACTGGCGGGTGTGCAGCGAGACGACGGCCACAATCACCAGCAACAGGCCCAGATGAAACTCGAACACCCGGACCATGAACGCGATCAGCGAGACCGCCACATACGCCTGCGAGGTCTCGCGGAAATCCTGCGGCCAAAGAAACGCGAAGACCACGGCAGCGTACGACCCGATCACCAACAGCCACGCCTCGCGGCGAAGGGCACGCTTACGTTGCCGCCAGGAAGGAAAAAGAATACGACGGACCAGCGACGGCTCCGCCTCGGCGTTTTGCTCAATCCCAGGCTTGCTCTCCGACCGTCCGGCATCCATGAGGGCAAGGATAAACAAGACGGACTGCCGAAGGCAACTGCCCGTGAGGCCACGGTAACGGCAAGCCCCGCCAAACCTCGGCCTGCCGTGCCTCCCTGCAAATGATTGTCTTGGAGGAGGCGTATTGGTAGGATGATCAGCAGAGATTTGTACGATACGAGCGTTGCGTTGGCGTGCAAAACGATGACCGCCACGACGGGGGCCCTTCCATGGCAAACGTGAAAGAACAGCTCCGAGAACTGCTGGATCGCCTGCCCGATGACTGTTCAATCGAGGACGTCCAGTACCAGCTCTACGTGATGGAGACCATTCAAAGACGAATCGAGCTGGCCGAGAAAGGCGAGGTTGTCAGCCAGGCTGACGCCGAGAAGAGGCTCGACAAGTGGATCACGAAGTAGTCTGGCTCAAAGCGGCCCTTGACGATCTTGATGATATCGCCGAGTACGTTGCTGCGGACTCACCCGCATACGCCTCCGTGGTCGTGTCCAAGATGCTTGCTCAAGCAAGGGAATTGGCTGGCTTCCCGCAACTGGGCCGTTGTGTTCCCGAGTGGAACAGGCCGGACGTACGCGAACGTATCGTGTACGGATACAGGCTCATCTACCGAATCGTCGGCGACCTGGTCATCATTCTGGCGGTGATTCACGGTTCGCGCCGTCTGTTAGACAATCTGCAGGACCGACCTCATTAGTCCAAACGGCGCACGAACAGAACCGCGGAGCACGATGCGCACATCCTGGAACGGCGGAGGCCACCTGCAGCAACAAAGAAAAGGACACCGGCCTCCGGGGAACGACTCCCCGAAGGCCGGCAATGCATATCAGAACGACTCGCACAACCGAACAGTCCAGGGCGGACCGCCTTTTTGCGGGCCGCAACCCAAACGTTCTGCGATCCAGAAACATGCGCAAGCCGCACACATATCCGGCCGTAAGGTTCTAATGGTCGAACAGGCCAATAGACTAACAGACCAACAGACCAACATACCAACATACCAACGGACTGCTCTACTTCTTGTTCGCGTCGTAGGCCCAGGCCAGCCACTCGAGGGCGATGGCCATGTCGGCCGGCTCAACGGTTGGGCCGCCCCAGAAGCGGAAGCCCGGAGGCGCATCCCGGTAGGCACCGAAATCCTTGGCGACCCCTTCGCTGTCGAGCGCCGAGACCACCTTCTTGCACCACGCGGCCTGATCCTCGGGACTGAGCTTCCTGAACCACTCGGCCGTGATCTTGAGGCAAATCGAGGTACAGCTTCGGATCTCGGGCTTGACCGGCAGGAAGTCAATCCAGTCATGCCTGCCCACGAATTCTGCGACCGCCTCCAGATTGGCCTGGCTCTTGGCAAAGCAGGCCTGCAAGCCGGTCCTACCTCCGAAGCTGAGGTTCCTGGCAAAGTTGAGACCGTCAATGTAGTCCTCGACACAGAGCATCGACGGAGTGTTGATCGTGTCGCCCTGGAAAATGCCGGCGCTCAGTTTGCCGCCCTTGGTGAGGCGGAAAATCTTGGGCATCGGCCACGGGGGCGAATAGGACTCCAGCCGTTCGACCGCTCGGGGAGAGAGTACGAGCATGCCGTGGGCCGCCTCCCCGCCGAGGCATTTCTGCCACGACCAGGTGATCGCATCCAGCCGCTCCCAAGGTACGGGCATCGCGAAGACCGCGCTGGTGGCGTCACATAGGGCCAGGCCCTTGCGATCGACCGGTGGGGCCGCGTCATCAGGCATCTTCACACCGCTGGTGGTACCGTTCCAGGTGAAGACCACATCGGTATCCCAGTCAACCTCCGCGAGGTTGGGAATCTCGCCGTAAGGAGCCTTCATGACCTTGGCGTTCAGCTTGAGCTGCTTGTTGATGTCCGTCACCCAGCCCTCGCCGAAGCTCTCCCAGGCCATGGCTGTGACCGGCCTGGCCCCCAGCAGGCTCCACATGGCGCATTCAAACGCGCCCGTGTCGCTCCCTGGGATAATCCCGATCAGATAATCGGCCGGGATGGCCGCCACCTCCCGGGTCAGCTCAAGAGCCTGTTGAATACGGGCTTTGCCGGGCTTCGAGCGATGAGAGCGGCCCGTCAGGGCCCCCGTAAGAGCATGGACGCTCCAACCCGGACGCTTGCAGGTGGGACCGGAGCTGAAATTCGGTGTACTCGGTTTTTTGTCAGGTTTGTCCACAACTGTTCTCCAGGTGCAAATGACCTCCGCTTCCGCAAAACAGCGGGCAAAAAGGTTACCCAAAAAGCTTGATCACTTCAACATCAGGGTAGCATCGACCCTCGTTGGCGGGTCCAGAGATGAATGATGACGGTAGAATTGAGAATGGGGCATGCTTTGTCGTCGCTCAGCCCCCCGCCGGTAAGCTTCGGAAGCATCGGCGAACCCGCATGAAACACCTGATTCACACGTGTCTTTCAACGCCTTTGCGGCGTTTTTTATGCAAGTGGGGATTCTACTTGGCCGCCGCCCAGCGGACGGCATTGCGGAGCACCCGCCGGACGTCGGGGTTGTGGTAAATCGGCAGGGTCTCGTGGCCGGGGCGGAAGTAGAAGACCCGGCCTTTGCCTCGCTTCCAGCAGCAACCGCTGCGAAACACCTCGCCGCCCTCGAACCACGAGATGAAGACCAACTCGTCGGGCGCGGGGATCTGAAACCACTCGCCGTACATCTCAGTCTGGGGTAGTTCGATCTTCTCGTCGATACCGCCGGCGATCGGGTGGGTCGGATCGACCACCCACAAGATCTCTTTCTTGTTGTCCACCCGCCACTTGAGCCCGCACGGAGTGCCCATCAGCCGCTGAAAAGGCTTGGAGTAGTGTGCCGAGTGCAGCGCGACAAACCCCATTCCGTTCCAGACCCGCCCCAGCACTCTCTCGACGACGGCATCCGGCACTTCGTGATGTCGCATGTGCCCCCACCAGACGAGTACGTCCGTGACCGCCAGAACGTCGTCCGTCAACCCGCATTCCCGATCCCGCAGTGTGGCCGTCCGCACTTCCAGGCCGCTCTCTTCGCGCAGCCCGGCCGCAATCGCACCATGGATGCCGTCCGGGTAGATCTTCGGAACAACCTCGGTGTTGTATTCGTGCCAGCACTCGTTCCAGACGGTGACGCGGATGGCGCTCACGGTGTACTCCTCTCTAGCGGCTTCTTGTCTGGCGACAATATACCGCGAGGCACACAAGCCTGCGAGAAGACAAGGCTGAAGGCGGAAGGATGAGTCAAGACAGGATGGAGTGCGGAACAGATTCCGCAAACAAAACCGGCCCGGAAGGATTCCGGGCCGAGCGGTCTAGTAGTCTAATAGTCGAACAGTCTAAAAGTCTAGCAGCCTACATCTCATTGAACGCTTCCCGCAACTTCTTGAGGGCCTCGCGTTCGAGTTGGCGGACGCGCTCGCGAGTCAGGCCGATCTTCGCCCCGATATCCTTGAGCGTCATCGGGGCCTGGTGCTCGCCCATCCCGTAGCGCATTCGCAGGATGGTCGCCTCGCGTTCGTCGATCTTCTCGAGCAGCCGCTGGATGACTTCGGCATCGGCGTTGCTGAACGCCGCCGCCTCGGGCGAGGGGGTCCGAGAATCGGCGAGAATATCCGACAGACCGAAGGAGCCTTCGGCGCCTCCCGGCTGGACCGGTGCCGAGAAGGCCTTGACCGCGCGGCGAATGATACGCAGCTTGCGCTCCGAGAGCTTCATGTGCTCGGCCATCTCTTGCAGAGAGGGATGCCGGCCAAGCTGGTTCTCGAGCTCGGCCCAGGCCTTCTTCCAGTCGGCGATCATCGCGACCATGTAGGCCGGAATGTGCACCGGTTGGGAGCTGTTGATCAACGCTCGCTTGATGGCCTGCTTGATCCACCACGAAGCGTACGTGCTGAAGCGGGTCTCCATGGTCGGATCGTAGCCCTCGACCGCCCTGAGCAGCCCGATGTTCCCCTCCTCGATCAGGTCCGACAACGACAACCCGCGATTGAGGTAATTCTTGGCGATGTTGACCACCAGGCGCAGGTTGGACAAGACCATCCGGTCCCGAGCCCGGGCGGCCTCCTCTTCCAGTTTTTCCTTCTCCTGGAGCGAGATTCGACCCTCCCGCAGCAACTCGCCGGCCCTGATCGATTTCTGGATGATCGAACCCAGTTCGATCTCCTCCTTGGCCGTCAGCAGGGGAGCCTCATCGATCTGCTTGAGATAGTGTTGCAATCCGCTTTCGACCGCGATGGCGCTACCCTCCCTTCATCGTCCGGGTCTCTGCGACCCTGCCCGTCCCTGCGCGACCGGAGACATCCGCTGTCTCCGAGGAAGGATGAAGTCACACTCGGGCCGGACCGGCACTGCCCGTCCCCATCGGCAATCGACCGGACCCGGATTAACCGGCCCCTGATCTTCGCCGAGGTCCAAACCCGCTGCGGCGGGGCTCGCGAGGCTTCGGTCGGGGCTCCTGGCGATGCGAGCACTCACTCGCCGGCAACCTGTTCATCGGTTGTCTGGCCCCCCTCGGCACTCTGTGGGCTCGACTCGGCCGGGCGGATGGGCGAGTACTGAATCACATCTGTTGATTCGGCGCCCGGACCGTGCAAGCCGCCGCGACGAGGCTTCGGTTTGCTCGTATCGCGGGTGCCGTCGTCGGCCGCCGCCCATTCCGCGCGTTTCTTGCTCAGACCGATCTTCCGCTCTTGAGGATCAACCCGCAGAATCTTCACCTCGATCTCGCTGCCGATCTTGACCTCGTCATGCGGGTTCTCGACCTTATGATCCGCCAGCTCGCTCACGTGCAACAGGCCTTCCAGCTCCGGCTCCAGCTCGACGAACACGCCGAAGTTGGTGATCTTGGTGACCTTGCCCTTGACGATCTGCCCCGGAAGATAAGTCGAGGGAATCGCGTGCAACCACGGGTCTTCGGTGAGTTGCTTCGTCCCCAAGGCCACGCGCATCTTCTCCTGGTCCACCGAAAGAACGACGCACTTGACGGTGTCGCCCTTCTTGAGCACCTCGGACGGGTGACTGATCTTCTTCGTCCAGCTCATGTCGGAAACGTGCAGCAGACCGTCGATGCCTTCTTCAATCTCGATAAACGCCCCATAGTTCGTGAGGTTGCGAACCTTGCCTTCGATGATCGTGTTGGGCGGATACTTCTCGGCCACGCGCTCCCACGGGTTCGTCTCGATCTGCTTCATGCCGAGACTGATTTCCTGCTTTTCTTTGTTGATGTCCAGGACCACGACCTCGATCTGGTCGCCCAGGCTGATCAGCTCCGAAGGATGATTGATCCGGCGGGTCCAGCTCATCTCCGAGATGTGAACCAGTCCTTCCACGCCGGGTTCCAGCTTCACGAACGCGCCGTAATTGAGGATATTGACCACTTCACCCTTGATTCGCGAGTTGACCGGATAGCGCTGCTCGATGCTGTCCCAGGGATTCTCGGTCAACTGCTTGAGCCCCAGGGCGATCTTCTCCTTGTCTTTGTCGACGTTCAGAACCTTGACCTCGATCTCCTGGTCGATCTTGAGCATATCCGAGGGATGGTTGATCCGCTCCCAGCTCATATCGGTGATGTGCAGCAGGCCGTCGATCCCGCCCAGGTCGACGAACGCCCCGAACTCGGCCAGGTTCTTGACGATGCCCTTGCGGACCTCGCCGACCTGGATCTCGCCGAGGACCTTTTCCTTGGCCGCCTGCCGCTTCTCTTCAATGTACTTGCGGCGGCTGATAACAATGTTGCGACGCTCGGTGTCGATCTTGAGGATCTTGGCGTCGATATCCTTGCCGATGAACTCACCGATATCGCTCGGCCGGCGAATATCCACCTGCGAGGCCGGCAGGAACACCGGAACGCCGATGTCCACCAATAGGCCGCCCTTGATTTTCCTCATCACGCGGCCGCGAACGTCGTCGCCTTCCTTGGCGGTCTCGACCAGACGCTGCCAGTTGAGCAGGCGGTCGGCCTTGCGCTTGCTGATGACCACCAGGCCGCTGTCCGACTCGACCGTTTCGAGCCAGACGTCCACTTCGTCTCCAACGTCAATCGAGGACGGATCGTCCCACTCGGAGGCCGGCACCACGCCCTCGCTCTTGAGACCGACGTCGACGACAACGTCCCCCCCAACCAAGCCGACCACGCGACCCTTCAGAATCGCACCGGTCTGGAAGTTGCCCAGGGTGGTGTCAATGGTCGTGGCCAGCGCCTCATCCGTGGTCTGGCCGCCCATCATCTCAGCAAGTTCCTTTTCGAACGAATCCTCGTTCACATCCAGAGAGTTGATCAGGTTGTAATCTACCATCTATGTTCCGGAAGCCTTCTGTGCATCAGGAGATCCCGCGAGGCAAAAACTCACAGCCGTGACAGGCCTGGTGGACCTGCCTCGGACGTCCCCATGAACGTCGGCGACGCGGCGCAAACCTCTTGCGCTCTTCCCGGTCGTGCCGAAACGGATACTATAGGCGAAAGCCGCCCTTTAAGCCAACCCCGCCTGCGCGGCCTGAAAATGCTCACGCAGCCGGGAGGCTGATCAAAACCTTGCGGCCGGAGATCCGCGCATCTTGCGAGCGCGCTGCTCCCCGATTGCAGTCTTTGCCTGCACGCCGCGAACAGGCGGTCTGCGTTAGCTCAGGTGCGGAAAGGGTTTACGGCATGGCTGGACGTCCAGGCAGATTGAAGTGGGTGCGGCGTATCCTTTGCGCTGCCGGCCTGCTCATCTTGGTTACCGGCGTTACTCTCTGGCTGATGTTCCAGCACATCCCTTCGTGGTACCGCCCCCCGGCCATCGCCCCGGCCAACCATCAGCGAATCCGCAACGACTGGGCCGGCAGCCGCGACAGCCTTCAACAGGCTATGTTGCGCGAAGAACCTTTCGAGTTTGCCGTGACTCAAGACCAGATCAATTCCTGGCTGGCCATTCGCGAGGCCATATGGCAATTGTCCAGAGAATGGCTGCCCTCCGCCTTGTCCGAACCCTTTGTACGGATCGAGAAAGACAGCTTGCGCCTGGCTGCCACGTACCGCAGCGGGAGTATTCGAACCGTGCTCTCCGCCCGCCTCGAAATCGCCCTCCGAGCCGACGGAATATGGGTCAGGCTGGCCGGCCTGGACGCCGGCTCTCTGGGCGTTCCCGACGCGTGGGTGCGCGAGCGGTTGAGGTTGATCGACGGCCGGGCATGGTCGCCCGGCAAGAAAAGCCGCTATCAACTGGGCGGGCCGCCTCTACCCTCCCTGCCCACGCTTCCCGACGGAGCCGTCTTCCCCGCGACCTGGGTCTGGAAAGAATCAGAATTAGCGCTGCCCTTTGAGATCGCCGGCCTGCGTTTCGAGCCGGGGGTGCTCGTGGTCAGCCTGCGACCTTTGCCCCGCTAATCCAGCCTTGTGAACCGCCAAGACTCCCCGCTCGGTCCGTCAGCCTGCAGCCGGAACCGCCCGGAAAGCCGCTCCCCGCTCAGGATGACGACATATGATCGAGAGTTGTCCTCCAGGATACGATAGGTCCCTCGATCGCTTCGGGTCACGTACCCCCGATTTCTGCTGATCGGACCTTCATAGTCCAAGTAGTCATACCTGTGGTCCGGCAGGCGACGGGCCGAAATCTCTTGCGGACCCGGTCCCGCGGCCGACGGGTCGGCCGCCAGTTGCCAGGTCGCCAACACGGACCCCGTATCCAGCATCAGATCCCAATGGACCCCGTCCCGAGTGTCATGTCTCAACAGAACGAAGGCAGCTCCGGGTTCACCCATGCGTCTATTATATGCCGATGTATCCTTGATGCCCGTCCAAGCGGAGGATAATATCCCCCGACAGACACGGATGATACCCTGCCCGGGTCATGGAGGTGATCACTCATGATGCGATGCACATCGCCCGTATCCATGGTGACGGTGGCGGTCGGGCTGTCGCTGCTCGCCGTCATGACTGGTTGCACGCCAGATGTGACGGATATCCGCAACGTTGGGATCAAACAATACCAGGCCGGACTTCAGATTGAATCCATGGCGACCTTCCGCCGAGCGCTCGAACTGGCCCCTAACGATGCCGTCAGCAATTACTACATGGGCCTTCACTACAAGAATCGCGCCGATCGCAAGTTCTCCGAGGGTGACCTGACCGGAGCGTACAAGCAGCTCGACACGGCCATTATGTACTTCAATCAGGCCACCACGAGCATCCCCAGCTTCATCGAAGCAATCAAAGAAAAGAAAGACGCCTTGGCACGCCGCGGGAAGTATGAACAAGCGGTCAACATGGCCGAGCACGTAGCTCAGCGGATCCCGGGTGACAAAGTGACGCAGTACGTTATCCTCGGCAATCTGTATCGCGACGCCGGTGACGCCGATAATGCACTGCGAGCCTACAAGCAGGCCCTTGCCATGGACCCCTCCTCCACCGAGGCCCGGGTCGAGATCGAGCGTCTTTACGAGAGAGCCCGCCGGCCCCGGTAATCCGTGGCCGCCTGTCCTCACGAATGCTCAACGGGGAACGGAAGCACGCCGTGCCTTACCTGCGGCCCTTTCGGGCAAGCAGATCTCTTACCTCGGCGAAGCTTTCGGGGGGCAAAAGGGCCTCGCGAAAGATGGTTTGCATGATTTCATCGGTCAGCCGCTCGAAATCACGCGGGCGAGGTGAGACGACGATGCCTGCCAGGTCGGCTGCGCCGGGACTGATAAGAAAATCATCCTCGCCCGTTCCGTAAAACCGCGGCCGATGCGCGCCTCGTGGAAAAAGCCAGGTAACCCAACGCTCCTCGGTATAGGTCGCGAAAAGGTTAAGCATCGGCTCGGGCTCGACCGGCCGCACCTCTCCCAAGACGATCACCACCTCGCGCAACGAGGCGGCCATGGCATCTTTTGAGTCGCCCATCAGCACGATCACCGGCAAACTGCCGGGACGCGTGACGGCGATCCGCACAGGGTCGTCACGAACCCATTCCAGCCGGCGTTGCCCGTCGGCAGGATCACCGGCCGCCAACTGGGTAGCCAGTTGAGTCTCAAACGGCAGGGCCCCCGCCCGCGCCGCCTGAAGATGAAGATGGTCAGGAGCCGAAGCACCACTGGCCGGACCGTTATAGAAAACGGTGTACCGGCCGTCGAGATCCCTCGACATACTGAGCAGCCCCTCGATCGCGGGACCAACCCGCTGCGGTTCGTGATCGATCCATGCCACCGTGTAGTGCGGCTCAAACAGCGGCGCAGGATTGCAGAGAATGAGCCAGCGGTCGCGGTAAGGCACTGAAGCCTGAGCGACCGGACGATTCTCGGTGCACAGAAAACAGGGTCGTTGGGCCAGCGACTCCGCGTCCACCTTTGCCCCGCTGCTTTTGATCCGCGCCGGGTTGCATTGCGCCGTTACCCGCCAGCCGTTGACGTGAAAGGTTCGCGTCCGCGCCTGCCTCAGCGCCGCCAGTCCCTCGGCCAGCATCTCCCACGTTTCCGTTTGCCGTTGCCAAAGAGCTGAAAGCTGATACGCCAGTTCACCGGGACCGGTCGCTTGCTGCTTGTCCATCGAGTTCTGATCTCCACATCATATCCCCCGTAACCGGCCGTCCCCCCGTGCGCCCCCATGTTAGCACGTCCCGCCACGCAACGGTAATGCCTCGACCCGAGGCGTTGCTCCCGGCGGCAACCACGCAGTTCATCTCTGTCCTGCGATGATCACCAGATTGTCGCGATGGACCGCCTCATCGAAGGGTTTTGAGCCTAACGCGGCCGCTATCTCGCAAGACTTCAGGCCTTTGATCATCGCAAGTTCGGTCGAGCTGTAGTTCGAAATGCCGTGGGCGAGGACGCGGCCATCGGGACCGGCGATCTGCACGATGCTGCCGCGGTCAAATTTGCCTTCAATCCGGGTAACACCACGGGCCAGCAGGCTCTTGCCCTGCGTGTGTACCGCGTTGGCGGCGCCCGCGTCGACGACGATCACGCCCGTCGGCCGAGCCGCCCCCACGATCCATCGCTGCCGAGCCGACAACTTGCGTGCGGCCGGGGCAAAGATCGTGCCCACCCGCTCGCCGTTGAGCAGCCTGAGCAACGCGCCGGGCTCGCGACCGTTGGCGATCACGACGCACTCGCCGGCCTCGCTGACCATTCGAGCCGCCCCCAGCTTGCTGAACATACCACCGCTGCCAAGCGGGGATCGTTCGGCCCGGGCCAGCGACTTCACTTCGGTGTTTACGGCCGGCACAAGATCGACCAGTTGCCCTCCGGAATCCAGTAACCCGTCAACCACCGTCAGCAAGACCAGCAGGTCGGCACGCAGCAGGTTCGTGACCATCGCCGCGATCGTGTCGTTGTCGGCGAAGCGGTCGAGCTCGTCGATCGCCACGGTGTCGTTCTCGTTGATGATCGGTACGGCCTTGAGCCGCTGCAGGGCGGAGATGGTGTTCGAGATGTTCACATAGCGGTTCCGCTGCTCGAAATCCTTCCGCGTCACCAGCACCTGACCGACCAGCAACTCATGCCGGGCAAACTCCCGCTCGTACATGCTCATCAGCGAAGGCTGGCCGATGGCGGCCACCGCCTGGAGCACCGGCATTGAACGAGGTCGCCTGGCCACGCCGGTCTTGCCCATGCCGGCCCCGACCGCCCCACTACTGACCAACGTGACCTTCACGCCACGCTCGATCAGGGTCGCAATCTGATCGGTGAGCGACGCGATAACCGTCTGGTCGAGCTTGCCGTTCTCGCAGGTCAACAGGTTGGTGCCCGCTTTGACCACGATGCTGCGAACGCCGGCCATGATCTGTTTACGAAGCGTCGTGCTGGGCACGTTCCATGATCTCCATCAGGTGGTTCACCGTTCGCTCGGTGGCACCACGGTTACGTTTGACGATTTCCTGGCCTCGGCGGGCCATCTCCCCCGCGGCAACCGGGTCGTCGAGCAGGTCGCTGACCGCCTCGGCCAACCGCTCCGCCGCGTCAGGAGCCGACGAATCCACCGAAAGAATGCGAATTGCCCGGCCGGCGTCAAGACGCTCGACGGCCTCGGCAAAATTCTCCGTGTGCGGACCCACAATGATCGGCCGGCCCAATCCGGCAACCTCCATCATGTCCGAGCCACCCATGTCCGCCAACGTCCGGCCCACAAAAACGACGTCCGCCAAGGCATAGAACTTGCGAAGCTCGCCCATGGTGTCGCCAAGCCGAACCGCCGGTGATTCCTCACCTGACGAGCCGCCGGGCACATGTGCTAGGGCAGCGTCGAGGTCGCTGCGGCGACCGAGACCTGCCGCATGGTCGAGCGCAGGACGGCAGGTCTCCGCCGCCTCCGGCGGCTCCGACCGTGCCCTACCCTTCTCGCACACTTCTCCGGCTGGACGGTCCCCGTCCGGACACCGACTCCGCCGCAGACACGCGAAACCCGACTGCCGGATCAGCTCGGCGACCTCGTCGAATCGCTCCGGCTTGCGAGGCACGATCATGAGCTGAAGCTGGGGCCGTCGATGCCGCAACAAAGCATAGGCCCTGAGGATGATCGCCTCTTCGCCGTCGCCGGTGCTGCCGCATACCCACACCGGCCGGTTGCGGTCGATGCCCATGGCTCGGGCCAGTTCATCCCTGCCGGGCAACGAATCGGCCACTTGGGCGGTGTCCCATTTCATCGAACCGGTCACCGTGACCCGATCCGCCGGCACGCCCAGCCGCCGGAAGCGATCCGCGTGCTCCTCGGCCAAGGCCCCCACCCACGTCAGCGAGCCGAACATTCGGCGGGCGATCGGCATGATCCAACGAAACCGCCGCATGCTCTTCTGCTCGGTCAACCGGCCGTTGATCACCACCACAGGAATGTTCCTCACCTTGGCCTGGCTGATGAATTGGTACCACACTTCCGCTTCGACCAGGACGATCATCGTCGGAGCGATGCGGTCCAGAGCCCGCCGCACGAACCGACTGAAATCCAGCGGGTACCGCACGACGATCAGGTCTTTGAACAGCTTGCGCGCCTGGTCGATGCCGGTGTCGGTGGTCGCCGAGATGACGAAATCGAGCTCAGGGCAACGGGCCCGCCACATCTCCACCAGCCCGCGGATGGAGTTCATCTCGCCCATCGAGACGGCGTGGATCCACACCCGAGGCCGACCCGGCGGTAACTGCGGCAACAGGCCCCGCCGCTGGTCCCAGTCGCGCCGATACTTGCCCGTCAGCCAACGTCGATAGGCTACAATCGGCGCAAACGCCGCCGCCGCCAGAAGATAGCACAAATCAACGACCCAACGCATGGGACTATCATAGCCGTTCCCCGGCCGCAGGGAAGACCGCTCTTTGGCTCCCGCCACTCCCCTCCCAGTGATCGCCCCGCCGGGTGATGCGAGCGATTAGCCAGGCAAAACCACCCTCGCTATCCGAGGCCCGCAGCCGGCAGAAGACCATTTTGGAACCCAACGCAAGAAACAGGTATGCTATCCCCCGACGACTCCCTGAACGTTTCTTTCGTCCTTGAACGGAGGTCCATCGATGTCCTCGAGAATCAGAAGCGGTCTCTTGGTGACGGGCGCGAGCATCATGGTCGCGGGGACCATGTCGGTCATTGCGATTCTCAGCATAACGCCGGTCCGGGCGGCCGACGAGGCGGCAAAGCCCACGATCCACATCTGTGGTATCCGCGTCGTCGGAACAGGTTTCAAAGACAAGGAATCGGAACAGCAGCCCTTCAATCAGCCGCAGGGCACGACGCTCGCGATTCTCGTCAGGCAACCGTCGGGCGAGTTGATCGGTTTTGACGAACAGGAAAGCGTGTTGTCGGCCTTCACGAACGACAAGGGCGACAGCCTTCTGGACAAAAAGGAATCATTCGACGAGGGCTTCGGTTCGTTCCCACAGGTCAGCAAAGACGGAAAGGCCGCCATCATCGAGTTGTCCGCCAAGCGCCTGCCCGGCAAGGGCGCCCGAGAGTTGCGCGCAAAGGGGAGCCTTGCCTTCAAGACCGGCACGCAGAAGAAGACGGCCGTGGAGAAAGCCGTGGCCTTGAAGAAAGGCACCACGTTCAGCGTCGGGCCCATTGAGATCACCATCAAACAGACCGGTAAGCCGCAATGGGGCGATGAGCCCCTCGAAGTCACATTCGAGATGGGCAAAGCGGGTGACAGCCTCGCAGGCGTCCGCTTTCTTGACGACAAGGGCACGCCCATCAAGTCTTCCGCTTCGAGCTCGGCGAGCATGAGACTCGCCGGCATGGTCAAGCTCAACAAGAGTTACAGGCTGGCCCGGCAGGTCGAGACCGCGACCGTTGAGGTCACCTATTGGACGGATATGAAGACCGTCCGAGTTCCCTTCGACCTGACGGTCGGCCTGGGATCGGTCGAGTAGAAAGAATATACGTGAAAACCGACGGCGCTGGTCGGTGGAGAAGTATCGAGGTCCCCGTGGCCACCGAGATCTGCCAAGAGGGCGCAATCGAGGCTGGCAACCCCGTCTTCGGTGACTTCGACCCAACCTTGCCGTTTTCATACGTTCTTCCAGCCGGACGCCGCCGAAAAGAGTTCGCACCTGGCTGATAGAACCTTTCAGCTGGACATCGGTGCGGCTTGCGCGCATGTTTCTGGATGGCAGTGCGCCTGGGTTGCGGCCCGCAAAAAGGCGGTCCGCCTTGGGTTATCACGCTCGACGTCGGGTTTGGCTGGAGCGAGCGGTCGGCGATCAGCCCTTGACACGCGGCGGTCCCTTCGCGATCTCTCGCGGCCAGGCCGCGCCGCGGGTCAAGGGTCGGCTATCCGCAAATTGCTCCGTGAGCGCGGATCCCACGAGCTTCGTGCGCGGTTGCCTCCGCGTCCGGAACCGGGAAGACCCCGGGATGCCCCGGTTCCCCTCGCCGGGGCACCTTTCGCGGCGGCATAGCGGCGCGATGGCGGCGCCTCGTAACTCAAAACCCTGATGGCTCTTGCGCGCCGCCGGTAGGTATTGACTCGAGGCACTCCAATCCTGTATGCACATCGGCAGCATGAACAGATTCACGATTCGTTCCGCCCTTCCCGGCGACGAGGCCGGCGCCTACTATGTCTGCCTGAAGACCGGAGACAACGGCAAGGATGGTGAGCCGCTTTACCGCGACGATCCGGATGCATTGGGAAGAATCTTCGTTGGCCCCTACCTTGCTTTTGAGCCGGAGCTGAGCCTGATACTCGAGGATGAGCAAGGTATTTGCGGCTATGCTTTGGCGGCCTTCGACTCTCGCTCATTTTACGCGCGCTATGAGGCCGAATGGCGGCCGCAACTGTGCGCCCGTTTCCCCGAGCCGCAAGGCGATCCCGGTCGATGGACACGGGCTCAGCAAGTTCACTACTGCTATCACCATCCCGACTATTTCTGTCCGGAGCCATATGCGGTTTTCCCCTCGCACCTGCACATCGACCTGCTTCAACGGGCGCGGGGGCTTGGTTTCGGACGACGCATGATGGAGCAGGTGATGAACCGACTCCGCGAGCGCGGTTCACCCGGCGCGCATCTGGGGGTGAGCACGCTCAATACCCCGGCTTTGGGGTTCTATGAGAAGCTCGGCTTCCACGAGTTGGTTCGGGTTGGAGGGGACAAGGATGGCTGCATTTACTTGGGAAAGAGACTTTGAACTCCGCCGGCGGCCTATTGAACCGATACATCGTGCCGTCGCTCACCACGCTGAGCGAGAACACGTGCCTGTCCGCAATCCGCGCCGGTATGATGACCGTCGTGCCGCTGACGATCATCGGCGGCTTGTTCATGATCGTGTCGTTTCTCCCGGTGAAGGGCTGGAACGATCGGGTCGCGCCCTGCCTGCCGTTGCTGCAGATCCCCGTCACCGCCACTTTTGGTCTGCTCGCCGTCTTCGCGTGCTTTGCCGTTGCGTACGATTACGGGAAGCGGCTGAATCAGGAGGCCATTGTGAGCGCCGCCATGGCCGCGCTGGTTTTCCTGATGGTTCAACTCAAGCCGGATGACCAGGGCTTTTCCATGGACGGCCTCGGCTCGAAAGGCCTGTTTACGGCCATTCTCATCGCCCTGATCACCGTGCGCGTCCAGAAGTGGTTCACGGACTCGAACCTCGTCGTCAAGCTGCCCCGGAATGTGCCGCCGGTCGTCTATGAATCGTTCCTGTCGCTGAGCCCGATGTTCTTTCTGGTAGTGGTTTTCTGGTTGATCCGGTTCGTGGCAGGGTTGGACATCAACCACCTGCTGCAAACCGTGTTGACCCCGCTGGTCTTTGCCCTGAACACGCTGCCCGGCATCCTGGTGTACGCGTTTCTCGTCACCCTCCTGTGGTCCGTGGGCATCAATGGCGACAACACCATGGACGCCGCTGTCGCGCCCGTCTTCCTGCAATACCTGGCAGCAAATGTGGAGGCCGCTTCGCGAGGGCAGCCGCTGCCCTATGTGACCGCGCTCGGCTTCTTCACCAGTTTTGTCAACGTCGGCGGGACGGGTGCCACCATTGGGCTTGCCTTGGTCATGCTGCGATCGAAGGAGCCCGCCTTTCGCAAGATCAGCCGTCTCTCACTGCCCACCCAGATCTTCGGCATCAACGAACCCATCTTCTTCGGCTTCCCTGTCGTCCTGAATCCGATCTTGATGATTCCCTACATCTTGAACGCGTTGATCCTCACCACCGGTTCCTACCTGCTAATGAGCTGCGGAGTGATTCAAAAGCCGTTTGTCGCCGTGCCGTGGACAACCCCGCCGGTCATCGGGCACTACCTGGTTTCCGGCGGCGACTGGAAGGCGGCAGTCTGGGGAGTCGTTTCGATCGGACTGGCGATGTTGGTTTACTACCCCTTTGCCAAGGCCGCCGAGCGCCGGCGCCTCCACGCGGAAACCAAGAGCCAGGCCCGGGAATAACCTGATCCATCGGGATGCCAGATGTGAACGACGAATGTCCGAAAGAGTCTGCCTTTCCGCCAAACGTGCGGTCGTTCGTCCGTCGCTCTTGCCGGTCCTGCCAAACCTGGGCCAAAAGAAGAGTCAGAGAACGGTCCTGGCTCGGGCCCGCCCGAGAGCAGGCTTGACTCCGCGATGCCCGGGCCGCAGATCGTTGCGTGCGAGATACGATTCTGCCATCCACGTGCAGCATCGTGTTGCCAACCCACGTGGTTGCGGGCAACGTGGACCAGAGAACAACGAAGGGCATCCGCGACCCGGCAACAAGATGGTTTTCGGATCTGTTCCCGGCGCAGGGGTTGGCCGTGTGGGAATCGCGACCAGAGCCGATCAATGTACGGATCTGCTCCCGGCGCAGGGGCCGGTCTCTTTCGGTTCTCACGCTTGCCGATGCCGCGGGCTCCCGCCGTCAATGCTTCGTCGTTTAGAACCTGCGACGATGGTACAGGACAGCCGCCCCGGCAAGACCAAGCAGAACCATTGTCGCCGGTTCAGGAACCGGCAGGATGGTGAGGTGCTGGGGCTCATCTTCACCGCTGATCAGCGTGGTGAGACCGCTGCCGTCAAGGCCGCACTGCAGGATGCGGTCGCCCGAGCGGTCCACCAACAACAACCTGCCGGAGTCCAGATCGAGGGTCACATCGTTCAGGTACCCAAGTTCTGCATCGACGATCACGGAGGGCGTGCCCGGTCCAAGTCCGAGACGACGCACCCGCTCGTTCACCGTAACGCCGGTCTCGCTCCAGTAAAGGCGGCTGGACTGCGTGTCGACGGCCAGGTCGGTAACCTTCCACAGAGAACTTACGGAGGTCAGGTACGTGGCGCTGCCGCCGTTCAGGTCCCCCATGTAGATGTCGGTCCCGACGCTATACTGAAGCCAGAACAGCTTCTGATGGATAGGGTCAATCTCGATCGCCCCGGACGAAGCCAGGCCGGAGCGCACGAGCTGCTTGTTCGACCCATCCGGACCGGCCCGCCACAGCTCGCCGTTGACATTCGCCCAATACACGTCGCCGTTGAGGCGGTTGATGGCAAAGTCCCCCGCGGTCGTGTACATCTTGGTGTCGGTAATCACGAGCTCAGCGTTGCCGCCGTCGTAGTCAGCGCGTTTGATGTAACCGCCCGATTCAAACCAGTAGACCTTTCCCACGGCAGGACTGTCGTGGACCTCGGCGAAGATGGGATAATTGGGCTTCGACAGCCACGTGTTGATGTTGGTCCCGTCAAGGTTCGAGGTCCGTATGCCGTCGTGCATGGACCAGCACAGCAGAGGCGCCGCCTGAGCTGCACCCGCCAACGTCAGGAAACAGAGGATTGCTGCAAGACCCCACATGGTGGTGCGTGTGGAAACAGATAGGTGAATCACGACGATCTCTCCTCTCCCTATGCGGGTCCCTCACCTCTGTGGGCACGTCGACTTGTTGACGATACACACAACGCGAAATTGTCAGCCGACGCGGCTGACTCTCAGAGCAGGCTCGTAGCCTCACGTGTGGGTCGATTCCGGCGAGGAACCACAAATCTGGAATAGCGCCCGATTACACTCGACCCGTCCCGGACTGCTGCGGCCCGGGTTGATGCAGTATCATCTTATCCGATTCGTGCCGGATATGCTATGACTCACCACACCCTGGATGACTTTTTTTGCAAAATATTTCTGAACGGAATCCACCGAGGCCCGCGACTCTTTTCGGACTACCCCCTCAACGAAGATTGAAGACAAGTGTGGTTTCAAGATGCTCGTACGCTTCTTGCAGGACCGAGACCCATGTTGCCCGGGGTCCTCGTGAGAGTCAATCTGACGGGACAGGCGGGCCTGACTGCCAAGCCCCCGCGCAGAAACAGACCGGGCTCGACTGGCCGGCCACCCGATGCCTGTGGCAGCCTGAACCCTTCGTGTGCAGGCATACGATGCCCCCATGCGCTCCAGGTTAAGCAGCGTCGCTTTAATGGGGATTGAGGCCTTGACCTGCCGGGTGGAGGTGAACTGCGCCGAACATGGCTTCGAAAAGGCGGCCATTGTGGGCCTGCCGCTGCCGCCGACTGAGCCGTTTCGAGCCGGCTCGGGCCTTGGACTGTGATCAGGTTACTCTCTTCCGTCGCGACTGGTGCGCATTTGGCGCGCATGTTTCTGGATCGCAGACCACTTGGGTTGCGGCCCGCAAAAAGGCGCTCCGCCTCAGAGGCCGTGTTGCACAAGTACAATGCCACCGAAGACCTCCGTGCGATTGACGACTATCTCGCCGACGCTCGGGCTCTTGAAGAACTCCACGCCGCCAAACACAGATGTTGGTCATCTCCGACACATCCCCACTCCTCCCGCTCGTGGGAATCGGCCGCGCTGATGTGTTGCCACGCCTGTGCGGTTCCGTAGTTGTCCCGACGCAGGTAGTCGAGGAATTGGCGAGTCACAGGCGACCGCCCGAACCGGGATTGCCTCGACTAGCGACACAGGACAACTCGCTTATCGCGAACCGGAGAATTCGCCAGGAGCCCGAGGACTGAGACCGAGGCAACCAGGCACAGACCCGCACCCGAACTGTCGCAGGGGAAGGCCTGGACGACTCGCGCGAAGCTCTGCATCGCCTAATCCTCGAGGGGCATGAGCAGCCAGAGGATGAGGTAAACGATGATTCCCGGAAAGGCCGCCGACAGGACGCTGACGGCGACGTAAAGGATTCGCACGTTGGCGGACGACAAGCCGAAGAAGTCGGCCAGACCGCCGCAGACACCGGCGATCATCCTGTCGGATCGGCAGCGGCGCACGACCTTGTACTCAGCCATGGGCAGACTCCAAGATGCGTTCGCAGGGGGGGCGAGAATTTGGTGCCCGGCCGACTCTTCCATGGTGCCCCTGCGCGGTTACCCCACCGGAACCTTCTGGGCCATTGTATAGCCACCTTCCCCGCCACACCTCCCAGGTCTTCCACCAAAGAAGACACCTTCAAGTTGTATACATGTCTTAACTCATCCTCCCGCCCTCACCCTTCGTTCTTCCATCCCCCCGTTCCGCTCCAGCTCACTTTTCCGGAACGTATGGCGTGTTCTGTTCACAAAGGACTGACGGGGCCACTCTGCGCGCCGGCTCATGGCAGGAGCGTCCGAACCGATGCCATCGTGCCGCCTTCCGATGAGCAACCCGCCGACCTGTCGCAACCGCTGGCGCGGCTGACCGCCCCAATGTACCTCTTGGTGCGGATTGGAGATGACCCCCTGGAGACCGACGGCCGATCGCTCAGCGCGGTCCGCTATAGGAGCTTTAGCCTATCAGCCAGACTGATATCGCAGAGGCAGATGATGATCCGGAAAATCTTCAAGATCCCGATACATAATAATGCTAAACGATTATTCGAAAATAGGTTATATCGATCAAGCCGGTCTCTGACCTCGGCCCTTTCCCCACGCCTCACGCAAAGCGCCAAACGAACCCAGCTTGCAGCCCCGCTTTATTCAGCAGACAATCCCGCCGGCTACCGCATCAGAGGAACAACGAGTATCGATCACCCGTCACTTATCCGCCGGACGAATCTCGGTCTGTCCCATCCCGCTCGCCGCCGAACACCGACGCCCGAAAGCCCGCCGGGCCAAACGAACCCGTCCAAAGCCCCGGCCCGCCCTCGTCGCTCAGCAATCGCCCTCAGCCGATTGACCCGATCTTTGGTCCTGCCCTACAGGCAATTCCTAGTTCTTCATTTGATGCTCGTGCCCTTTGTCTCTAGAATCCCAGCCACGCCCTTGAAATTTCACAGCATTGCTTTAATGCCCATCGAGGCTCTGCCGCGCGAGATCGAGGTGGACTGCGCCGAGCACGGGTTCGAGAAGGCCGCTATTTTCGGCCAGGCGGATGTTGCCGCTGAGCACAGGGTTGAGTGTATGCGACCACCGTTCTATCGGGCTATAATCTCCGATGGAGGTCGCCCATGACGTACAAGGGAATCGTGAAACACGGCAAGATCGAACTGGAGGAGGGCATGCCGCTGGCCGAGGGGACGCCAGTGCGAGTCGAGGCTGAGCCGGCCGATTGGCAATCCGAGTGGGAGGCATTCGCCCGTGAGGTTGACCGAGAGTGGAAGAGTCCACTGTCTGCCCTGGAAGCCCTTCGAGAGTCCCGACGATGAGTGTGGTCGTTGATGCGAGCGTGTTCGTCGCAGCTTCACGGCCATCGGAGGCACACTATCGGGAGAGTGTGGAGTTCCTCGTGATGTTGCGTCGTGAGGCAGAGACGATCTGTTGCCCGGTACTGGTACTGGCTGAATGTTCCGGCGCGATTGCCAGGATGACTCAAAGCTCAGCGCTTGCCGGACGAATCGTACGTCTGATCGAGGGAATTGAAAACCTGCAAATGATTCCCCTGACACTCGCGTTGGCAAAGCAGGCCGCACAACTGGCTGGCGATCACCGTCTTCGGGGTGCAGATGCCGTGTATGTCGCGGCAGCTTCGGAGCTCAAGGCTGCGCTCGTGACCTGGGATGATGAGATGCTGCAGCGAAGCCCGCGGACTGTCTCCGCTATCACCCCCGCACAGTGGATCAGGAAAGCATAAACGCTGTCTGGAATCTGGTCCCGCTTTACGGTTGCGACCCAAGGCATCTGCCTTATCGCCGATGTCCCCGTAGAATCCCCCCATGCTCTCCAAATTACACAGCGCTGCTTTCATGACCATCGAGGCTCTGCCGCGCGAGATCGAGGTGGACTGCGCCGAGCACGGGTTCGAGAAGGCCGCCATCGCTTGCCCCGGCGAAGCCTACGCCCCATCCGGTACACGGGGCGAGACCTGTGGCGTAGCCGGGTCGGCCTGCCCGATGCGGCCGTGAAGGAAAGCCTCGAACGCGTCCGGGCGAAACCTCATGCCGTCGCTCGGCCGATCAAGGTATGATGCGACTGGAGGTGACCCGTGAGCAGCGAAAGCGTTACCACCCGCGGCATCGCGCGGGGCAAGACTATCGAACTGGAACGGGAGCCGGGGCTGCCGGACGGTCAACAGGTCAAGGTCACGATGGAACCGGCTGACAAGGAGAGCGATCTGTCTCCAGGCGAGGGCTTGCGCCGATCGGCGGGGGCTTGGGCTGATGACGCCGAAGGCTTGGACAGGTATCTCGAATGGAATCGGCAGCAGCGCAAACTGGGGCGACGGGAACGACCTGAATGAGCTTCCTCGTCGATACGGACGTTTGTTCTGCTCACCTCAAAGCGAAAGGTGTGGTCACCAACCGCTTTCTGCAATACGCCGGTCGGTTGCACATCTCGACAGTCACACTCGGCGAATTGTACGCTTGGGCATTGCGAGCCGAGGCTCCGCCGGCACGACTTCGAGGTTTGCGGGAAATGCTCGCAGATGTAACGGTCCTTGAAGTCACCGCGAGGATCGCCGAGAGGTTTGGGCAGGTGCAAGCCGGTTTGCTCGATGCGCGCAGACCCGCCCCCGCCATGGATCTGTTGAACGGTGCCGTCGCCCTTGTCCACGATCTGACCCTGATGACACACAATGTCCAGGACTACGCCGGCATACCTGGTCTGCGGGTCGTGGACCGGACAGTGCCCTGACGCTCCGGCAGGATCATTCGCCCGTGAGTTTGCCTTGTCCGCAACCCGCCCGTAGAATCCTTCCATGCTCTCCAGATTACACAGCGTTGCTTTAATGGGGATCGAGGCTCTGCCGTGCGAGATCGAGGTGGACTGCGCCGAGCACGGGTTCGAGAAGGCCGCCATCGTCGGCTTGCCCGATGCGGCGGTGAAAGAGAGTCTCGAACGCGTCCGGGCGGCCTTGAACAACTCCGGTTATGACTGGCCTCGATACAAGACGGTCGTCAACTTGGCCCCGGCAGACGTGAAGAAGGAAGGGCCGGCGTTCGACCTGCCCATCGCACTGGGCATGATCTTCGCCAACGGCCAAGGCACGCCCGAGCCGGCAGGCCAGTACCTGATCGCCGGCGAGTTGGCCCTCGACGGGCGCGTACGGCCGGTCAAGGGCGCACTGTCCATGGCCATCCTTGCCCGCGACAAGGGTTTTAATGGCCTGATTCTGCCCCGCGAGAACGCCCCCGAGGCGGCTGTCGTCGAGGAGATCGAAGTCATCGGCATCGGCACACTGGCCGAGGCCGTCGGCTTTCTCACCGGCCAGCTCCCGCTGGAGCCCACGGTGATTGACATCAACGCCGTCTTCGCCGACGCCTCGCGATATGAGGAGGATTTCAGCGAAGTTCGCGGCCAGGAGTCGGTCAAGCGGGCGGTCACCGTGGCTGCTGCCGGCGGACACAACATCCTGCTGATCGGACCACCCGGAACCGGCAAAACGATGCTCAGTAAGCGGATTCCGACGATCCTGCCGCCACTGAGCCTGGCCGAGTCGCTCGAGACTACGCGAATATACTCTGCGGCCGGCAAGATGCCCGCCGGACAAGCCCTGCTCGCTCGACGGCCGGTGCGATCACCACACCACTCGGCCAGCGGACCCGCCCTGGTCGGGGGCGGCTCGATCCCGCAGGCCGGCGAGGTCTCGCTGGCTCATCATGGGCTGCTGTTTCTCGACGAGTTCCCCGAGTTCCCGCGGACGATTCTGGAGACGCTCCGTCAACCCCTGGAAGACGGCGTGGTCACCATCGCCCGCTCGCACTCCGCCATCACCTTCCCCGCCCGCTTCATGCTCGTCGCGGCCATGAATCCTTGTCCCTGCGGCTACTTCACCGACCCGAACAAGCCGTGCAAGTGCAGCCCGCTGCAGATCGACAAGTACCTCTCGCGGATCAGCGGCCCCCTCATCGACCGCATCGACATCCACATCGAAGTCCCGCCGGTGCCTTACCGTGAGCTGCGCGGCGAGCACGCCGGCAGCAGCAGCCCCGAGATGCGCGCCCAGGTCGAGCGGGCCAGGCGGATCCAGCGAGAACGCTTTGGCGACACGAGCACCATCCTCAACGCCCGCATGACGCCCAAACAACTCCGCAGGTATTGCAGGCTCGATGCGGCGGGAGAACAACTGCTCAAACAGGCCCTCACCGAGCTGGGTCTGTCCGCCAGGGCCCACGACAAGATACTCCGCGTCGCCCGGACGATCGCCGACCTGGCCGGGGAAGAAAACATCCGGCCTGAGCACGTGAGCGAGGCGATCATGTACCGGCGGCTCGACCGGCAGTTGTGAAATGGACCCACCGGTACGCTGTAAAGGATACGGATGCGCTGCGACCGGCAATTGCAGATGCCTTTGAGGGCGAACGGGTTGAGGTGGCTCGCTTCTTCCTCGACGAGTTGCGGGCCGGTCAATTCGTTCTCACTGATGTTCGCCGCGCACTCGTTTCAATCGCGACTTCCGGGGTCTTCGTCAAAGAGCGGCAGGCGAATCCCAAGGCCGACCGCCTTCTTGCGGCGCGCAACCCCAGCGCACTGCGATCTGCAATCATGCGCGCAAGCCGCACAGATCTCCGGCCGCAAGGCCTTAGACTCCCTGACTCCCTCCTCCCGGACTCTTATGTTCCCGCGTTGACCTTTGTCGCGTCGACCGCGGTCGTTCGGCCGGTATCCGATGATTGCGCCTTGGCCAGTGCGGCTTTGACCAATCCGAGAAACATCGGCTGCGGGCGCAGCGGTCGGCTTTGGAACTCGGGATGCGCCTGGGTCGCAATGAAATAGGGGTGAACGTCCTGCGGCAGTTCAAGAATCTGCATGATCGGGTAGTCGGGGGCTTTGCCCGAGAAGATCAGCCCGCCGGCCTCGAGCCGCTCGATGTACTGCGGATCCACCTCGTAGCGATGGCGGAATCGCAAGCGGACTTCCCGCGCCCCATTGAACAGCCGGGCGGCCAGCGTGTTGGGCTTGATCTCCACGTCTCGTCCGCCAAGCCGCATGTTGCCGCCGAGCCCCTCGATTTGTTTCTGCTCGGGCAGGATGTCGATCACCGGGTGCGGAGTGTCCGGGGCAATCTCGGTGCTGTTGGCGTCCTGCAAGCCGCAGACGTTGCGCGCGTATTCGATCACCGCCATCTGGAAACCGTAGCAGATTCCCAGGTAGGGAATACCCTTCTCACGGGCGCACTTGATGCAGCCGATCTTGCCCTCGGTGCCACGCACGCCGAATCCGCCTGGGACGATGATGCCGTGAACGTCACCGATTGCCCGCGCGGCCTTCTCGGGATCCAGTTCGGTTGTGTCGACCCACTTGATATTCACGTGGCAGTCCGCCGCCGCGCCCGCGTGCTCCAGGGCATGGATGATGCTCGCGTAGCTGTCACGCACGGACGTGTACTTGCCGATCAGACCGATGGTAACCTCCCGCGACGGGGACTGAATGCGATTCAGGAATTCGCCCCAGATCGCGCAAGCTTTTTTCTCGCCTTCGGGGTGCAGCCGGCCGCGAATCCTGAGCGTATCGATCACCACCTCGTCCAAACCGGCTTCACGCAGCATCTCGGGAATCACGTAGATGCTTGCGCAGTCATGCATCGAGAAGACGTTGCCAATGGGCACGTTGCTGTACAGGGCGAGCTTCTCCCTGACCTTCTGACTGATCGGTTCCTTACCGCGGCAGGCGATGATGTGTGGCTGGATGCCCGTGGCCAGCAGCCCCCTGATGCCCAACTGAGCGGCCTTGGATTTCTGTTCGCCCAGCATCGGCGGCGAGATGATGTAGGTGAGGGCGACGAAAGTGCACGAGTCGGGCCCCTCTTCGAAGGCCAACTCGCGCATCGCCTCGATGTAGTAGGAGTTTTCCACGTCCCCGACCGTTCCGCCGATCTCGACGAAGACGACATCAGCGTCGGACGTCACCGCCAGCTCCCGAAGCTTGCTCTTGACCTCGCCGGTGACGTGGGGGATCATCTGAACGTCGCGCCCCAGGTAGCTGCCCTGCCGCTCCTTTTCCAGCACGCGGGAATAGATCTGACCGCTGGTCGCGAAGTTCATCCGCGTGAGGTCTTGATCGAGCATCCGCTCGTAGGTACCCAAGTCCATGTCCGTCTCCATGCCGTCGTCGAGGACGAAAACTTCGCCGTGGCGGTAGGGATTCAGCGTGCCCGAATCGATGTTCAGATACCCTTCGAGTTTGATCGGCGCGACCGTCAAACCCTTGTCCTGGAGGCATTTGGCCAGCGAGCTGGAGAAGATCCCCTTGCCCAGGCCGCTCATGACCGTGCCGAAGACGATCACATACTTGGTGCGACCGGGCCTGTAGCCGGCGGGCATGGGGGCGTAGAACTCGGTGTCATCGGAGGTGTAACTCAGGGAGGAAAGCATCTTTTCCACATCAACCGTCTTGCCTTTACGTTCGGGGTTCATATTCGCGTCCTTGTCCTGCTGCTCATCCTTTTCCTGTGGGCAGGGTTCCCGCCTGAACGCGGGCTGCCCGATAGCGTTCAACAAAAGCCGAATACTGCTCCGGCGTGTCCACGCCGTTGCTCTCGTGCGGGACCACCGCCATCGCGATCCTGGCCCCCATGGTCAGGGCCCGCAGTTGTTCAAGCTGCTCGAGCCGCTCCAGCTCCGCCGGCGGCATTTGGGTCAACCTGGCCAGGAAGTCCGGACGGAAAGCGTAGATCCCCAGATGCAGCAGCCAGTTGGCCGGCTGCTCGATTTGCCCGCGGGCATCACGCGGATAAGGAATCACGCTTCGACTGAAATACAGGGCATAACCGTTGGCGTCGAGAACCACTTTCACACAAGCGGGGTTGAGGACGTCCTCAGCCCTCTTGAAGCGACAGGCGAGTGAGCCCATCTGGGCCTGCGGACGCTGCTCCATCAATTCGACCAACGTGTCGATGGACTGCGGGTCCATCTCCGGTTCGTCGCCCTGCACATTGATGATCAGGTCAGCATCGAGTCTCGAAGCTGCCTCGGCGACGCGGTCCGTGCCGCTTGGGTGGTCCGCGCGGGTCATCACCGCTTCACCGCCGAAAGACCGCACCGCCTCGGCGATTCGCAGGTCATCCGTCGCCACCAGCACGCGTTCCACACGCCGAGCTCCGCGCACGGCTTCGTAGACGTGCTGGATCAGAGGCTTGCCGGTCTGATTGGCGAGGGGTTTCCCTGGGAATCGTGTGGACGCGTAACGCGCGGGGATGATCGCGGCTACGGACACCGGGGAGCACTTCCTCTTCTGCAGGCAAAACGTACTCTCATCGGAACAAGCACAAAGGATAGCGGCCGTCATGCGGTTTGTCAAAGCGGTAAGGCCGTGAGTCCGCGATCCGTTCGGCAGAAGACCCTGGTGCCTGTGAGTTTCTGCGCGTCTTGTCAGTGGCACCCGCGCGCCGTAGGATCACCGCTAGGTTCCGCGGCCGAGGCAGGCCCTGGACTTCTCACTTGATGCGAGGACCGAATATGTCAGCCGGTTATCCCGTTTTCGTCAAACGCGATCTCGATGGGTTCTTTGGCTTGGCGATCGACAATCTGGTCCAGTTGCTCCTGATCGTATCCTTGTGCACGACAGTCTGCGGCATGACCGGCGACAACGCCAGATTCATTTACGAATACATCATGCCGGGGGCAGCCGTCTCGTTGCTCATCGGGAACCTCTTCTATGCCGCCCAGGCACACTGGGTCGCCCGCCGTGAACGTCGGTCAGACGTCACCGCCCTACCCTATGGGATCAATACGCCTTCCCTGCTCGTGTACGTCTTCTTCGTGATGAAACCGGCCTTCGACCGCACCGGCAGTGCCGAGTACGCCTGGAAACTCGGCCTGATCGCCTGTCTCGGCAGCGGCTTGATCGAGTTCGCCGGCGCATTCGTGGCCGAACGCCTCCGCCGAAACACCCCCCGAGCCGCCTTGCTGAGCACCCTGGCCGGCATCGCTATCACCTTCATCGCCATGAAATTCGCCCTCGAAATCTGGGACCGGCCGCTGGTGGCAATGGTCCCGATGGCCGTGGTGCTGTTGGTCTACTTCTCGCAGGTGCGCTTCCCCCTCGGGCTACCCGGGGGGTTCGTGGCGGTACTCCTCGGAACCGCTCTGGCCTGGGTTTTGGGAAGCCTGGGCGTATCAACAGGCGTCCCAGTCAGCACGGAAGCAGTCCGGGAAGCCTGCGCGTACTCGGGTCGGCACTGGCCTCAATGGGTCGGACCGGTTCTGTGGGACACGATCCGCAGCGATACCGCTCAGGTCATTTCGCTGCTTTCCGTCATCATCCCGATGGGGTTGTTCAACGTGATCGGCAGCTTGCAGAACATCGAGTCAGCCGAAGCAGGAGGCGACGTCTTTGCCACCGGTCCGTCGCTGGCGGTCAACGGTATCGGGACAATCGCGGCGGCATGTTTTGGAAGCTGTTTCCCGACAACCATTTACATCGGCCATCCTGGCTGGAAGGCATTGGGGGCGCGGGCGGGCTACTCCACCTTGAACGGTCTGGTGATGACCATCCTTTGTGTGACCGGGACAGTGGCGGTCGTAAGCAAGATTGTCCCTATGGAGGCAGGCATCGCGATTGTCCTTTGGATCGGGATCGTCATCACGGCTCAAGCTTTCCAGGCTACGCCGGTGCGGCATGCGCCGGCCGTGGCCTTGGGCCTGTTCCCCGCAATCGCTGCGTGGGGGGCCATGATCGTCTCGGGAGCCTTTACCCAAACCGGCTTGAATACCGTAAACGCTGCGACCACGGCACCTGCGGCGGTCATCACCAGCCTCCCTGTGACTGAGTCCCTGCCCGCACCGGCCACGCAGCTTTCGCAGTGGCCCGGCGTTGCCACCATCCAGAGCATCTTGAGTTCGGAAGATGGCTCCAAGATGGAAACCAGCGGCTTCCTCGTCCACGGCATGAACATCATGGAGCGCGGTTACATCTTCACTTGCATGATCATCGCGGCGATTTCGGCGTTCCTGATCGACCGGCGATTCTTCCACGCGGCTGGCTGGTCGCTGGCCGCCGCTGTGTTGACGATCCTCGGCCTGATGCACGCCTACCAGATGGTGGGCAACACCGCTGACTACTGGCTGATCGGGACAACCCCGGCCGAGGGAGCCTTCACCTACCATGCCTATCCTGTGGTCATCGGCTATCTGCTGATGGCAGCGGTTTTTGTGATCATGGGTTACCGGCACCGACACGAGGCAGTCGGCACGGCCAAGACGCTTGAGGACGCCCGAGTGGTGACGCCTGGGAGTTTATCCGGGGAGTGCTTCATTTGACAACACGATAAGTCTGTTTCTGACAGTGATTTGACGCTTTGGAGGGCAGCGGTTAACCTCTTGCCGTTCGGCTTGCCCGTGAACTGGACACCGGAGGCGGACGTAAGCACCCGGTTGCCGGTGTACTGGACGATCTGAGGTTTGTCGAGACTGATTGATGGCCCCGAATAAGACTGCTGCCGCTTCCGACCCCAGGAATGTCCGCCCGGCGCCCCGCCCCGCCCCCGGCCAGCGGGCAGCCACCATTGAAGAGGCTGAACGTAAGAGTCTCGCCGTCACGGTGAAGGAGACGCTCGAGTCAATCGTTGTGGCATTCATCCTGGCGTTCGTCTTTCGCGCCTTTATCGTTGAAGCTTTCATCATTCCGACCGGGTCGATGGCCGTCACCCTCTACGGCAAGCAACTGACCAAAACCTGCTCCACCTGTGGCTACGAGTATGCCTACGGTCTTGTTGACGGCAGGCCCATCGCCGAAACGCGGGTTCGATGCCCGAATTGCCGTGCTTTGTACGACAAGTTCAGCGCCGCCGACCTGGAAAGGCCTGACAGCGGCGACCGCATTCTTGTTCACAAGTGGCCGCTCGATCTTCCAGGAGGTTGGCTCGGTCCGGACCGCTGGGACGTGACCGTGTTCAAGGATCCGGAAGACGGCACGACCAATTTTATCAAACGGCTCGTTGGCGAGCCCGGCGAGGCTCTCGAAATAATCGACGGCGACGTCTACGCCGCCAAAATGGATAACCTGCCTGCGGAATTGATCGAACAATTCGAGCAGCTTCGCAAACTGGTTTACCGGTATGGCCACGGCGACAGGCAGTCGGACTCGTCGGATGCCCGTGAAGAAATCCGCAGACTCTTTGCCGAGATCAACAAGAAGCTTCTGCCTCGCCTTGAAATTCAGCGAAAGATCGATCAGGCACCGCGCGCGCAGGAGTCGCTCTGGTTCAACGTGTATAACCACGACTACCTGCCACGCTACCAATTGCGGGATGATCAGAACAAACCCCGAGTGGGCTGGGTGCCCGACAGTCCCGATGCCGCCAAGGCATGGAAAGATACCGACCGGCGCACCATCAAGTTTGACTCCGTCAGCGATGAGATTCTCTATCTCAAGTTCGAGGGAACCATCGATGACTTCTACGCTTACAACTTCAGTGATAGCGCGAATGAAGCGATGGATTTGCGAGGCGGTCCTTCGTCAGGCCGATGTCCGGTGGGCGATGTGCGGCTGAGGTTCAGTTGGGTCGTCCGAGCCGGCAGTGGCGATCTGCTGCTTGAAATGAACCGCGACAAGGACAAGTTCATTGCCAGCATCAGCACGACAGGCAGAGTCAAGCTTGAACTGGAACGTCCGGTTGGCGGAACGGCCACCCGGCGAGAAACCATCGCAGAGACGGCACCCACGCGTTCGTTCAGCCGCGACCGGGCGGTCCAGGTGGAGTTCATGAACGTCGATTACCGCGCGATGGTCCTCATTGATGGCAAGATCGTGGCCAAGAGCAACGACAAGCAATACCACCCGGTTATCGAGCGGCTGGAACGGTTTTGTCACCCGACGCCTACGGACGCGACCTGGGGCACGGTTGAACCCACCACCGTCCGGATCGGCGGCAGGAACATGCAGTGCGATCTCAAGCATCTCGTGTTGGAGCGAGACGTATACTACCGATCCCAGCCGCTTCTCGGCGCTCCATGGAAAGGTGGAAGCTTGCGGCTGCACGACTGGGCGGGCTGGGGAACGGCCGGACATCCGATTCTCCTGCGCCCCAAGCGAGTCCGGGATGGCAAGACGTTCGAGGCCGAGTACTTTATGCTCGGAGATAACAGCCCCCACAGCAAGGACTCCAGGCTTTGGGAGACCGCCGGCAGTCATCTCATCCCCCTGGAAGATGAATATCAGTTGGGTACCGTTCCGGAGGATCAGTTGATCGGCAAGGCGTTCTTCGTGTACTGGCCGGCGGGATATCGCGCAAAGTGGACTGCGGGGATCGGTTTGATACCCAATTTTGGCCGGATGCGATGGATTCGTTAGGGGATAACCCGCATAGTTATCCACACAACTGGCGTGAAATTGCCATGACTTTAATTCCTTCTGGGTGAGTCTGGCTGTGATTAAATCTGAGCGCGGGAGCTGATTAACAGGTGATGCATAGCCCCCTAAAACCTTGTCAGGAAGATGCTTGTACGCTGTTGTCTTCCTGCCCCGAAAAAGGGCACAGGGTTTTTGTATCAGAAAAGCAAGGCGCCTCGTCGGTTTTTCGTCGTGGACGCAGGGCTTTTCAACAGGCTATCCACAAGGAAAACTGGTGACAACCCGACAGCGATTCTGCCGAGGTGGTGATGCCTAAAACTCGCAACCTGCTGACAACCATCGATCTGATAAAACGCTACGGCGCGCGGACGGTTGTGGACCGCGTCAGCTACTCCGTAGGGCAAGGCGAAATCGTGGGCCTGCTGGGGCGAAACGGGGCGGGCAAAACCACAAGTTTCCGTATCACCATCGGCATGATCACGCCTGACGGCGGGCAGGTGTTGTTCAATGGTGAGGATCTGGCCAGTTTACCCATGTACAAGCGAGCACAGCGGGGTATCGGCTATCTCTCTCAGGAGCCCAGCGTGTTTCAGCGGCTGACGGTCCGACAGAATCTGCTGGCTATCCTGGAGTGTATGAAGCTTGGCCGCCGTGAGCGCAACCTGCGCGCCGACGCGCTGCTTGAGCAATTCGGACTGCGACACCTCGAAGGTCAACTGGCCCGCAATCTGTCCGGCGGCGAGCGACGGCGTCTGGAGATCGCCCGGGCCTTGGTGACCGAGCCGCTGCTGATCCTGCTGGACGAGCCGTTCAGCGGCGTCGACCCGATCGCCGTCGAGGGGCTTCAGAAGGAGATCATTCGCCTGCGGGCTGAGCATGGCATCGCCATTCTCCTGACAGACCACAACGTCCGGGAGACGCTTTCTGTCACCGACCGAAGCTACATCATCCATGAGGGACAGGTCATCGCCGAGGGAGCGCCTCGCGACCTGATCAACGACTCCAAAGTCCGGGAAATCTACCTGGGCAGCACCTTCCGCGGCGACGAGTTCGACCATCCCAGGTACCACGCTGGAACGACCGGATAGGCCGGCCGCGCCATGGCGGCGCATGACCGATCGTTGGACCGTTCCGTTGCACAAGCAGGCACCGCAGAACGAAGCCGGGCTTACGCCTTGGGTGGTGCCGATCCCCCTATGTGCTTGCGTTTCTTCTCCGGTGCCTTCATCAGGCGGGGGGCGGGGGCGACGTCGACCTCATCGTCGTTGTCCGACAGCAGTACGTTGCTGTTCGGGTAATGCTTGTGAATGGCAAACCGGCGGGCGGCCCGATAGTAGCGGGTCATCCGGTTCCAGTCGAAATGCTCGGCGTAAGCCTCGACCTCATTGCGGAGTTGAATGCGCTGTCTGGTCGACATCCGCGTCAGGGCGTGCATCCAGTCGGTGATCAGGTCGATGGTCTTATCGATGCTCACGCCACGACGACGGGCGATGAAAATGCCGTGCTGGTTGTGTTGGGGAAAATGACTCATCACATAAGCCCCGAAACCGCTGTAGTCGCTGGTGATGGCGGGTATCCCTCGAATCACGCATTCCATCGGCGTGTAACCCCACGGTTCGTAGTACGAGGGGAACACGCCCATGTTGCAGCCGCGAACAAACTGGTCGTACTCCAACCCCAGGATCGGGCTCGTCGAGGTGATGAATTCCGGGTGAAAGATCACTTTGACGGGATCCTCGGATAGATTGATCAAGCCTCGGTGACGCAGGTGTCGAAGGATCAGATCGCCGCTGTCGTCAACCAGGTCGTGGGTGACGATCGTGGGCGGCGGGCCTTGGCGCCACGCATGCATCATGCGTTTGAGCCGGACGCGGGCGAATTCGTCGAGCAGGTCTTCGGTGGTGGGCATTCGCCCGAACGCGATCGTCCGAAACAAGTGTTCGCCCATTTCGTCCTTGATGGCTTCGCATGTTTCGCGAAGCTCGTTGAACATAGCCTGCCGGTTGAGCGTTTCGACGTTCGGCGAACGATAGTTGGCCGGAGCAATAATGAAAGCAACGACCGTTACGCCGTTGGGGTGCGCCTTGAGTCGCTGATTCAGACGGTACAGGGCCTCAATATACAGATCGAAGCCCTTGTTTCGGTATTCGTAGCGTCCTGCAGTGAAGAAGTAAAGCGTTTTTGTCAGGTCAAACGTATAGCTGGGGAAAAAATGCCCCATGGTGAACTCGTGAATGAGGGCCTTGTTCTCGCGGTGCAATTCCTGAAACCGGTACGGCGCGGCAAACCGCTCGACGTTGAGCCCGTTGGGCAAGAGGATGTCGGGCTTGCGCCGGAGGAACTGCTCGGCCTCAAGGGCGGTGATACCCGAGACGGTGGTGAAGACATCAGCACAATGGGTGGCCGCTTTTTCGAGTTGAAACCGCGAGCCGATGCCATGCTCGTTGGCGACGGCCTCTCCGTCGCTGTGCGGCAAGTGGGCGTAGAGATCGACGTTGGCGGCGCTGAGGCTCCGGCCGACCAGTGTGGCATGCGTCGTAAAGACCGTGGGTAGGGCAACCTGCCGATGTTTCAGGATCGGCAAGGCGGCTGCGCTCTGGTATTCATGAAAGTGCGCGAGCATAGGCCGGTCTGCGCTGCGATCGCGAATGGCCGAGAGCAGATCCGCCACCGCATATCCGAAGACGACCATGTCGCCCATTTCGCGATCGCCGAACGGCGTGCCGATGCCGATATCCTTCCAGAAGAAGTACTTCATCTGGTCGGCGTGGGGAGCCAGCGACGAGAGGTCCACGAGTAGAACCTGGGGCCGGCCGGTGATCAGCCAACGGCCAAAGTGGATCACCACGCCCCGTTCCCTCAAAAGGCTCAGAGCCTCACCGACGATGCCCGAGGCGGCTTCCGGCTCGAACTCGACTGCGGCGGCAGCCGGCCGATAGGGCCCCACCAGCCAATACCCGTCACCCCATCGACGGGCAGTCGCCGGAGCCTTGGTGCGAAGGACGGTGTAAATCCCCCCAGTCTGACAACAGACCTCCCAGGCTATTTCGAAAAGCAAAGGGCGCACCCCCGCAGGAGCAGTCGCGGGCGAGGACTCGGTTACTGCCCCCTCTGGTGCCGACTGATCGGGCGCGGACGAGTGATGGACATCCTGATCGGCCATGCGATAACCTCGGATGGACCCCTTCCCCGCCGAGACGGCGGGGAATAATACGCGCAGAAGGGCCAACAGACAAATCTGCTGTCCACCTCTCGACACAGCCTGGCGCGTGGCATTTCGTTTGAAAGGCAAAAGCAACGCGACTTGCCCTGTGTGCCGCGCCTCGCAGATCCGGCTCACCCGTTGCGTGCTCTGGACTCTGAACCCCGGCCCCTCCGCCTCACTTTGCGCCGCATTTGGCGAGCCCTTGCTCCAGGTCGGCGATAATGTCCTCGGGGTCTTCCAGGCCGACGGAGAGGCGGACCAGTTCGTCGATGATGCCGAGCTGGTAACGTTCCTCGCGAGAGACGTTGTAGTAGCTGTTGAGGGCCGGGTGGGTGATCAGCGTCTCCGGTCCGCCGAGGCTCGGGCCCATCAGGCATAGCTTGAGCGAATCCAGGAAAGCGAGAGTTTGCTCGAGATTGCCGTTCACCTCGAAGGTCACGACCGCGCCGAAACCCCGCATTTGACGCCGGGCGATGTCGTGATGGGGGTGAGTGGGCAGGCCCGGATAGTAAACCCGCTTGACCTGCGGCTGCTTCTCGAGCCACTGTGCGACCGTCATGGCAGTGCTGTCCAACCGCGCCATGCGCAGCCCAAAGGTCTTCAGCCCACGAATCAACAGGTAACAGCTCATCGGGTCCATGACCCCGCCGGTAACCCGCTGCCACTGGTAGATCGGCTCAACCACGGAGGCCCTCCCGGCAACCGAGCCCCCCAGAATATCATTATGACCGCCGAGATACTTGGTTGTACTCTGAACGACGAGATCGATGCCCTGCTCGAGCGGCCGCTGGTTGAACGGCGTGGCGAAGGTGCTGTCGATAACGCTGAGAACCTTTTGGTCGCGCGCGATCCGGACGACCCGTTCGACGTCGGCGATGTTGAGGTACGGGTTGGTGGGCGATTCGGAAATAATCATGACGGTGTCTTTGCACACCGCGTCGGCCATGGCGTCGTAGTCGCCCATCGGCACGACGCTGGCCCGAATGCCGAATCGCGGCAAAACCGTCCGCACGAAATTGAGCGTCTGCTTGTAGGCGTCGTCGGTGATGACCAAGTGTTGTCCCTGGCTGCAATAGGCCAGGATGGTGGCGCACACGGCGCTCATCCCGCAGTCAAAAAGGACCGCTCGCTCCGCCTTTTCCAAGGCGGCCAGCTTGCGTTCCGCCGCCTGGCGGGTCGGGTTGCCGTATCGGCTGTATTCGTAATGCGGCACTTCGGCCTTGCCGAAAGCCAGCATTTCATTAACGTCCTTGAAAACGAAGGTGCTGCTGTAGGCGATCGGCGTGGTGATTGTGCCGCGCCAGCGGTTCTCTCCGCAATGTACCGCATCCGTGTCCGGATGCCCGGTCGGGCGCTTGGTGAAATCGCTCATGGTGTCTCCCGAATCACGTCTTACATCTCAGTCATCAAGGTATATTCTATTGAGGGTGGCAAGTTGGGTCCACGCGTGGCGTCAGTAGCGGAACTTCGCGGCGATCGGCATCCGCCGACCGAAGCCGAAGGCTCGGGAGGTGACTTTCAGGCCCAGTGCGGCCTGCTTACGCTTGTACTCGGCCGTGTCGACCAGGCGAATAACCTTCTGCACGGTCCGGGCATCGTATCCGGCGGCCACGATTTCGTCGGCGCTTAATTCCCGGTGGATGTACATGTCCAGAATCGCGTCGAGCAGGTCGTAAGGCGGCAACGAATCCTGATCCGTCTGGTTGGGCCGCAGCTCAGCCGACGGCGGTTTGGTCATGGTGCTGCGCGGTATCAGCTCGCGTCCGGCTCTGTTGTTGATGTACTCGGCGAGCCTGTAAATCATGGTCTTGGGTACGTCGCTGATCACCGCCAGCCCGCCGCACATGTCGCCGTACAGGGTGCAGTAGCCCACGGCCAGCTCGCTCTTATTACCCGTCGTCAGCAACAGACAGCCGAACTTGTTCGAGAGAGCCATCAGAAGCACGCCGCGGATGCGGGCTTGAATGTTCTCTTCCGTGACGTCCGGCGCACGGCCCTCGAAATGCGGCTTGAGCTGCTCCTCAAAGGTCTCGTGCAGGGCCCCGATCGGTATGACCTTGTAGCGAATACCAAGGTTGCGAACCAGGGCTTCCGCGTCGGCAAGGCTGTGGTCGCTGCTGTAACGGGAGGGCATGGCGACGCCGGTGACGTTGTCCGGCCCAAGGGCATCAGCGGCCAGGGCGGCGGTCACGGCCGAGTCGATGCCGCCGGAGAGCCCCAGCACGACACGCTTGAAACCGCACTTAGCCGTGTAGTCCCGCAAGCCCAGAACCAGTGCGGCGTGCAACGAAGCGATTCCATCGGGGTAGGGTTCAATCCGAGCACCCGAGGGCGTGCCGGTGTCGACGACCAGAAGATCTTCGTCGAATGCCTTCGCCTGGGCGACTACTTCTCCCCGGGCATCGATCATCATTGACGCCCCGTCGAATACCAGCTCGTCGTTTCCGCCGACCTGGTTGACGAAAATGATGGGCAGGTGGTGCCTGCCTGCCTGGTGGCTGAAGAGCCGCCGTCGGAAGGCGTGCTTGTCGAGCCAGAAAGGCGATGCGCTCGTGTTGATCAGCAACCTGGCGCCGGCTGCCGCCAACTGCCCGATGGGGTCCTGATGATAGATCCGCCGACCGATCAGTTGTTCGTCGTTCCAAAGGTCCTCGCAGATGCTCACCCCGAGCGGGACGCCCTCGTGTTCGATCAGAGACACGGACGGGCCCGGTTCGAAATAACGTTGCTCATCAAAGACGTCGTAGGTCGGCAGCAGCGACTTATGCCGAACCTCCCTGATCTGGCAATCGCGACAGTATGCCACCGCGTTGCGGAGCCGCCGGCCTTCCGGATCCTTGTTCTGCTCGACGAATCCGACGATCGCCGAAACGCCCACACAGTGCTCGGCGATCTGCCGGGCGGCCTCGACGTTTGCCTGTATGAATCGCGGCTTGAGCAACAGGTCTCGCGGCGGATAACCCGTCACGGACAACTCCGGAAAAACGACCAGCGAGGCCATGGCCTGCCGGGCTTGCGAGATCCGGTCGATGATCATGCGTGTGTTGCCGACAATGTCGCCGACAATCGGGTTGATCTGTGCGAGGGCGATTCTCATGGGGTCAAAAACTTCCAGGTCGAAGCGCTGCGGCGCTTCGGCCGCCCGGCAACAGGTCTTGCGACGGAACAACACGGAACCCGCGGAGCGTCGCCGCGCGGATTGCCCAGCATCTTAGTCGTATCGGCCGGTGTCGGCCAGTTGGGGCGAGTCCGCGATGAGCCGGTCCCGAAGAATAGCTGATCAGCCGGCGTCTTACGCAGTGTTTGCGGCCGGCAGTCTCTGTCGGCCGGTCAAACGGGACCGGCGATACTTGTTCCCGACTCTGGTGACGGGGTTTGCCCCACAGCGGGAAGGTGTGGCTTACTCTGCCGGCGTTGCCTGCGGTTTGCGCTTCTCGATAAGTCGTCCTGCCCACAGGCCGACTTCGTAGAGCAGCACCATCGGCAGAAGGAGGAAGAGCATGCTGACCACGTCCGTGGTGGGTGTGATGATCGCCGAGGCGATCGACATGCCGAACCACACGTAGCGACGCAGGCGGGCCATCTGCTCCACAGGGGCAATCCCGACGGCGGCCAGAAAGGCGACGATCACCGGCACCTGGAAAGCAATCCCGAAAGCCGCGGAAAGCTGCAACACGAAGATGATGTTATCGCTGATCCGGATGTCGGGTCTGAGCCGTGGCCCCTGCGTGACCGGCGTGAGGCCGCCGCTGCCCAGATAGTAGACCTGGTTGCCGTAGCGGATGCGGATCTGACGCTCCGTTCTGTTCATCCAGAACACGCCTTCAGGGGGGGCCACGGGGTCCGCGACGAGAGCAGGAATGCGTGTCAGCGGAGGCCAAGATGACTCGGAGCCCTGCGGCAACGTCGTTGCGGGCTGAGAAACGGCCGTTGCAGGCCAACCTTCGTCGGCCTGATCGACCTCGACCGGCTTGCGTTCCGTGGTGCCGAGAAGGAAGGCAGGATACAAGCCCGTTCGATCAGGCAGCTTGTTCTGGTAGGTCAGCAGAAAACTGTAGAGAAGCGGCGCGGCGATCACCAGGAGGAAACCCGCGCCGGTAAAAAACAGGGCGATCGACGCCGGAGCAAAACGTCGGACCCACTTGCGCTCATGCGGATACAGGCCGGCGGCGATGAAACCCCAGATCTGCGTCAGGCTGAACGGCGCGGTGATGATGAAGCCGACGATGATCGCGACCTTGAGCGAGATCATGAAGGCCTCCGCAGGGCTGAAAAAGCCCAGCTCGGCCGGATAGCCTTCCTTGCGAAGGATGGCGAAAATCGGAGCGCACAGAAAGCCCAGCAACTCGTCACTGTAGATGAAGCAGACCACCGCCC
>Ga0116146_1000452_pt1 | contig 51631 bp, 40 predicted proteins | sample AD_JPNHG2_MetaG_FD_89748 | JGI IMG/M metagenome (GOLD analysis project Ga0116146, IMG submission 89748) | Active sludge microbial communities of municipal wastewater-treating anaerobic digesters from Japan - AD_JPNHG2_MetaG | ecosystem: Engineered > Bioreactor > Anaerobic > Digestate | place... | reverse complement strand
GCCGGCTCAACAACTTGATCCGCCATGTAGTCTAGACTTTTGATCCGGAAGGCCGAGAATCGCCAAATCGCGGCCATCCGGCTCCCGAACTGACGAACTTGGGCTAGCGTGCGGGTTCGACTGAAGGTTCCTGTGGCTCAAACGGTCGGCCATGATGAAGGCCACTGTCTCCTCGTCTACGACGTGCGGCCGGGCGTACACCGCAACGTCCACGGTGCCGTCGCCGCCCGCGGTCGCCAGCACACCAAAGCCCTTGTTCCCCTCGAAGTACTCTTCCAAGCCCATCGCAATCCTCTCTGCGCCAATGCCGTCCCCTTCACTCATTCTATGGAAGCGGAGTTCCGCGTCAATCGCCAGGCCCACGCGCTGGGAGCATGGCCCCCGGCTTTGACGCGAATGGGAAGCGCGCCACAATCAGGCGAACGGCTGATAGGAAAGAAGGACATGGAGGCGAGGATCCGACCAGGTGTCAGCGCCTGCCTCCTCGGCCAGAAGGTGCGCTTCGATGGCGGCCACACGCTCGACCGCTTCATCTCCGAGCCCTATACCCCCTCTCGCTCTTGAGGAAGTGTTTGAGCACTCGGTGCCTGCCCAACTCGTTCATCGGCCATACCTCCGCACCTCGGCCGCGAGCACATCACGGAGCGCGCCCGCCTGCCTGCGAATGGCCGCCCTGTCGTCCCGGCTCAGGCGGTCCAGGTTACGCACCTGGAACCCCATCCGGCGGTTCGCCCTCAGCCGCTTCTCATGGCGCGCCAGGAAGTCCCAGTAGAGCGTCGTGAAGGGGCAGGCGTGGTGGCCGAGGGGCCTTGCAGGGTCGAAGCGGCAGCCGAGGCAGTAATTCGACATCCTCTGGATGTAGCGGCCCGTCGCCACGTAGGGCTTGCTCGACATCACGCCGCCATCGGCGAACTGCGACATCCCCAGCACATTCGGCAGCGTCACCCAGTCCACCGCGTCCACGTAAACGGCGAGGAACCACTTGTGGACCTCGAAGGGATGGACGCCCAGAAGCTGCGCGAAGAGGCCGGCGACCATGAGCCGCTGGATGTGATGGGCGAAGCCGAGGGCCAGCGTCTGCCCGACCACCTCGCGCAGGCAGGCCATCTCCGTCTCGCCCGTCCAGTAGAACCATGGCAGCGGCGCGTCGGCCCCGAGAGCGTTCGATTCCTGGTAATCGGGCATGCAGCGCCAGTAGACGCCGCGGATAAACTCGCGCCAGCCGATGAACTGGCGAATCACGGCCTCGGCGGACTGGAGCGGGGCGTGGCCATCCTGGTACGCCGTCTCTACCGCCGCCACCGCATCGCGCGGGTCGAGCAGCTTCAGGTTGACAGGGGCCGAGAGCCGCGAGTGGTAGACCCAGGGCTGCCCAGTCCACATCGCATCCTCATAGGGGCCGAATTGTGCCAGCCGGTTCTCGACGAAGTCGTCCAGCGCCCGGCGGGCATCGGCCGGCGTCACAGGCCAGTCGAAGTGCGCGAGGCTGCCGGGGTGGTTGACAAAGCGCTGTTCCACGAGGCGAATCGCCTCGCGGGTCACCCTGTCCGCTGGGAACCCGAGCGGCCGCGGGAGTTCGCCCGGACCCTCTTTGCCGAAGCTCCGGCGGTTGGCGGCGTCGTAGTTCCACTGGCCGCCAATCGGCCTCCTGCCCTCCACGAGCAGGCCGAGTCTGCGGCGCATCTGGCGATAGAAGTACTCGAGACGCAACCGCCTCCGCCCTTCGGCGTGAGCGGCAAACTCGCCGTGCGAGCAGAGGAAGTGGCGATCGGGGCGGACCTCCAGTGGCAGGGCGAGCGACTTCGCCGCAGCGGTGAGGGCCTGTTTCACGCGCCACTCGCCCGGCTCGACGACGATGAGCCGCTGTGGCTTGAGGCGCCTGACCGCCTCGGCCAACTCGGCGGCGAGGCCGCTGCGTTCGGCCCCGTCGTCAAGGGCATGGTAGTCCACCGCCACGCCCCTATCGCGCAGGGCATCACGAAAGTGCCGCATCGCGGCCAGGAACAGCGCGATGCGGGCCCTGTGCGACCACACATAGGCCGCCTCCTCCCCCACCTCGGCCATCCAGACCACGTCGGCGGCCGCGTCGAACCCATCGAAAGCCGCCGAGCTCGCGTCGAGCTGATCCCCGAGCACCAGAACGAGCGCGCGGACCTGCCTCGGTGTTGGCCTCATAGTAAGCGCCCTACCGGGCCACGACGCTCCCGCGGGATGAAACCTGACGCTTCCGCGACCACGCGACAGCCGCCGCAGGAGAGGGAGAGCGGCTCCCGAGCCCCTCTGGAGGGTCTTGAGTCTAAGGCATTCCCCGCAAAGGATCAACGGCGGGCCGGCTGCGGGCAGGAATCGCGGGCAGTTTCCGTTGCGGAGATCAACGCAAGAGGGCGAAGGTCCGCCGCAAACGTAGCCGCGAGCGTCCCGCTTGCGGCTCGCTTTATCCGTTCGACAAGCGGGACGCTTGTCGCTACAAGAAGCCGCAACACAAGCTACCTACAGAAATGGCCCACACCCCATGCTGGACAAGAGAGGGTGCGAAGCGGCAGGGTGGGCGGCCGTGCGGCGCGCCCCTGCGTCGCTGGGAGACATTGAAGGCGGCCATGCCCCGACAACGCGGTCCGGATGCTTGCGGGTGGAGCGAGGCGGAGGAAAAGACTTGACACTGCACGGCGGCTTGGCTATAATGCCAATTCGCCAAGCAGCCAAGGAGTCCAAGATGGACGCACAGACACAAGCTCGCTTCGTGGCCAGGGCCAAGATCGTGAAGGCCATGGCCCACCCGACCCGCCTCTTCCTGGTCGAGGAACTCGCTAAGGGCGAGCGCTGCGTGTGCGAACTCACCCAGATGGTGGGCGCCGACATGTCCACGGTCTCCAAGCACCTGTCTGTCTTGAAGGCCGCCGGCATTCTCGACGATGAGAGGCGCGGGAGCCAGGTCTTCTACACTCTGCGGTGCCCGTGCGTCCTCAGCTTCTTCGAGTGCGTGGAAGCGGTGATGAAGCGGAACGCCGAGGAGCAGTTGGCGCTGACCGCGTGAGGCCGCCCGGTGGGCGGCCTTTCGCGTGCGAGACATTTGGCGGTTTGGCCAAACGTCCACTGGCGACCGCGAGGCCGAGACTAGGTCGCACTTGCTGAAGGGGTAACGATGAAGAAGGAACTGAAGGTCTTCGCGTGGTTGGCCGGTATCTTCCTGTTCTTCTACTTCGTGCCGTTCAGCAACCCAAAGATCTCGGCGGCCGTTGCTGAGGCCTTCCGGCTCCTTCAGTGGTACGTGCGCGAGCATACACTCGCCTGCGTGGTGCCAGCCATGTTCATCGCGGGGGGGATCAGCACGTTCCTGTCGCAGGCTTCGGTGATGCGGTATCTAGGCCCGAAGTCCAACCGGTTCCTCGCCTACACGGTCGGGGCGGTCGCCGGCTGCATCCTGGCCGTGTGTTCGTGCAGCGTGCTGCCGATGTTCGCCGGCATCTACGCGATGGGGGCCGGCCTCGGGCCGGGCAGTGCCTTCCTCTATTCGGGGCCGGCCATCAACGTGATGGCCATCTTCCTGTCGGCCAGCGTCCTGGGCTACGACCTCGGTGTCGCGCGGGTGATTGGCTCGATCGGTTTCGCCTACGTCATCGGCCTGCTGATGGCCTTCATCTTCCGCCACGCCGAGCAGAAGAGGGTGGAAGCGGCGATGCAACTGCCGCCCCCGCCGGCCAGCCGCCGCAACCTGCTCCAAACCCTGGCCTACTTCGCCGCGATGGTGCTCTTTCTGGTCTTCAGCGATTGGGCGAGCACCCACGACGTGACGATCGCCCTCAAGGACGGCACGACCCTGAAGGCGAACGTGCGGACGCAGATGATTGACACAATGGACGTGCAGGTCTATGGGGCAGATGGCAAGCTGGCGCCCGAGGTGAAGCGTCTGGCGATGGAGGACATCGCGGAGGTGAAGCCCGTGCCGAGCTTCACCATGAGCATCCACGGCGTCAAGTGGTACCTGGCCGGCGCGATGGGCCTGGCCGTGCTGCTCATGCTCTGGCGGTGGTTCGACCGCGAGGAGATCAAGGAGTGGCTGGGGGCCACGTGGAGCTTCGGCAAGATGATCGTGCCGCTGCTCTTCGGCGGCGTGTTCGTCACGGGGTTCATCTCGGCCCTCATCCCCGAGAAGGCCGTCGCGGCCGTCGTGGGCGACAACGGTCTGCTGTCCACCTTCATCGCCTCCTTCGTGGGGATGTGCTGGTACTTCGCCACGCTGACCGAGATTCCGATCGTCCAGGCGCTGATGAAGCTCGGCATGGCCAAGGGGCCGGCGCTGGCGCTGTTGCTGGCGGGGCCGGCGCTCTCGATCCCCAGCATCCTGGTGCTGATCAAGATCATGGGCGTGAAGAAGACCCTGGTGTTCTGTGCCCTGGCCGTCGTGATGTCCACCATCGTGGGGATGGTCTTCGGAGCGATCGTCTAAGGGAGACAACCCGTGGCGAAACCTGCAAAGGGCCTGAGCGTCTTCGAGCGGTATCTGACCGTGTGGGTGATCCTGTGCATCCTCGGCGGGATCCTCCTGGGGCGGGTGGCGCCCGGCGTCGCGAAGTTCCTCGACGGCCTGGCGATCTACGTCGGCGAGGCGCCCGTCGTCTCCATCCCCATCGCCATTTGCCTCTTCTTCATGATGTACCCGATCATGGTGAAGATTGACTTCGCCGAGGTGCTCCAGGCGGGCAGGAATGCCAAGCCCGTCGGCCTCACGCTCTTCGTCAACTGGGCGATCAAGCCCTTCACCATGTACTTCATCGCCCTTTTCTTCCTCGGCACGCTGTTTCTGGGCTTCATCGGCCCGGACGCGAAGGACTACGTGAAGATGCCGCTGGGCCTCGACCTCGACGTGGGCGCCGCCTACGGGGCGGGCCGGGTGGTGATGCACGAGGGGGCCAAGATGCTCGAGGTGCCGCTGTGGCGGAGCTATCTGGCTGGCTGCATCCTGCTCGGCATCGCGCCCTGCACCGCGATGGTGCTGGTGTGGGGCTACCTGGCGAAGGGCAACGACGGCCACACGCTGGTGATGGTGGCGATCAACTCGCTCACGATGCTCGTCCTCTACGGCCCGCTCGGCGGGTTCCTCCTCGGCGTGGGCCGGCTGCCCGTGCCGTGGCAGGCGCTGCTGCTCTCCATCGCCATCTATGTGGCGTTGCCGCTCGTGGCGGGCTACTTCAGCCGCAAGTGGCTCATCCGGGCCAAGGGCGAGGCGTGGTTCAAGGAGAAGTTCCTCCACGTCCTCACCCCCATCACGATCCTCGCCCTGCTCGTCACGCTGGTGCTCCTCTTCTCGTTCAAGGGCGAGGTGATCCTGGGCAACCCGCTGACAATCCTGTGGATTGCCATTCCGCTGTTCATCCAGACCAACCTGATCTTCTGGCTCGGCTACTGGTGGTCGAAGCCGCTGAGACTCACGTATGAGGACGCTGCGCCGAGCGCGATGATCGGCGCCTCGAATCACTTTGAGGTGGCGATTGCCACGGCCACGATGCTCTTCGGCCTCTCGTCGGGCGCCGCGTTGGCCACCGTCGTCGGCGTGCTGATCGAGGTGCCCGTGATGCTGATGCTCGTGAAGATCTGCCTGGCCACCCGCCACTGGTTCCCCGCTGAGGAAAGGCATTCCGCATGAGCGAACGAGAAGACACACACGAACTGGTGAAGAAGGCCTACGGCTCCGTGGCACGGAAGCAGTCCTCGTGCTGCGGGCCGAAGGCGTCGTGCTGCGGCAAAGCGCCCGCGGCAGCCGAGGGCGCGCCCGTGCCCGAGGCCGACATGGGCCTCTCGTGCGGCGACCCCGTGGCCTTCTCGCACCTGAAGCCGGGCGACGTGGTGCTCGACCTCGGCAGCGGCGGAGGCAAGGACGTGTTCCTGGCCGCCCAGCGGGTCGGCCCGACGGGCCGCGCCATCGGGGTCGACATGACCCCCGACATGCTCGCCCTCGCCCGCCGCAACGCCGCGAAGTTCCGCCAGGCCACGGGCCTGGACAATGTGGAGTTCCGCGAGGGCGAGATCGAGCACCTGCCCGTCGAGAACGGCTCGGTGGACGTGGTGATCTCGAACTGCGTGGTCAACCTCTCGCCCGACAAACCGCAGGTCTTCCGCGAAGTCCACCGCGTGCTCAAGCCGGGCGGGCGGATGGTCGTCAGCGACATCGTCCTCAACCGCCCCTTCCCCGAGAGCCTCCGAGATGACGAGGACCTCTACGCCGCCTGCCTGGCCGGCGCCCTGCCGCGCGAGGACTACCTCGGGGCGATCCGCGCCGCCGGCTTCGCCTCGCTCGAAGTGCTCACCGATCGGCTCTACGAGGCGTCGAGCGTGTGCGACGACCCCATCACCGACGAGGTCGCCGAGACCCTCGAGGGCGTCGCCTCGAGCATCACCGTCCTGGCTGTCAGATAGAGACATGAGCCGGTTGGTCGCCACCTTCCCTGCCCGGGACGAGTTCGTGAAGGCGCGGGCGCGCCTCGACGCCCTCGCGCTCCCCTATGAGGTCGTCTCGCCCGACCCCGGCTTCAGCCGGGTCGGAGCGCCCTCGCTCGTGATGACCGCCGAGGCGCGAAGGAAGTTGGGGGGCCGCGTGGGAGATGGATTCACCGCGTCGGGCTGGGTAGAGTACCGTCCCGCTCAAGTGCCTGTGCCGCGCGAGCGCCCCGCCGAGTTCGAAGAGGACGTGTTCGGTCACGCGGCGGTGATGGTGCTGGCGCCCTGCGTGGCCGACGCCACGAAGATTCGCCTCATCGCCCACCTCTCGGGCGACCTGGCCGAGGTCTTCCCGTACCTCAACGCCGTGATGCGCGAGGCCAGCTACAACGTCCACGGCCCCACCTTCACGTTCCTGGACCGCTACCGCATGGTCTCGATGTACCCGCGGCGCATCGCCGTGGCGAAGGCAGACGAGCTCGTGGACGCCTGGCGGGTGCTGGAGGCCATCCGCTGCCGCGCGAACGAGGTGTGGGCGCGGAGGGCAGAGATTGCGCCGTCCTATGAGATGCGCGAGCGCCCGCCCGCCCTGGAGATTCTCAAGCGCCTGCCGCGCACCAACTGCCGCGCCTGCGGCGAGGCCACCTGCACGGCCTTCGCCGTGAAAGTGTGGAGCGGCGGCGCGGACGTGACCTTGTGCCGGCCCGTCTTCGCCGGCGACCGCCAGGACCTGAAGGAAGCCCTCAGCGAGGTGTGCGCGGGCCTGGGTGTGGGCGGCGGAGGGTTCGGGGAGACGTTGGCGACAACAGAAAGGAGTTGAGAATGCCGTTGCTGCAAATCCTGGGCACAGGCTGCCCGAAGTGCAAGAAGCTGGCCGAGAACGCCGAAGCCGCCGCCAAGGCCCTCGGCCTCGACTACCAGCTTGAGAAGGTCAGCGACATCACCAAGATCATGGCCTTCGGCGTGATGATCACGCCCGCGCTCGTGGTGGACGGCCAGGTGAAGGTTGCCGGCAAGGTGCCCTCGCCTGAAGACATCAAGAAGATGCTCGCCTAGCGCAAGGAGCGGGGCGATGCAGGACCAAGTGACCGTCGTGTACGACGCGCTGCTGCATTGCACGGCGGAGCACTCGCGAACCGGGAAGAAGCTGGAGACTGACGCGACCCGGGGCTTCGGCGGCAAGGGCGAGTGCTACACCCCGATCGACCTCACGGCCGCCGCGCTCGGGGGCTGCATGATGATCATGATGGGCAAAGCCGCCCAGCGTGAAGGCCTGGACATCCTGGGGGCGAAGGTGACCGTCGTCCCCGAATTCGCGGACATGCGCCTCGCGAAGATGAAGGCCACGTTCCACATGCCCAGGGTTCTCCCCCAGGCGGACCGCGCCCGGCTGGAACAGGCCAGCCAGATGTGTCCGATCTACCGGGCGCTGTGCCCGAGCGTCGAGGTGATTGTGGACTTCGTGTGGCTTGCCTGACCCTGCCTGTCGGGCGGCCAGAGGATGGGAAGCGCAAGGGAGTCGAAGGAAGGAGAACTACCATGGCTCCGAGCGAGAAGCGTGCTTGCTGCACCGACGCATCCAAGTTGATCTTCGCCTGCTCCGGGGCCGCCGACGTGGGCGCCATCGCCGACCAGGCGGCGCGCAAGCTGACCCGCGACGGCGCCGGCAGGATGTACTGCCTGGCCGGGATCGGCGGCCGGGTGAGCGGCATCATGAAGTCCACCGAAGCGGCGGCCGGCATCCTGGCCATTGACGGCTGCTCGCAGGACTGCACGAAGCACTGCCTCGCGGAGGCCGGCTTCACGAAGTTCCAGCACCTGCGCGTCACCGACCTCGGGTTGGGCAAGGGCAACTCGCCGGCGACCGAGGAGAACATCGCGAAGGTCGCGGACAAGGGCGCCGCCGCCCTCGCCGCCATCTGCTGAACCGAGAGGAGCGCAACCAGTGGGCAAGGCGGGCAAGATCGCAGTCGTCGTGGCGGTGGCCGTCGCCGCAGTTCTCGTCGTGGCCCTCAAGCAGAAACCCGCGAACCCTGCGACAGGCGACCCGCCGAAGCCGCAGGCCGCGGCCGAGCTGCCGCGTCTGGTGGACCTCGGGGCGGGCCTGTGCATCCCCTGCAAGCTCATGGCGCCGATCCTCGAGGAACTCAAGAAGGAGTACGAGGGGCGCCTCGAAGTCGTCTTTATCGACGTCAATGAGGACAAGGAGGCAACCGACAAGTACAAGATTGACCTCATCCCCACCCAGATCTTCTTCGACCCCTCGGGCAAGGAGCTTTTCCGTCACACAGGCTTCTTCTCGAAGGAGGACATCCTGGCGAAGTGGAAGGAGCTGGGCTTCGACTTCGCGGCGGCCACCAAAGCTAAGGCGGGTGCCGCCGCCCCGTCCAGCAGCCCCGGCCGCCCCTGCCCCACCTGAAGGTGAAGGCAGTGAGCACGGCCACAAGGCGTGGCGTGGCGAAGACAGGCACGGGCGGGAACTGAAAGGGTCCGCAAGGATGAAGCTAGCGAGAAGCATGGGCATCGCCATCGCAATGTGCGCGTTCGGGGTGCAGGCCGGCACGGTCCGCGAGGTCCACCCCAACCTGGTGCACGGCATGCTCTCGGAGGCCACGCTGGCCGAGTTGCCCGAGGGCGTGCTCCTGCGGTGCACGGAGCTGGACGTCACGCAGGCCGAACTCGACCGCATCCTGGCCGAATCGGCCGCCTCCCTGCGCGAGCAGTTGCGCAAGAACTCGGTCTACCTGCTCGACGAACTCGCCACGAAGAAGGTGCTCGTGGCCGCGGCCAGGCAGGAGGCCGCGAAGTCCCAGAAGAGCCTCGCGGGCAAGAGCGACACCCAGATCGTGAATGAGTACGCCGACGGCATCACAGCGGGCCTGGCGGTGACCGACGACGAGGCCGCCAAGTTCTACGAGCAGAACCCCGAGATGTTCGGCGGGGCCTCGCTGCGCAAGGTGCGCGACAGCCTGAAGCAGTACCTCCTCCAGGACAAGCGCCGCGACGCCCTCCACGAGCACGTTCGCACCCTCGCCGACCGCTTCCAGGTAACCGTCTCGGCTCCCTGGGTGGCCGAGCATGCGGCCCTGGCCCGCGACAACCCGGTGGACAAGGCTCGGGCGAGCGGCCGGCCCTCGATGGTGGACTTCGGGGCCGACGGCTGCACCCCGTGCGAGCGGATGAAGCCGATCCTGGCCGCCCTCAAGGAGAAGTACGCGGGGAAGGCCGACATCGTGTTCGTCCATGCGCGCAACGAAATGGTCCTCTCCACCCGCTTTCGCATCTCCTCCATCCCGACCCAGATCTTCTACGACAGGGACGGCAAGGAGGTCTTCCGCCACACCGGCTACTTCTCTCAGCGGGAGATCGAGGCCAAGCTGAGAGAAATGGGGGTGCAGTAGACCATGCAGGAACTCTTCGCCTGGCTGACCCGCGCCGTCGAAGGCACGCCGGCCATCGCCATCATCGCGTCGCTCATCTGGGGCGTGCTGAGCATCCTGCTCAGCCCCTGCCACCTGGCGAGCATCCCGCTCATCGTCGGCTTCATCGGCCAGCAGGGGCAGATGAGAACCCGCCGGGCCTTCGCTATCTCGTCCCTCTTCGCGGTCGGCATCCTCATCACCATCGGCATCATCGGCGCGCTCACGGCGCTCGCGGGGCGCATGATGGGCGACGTGGGGCCGTGGGGCAACTACTTCGTCGCCGCGATCTTCCTCCTCGTGGGGCTGGTGCTTCTGGACGTGATTCCCATGCCCTTTTCCGGCCCGGGCCAGGTGGGGATGAAGCGCAAGGGCCTCCTCGCGGCATTCATCCTCGGCCTCGTGTTCGGCGTCGCACTCGGCCCCTGCACCTTTGCTTTCATGGCCCCGATGCTCGGGGTCACCTTCAAGCTCGCGGCCACGAACATCGCCTATGGCGTGCTCCTGCTGGCGCTCTACGGCGTCGGGCACTGCTCGGTCATCGTCGTGGCCGGCACGTTCACGGAGGTCGTGGAGCACTACCTGCACTGGAACGAGAAGTCCAAGGGCGCCGTCATACTCAAGAAGGTGTGCGGCGTCCTGGTGATCCTCGGCGGGCTCTACATGCTCTATCTGGCGGTGTGACAGACCGCCAACCTCCCGCAGGTTGGCAACCTGCGGGAGGCTCACCACAGGGAAAGGAGGACGGGCAATGGGAAGCGAACTGGAGCGGCGAGGGTTTCTGGGCGCCGCGGGCGCGGCGGTGGCGGCGGGCCTCGCCGCCGCCTCGGTCTCGGCCCAGGAAGGGATGGGCAAGGGGCTGAAGATCCTCGGCATCGCCACGAGCCCCCGGAAGGGCAAGACCACGGCGGCAGCCGTCCAGGCCGCCCTCGATGCCGCCAAGGAGGCCGCGCCCGGCGTCGAGATCGAGCTCGTCGAGCTGGCCGGCATGAGCATCCCGGCCGAGGTCGCCGCCGGCATCCCGTTGGCCGAGGGGCAGAAGGATGATTTCCCCGCCGTCGCGGCCAAGCTCAGTGACCCAAAGGTCGCCGGCATCATCATCGGCTCGCCCGTCTACTTCAACAGCATGAGCGGCCTGTGCAAGGCGTTCATAGACCGGTGCATGGCGCTCCGCAAGAACTTCGCCCTCGGCGGCAAGGTCGCGGGCGTCCTGGCCGTCGGCGGCGCCCGCAACGGCGGGCAGGAACTCACCATCCAGTCCATTCAGGCGGCGTTGCTGAGCCACGAGGTCGCCGTCGTGGGCACCAGCCGCCCGACCGGGCGCATGGGCGCGGCACTCTGGAACCAGAGCGACGACCTCACGAAGGACGAGTTCGGCCTGGCCTGCGCGAAGGACCTGGGCCGCCACGTGGCCCAGGTGGCCCTGCGGCAGGCCGCCACGAAGTAGGCGCCGGTGCGGACGGTCGTCCGCGTCGGGCCTGGCGTTTGCCGTGCGGGCCTCAGCCCGTATCTTCGCGAGCGGGTCGCCGTTCCAGGATACGGCCTGAAGGCCGCACTGCGAACCATGGCCGGCTGGTGGAGGGCAAGAAAGGGATTCTGGAGAATCTGAATGAAGACCGGCTCTGCGTTGCGGGCGCTGGTTCTGTTCTCAGGCGTCGCGGTTCTCCTCGGCATCCTGCCGGGCTGCGGCTACTTCAGGGACCGCGGCAACGACGCGGCCGAGATGTTCGACATCGGGCTGACCTTCTCCGCCAAGCCCCAGTTCGCGGCCTACACGAACTGCCCGATCATCTTCCCCATCGGCTACGGGGAAGTGGATGGCACGTTCGTGGGCGTGGGCGACGGCAAGGCGGGCGTGATGAAGCACAAGGAGAGCAGCGTGGGGCTGCTCTTGTGGGGCCGCGAGGAGGTCAGCTGGCAGCGCTTCGCCGAGGCCGACGGGGCCGAGCCCCTCAACAACCAGGCCACAGGGCTGCTCGGCCTCGCCACGAGCCCCGAGAACACGCAGGTGAGGAAGCCCGCCTGCAAGCACTACCTCCACCTCGGCTGGGTCGGCCTGGTCGGGAACATTCGCTGGCTGGAGATTCCCGATGCTTTCCTCGGGTGGGTCCTTCTCGACCCCTCGCACGACGACCACGAGTTCGGCGGCTGGTGGTTCTGGGGCGGCCTCACGCCCCTGAAGGCTGCCGCCAGGAAGGACGACGCGACTCCGAAGACGCCTGCCGCGCCGCTGAAGCCCGACCGCGCACCCTAGGGTCTGTGCGGCACTTGGCGGCTCGCGCGAGTCGCGCTATGATATGCGGTGTGGGCGCCCCCATCGGTCGGGCGGCCGCGGCAGAGAGCGCTGGCGACGAAAAGGAAGGCGTTGCATGGAAACCAGGCGGTTCGGCGCAATCGGTGCGATGCTGCTGGGGCTCGGGGCACTCGCCGTCCTCCCCGCCTGCCGGCCATCTGGCGAGGATTCGGCGAACGGCCCAGAGCCCTCGCGCAGGAGCGGTCGCACGAACGCCGCGGTGCAGGCTCTCCTGGCCCAGCACCGCGGCAAGGTGCTCGTGCTGCTCCTCGGCAGGGAGGACTGCCCGGGGACCGCCAAGGCCACCGCGGTGCTCGACGCCTACGCCTCGCGCAAGCCGGCCGACGTGGCCCTCCTGCGTCTCGAGGTGCCCCTGCCGGGCGAGACGCTGCAAGCGGGCGCCTGGAGCCACGGCTTTCCGCGCCAGCTCGACGCCGGCCGCGCCATCGCGGACGGGCTCGGTTTCTTCTACTATCCGACCCTCTACGTCTTCGACCGGGAGGGCGAGCTGCGCTTCACCGGCGGCTACGATGCGCAACGCCTCGAGAGGATGGTGCGCGAGATCGCTGAGGAGCAGCCCGGCCAGCCCAAGAAGCTCTATACACTGGCTATGCCTCCCGCCGGGTCGCTCGCGCCGCCCTTTGCCGCCAGGACTCTGACGGGCCGGGAGGCGGCCCTGGCCACCCTTCGGGGCAAGCGGGCCACGATGCTCGTCTTCGCCCGGGCGAGCTGCCCCTTCTCCAGGCAGGCGCTCCCGGCCATCCAGCAGTTGGCCGACGCCCACCGGAGCCAGGGCATTGCCGTCGCCCTCATCAATCAGGGCGAGGAGAGGGAACGGATTCTCCCCGTCTACGAGCAGGCGGCGCCGGGCCTGCCCGTCGTGTGGGACGCCACGGGGGAGATCTCCAATGCCTATGGCGTGGACACCGTGCCGTTCTTCTTCCTGCTCGATGGAGACGGGGTGATCGTGCAACGGCGCTCTTTCACACTGCCCGCGGCCTCCAGCGCGCTCGACGCCATCCTCGGCAAGGCAACCGCGGCCCCCCGGTACAAGGCCAACGCGGCTGGCTGACGCTAGCCGCGGCCGCGGCCCAAGGCGGGCCGCTCCGGGCTGTCTCCGGGCTTGGCCCTTCGCCCCGAGCATGTCTTCCGACCTGCGCCTGTCGGCGCCACGCCTGGACTCCTGCCGAGTTCACTGAGCCTGCCGGTACTTCGCCGACTGTGGGTGATAGCGGAACAGGCCGACCCGCATCTTGCCGCTGAAGCTGGTGGGGATCAGGAGCACGCACACCTCGTGCACGGGGTCGTAGACCATCGCACACTCGGTGCCGAAGAGGCCCTTGGGCACTGCCGTGTCCAGCTCGCGCCACGCCAGGCTCTCGAAGTCCATGACCAGGAGGGCCTCCGGGGCGAGGGCGAGCAGGCAGTCGTTCCTCGCGTCGTAGACGATCTCGCGCGAGATTCTGGCGGTTGAGAGCTTCAGAGGGAGTTCCTTCCAGTCGCCGGCCGCGAGCGGATGCTCCCAGACTTTCAGCGGCTGGTCCTTCTTCGCGGCGAGGAAGAGCAGGCGCGCCCGCTTCGAGTCGTAGAGGAGCGGCTGGAACTCTCCGTCGCCGCTCGGCCCGCCCTTGTCGAGCAGGGTCCACTCGATGGTCGCCCGCTCCCCCTTGGCGGCCGCCTTGCCGTGGTAGAGTTCGCCGCCGTTCTTGGCGAACACGCCCCTCGGGGTGCCGACGAGCGCCATCGCCCACGAGTTGCTGAACGGCCGGCCGAAGACCGGCGGGAACCGCTTGTTGGCGGCCGGGTCGTAGAGGAAGGTCCAATAGCCGTGCTTCTTCTCGTCGTAGACGAATGCCTTGGCCTCGTCGTCTTCGAGCAGGACGCCGAAGCCGTTGTGCGGGCCGGCGGGCCGGGCGCAGTAGACAACCAGCTTCGAGGCCGGGTCGTAGCAGTACCAGCGGTAGGTGTGCTGGGAGGTCGCGCGCATCAGGTAGTCCCAGCCGTAGAGCGAGGCGTTGTAGTTGCGCAGGAACGGGAAGAACGAGGGCGGGGCGTCGAAGGCCCAGCGGTTGGCCCCGACGTCGTAGAGGGCGCAGTCGTTGCCCGTGTAGCCGCTGTGGCCGCCGCCGGTGTAGACGACGATCCCCCGGTCCGTGTCCATCGTCGCGCTGCTCCAGGTCTTGCTGATGAGGTGCCCGGGGTACTCGGCATCCACAACGGTGTTCGCCGGCAGCTCCTGGAGGCGCTTTGCGGTGGCGGCGCGGTCGGGCGGCGGGGCGTCCAGGATGCTGCGGGTCTGGCCGATCGCGCGCGTGTTCCAGGTCCACGAGCCCGGCGGCGCCATCTCGGCCTCGGCCTTGGGGTCCGAGGCGGTCGCGGGGTCGAGGCGGCAGACCCAGGTGCCGACGCCCGGGGCGACGAGCACGGCGGCCTCGTGCCTCGCGGAGTAAGCGCACGAAACCCACTCCATCGGCTTGTCGGGCAGGCGCAAGGCCAGCGGCGTCCAGACGTTTCTGGCCGTGTCATACGCCCAGGCGTCCGCCGAGCGCTTGTCGCCCCGCTTGGGGGGACTCACGAGGAGCACCAGCCCGTGGCGCTCGATGAAGCAGGCGGCGGCGTGGTCGAGGGGCGGGGGCGACTTCTCGGGCTTCCGCTCCGCCCAGGTGAGCGTGGCGGGGTCGAGGACCCAGGTGTCGGCGAGGAAGCGGTCGAGCGCGTCGCCGCCGAAGAGGACCATCCGCCTGTTCCTGGAGTCGTAGGCGAGTTGCGTGCAGCAGCGGAGCGGCGGCTCGATGCCGCCGCGGACGGGCGCCCGCCGCCACTCGTTCTTCGCGCAGTCGAAGAGCCAGGTCCTGGCGCCGCCCCAGGGGTTGAGGGCATAGGCGCCGCCGAAGAGCACGATCTGGTCGCCCACGGGGTCATAGGCCATCGAGGCCCAGGCGAGGGCCTCGCAGGCCAGGGGCGGCTGGGCCTGGAGGTCGGCCCAGGAGCGTTTCTGCGGGTCGTAAGCGAACGTTTTTCCGCCGACGTAGTAGACGAGCCGGCCGCGCTTCGAGTCGTAGGCGGCCTGGTGGTGGGTGTAGGCCCGCGTGGGGCGGACGACGCCGTCGGTCTCGACGAAGGTCACGCGGTTGATCTCGGCGCTGCCGCCGATCCAGCGGTCGGCAGCGGACTCCAGCCAGGGGCGCTCGGGCTGGTAGCCCAGCCGATGGCAGCCGCAGCCCCAGTTGGGGAACCGCCCGTTCGCCCAAGCGGCCTCCTTGCCTGGCGGGAATGCCTCCTGCCACTCCGGGGCCTGGTCGCCGAGCTTCAGAACCTGGGCCTCGTAGCGCTTCGACTCCTCGCGGTGCCCGCCGAGCTTGCCCCAGAGGAGGAACTCGTCGGAGGCAGGCAGATACCACGCGGAGCAGAACGCCGCCTCCGGCTTCTGGGCCTGGCTGATTTCCACCCACGTGTTGGCGGGCAGCCCAGCCAGGTCGAGCCGCGTGGACACCGGCGGTGGGTCTGCGGGAGCGGCGCGGCCGGGCTGGGCGCCTGCGCCACCGAGAGCCACCGCGACGAGCGCTGCTATCAGGCTTCGCATCACGCCCTTCTCCTTTCTGCCAAGAGCCAGAAACTCTGAGGCTTGCCCCAATGGCCTGCGCGGCGACAACTGCTCGACCCTGCTGGCAGGCAGTATCGCGCGCCCCGTGCCCTCGTTCAAGTTCAGGCTCTTCGAAGTCTGGCGATCTCGGCTCGGCTGGCCTGGTGCAGGGGAGGCGGTTGCGATGTGAACTTTGGCCTTCTCCAGGGCACAGGCCGCGCCTGTGATCAACGGCGAGAAGAGGAAGGTGGCGGAGCGTAGGGGCGAGAAAGAGAACCTCCGCAAGCGGGACGCTTGCGGCTACGGTCCCTGTGGGCGGGGGCTCTGTCCCCCGCGAGGAGGCGGCAGGACGCGGGGCGCGGAGGCCCCGCCCACAGCCGAACCCCGAGAACGAACCCGGGGTTGTTGGACGCGGGAGCGTCCAAAGATTCGCCCCCACGCGGAGCGTAGGGGCGAGAAAGAGAAGGTGGCGGAGCGTAGGGGCGAGAAAGAAAACCTCCGCAAGCGGGACGCCTGCGGCTACGGTCCCTGTGGGCGGGGGCTCTGTCCCCCGCGAGGAGGTGGCAGGACGCGGGGCACGGAGGCCCCACCCACAGGCGAACCCCGAGAACGAATCCGGGGTTGTTGGACGCGGGAGCGTCCGGATCATCGCCCCCACGCGGAGCGTAGGGGCGAGAAAGAGAAGGCGACGGAGCGCTGGGGCGAGAAAGAAAACCTCCGCAAGCGGGACGCTTGCGGCTACTCTCCCTCGTCCCTACGCTCTGCGTGGGGACGGGCCTCCTGGCCGCTCCGCGGCCTCTTCGTCTTCGGGGAAAGGAACCTCCCGCGGGTTCGCAACCCGCGGGAGGTTGGGGGTTGCGGGAGGTTGGGGTTGGACACGGGATGGCCTCTGCCGAGCGGCTGGCGGGCGTAGCCTGCCCATGCTGTATCAACCCTGTGAGGAGGAGAGTGATACAGCATGGGTAGATGGGCGAGAATGGGCGATTCTCGCGGCTCCGGCCATACTCGCTCATCGGCGGGATGAGCAAGCATGTGAGCAGGAATGGCCGGAGGACGTAAGGCACTGGGGCATATATGGTTATGGGGCAGATTCTCCGGCGCCGCCACCCGCGTTCCGCGCGGGTTCTGAGCTGCATGACGCGCCACGATTCTGGATCGAGCCGTCGGTGGCAGGCGGGACGTCCCTGCCCAGCGTCCGCATTCCTCGCGGGGCTGAGACGCCCCGCCCGGAACCCCCTGCCGCCGCACGGGTTCGCAGAAGCCCAGGCCCCTTGGGCCGGGGGCGATGTGCTCAGCGCGGCTCCAGCCGCACCTCGTCGAGGTCGAAGCGCTCCTGGGCGCCGGACTCGGCAGCCATGATGACCAGGCGCCCTGCGTGGCGGACGGTGTCGCGCCAGGAGAAGCCGATTGGGGAGGGAGCCCAGCCGGCGGCGCGCGCCTGCGCGTCCGTCCAGTCGTAGCGGATGGCCACGCGGACCGTCTGCCAGTCGGCGGCGAAGGGCGGCAGCTTCTCGAAGGTCCATTGCGCGAGGTCGCGGGCGAAGAGTTCGAGGCGGACGGCGCCGCCCGGCTTCGGGGCGCGCAGGCGCGCGGAAATCGTCACCTCGTCGCCGCCGAGGAGCGTCGGCCAGTCGCCCTCCAGCGGCGTGCCGTAGGCGATGGGGCGCAGGTTTCCCGCACGGGAGATGGTCACGTAGCCCTCCTTGTGGTGCTCGAGGGCGTCCACCCCCTTCCAGCCCTCCGCATCGCGGTCGAAGCTGACCACCACCGGGTCCTTGCGCGCAGGCACGCGGGGCAGCGGCTCGGCCCTCGGTGCCGGCAGCGTGGCGTCTACCAGCGCCGCGCCCTGGATGGCGTAGAGCTTCGCTCCGGGCTGAAGCGTGAGCCGCAGCCGCAGCGCGCCGTCCTTCCCTGGCAGTTCCTCAGGAACCACGGCGCCGTCGGCGATGACGCGGAGCGGCCGGCTCATGGGCTTCAGGGGCGTCGTGGTGACCACGGCGGGCCTGGCGGGGTCCTCGGCCTCGTAGAACGCGAAGCCGTCTTCCCGCAGCCGCGCCAGGCACAGGCTGGCGGAACGCTTCCACCCCAGGTGAGCCGTGGGGCTGCCGCCGTAGTAGATGAGCAGGCGCCCCTCCTGGACCACGGGCGGGCCGGCCTGCGCATAGATGCAGCCGCCGTCGTAGCTCCCCTTCGCGCCGAGGGGGAGGAACGCCTTCCCGGGCTGCACCCGCCGCCATTGGACGGAGTCGGGACTCCACGCGAGCTCGCAATCCACCGTGCGGTCTCGGCCCACGTGGTACATCATCAGGTAGCCGAGCCAGATGCTGGCGTAGGGGAACACGGTGAGGGCATAGGTCTGGTGGTCGCGTCCCTCGTCGAGCGTGCTGCGCAGGACGAGGCCGCTGCTCTTCCAGTGGAGGAAGTCGTCGCTCTCCAGCCGCGTGACCAGGCGTTCGCCGAGATAGAGTTTGGTGAACCAGAGGTACTTGCCGAGGCGCGCGTCGAAGAAGGCGTTGTTGTGCGTGTCCCCCTGCCGCTCGCCGAAGCCCTGGACCTCCTGTGCGGCGCCCCAGCGAATGCCGTCGGGGCTGAACCGCACCCGCGGCTTGCCGAGGCCCACGTCGTGGACCATCTTGTAGCGCCGAGCAGGGTCGGGGTCGCGCGGGTCCTTGAACACCCCCACGTTCGGGCAATCGCGGGCCACGATGTTGTTCGCGCTGCTGCCCCCGAACTTGTGGAGGCCCAGCGCGGGCCGCTCCCACGCCAGCCCGTCCCTCGAGGTGGCATAGAGCAAGTACCAACCGACGTCGTGCACCGTGCTGGGCGAGTCCATCTTCGCGATGGCCTCCTTGTCGGCCAGCACATCTTTGTACCACAGCTTCCACAGCCGGTCCTCGGCATCCCACAGCACGTTCGGGTAGTAGTTGTTCGTCGCGTTCTCCCACGGCTGGTCGGACGGCAGCAGCGGATTGCGTTCGTCCTTCACTGGCGAGCCGAGCACGAGCCGTGCGTTCTCCGCCCGCTCGACCACGCGTGTATCCAGCATCAGCAGCTTGGCCGGGTCGGGCGCCACCACCCGCGGCGCCTCCGCGCGCGATGCCAGCGCCGAGGCAAGCAGGCAAGCTGCGACGACCGAGGGACAACAGGCCATGTGCATCCTCCGTAACCCGACTTGGCGTCTATCGTGGCCCCGATACGATGCCACCAGTGGCCTTGCGCGGCCATCGTCCTTGTTCCGCAGGGCCGCTCTCCCCTGCAGTGGCGAGGCGAGGGGAGAGAGCAAGGACAAGGCAGATGCGGCCGCTGGCGCGCAAGCCCTGCGGGCAGCGCTGCGGGCCTCGGCGGTCCGGCGGCGAGCGCCGCGGCTCAGGCGAAGGCGGCCTGCTTTTCGCCCTTCGATGCTCCTCGAGGATGGCGGTTCTTGACTCACCGGAGACACACGTAGAGCGCGTTCGGCGGCAGGGTGAGCTTCACGCCGTCGGCGCTCCGCTCGACGGCCACGTCGCCGGCGGGCATGCCGTTCGGGTCGAGCGCCGTGGCCTTCGACACGCCCTTGTTGCGGATCGCCACGGCGGCGCGGGTGTTCTCGATCTGCCACGGGCTGGCGCCGACCTGGATGATGCGGGCGCCCTCGACTGTGCCGTCGCCCTGCGGCACGCGTAGCGGGCGTTCGGCCCAGCCGGTGGGGCGGCACACGGTGCCCACCTGCACGAGCAGCCTGCCCGAGGAAGCGATGGGCTTGCCGTCGAGCGGCACGACGGCGATGGCGGCGTAGCGGTTGGCGCACTCGATCGTCACATCGGCCAGCCTCTGGGGGCCGGCCGAGCCGAGGAAGCCGGCCGCGCCCTGAACCCTGGGCGCGTTGACGAGGTACACGCCGCGCGCCAGATCGGTGGCGATCTCTCCCGTGACGCTGCGGACCACCTGCCGCTCCTTATCCACGAACGGCGCGAGGTCCATCACCCGGCTCTTCGCCGGGTCGCCGCCGTAGACGACTTCCACGCGGCCGACGAGATAAGCCAGCGGGTCTACGGCAGCCTTCACGGGCGTGCCGGCGGGCATCTCGCCCGTGTCGCGGTTGGGGTCCCACGCGCCCTCCTCGGCGATCAGCGGGAGCTTGCGGTCCCAGATGTCCTGGAGCGCCTTCTCCTCGTGCACGACGGCCGGCCCCTGCTTCACGTAGCCGTTGCGGAAGATAAGCGAGGCGGCGGGGAACTGGCCGAGGGTGGTGGGCAGGGCGAACGTCCACTTGTTCATCGGCGGCTGCCATTCTTCCACGCCGGTGGCGAACCAGTAGAAGGTGTCGAGGCCGGTGAGGCAGCTCTGGGCGGCGACGACGAGGGGGCCCTCGCTCTGGTAGCGGGTGGGCGGCACCCAGAGGCTCTCGGGCACGATGAAGGGGCGACCCACCACCTGGCGGAGGTTCAGGGGCGAGCCGAGCGGCTCTTTGGCGAACGACTTGGAGGTGAAGACCTGGCCGGGCAGGATCTGCCAGCCGACGTTGATGCCGTTGTGGATGCCGCTGAAGTAGTGGTTCTTGCCGATCACCTCGTTGGCCGTGTAGCTCCAGCGTTCGGCGTCGTCCACGGTCACCTGGTCGCAGGTCCGCCAGTTCCCGGCGTTGATGAGGTGTTTGCAGCCCAGCTCGTCGCGCAGGTACTTCGCAATGTCAGCATTGAACTTGTGCATCGTGCGGGCCATGAACTCGAGCTGGTCGGCGAGTCGCTCGGGCCGGCCCGGCGTTGTGGACCGTCCCTTGCGGACGGCGTCGAGGGTGAAGAACCAGACGATGTACATGCCGGGGCGGCCATTGGCGAAGTCGTCGTCCTCGTGGCGATCGCCCTTCCAGGCGGCGCGAGCCTTCTCCAGCGAGCCATACTTTGCCTTCAGCCAGTTCCCGTAAAGGGTGCAGAGGTTCTTGTATGCCTGCCCCTTCACGCCCTGCATGGTCCAGAAGAGCATGCTATCCTCGTTCTGGAGCTGGATGATGGCGACGGCGGGGTCTCTTGCCAGCGGGATGCCAGTGTAGGGGTTGGGGTCGGCATAGATGCGCTTGAGCCAGGCCTTGTAGCCCTGCTGGAGGACGGGGTCGAAGAAGACGAGCGCGGCGAGGGAGTTGTTGCCGGCGTCGGCCACGCCCCAGCCGGGCTGCGGCTTGGAGTGCGAGCCCCAGTAGGGCGAGATGATGGTGTAAATGCCGGCTTTCTTCATCGCAGCGACCAGGCGGTGGATCTGGTCGAGTTCCTTCTCATCCACGTCGGTGATCTTCGAGTTGGGGCTCTTGGGCTCGATGGCGCCGTGGAGGCGGACGACGTTGACGCCGCGCTTGGCGAGGAAGCGGGCGTGGTGTTCGAGGGGCGCCTGGTCCTTCTTCTCGTGGGCGATGCGCTGCGTGTAGGTCGAGCCGCCCCAGAAGCGGATGGGCTGGCCGTCGCCGCGGACGAAGTCGTTGCCGTCCTCGCTCAGGCGGATGAAGCCGTGCTCGCCGGCCACCTGCTCGTTGAGGCCGCGCAGGTCCAGCAGGGCATCGGGCGAGAAGGCGTCGCGCGGCGGCTCGAACGCCCAGGTCTCCCCCTCCTTGAAGGAGACGAGGCCCTTCGGCTGCTCGCCGGGCTTGTACTGGAAGTTCGGCTCGAAGGCGCCGGTTGTCAGGACGAAGCAGTCTATGGCGGCGAAGCGCTTCTCCTCCTTGCGGCCGCCGAGGCTGAAGCGGAGCGTGTGCTTGCCCTGGGCCAGGTCGAGCGTGCCGAGGTAGTACCAGGTCATCGTCCGCGCGTCGTGGGTGCCGTCGGCGGCCACGTTGAACCATTGTCGGACCTTCTGCACATAGCCTGGCGTGCGGCGGTTCTTGCTGTCTTCCTCCTGCATCGCCTTCGGGTCGAGTGCCACCTCCGCGCCCCCGTCGAGTTTGTAGAGGATGCCCGTGCACGGATTGGCTCGGAGCCAGAAGTGCCAGGCTCCCGCCGCGGGCACGTCCAGGTCGTACTCGGCCCAGCCCTCGGGCTGGCCGGGCTCCGAGAAGCTCCCGATCTGCGCGCCGCCCGAGAGCTCGGCAGGATCGACGGAGTCGAACCAGGCATTGCGCTGGGTCTGGCTCCGGACCGCGCTCTCCCCCTCGATCCAGAGGAGAGGCGGCGGCGGCTCGGCGGCTGCCGCCCAGCAAGCCGGCACCCAGAGCAGAGCCAGTGCCAGGGCCGCACTCTTCGGCCTGTTCATTGTCGCGTCTCCTTGAACCGGTGGCTCGTGGCCGCAGATGCCCCAGCGGATAGCCCGTCGAATATAAGCGGCTCTGGAACCTGCCGGGGGCACCGTGAGCCGCTGGGGCTCCGAGGGCCGAGGGGGCGGAAGCCGCGTGTAGCCGGTCCTCTACAGTGGCGTTCCGCACCACCGCCTGTGGCCATGGGAGGAGAGAAGCACGGGCGCTACAGGCTCGCGCTCGGGCAATGGGCCAGTCGGCGGTTCACGTTGGCTGCCCTTCGCAGAGACGTAGGAGAAGAGCGTGTCCCCCCGCCACGCGGCCGACCATCGTGCGAGGGCAAGGGCTATTTCACGGTCATGAGGTTGTTGAGGCGGCAGCAGCCGGGCGAACCCTTAGCGAGCCCGCAGCCCTCGCACTTCACGGCGTCGGCTTTGCAGCACTCGGCCGAGTCCTTCACCTGGCCGCACGCCCGGCACAGCGTCACGTCGTCGCCCTTCTTGATGCGGCAGCAGCCGGGCGAGCCGAGGACCAGGCCGCACTTCTGGCAGGCTTCCGCGCCGGCCTTGCAGCAGTCCTCCGAGCCCTTCACCTGCCCGCACTTGCCGCAGAGGGTGATTGGGGCCGGGGCCTTCGCCTTCGCTTCCGCCTTCGCCGGCGCCGTCTTCGCCGTGCCTACCTTCGCCGGGCCGGTTTTCGGTTTGGGCGTCGGGGCAGGGGTGGGCGCGCCTTCGTCGCAGCCCACGACCAGCCCCACGGCGAGGACGCCAGCCAGAGCCACAGCGAGACCTCTGCGCATCGTTCCGCCTCCTTCGGGGGCCGCCTCTCCCTGGCAACAGGCGCGTCCCTGAGAATCCATGGCGCCAGGGGCCATGCGTCTGCCTCACACGTTAGCGGACCTGCGGCGCCGAGTCAAGCGCGGCGGGTGGCAAGGGGCTGTCAACGGGCAGTCAGCGATGGCCGCCACGCAGGGTGCCCGGCCCAGCCCGAGCGCGAGAACCCCAGGAGGAGGCTATGGGCCGCCAAGCTTCCTGTCGAGCGGGAAGCGCCAGCCCCAGGTGCCGTCCCACTCATAAGACTCGGTCTTATCGGGGTTGCGCGTGACCTTCACCCCTTCCTTGCAGCGATAGGCGGCGCGGAGGCGGTCGGCGGTGATCTGGATGACGAAGAAGCCGCTCGTGGTCTGGCCGTCGTTGATGGCCTGCCACCGCTTCGGCTCGCCCTCGGGCGCCCACTCGCGCAGGCCGGTGCCGCTGTGGCCATAGAGGTAGAGGACGACGTTGTAGGCCTTCGCCGCGTCGTAGAAGTCCTTCCAATCGGCGGGGACCCACCAATCGGTATCCACGCCGCAATGGCTCATGAGGACGACGGGCCGGCCGCTGCCGGCGACCTTCTCGGCCAGGTCCCTCTTGAGGAAGGTGAGCGCGCCCTGCGGGTCGTGCCACACGGGGGAGTAGCGGACGCCTTCCCGCTGCTGGTCGGCCGGGTAGAGCCCGAGCAGGACGAAGTGCACGTCGTCCCAGTCCCACGAGTAGTGCAGGCCGTTCTCCGACAGGTTGGAGATCAGGCCCTTGGCCTTGCGGGCCTGGTTGCGCTTCTTGAGGTTGGCCTGGAAGCTGAAGCCCTGCTTCTCCTGGCCTTCGGGCGGGCCGTCGTGGTTGCCCCAGGTCTCGAAGACGGGGAACTTGAGCGCACCGTCGGTGCCGTCGAGGCCGAAGTCGGCCACGAACGCCCGGTATTGCTCGGGCGAGACGTGTCGGCCGTCCACCACGCGGTCGCCGTCGTCAATGCAGTCGCCGAGCATCACCACGCCGCGCGGGGGCGCGATGGCGTCGCCGCCGAGCTTCTCGGGCCAGAGGCGCTTGGCAATGTCGTTCATCTCCAGGATGGTCAGGCGATTGCGCTCGTTCTGCGCCTTGCGCTCGGCCTCGCGGTAGTGGGAGTCGGAGGTCGAGATGAAGGTCACGTCGCGTGGGGGCTTCTCTGCGGCCCGCGTCGGCGCGCAGAGTGCTGCCGCGAAGAGGAGGCCGGCAAGGGTCAATCGTCCGGTCACCTTCACGCCTGTGTCCTTTCATCTTGTGGCGGAGGAGTAGACCTCGAAGTCGTCAATCGCCCCCGCGAAGCAGCGCTCCTGGCCGCCGATCGTTCCGCGGCCAATGTAGCCGCCGGTGGGGGTCGTGTTCACGTCGGGCGCCTGGATGTCCTCAGGGTTCAGCGTAACTTTGCCCACAGCGACGGGCTTGTCGTTGACGTAGAGCGTGCCCTTGTCGCCACTGAGCGCCAGGCGCACGTGCTGCCACGAGCCGCCGGGCAAGGCCGTGGGGCCTTCGAGCGTCTCGACCTTGCCCCCCTTGCGGATGACGTAGGCCAGCTTCCCGTTGGCGTTGGAGGGCGTGAGGTACATGCACTGCTCGGCGCCCGCGCCGAACCACCAGACGGGGCCGACAGGCGGGAGGCCGGCCGCCGCGTCCCAGCGGACGAAGCAGCGGATCTCGATGTCCTGGAAGCCCGACAGCGAGTCCTCCAGGAGCACGTACTGGTCCTTGCCATCGAGGGTGAGGACGCCCTGGCGCCCCTCGAGGGATTCGAGCCACCTGGGCGCCCCGCGCAGGATCCCGTGGGTGACGCCGAAGCGGTCGCGGGCGTAGCAGGCGCTGGGCGCGGCGAAGTCGTAGGCCGCGTAGAGGTTGGCCACGCCCGGCCGCTGATCGGCATAGGTCTGGGCCTCCTTCGGCGTGCCCCACCACCAACTGAAGGCCACGCCCTTCGCCACCGTGGAGCCGGTGTTGAAGTCGCCGTCGGCCATGCCGGTGCCGATGACCTTGCCGTAGGCCCAGGCGCAGCCTTTGACGATGCCGTAGTCGGCGACGAGGGCGTCGCGTCCGCCCACGACGCCGTGCTCCAGGACCCTGCCGTGGTCGGCCACGGTGGCCCCCTCCTGAAGCCAGGCGTAGCCGCCCACGCGAGCGTCATCCTTCACCACGGCCTTGCCCGTCACGGTCGTGTGGCCGCGCACCACGGCGCGATCCTGCACGGTCGCCTCGTCGCGCACGACGGCGTGGTCCTCGACGCGGGCCGAGCCAAGCACCTTGGCCCGCCCGAGGACGAGGGCCTTGGGGCCGACGAAGGCCGTGTCATCCACCCTCGCCGTGTCGGCCACGAAGCCGCCGCCGTTCGGGTGTCTGCCGCCCTTCACATCGGCGGGAGGCGTGGGGACGGTCTCCCAGGGCCGCGCGCCTTCGATCTGCACCTCGTAGGGGAAGCGGGCGCGGCCGGGGTGCGATTCGTAGGGCTGCTCCGTCGCGGCGTTGAGGTTCACCGGCTCGAAGCGGTCGGGCGTGGCCGCCACGGTGAGATAGAGCGTCTTCTCGTCGGCCTGGAGCTTCAGGGTGCCCGCGCCCCGGCTCCAGAGCGGGGAGTAGCGGGCGCGGCCCTGGGCGTCCACGGCGACGAGGCCGGCCCGCCAGTCGGAACCTCGCTCGGGCTCTGCGAGCCCCTCGAACGTCACCCTCACCTCGCCGGCTTCGGGCACGAGCTGGATGACGTTGATGCCCATCTGCTGCGGGGCGTGCTCGATGGGGCCGCGCCACCAGCCGGCCCTGTCCGGCACCCGCTTCAGCTCGGTGTAGAGCGTGCGGCGGCGGTAGTCGTTCATCTCCTTGCCGAATTTCTCGAGGTAGATCCGCTGCTGCTGGAGGTCGAGGGTGGCCATGCGGGCCGCGAAGCGGCCCAGCGCCGCCTTGAACGTGTCGAGCGAGCTGAGGCGGATGATGGTGTGGACGGGGTATTCGTTCTGGAGCGACTCGTTCCAGATGCGCCTGTTGAAGCCTGTGCCATAGGCGGGCAGCTTGTCGGGGTTCTCCTCCAGGTAGTGGGGGAACAGCCAGCAGTGGTAGAAGTTGCGGCCGTGGGGCCACACCATCTGCCAGGTCTCGAGGTAGGGCCAGCAGAAGTCGGTCTCGGGGGCCTTGGGGTAGGCGGGGTCGTAGAGGTAGCGCTCGCGGAGCCAGTTGGCGTACGTCTCCCACCAGCAGCCCGACCACGGGTTGTTGCAGAAGCCGCCCTTCTGATGCATCTCCATCACGTGGCCGAACTCGTGGGGCGTGGCCCAGCTCGGCGGGTCCACGCGCAGGTAGGCGGAATCGAGCATGAGATAGGCGAATCCCTCGTGGCCGCTCATCCAGGCGCCGCCGCCCTCGCCGTGCTTCGGCAGCCCGGTCATCAGCACCATCAGGTTCGCCTTGTACTTCTTGCCGTTGTGGTGGAACGGGGCCTTCGGGTCGCGGCACTCGCTGGGCGGCGTCCACCCGAGCTTCTCGACGTACACGGTCCAGAGCGCCTCCAGGTTGCGCAGGGTGCCCTCGGCCATCTCCTTCGACCAGAGGCCCTTCTTGTCGTGGTCGCCGTAGACCACGCAGAAGTGCTTCGAGGTCACGCGGTTCACGCCCGGCGTGCCCTCGGGGTACATCATGTAGTTGACGAGGTACTCGTCCTCGCCGAACACGGAGACGGCCACGGCCAGGCAGAGGGCGAGACACGACAGGCTGCGTTTCACAGGGCGTTTTCCTTGCGAAGCAAGCAGAGACCGAGAACACCGCCAGCCGTCCGCACGACGCGATGGGCGCCGGCTGGCACCATCCCCAGCCTAGCACAGCCGCCGCTTGCCACGCAAGCCGCTTTCCGGTCGTGAACCACTCGGCGCAAGCCCCTGAGCGCGTCCGGGGGGCCGACCCAACGGCCCGTTTCGCGCTGGGCCTCCTGCACCGGATTCCTCGGCCAGCACGCTGGGGCTCCGGTGCCCTCGCCCCCCTGTGGAGGGCCCTCGCCGCGATCCGGCCAGCCCCGGCGCTCCACAGGCCCAGGGCGCGAAGCGCCTCGGCTCAGTGCCGTTCCCGGAAGCAAGGGGGGATGGAGACTCAGGGGTGGTGCCGAAGGGGGGACTCGAACCCCCAAGGCCTTAACGGCCACTAGGTCCTGAACCTAGCGCGTCTGCCAATTCCGCCACTTCGGCTCGGGGCAGGGTCCTATAGTCTAGCCACTCCGCTTCGGGTTGTCAAGAAAAAGATCGTTGACTCCGGGGGCCTGGATCGGTAGAATTGGGGGTTCCCAAGGTCCGAGGCGACATCATCGGAGTGACCAGATGACCAAGTCCTTTATGGCCAAGGCGGGCGACATTGCCCGGCAGTGGCACGTGGTGGATGCCGACGGCAAGGTGCTGGGCCGCCTGGCGACCCGCGTGGCCACCGTCCTGTGCGGAAAGCACCGCCCCACCTTCACGCCGCACGTGGACACGGGCGACTTCGTGATCGTGCTGAATGCGGCCAAGGTGCGGGTGACGGGCCGCAAGCTGGACCAGAAGCAGTACCTCACCCTGTCGCGCCGGCCCGGCCACCTCAAGAGCCGAACGATGCGCGAGGTGATGGCCACCAAGCCCGACCTCGTGATCCGCGAGAGCGTGCGGCGCATGCTGCCCCACAGCCCGCTGGGCCGCCACATGCTCCGCAAGCTGAAGATCTACGCCGGCGCCGACCATCCCCACGCGGCGCAGAACCCCCAGCCGCTCGACGTGACGTGACCCACGAAGGAGACCCCGCGTGTCCACCACCGCTGCCCCCACCGCTGCTGCCGCCGACCTGTGCTGGAGCACGGGCCGGCGCAAGACCGCGGTCGCCCGCGTGCGCCTGCGCCGCGGCACCGGCCGCATCCTCGTCAACGGCCGCGAGGCCGACGAGTATTTCCCCATCGAGCGCCTCCAGAACGCCGTGCGCGCGCCGCTCCGCGCCGTCAAGGCGGCCAACAAGTACGACGTCCTGGCCACCATCCAGGGCGGCGGCGTGGCCGCCCAGGCCGGCGCCATGCTGCTCGGCGTGGCCCGCGCGCTGGTGAAGGTGGACCGCGAGGCCCACGCGCGCCTCAAGGAGGAGGGCTTCCTGACGCGCGACTCGCGCGAGAAGGAGCGCAAGAAGTACGGCCGCAAGCGTGCCCGCGCCCGCTTCCAGTTCTCCAAGCGCTAGAGCGCACGGCCCATGGCCCATCCGACCCGCCGCGCGGCCCCCAGCCCGCGGCGGGTCTTTTCGTCGGCGGCCCCCCTCTCCTCGCTTGCAGCCTCGCCCCTTGTGTGGCATGGTAGGGGCGAGTGCCGGGGCGCGAAACCGCACTTCCGCCGAACGAAGCCCCGCCTCAGGCACACGCCCGGGAGGATGGGGACGTTCGCGGGCGGGCTTCAGCCCGTATCCGGCGCCGAAGACACGGCCTGAAGGCCGCCCTACGAACCCCCGCTTCATCGGGCTGAGGTGCGATTGCCCCTGTGGAGACACCCGATGGCTGCGTTCAGGCTCGGCGTGTTGATTGACTGCTTTCGCCTGGGGGTACGCGGCGGCATCCAGAAGGCGGCGGAGATGGGCTTCGACGGCATCCAGGCCTACGTCACCGGGGGCGAACTGGCGCCGGAGAACCTGCCGCGGAGCGCGCGGCGCGAGTTCCGCAAGTTCGTGGCCGACCGCGGCCTCGAGCTCAGCGCCCTGTGCGTCGAGCTGGGCGGTTACGCCGACCCGGCGACGCTCGACGAACGCATCGGGCGCACCCGCCGCATGGTGGACCTCGGGCTCGACCTCGGCGTGGCCGTGCACACCAGCCACATCGGCCGCGTGCCCGCCGAGCCCGACGCCCCGGCCCGCCGCACCATCGCCGAGGCGCTCCTTGCCATCGGCACCTACGCCGCCGAGCGCGGCGCCTGCCTCGCCTGCGAGACCGGCCCCGAGGACGCAACGGCCCTGCGCCAGTTCCTCAGCGGCCTCCACTGCGAAGGCCTGAAGGTGAACTTCGACCCCGCGAACCTGGTGATGAACGGCTTCGACCCCGTGCGGGGCGTGCACGAGTTGGCGGGCCTGATCGTGCACACGCACGCCAAGGACGGCGTCCGCCGCCCCGACAAGACCAAGGCCGAGGCGCCCCTGGGCGAGGGCCAGGTGCCGTGGGAAGCCTACCTCGCGGCGCTGAGCGACGTCGGCTATGCCGGCTATCTCACCATCGAGCGCGAGGCGGGCGACGACCCCGTCGCCGACATCCTCAAGGCCAAGCAGTTCCTCGAGGAGCAGTGCCGGCAGGGGTATGTGTGTCGGTCACGACTGGCGTGAAGATCAGGCAACCGGTCACTCGCCCACCAGAGGAGAAGACCGCCTAAAGGCTGGAATCCCAACAGGTAATGAACTCGCTCGGAGTCCAGCCTTCGGGCGGCGGTGCCTTGTCTTCACGCCATTCGCACCTGCGGGCGATGGGGTATGGGCAGAGGCCGCCCCCCGGGCGAGCGCCCATACTTGCTCAAGGCAGTGGGGGGAGGTGAGCAAGTATGGGTGGAAGGGCGAGATTGGGCGATTGTGGCGGTTCCGGCCATACTGCGCCTGCCCGGATGGTGAGCAAGTATGGGTGGAGGGGCGAGAACGGGCGATTCTCGTGGTTCCAGAAGCTCCGGGCCTGTCCGGGCGATGAGCAAGTATGAGCGGAAGACGGGAGCCACAGAGGCGCAGGCCGGCTACTGCTTGGGAGGCGGCGTGGACGGCGCGGGGGGCGCGGGCGGCGGAGGCGCGGGCACGACGACGGGGAAGTGGGTGACGGGGCCCCAGTTGCCGGCGCCGTCGCAGGCGCGGAGGTGGAAGAACCAGTTGCCGGGCTTGAGGCCCTGGAAGGCGGCGGTGGCGGCGGGGCCGGCGAGGTTGGCGGGTTGGGTGGCGGGGGCCTGGTCGAGGGCGTAGGCGTAGCCGGCGATGCCGGTGGCGTCGGCGGCGGCGTTCCATTCGAAGCGGAGGTTCTGGCCGCTCTCGCGCTCGGCGATGGTGAAGTTGTCGAGGTACATTCGGAGGCCGGGACGGGCGGTGTGGCCGCCGAAGTCGGCGAAGAGCACGTAGCGGATGGGGCAGGAGGCGCCGGGGGTGGCGGGCTTGAGGAACTGGAGGATGTCAATCTCGGCGTGGTGCCATTTGTCGTCGGAGATGATGGGGACTTCGCCGACGACGGGGTAGTAGGTGGAGGGGCTGGTGAGCTTGATGGCGTGCCAGCCGGAGGCGTTGTGGAGGTGGAGGTTGATGGCGAGGCCGGGCGGGATGCGGTAGTCGAAGCTGAGGATGGGGTGCTTGGCGGCGTCGAAGGCGGCCTTGTAGGCGTAGAAGCTGAAGTAGCGCCCCTCGCGGGTGGGCATGGTGCACAGCGAGTAGCGGCCGGTGGCGGCGGTGGTGGTGACGCGCTCGAGCTCGCCGTAGCCGCCGTAGGCGGCGAAGCTGCCGGCGTCGTCCTCGAAGGTGTTGCGGACGAGGCAGTTCGAGGGGATGCTGGCGACGTAGAGCTCGGGCGGGGGGGTCTTGTCGAGCGAGTAGTCCATCTTCCACGTCCAGGCGCGGTCGGCGGCGTTGCCCACGTTGTCCTCGGTGTGGAGGGCGACGGGGACGTCCTGGCCGTCGGCGATGGTGATGGGCTTGGCGAGGAAGGCGGCGTCCCAGGTGAGGGTGCCGGTGCGGGCGTCGTAGGTGACGCCGGGGTCGGTGAGGCGGTAGGCGGTTCCGGCGACGGTGAGGGTAGTCTTCTCGCGGTGGATGCCGGAGGGCTTGTCGGCGAGCTGGACGCGGATGCGGCCGTCGGCGGAGCGGGCGCCGGGCTGGGGCTCGACGTTCTGGATGGCGGGGGGCTGGTCGTCTACGAGCACGGTGCGCTGGAGGGGTTCGGACCAGTTGCCGGCGCGGTCGCGGGCGCGGACGGCGAACTGGAAGAGGCCGGCTCCGAGGTCGCGGAACTGCCAAGCGGGCTCGGGGGATTCGACCCACTTGGGGGCGCCGGGCAGTGCGGTGAGGCTGTGCTGGAAGGCGGCGATGCCGCTGGGGTCGGCGGCGGCGAGCTTCCATTCGAGCGGGCCGGCCTTGGTGGAGGCGGCGGGGGCGATGCGGAAGTTGTCGAGGTGGTATTCCACGCCGTCGGCGTTGCCGAGGAAGCCGGTGTCGGCGAGCTGGAGCGCGGTGATGGTGTAGCTGGCGGCCTGGGGGAGCGCGGTGGTGAGGATTTCGTGGAGGTTGAATTCGGTGTGGTGCCACTGGCCGTCGGCCTGGACCTCGGGCACGGCGCCGATGCAGTTGGTGCCGTTGGGGTCGGTGAAGCGGATGGTGTAGGGGACGCCGGCGATGGTGAGGACGAAGTCGGCCCGCAGGCCGGGGGGCACCTTGTAGTCGAAGGAGACGAGCGGGTAGCGGCCGGCGTCGAAGGGGGTGGAGCGGATGGTGACGGTGAAGGGGCCGGCGGCGTGGAGGTTGTAGATGCGGAGCGAGTAACGGCCCGAGGCGGCGGTGGAGGCGTCGCGCTCGATGAGCGAGTATTCGGGGGTGGCGGCCCACTGGCCGAGGCCGGTCTCGAAGTCGTCGTCGCACAGGCAGGGGTGGGAGGCGTCGAGGCGCGTGAGGCGCGGGGGCTCCTTGTCGCCGCTGCGGTCGTAGTGCCAGGTGAGAGCGTAGGGGGCCATGGCGTGGCCGGCGAAGTCGGCGGCGGCGAGCGTGAGCTTGATCTCCTGGCCGTCCTCGAAGGCGAGCGGCAGGCGCGAGAGGTCGAGGGCCACGTGCTTCGCCACGGGGTCGTAGGTGGCGGGGCCGGGGGTGAACGAGGCGGCGGGGTCGGACGGCACGATCTGCACGGGCTGGTCCTGGTCGAAGAGCGTGAGGCGCAGGGTCTTGGGGTCGATGCCGCTCTCGTCGGCGAGGTCAATGCCCACGACGCTGGCGGAGGAGCGGGCGCCGGGCGCGGGGTTGGAGGCGACGACGGTGGGGGCCGCGGTGTCCACGAGGATGGGCAGATGGGCGACGCGCGACCAGCCGCCGTCGGCGGCCCTCGCCCGCAGGTGGAAGAACCAGAGGCCGTCGGCCAGCCCGGTCTGCTCGAACACGCCGCCCTTGAGGGTCTTGTCGTCGGCGGGAAGGGTGGCGGGGCTGCGGTCGAGGACGACGCTGGCCTCGGTCTCGGGCGCCCAGGTGAAGCGGACGTCGGGCGGGCCGGGGGCCCAGAGGCGCACGTTGTCGAGGCGGTAGGTGACGCCGGCGGGGTTTCCGCCGATGCCGGCGGTGAGGTAGTTGGCCTTGTCGAGGGTGCTGAGGGCGACCTCGTCCACGGGCAGCGCGGCGGCGGCGGGGTAGCAGCGGAGGAGCAGGGCGCGCAGGTCCACGTCGGCGGTGTGCCAGGCGTCGTCGGCCTGGAGGGGGGCCGCGCCCAGGATGGGCACGCCGGCGGGGCGGGCCTCGGGGTTGGTGAGGAGGACGGCGTGGCGGCGGCCGTTCATCTTGAGGTGGAGGTTCACCTTGGCCTCGGGCGGGAAGCGATAATCGAAGGTGAGGCGGGCGTAGGCCATGGCGTCGAAGGGGCCGAGAGGCATCTTGAGCTCGAAGGGGCCGCCGGAGCGCGGGTTGGTCACGGCGAGGGCGTAGCCGTCGTCGCGGGCTTCGAGGCGGGTGGCGGAGCTGCCGGGCGTGCCGGCCCACCTGGCCGCGCCGTCCTCGAAGTCGTGCAGGAGGGCTTTGTGCGCGGCGGCGATCTCGGGCGGCGGGGGCAGCGCGGGGATGGGGGCGGCGATCCGCGGGCGGAGCGGGTCCTCCGCGCCGAGGGTGTCCTGGTAGGCGATCCAGGTGCGGGCGATCATCACCGAGTTGTCGTGGGTCCACAGGCACACGCTGCCGGCGTCGAGGGGCTCGGGGTCGGTGTATTCGAGCACGAGCGCGTCGTCCACGAAGCAGGCGATCGTGGGCCCGTGCTTTTCGATGGCGATGTGCCACCACTTGCGGTGGAGGCTGTTGGTTTCGGGCGTGCTGTCGAGGAGCGTGGGAGGCCGCAGGGCCAGCTTGGTGGTGGAGGCGACGATCTGGCCGCGGCGCAGGAGGGCGGTGGCGGTGTTGTTCCAGCCGCCGTAGATGAAGGAGTAGCCGGAGGCGGGGTTCTGGCCGTCGGCGCACAGCGAGACGTTGAGGTCGCCCGGGCGGTAGATGCGGCTGTCGCGCTTGATCATCTGGAAGGCGGCGAAGAAGTGCACGGTGAGGTCGCCGCGGAAGCGCTGCTTGTTCCACAGCACGGCGGCGTCGGGCGAGCTGCCGCCCATCCACGACCATTGGGGCGAACAGGTCCAGCGGTTCTGCATCTCCCAGGTGCCGCTGGCGACGCGCCAGGCGACGGGGGCCGTCTCGAAGTAATCGTCGAGCACGCGTTCGCTGTGGACCGCGCACTGTTCGAGGGCGGGCCGCCAGCCTTCGGCCCAGAGGGCGGCGCGGCGGCCGGGCAGGGGCGCGGGGTCGCGGTGCCAGAGGACCAGGGCGTCGTCGGCGAAGGCGGCGGCGCAGTCGGCGATCCAGCGCAGTTCGATGGCCCGGGCGCCGGCGGGAGCAGTGCCCTGCCCCACCGGCTGCGCGGCGCGGAGGAGCGTGAGCTTGTGCGGGCCGCCGGCCTGGGGCTCGACGACGAGCTGGTAGCCGGTCTCGGGCTGCTGCCCGTCGGCGCGCACGACGAGGCCCAGCTTGCCGGGCAGGCTGGGCGGCTGGCCGAGGTCGCAGCGCACGGTGCAATCGCCCCAGTGCTCGATCTCGTGCCAGGCGAGGGTGCGGGCGGCGGCGGGGGCGGCGAGCTGCCAGTCGCTGGCGGCGGAGGCCCAGGCCTCCATCGTGTCCTCGCCGGCGAAGATGCGGTTGTGGACGCGCACGGGGACCGCGCGTTGGGCGCGCGCGAGACGCACGGCCCCGAAGCGCGCGGGCGCCCCCGCGAAGAGGCCCACCCGCCCGGCGCCGGCCTGTGGCCGCAGCGTCGAGAGGGCGGCGGCGCCGTCGAGGGCGATGCTCACGCGGCCGCGCTGCTGTGTAAGCAGGATGCGGTGGGGCCGCGGGCCGCCGTTCCGGGGCAGCGGGGCGGAGGCGAGGGTGGTCGCCCGGCCGTCGCGCACTTCGCGGACCTCGAGCTTCCCGGCGGCGAAGACGGCGGCGGCGTAGTGGCCCTCGCCGCGCCAGTCGAAGAGCAGGCCGGCCTCGCCGTTCGAGGGGTGGAGGGTGGTTTCGAGCTCGAAGTCGCCCCAGGCGTCGCGCTGGAGGAGCGTGCCGGCGCCGCGCACGCCGCCGCGGGTGGGGGCCCAGTCGCCCGCCGCGTCCCAGCCGTCGAGGGCCGGGCTCTCGAAGCGCTCGACGCGCAGGTCGAGGCTGCGGACGAGCACGTCGTCGAAGTAGGCGCCCGTGGGGTCGGCGCACCAGAGGCCGGGCAGGCCCTCGAGGAACGTGTGGTCGGTGGCGCGGAGCAGCGGGTGGCCGTCAATGCTGGCCGAGAGTTCGCCGTGGCAGGCCTCGAGGCGGAAGAGGAACCAGTCGTCGGTGCGGAGCTGGCCCTGGCAGGCGTCGAGGCGGTCGGTGACGCCGTCGAGGCAGCGCAGCAGCTCGATGACGCCGGCGCGCGGGTCGCAGCGGAGGAGGTAGTAGTTGGCGTCGTCCTGGCGCAGGATGACGAGGCCGAAGGCCTGGCCGCCGAGGGAGCGGACGGCGCTCTCGATGCTGTAGTTGCGCCAGGAGGGATAGCCGGTCACGGCAAGGGCCGGGGCCGCCTCGGTGCCCTGGCCGAGGAACGAGAAGGCGTTGGCGCTGCGGGTGGCGTCGAAGCGCTCGCGCTTGCGCAGCTCGGTGACGGCCCACTTGCCGCTGGCCGTCTGCCACACGCCGGCCTCGCGGGCGGTGCGCATGAAGTCGTCGGAGAAGTAGATTTCGCGGAGCGACGCCTCGGACGCGCCGGCCGTATCGAGGGCGCCCTCGGGCGTGTAGTCGGCGCTGCCGGCCAGGGCGAGCTGGTCGAGCCGCAGGGCGCCGGTGGCGGTGAGATGCAGCTCGCGCGTGCCGCGCGCCAACGCCATCGTGCCCAGGTTCACCCACTGCCAGGCATCGTCCGGAACGGCGGCATTGAGCCGTTGGCCGTCATCCCGTGCGGAGACGGCGACGGGCTCGCCCCCGACGGCGCGGGCGCGGGCCCACACGGTGTAACGCCCGGTGGCCGGTGCGCGCACCTTGAGCAGGGCCGCCGCGCGTTCGCCCACCAGCTCGAGGCACTGGCCCTGCGAGGCGCCGCTGTCGCGGTGCAGGCGCGCCGGGCCGCGCAGGCGCGAGGCCAGCTCGCACTCCACGCCCACGAGCGGCACGGAGCCGCCGAGCAGCGGGGGCGCCAGCAGCAACAGGGTCGGGATGACGTGCAGGAAGCGGGACATCAGGTTGCGTGCTCGCCGCCTCTGGAACCAAGCCGCTTCCTATACCTTATCAAAGAGGGTGCCGGCGTTCAAACCTGATTTTCGGCGGGCGAGGCCGGCCCCGTCACCCAATGCGCAGGGGGCCGCCGCCGGCCTCCGAGGCCGGGGCGACTTCCACCACGCGGACGGGCTGCTCGGGGCCTCTGCGGCCCGGGCGCACCTCGATGGCGACCAGGGGCTCGCCGCGGAGCTTCGAGTACCGGGCGGTGAGGGCCGCGGCGGTGCGGAGGTGCTCGGCGGCCTGATTGCCGCGGAGCAGGGCCGTCGGGCCGGGGGCGTCGCGGGTCGTCAGCAACAGGTCGGTGGGCCGCGAGAAGGTGAAGAGCGTGACGTTCTCGCGGTGGACGCGGCCGATGACGAGGCGGGTGGCGGCGTCGAGGCGGAAGTGGCGGCCGTACTTGAGGAGGTGCAGGTCGCCGAGGTCGGGCTCGGCCCCGCCCAGGTGCTCGAAGTAGTCGCGGAGGCGCGCGGCGAAGCCGGGGTCGGTCAGCAGGCAGCCGCCGGCGGGCGAGCCGTGCTCGGTGAGGCCGTAGCGGCGGGCCAGCTCGAGCTGCGGCTTGCGCGAGCGGCCGTGGAGGTCGAGCAGCCGCTCGCGGTCCACCCAGCCCTTCTCCTCGGGGATCGTGGGCGGCAGGAGCTTGGCCGAGAGGGGGCGCAAGATGAGGCCGCCGAGGCCCGTCTCCTCGCTGATGCGGTGGAGGACGAAGCTGCGCTGCGACATGGGCCTCTGGCCCACCACCTCGCCGGTGACGATGAACTGGGCGCCCGTCTCCCGCATCCGTTCAGCGGCCAGGCGCAGCATGGCCATGTGGCAGTCAATGCACGGGTTCATCTGCGAGCCGAAGCCGTGGGCCGGGTCGCGGAGGATGGCGAGCTGCTCGGCCGTGAAGCGGAGGGGCCTGAGCGGCACCCCGAGCTGGCGGGCCACCCGCAGCGGCCGCAGCAGCGACGGCGTCTCGGGCGCCGTGGCGTTGAAGATCGAGACGAAGTGGAGGGCCTCCACCTCGACGCCCTGGTCGAGCATCAGGCGGATGGCGAGCGAGCTATCCAGCCCGCCGGAGAGGAGAGCGATGGCTTGAACCTTCATAACCTGCGTGCCTCGGGGAGGTTCCGGCCGCACCTGGGGAGCCGGCGCGTCGCGCGCCGGAGATGTGCCTGGGTGTCGGCCTCCTGGGGCCGCCCCCTGCCTCTATGGTAGTCGGGGAGCGGCTGGGGCGCAAGCGGCACTCGGCGGCGACCCGGCGGACGAGCCGGTGGCGATGGGGACTCTCGCCTTCGCCAGGGGCAGATTCCGCGCCTGTGACCGACCCGCGAGCCACACCCTCCCGAACGTTCCGACACGTTCGGGAGGGTAAGACCCCCAGCGCTCACCCTTCTTGTTCCCATCCCCGGCGGGCACAGAGAGGTTTGAACGAGTAAGGAGATGTGCTATAATCGCCGCGAGAGCGCCATCGAGGTGGGTCGCCATGAATCCGCTGCAATACCTGACGTGGCGCGCCGGCATCGAGATCGTGCTGCTGGCGCTGATGTACTACGTCATGCTGCGCTTCGTGCGCGGCAGCCGCGGGGCGGGCATTCTCAAGGGGCTGGGCCTGGTGGTGGTCGTGGGCCTCCTCGGCGTGCTCTTCCTGGCCCGCTTCCTGAACCTCCAGGTGATCGGCGGCATCGCCACCGAGGTGGTGGCGCTGTTCGGCTTCGCCCTGCTGGTGATCTTCCAGCCCGAGCTGCGCCGCGCGCTGGTGCGCCTGGGCCAGGCCCCGCTCTTCGGGTTCCTCGCGCGCGCGGAGAAGGAGGTGACCGACCACGTGGTGGAGGCCGCCGCCACCCTGAGCCGCGACCAGGTGGGCGCCCTCATCGCCATCGAGCGCGACGTGAGCCTCCGCAGCTACATGGAGGGCGGCGTGCGCCTCGATGCCGACGTCACGTCGGCCCTGCTGGTCACCATCTTCAACCCGAACACACCGCTGCACGACGGCGCGGTGATCATCCAGGGCGACCGGATCGTGGCCGCCGGCTGCCTCTTCCCGCTCACCGAGAACGTGGAAGCGGGCAGCGGCTTCGGCACCCGGCACCGCGCCGCCATCGGCGTCACCGAGGACAGCGACGCGATCGCCATCGTTGTCTCCGAGGAGACCGGCAGCATCTCGCTGGCGATCAAGGGCAAACTGTCGCGGGGCCTGGACCCCGAGAACCTGCGGACGATTCTGCGGGGCATCCTGGCCCCGGCCACCACCTGAAGGAGGCGCGGCCCGCATGCGGTCCCTCTTTCGAGCCCTGCTGCGGCACCTCGACCTCAAGCTCGCCGCGCTCCTGCTCGCGGCCGCGACCTGGTACTACGGCATCACCGCGGGCATTGACGAGCGCCGCTTCGTCGGCGTCGTCGTCCGCGCCATCAACCCGCCGCAGGACGTCGCCCTGGGCCCCCTGGTGACGCGGACGGTGAACCTGGTGCTCCGCGGCCCGCGCCGCGACCTGGATACGTTGAAGACCGACGAGCTGTTCGTGGTGGTGGACCTCAAGGCCCAGGAACTGAGCGGCGGCGAGCTCCAGCTCCGCGTGCCCCTGGCCACGCACCACGTGCGCTCGGGCCGCGACGCCGAGACCGCCGAGCGGCTGCCGGCCGGACTCGTGCTCGTGCGGGCCGAGCCGGACGTGGCCGAGCTCACCCTCGACCGCGTGCGCGAGGTGCTCCTCGACGTCGAGGTCGTCACCGAGGGCGAGCCAGGCGCCGGCCTCACCCTGAAGAAGACCGTGCAGCCGCCCAAGGTCAAAGTGCGCGGCGCCTTCCGCCTCCTCCAGCGCCTGAGCACGATTCGCACCGAGCCGATCCGCGTGGACGGCTTGCGCGAGCGCCTCCAGCGCCGCGTGGCGCTCCAGCGCCAGGTGGTGAACCCCGAGTTCCAAACGGCGCCCATCGCCACCGAGCCGGAGAGCGTGGACGTGGTGCTGGACGTCGTGGCGACGCCGGAGGAGAAGACGATCGAGCGCGTGCCGGTGCGGCTCACCGTGGTGCCCGGCACCGTGGCCGTCGTCAAGGAGGAGGTGCGCGAGGTCGCCGTCCGCCTCAGCGGTCCGCGCCAGGTCGTGCGCGAGATTGACGCGCCCAGCCTCGTGGCCGAGGTGAGCCTCGAGGGCGCCCAGGCCCCCGCGCGCGGCACCGAGGTGACGACCGTGTTCCTCCGGCGCGAGAACATCCGCCAGCTCACCCCCGCCGGGCTCTCGGCGCCCCTCGCCCGCGAGGTCGAACTCCTCGAGGTCCGGCCCCGAGCCATCCCCCTCACCCTCGACCGCGTCGGCACCCGCACCCTGCCCGTCAGGCCCGTGCGCGAAGGCGTGCCGGCCGAGGACTACGAGGTCAGCGAGGTCACCGTCGTGCCCGACAAGGTGACGGTCCGCGGGCCGGAAACCGTGCTCAAGGAGCTCAAGGCCGTGGACACCATGCCCGTGGCCGTCACCGGCCTGCGCGAGCGGCTGCGCCGCACCGTGCGCCTGGTCGAGACCGTGGACGCGGAGCCGTTCCGCGGCGTGCGGATCGAGCCCTCGCAGCAGCTCGTGGACGTGGTGATCGCGGTGGCCGAGCGGCGCGAGGAGAAGACGCTCACGGGCCTCCCCGTGCACGTGCTCGTGCGGCCCGAGGTGGCGCTCAACGTGCGGATCGAGACCTCGCCGCGCACGGTCGGCCCGGTGGCCTTCGTGGGGCCGCGCTCGCGCATGGAGCACTTCGGGGCCGACGACGTGACGGCCTTCGTGCTGCTCGACCTCACGGGCGCGGCCGACCTGCGGCCCACGCTCCGCAACGTCGAGTTCCACATCCGCGACTCCCAGGTGCGCCTGGCGCCCGACACGAAGCCGATCTCGATCAAGATTGACTTTCCGCCGCCCGAGCGCGGCGTCGAGGCCCCGGGCCAGAAGCAATGAGGCGTGCGACCATGATCGAGCTGAGCGTGAACATTGACCACGTGGCCACCGTGCGGCAGGCCCGCCGCATCGCCGAGCCCGACCCCGTGGCGGCCGCCGTGCTGGCCGAGCTGGGCGGCGCCGACGGCATCACCGTGCACCTGCGCGAGGACCGCCGCCACGCGCAGGACCGCGACGTGCGGCTCCTGCGCGAGACCGTGCGCGGCGAGTTCAACCTCGAGATGGCCTGCACCGAGCCGATCGTCCGCCTCGCCCTGGAGGTGAGGCCCGACCTCGTGACGCTCGTGCCCGAGCGCCGCGAGGAGATCACCACCGAGGGCGGGCTCGACCTGCGCCGCCGCCAGGCGGCCCTTCGCCGCGCGGTCGCGCGCTTCCGCAAGGCGGGCATCCGGGTCAGCTTCTTCATTGATCCCGACGCGGCGCAGATCCGGCTCGCGAAGCGCCTGGAGGCCGACTTCGTCGAGCTGCACACGGGCGAGTACGCCCACGGCCGCACCGCCGCGGAGCGCGCCCCCCAGCTCCGGCGCCTCGCCGAGGGCGCCGCCGCCGCCGCGGCGCTCGGCCTCGGCGTCCACGCGGGCCACGGCCTCAACGTCCGCAATGTCCAGCCCGTCGCGCGGATCCCGCAGATCACCGGCCTCTACATCGGCCACAGCATCGTCGGCCGCGCCCTGTTCCTCGGCATGCGAGAAGCCGTGCGGGAAATGAAGGACCTGATACTCGAGGCGAGGACCAACCCCGGCGCGTGACCAGGAGGAACCCGCGGCCCGTCTTCTGCCGTCACGCCTCACGCCTTACGCGTCGCGAATCACCGCCTCCCAGCAGTCGAGGACCGGTATGGACAGCGAGAAGATCAAGCAAGCGATTCGCCTGTACCTCGAGGGCATCGGCGACGACCCCGACCGCCCCGGCCTGCGCCGCACGCCCGAGCGCGTGGCGGCCATGTGCGCGGAGGTCTTCGCAGGCTACACGGCCGACCCCAAGGCGATCTTCCGTCACTTCCACGCGGAGCACCACGACGAGATCGTGCTGGTGCGCGACATCCCCTTCTACTCCACCTGCGAGCACCACCTGCTGCCGTTTTTCGGCAAGGCCCACGTGGCCTACCTGCCCGACGGCAAGCGCCTGTGCGGCATCAGCAAGCTGGCCCGCATCGTGGAGGTGCATGCCCGGCGCCTCCAGCTCCAGGAGCGCCTCACGGCCCAGGTGGCCGACTCGCTCGTCCGGGCCCTCAAGCCCAAGGGCGTGCTCGTGGTGATCGAGGCGGAACACCTGTGCATGACCATGCGCGGCGTGCGCGCGCCCGGCTCGCGCACCGTGACCTCGGTGGTGCGCGGGCTCTTCCGCGAGAACGCCGCCACCCGAGCCGAGGCCATGGCGCTGCTGCACGACCGCGGGCTCTGAGGCCGCGCGCCGCTCAGGTGGCCTCTTCCAGGGGCAGCACGAAGGCCTTGAGGCCCTTCAGGGTGAGGGTCTGGCGCAGGGAGCGGATCGCCTCCACAATCCGGGCGGCTTGCTCATCCTCGACGGCGACGACGAGGGCGTGGTTGCGCTTGGGCCACACGGGCGTGCCCAGGTGCGGCCCGCCCGACCTGCCGCGGCCCTGCACCTCGAGCCACCGCGTGTAGCTCTCCACCCCGGCGTCGTGGAGCACCTGCAAGACCTGCCGGTCGTGCGCCTCGTCGTAGGCGATGAAGATGAGTTTCACGGGCGGGCTCCTGAAGGGTCAGGGGATGTAAGGATGGGCGAGTGAGTGCCGGAGAAGAAGCGGCCCTTCCCCCATCCAATCATCCACTCATCCATTCATCCAACCGTCTCTCATGCGCCCTCCTCGCGGCGCGCGTGGCCGCGGCGCTCGAAGATGGTGTAGAGGATCGGCACGAAGATGAGCGTGAGCACGGTGGAGACCGTGAGCCCCGCGAACACGGTCATGCCCAGCGGGTTCCAGATCTCGGCGCCCTGCCCTCCCCCGAACGCCATCGGGATCAGGGCCACGATGGTGGTGACGGCGGTCATCAGCACGGGGCGCAGCCGCGTGCGGCCGGCCAGGCGAATCGCGTCGAACAGCTCGTGCCCGCGGGCGCGCAGCAGGTTCGCATAGTCCACCAGCACGATCGCGTTGTTCACCACCACGCCCACGAGCAGCAGCAGGCCGATGAAGACGATGATGCTCAGGTTGTGCCCCGCCAGGAAGATGCCCCAGATCACCCCGACGAAGGCGAACGGCACCGAGAACATGATGACGAAGGGGTCGAGCAGCGACTCGAACTGCGAGGCCATGACCATGTAGACGAGCAGGATGCCGATGACGAGGGCCAGGGTGAGCCAGAAGAAGCTCTCGCGCTGCTCCTCCGCCTGGCCGGCGAACCGGATCTCGACGCCCTGGGGCACGTTCAGCGAGGCGAGCCTCTTCTCGAGGTCGGCCACGGCCTCGCCGGCCGAGCGGCCCTGGAAGTTCCCGCCCACGGTCACGAGGCGGCTCTGGTCCTTGCGCTCGATCTCCACCGGGCCGCGCTCGAGGTGCACCGTGGCCAGGTTGCCCACCTGCACCAGGCCCCCGCCCGGCAGGCGCACGGGCGTGAGGGCGATGTCCTCGAACGTGCCGCGGTCCTTCTCCATGAGCCGCACGAAGATGTCGTACTCGTCGCCCGCGATGCGGTACTTGCTGGCCACGCGCCCGTAGAAGGAGGCGCGGATCGTGTCGGCGATGTCGTACACGTTGAGGCCCAGGGCCGACGCCCGGTCGCGGTCCACCGTCACCTGGAACTCGGGCTTGCCCTTCAGGCGCGAGATGCTCACATCCACGATCCCCGGCACCTCGGCCGCGATGGCCTTGACCTGCGCGGCCAGGGCGTCGGTGACCGCCAGGTCGTCGCCGAGAATCTCGACGCTCAGCGGCATGCCGCCCCCCATGATGAGCTGCGACATCCAGTCGCCGGTGTCGAGGCGGTACTTGTAGATGCCGAGGGTGTTCTTGACGGCCTCGATGCGGCGGCGCACGGCCTGGGCGATCTCCTTGACGGACCGTTGCCGCCGATTGATGGGCACCAGGCTGGCGCCGAACTCGCCGATGTGCGAGCCCTCCTCGCCGAAGACGCTCTGCACGCCCTCCTCGCTCTGGCCGCAGCGCCAGTAGGTCATCTGGCGCTCCTGGGGCGCCACCTCCTCGAGCACGATCTGTTCCATGGCCCGCATGATGCGAGCGGTCTCTTCGACGCGCGTGCCCACGGGCATGTGCACGATGCCGCGGAGCTGGGCGCGGTCCTCCTCGGGCACGAACTCCGAGCCGATCAGGGGCACGAGGAACACGCTGCCGGCCAGCATGGCCACGGCGGCGAGGATGACGAGGGCGCGGTGGCGCAGCGACCAGGCCAGAGCCGTGTCGTACCAGGCCTGGAGGATGTTGAAGCCGCTCTCGAACAGCCGGAACCCCAGGCCGGGCCGCTCGCCGCGCACGCCCTTGCGCAGGAACTTCGAGGCCAGCATGGGCGTGAGCGTGAGCGCCGAGAACAGCGAGCCCAGCAGCACGATGGCCACGATGGCCGCGAACTCGGTGAAGAAGATGCGCGTCACGCCCTTGACGAAGATGATGGGGAAGAAGATGCACAGCGTGGTGATGGTGGAGGCCACGATGGGCATAGCCACCTCGGAGGCGCCGTAGATGGCGGCCTCGCGCGCCTCTTCGCCTTCCTCGCGGTGGCGCGTGACGTTCTCCAGGATCACGATCGCGTTGTCCACCACCATGCCCACGGCGATGATCATGCCGAAGAGCGTCATCATGTTGATCGTGTAGCCGAAGAAGAAGGCCAGGATGAAGGTGAGGATGAGCGAGAACGGCATGCTGAGGGTGATCACAAAGGTGCCGCTCACACTGCGCAGGAACACCAGCACGGCCGCGATCGTGAGCCCGCCGCCGATCAGCAGCGCGTCCTTCAGGTCGGTGATGGACCGCTCGATGTCGGCCGACGAGTCCATCAGCAGGCTGATCTTCACGTCGGCGGGCAGGCGCTTCTGGAGCTCGGGGATGCGCGCGTTGACCGAGCGCGCGACCTTCACGGTGTTGGCGCCCGACTGCTTCTGGACCATGAAGAGCAGGCCGCGCTGGCCGTTGACGCGCACCTGCTGGGTCTCCTCCTTGAAGCCCCACTCGACGGTCGCCACGTCGCCCAGGCGCACCACGGGGCCGTTCGTGGCCTTGAGCACGATGCGCTTCATCGGCTCCACGTCCTTGAACTCGCCGGGCACGCGGATCAGGTAGTCGGTGAGGCCCTGCTTCACGTTGCCCCCGGGGATGGTCTGGTTCTCGAGGTTCACCGCGCGCACGACGTCCTGCGGCGTCAGCCCGTAGCTGGCCAGGCGTTGGCGGTCGAACTGGATGTTCACCTGGCGGTTGGTGGAACCCCGGATGACCACGGCGCCGACGCCGGGCAGGCGCTTCAGGGGGTCCACGATCTCGTCCTCGATCAGCTTGTAGAGGTCCGCGTAGCTCTCGCGGGCCAGCACGCCGAAGAACATGATCGGGAAGTTCGCGATGTCCAGCTTCAGGATCAGGGGGTCCTCGACGTCGTCGGGCAGCAGAATCTTGGCGAAGCCGATGCGGTCGCGGACCTCGTTCGCACGGGAGTCGAGGTCGGTGCCCCACTCGAAGATGAGGCGGATCACCGAGACCTCTTCCTTGGAGGTCGAGACGATGTGCTTGAGCTCGGGGGTGGTCGAGATGCGGTCTTCGAGGAGCTTGGTGACCTTGGTTTCCACGTCCTCGGCCGCGGCGCCCGGATACGTGGTGAGCACGGTGATGGCCGGCAGCTCCATCTCGGGCATGAGGTCAATGGGGAGCTGCGTGAGGCAGAACGCGCCGATCACCAGGATGGCGAAGAAGATCATCATCGTGGTGACGGGATTGCGGACCGAGAACTCGGGGAGCTTCATGGCGTGGCGTCCTGTGCCGATTGTCGCGCTTTCGCGCGAAAGCGCGACCATCGGGATTCGCTTCGGCTCACTTCGCCTCCTCCTCCACGGTGACAGGGGCGCCGTCCTCGAGCCCGTGGTGGCCGCGCGTGAGCACCGTTTCGCCGGGCCTCACGCCTTCAAGCACCTCCACCATGGCGCCCTCCGCCAGGCCCAGCTTGAGGGCGCGGCGGTGCGCCTTGCCGCCCTCGGCGACCACGGCGAACGGCTTCTCGTCCTCCCACAGCATGGCATAGTCGGGAATGGTGGTCGCCCCCTTGCGCTCCTCGAGGAGCAGCCCGACGCGGGTGAACATGCCCGGCTTGAGCCGGCGGTCGGCGTTGGCAATGTGGACTTCGATCTCCACGGTGCGCGTGCGCTCGTCCACGACCGGGCTGACCTTCTGCACCGTGCCCTCGAAGGTCTCGCCGCCGTAGGCGTCCACGGTCACGGTCGCCTTGGTCGCGCCCGCGCGCACGAACGTCAGGTCGCGTTCGGCCACGCCCACGACCACCTTCACGGTGGCCACATCCATCAGGGTCACGATGGGGGTGACCGGCGAGACCATGTTCCCTTCGTCGAGGTGTTTGGCCGCCACCACGCCCGCGATGGGCGCCCGGATGGTGGATTCCTTGACGTTGATCCGCGCGAGTTCGAGGGCGGCCCTGGCGGGCTCGATCTTGGCCGCCACGGCCTCGCGGTCCTCCTGCCGGGCGCCCTTTTCGGTGAGCGCGAGCTGCTCCTGCGCGGCCCGGAGCTGCTGTTCGGCGCTCAGCACCCGTTGCTCGGCGCTGCGCACCTGCTGCTGCTCGGCCTGATGCCGCTCGCGCGCAACGGCGAACTGGGCCTCCGCCGAGTCGAGCTGCTGCTGCGTGGCGACCTTCTCCTCGAAGAGCCTCCGGATGCGCTCGACCTCGCTGGTGGCGTTCCTGAGCATGGCGAGGGCCTGGGCGACGGCGGCCCGGGCCCCCTCGACGGCGGCCCGGGCGCTCTCGAGGGCGGCCTGCGCGGCCTTGACGTTGGCCTCCGCAATGGCGAGCTCCTCGGGACGGGCTTTGGCGTTCACCCGCACCAGCTCGGCCTCCAGCGCCTTCACGGTCGCCTCGGCCTGCTTCTCCTGCGCCACGTAGGCATCGTGGTCAATCACGGCAATGGGGGTGTCTTTCCTCTCGATCACGGTGCCCAGCTCGATCGGCGTGCCGTCGGGCAGGCGCAGGGCGTCGAGGCGGCCGCTGACCTTCGACATCACGCGCACCTCCGCCATCGGCTTCACGGTGCCCGTGAGCATGGCCACGCGGCGCAGGTCGCGCGCCCGCGCCTTCACGCCGGTCGTGTGGACCGGCCCGGAGGGCCCCTTGTCGGCGGGCGCCTTCGCCTGCCCCATCTTCTCCTGGTAGCGGGCGTAGCCGCGCACCGCGGCCCAGTAGCCCAGGCCGCCGACGACGGCGAGCCACGCCAGCAGCTTGAGAGCCTTCATCGCGGATTTCATCTGCCTGCTTCCTTTCCGCGCGACTCGAGGTCGCCGGTCGCCTTCTCGAGCATGAGGCGAGTCATCATGTGAGCGTACAGCGCCTGGTAGTAGAGGGCCTGAGCCTTCGAGAGCGCCTGGCGCGCGTCCAGCACCTCCACCTCGGTGGTCGCGCCCGCGCGGTAGCCCACCTCGGCCAGCCGCAACCCCTCGCGCGCCCGCTCGATGTTGGCCGACTGCGACACGACCAGTTTCTCCGCGTCCTCGACGCTCAGGAGGGCCTCCTGCACCTCGAGCAGCACCTGCTCCTCGGCGTCCAGCAAGGCGATCTCCCGTTGGCGCAGCCGCGCGCGCTCCTGCCGCACACGGGCCGAGGTCCTGAAGCCATCAAACAGGGTCCACGCCAGGCTCGTCCCGGCCGTCCAGGCGTCGTTCCACTGGATGTTCGTCATCGAGTGCGGGTCGGGCTTGGCGTACGTCTCCGTGAAGAACACGCTCAGCATGGGAAACCAGCCGGCGCGGGCCACACGCACGAGCTGATGCTGGAGGCGCACGGCGAACTCGGCGAGGAACAGCTCGGGCCGCTGGCGGAACGCCTTGCCCACGGCCGCCTCGAGCTCGGGGCTGATCGCCTCGTGCACCAGCTTCCCCGTGAGGGTCACCTGGCTGCCTTGCGCCACCCCCAGGATGCGCAGCAGTTGCGCCCGGCCCCGCCGTTCGGTGTTCTGGCGCTCGATCAGCTCGGCCTCGATGTTGCTGATCTCCACCCGCGCGCGCAGCACGTCGTACTCCTTGGCGGTGCCGGCCTTGAAGCGCTTCTCAACGTCGTCCAGGTGCCGCTTTGCGAGATCGAGGTCCAGCTCGCTCACCTTGACCAGTTCGACGGCCAGCAGCACGTCGTAGTAGGCCTTGCGCGTCTGGAAGAGGACCGCCTGGACGATGGTGCGGACCTGCTCGTCGGCGACGAGGGTGGCGATCTTGGCGGCTCGGATGCCGGCCCGAATCGCGCCGCCCTGGAAGACGGGCTGCCGGAGGGCCAGAGCGAACGAGTAGTTGTCGAGGCTGCCGATCGTGATGGTCTGCGGCCCGGCTGAGAAGCTCGACACCTGGTCCACCCGCGTGTAAGTGCCCGTGAGCGCCGCGGTGGGGTACAGCGCGGACCAGGCCTCCGTGAGGGCGCCAGCCGCGATCTCCTTCTCCTGGAGCGTGGCCAGGAGCTGCTTGCTGTTGCCCATCGCGAGAATCTGGGCCGCCTCGAGCGACAGGTCGCCCCGAATCGTGGGGCGCGAGGGGTCGTCGTGCCCGGCCAGCGATTGCTGCCAGGCCTGGAGGGCCGCCTCGCGGCTGGCCGCCACGTCGGCCCGGAAGCGTTTGAGGTTCATGCACCCGCCTGCCGCAACGGCTAGGGCCGACAAGGCCAGGGCCAGCAGGCGTACACGCGACATGGCCGTCAAGGTCGTTCTCCATCAGTCCCTCGGGCCAGAAGCAGGCGAAGCACAATCGCCCGCAGTGCCGCAACCCTTTGAGCCACGGGCTCTTGCGTCTCGTGAATCAGCCACCTGGCGATGAAGGCGTTCAGGATGCCCTGGAGGCAAAGCTCGAGGTTGGCCGCCCCCACGTCCACGAACACGCCGGCGACGATCCCGCGCTCAAGCACCCGGGTGAACGCCGCCTTGGCGTCCTGGATGAGCGCCAGGCACCGCTGCGGCAGGGCGAGCGAGGCGTCGCTCTGCTCGGCCAGCGGCGTCTGGAACACCACGCGCGCAAAGCCCTTGTGCTCGTCGAGGATCCGCACGCGAAACTCGATGAGCGCCTCAACCGCCGCCACCGGGTCGGCCTGGCTCAGCACGGTGTCGCGGAAGGTTGCCAGCGACGCCTCGATCAGCCCGGCCAGCACCTCCTCATACAGCTCTTCCTTGCCCTTGGGGAAGTAGTTGTAGAGCGTGCCGACGGCGAATTCGGCCTCCTGGGCAATCTGCTCGACCGTGGCGCCGCGGTAACCGTTGCGCGCGAAGACCCGTTCCGCGGCCGCCAGAATCTCCTGGCGATGGGCCAGCCGCTCGCGTTCCTTACGCTTCAGCCCCTGCGTCGAATCGTCGGCTCCCATGTTCGGCACCTCATCACCAGAGGCGTACTTCATGAGATGAGGATATGCTCATCTAATGAGTCTTGCCTCATTATACTCTGCCTGGTCCGCTCTGTCAAGGGTCGATTTCCCCGGGGGTCTGGGCCGGAATTGTAGGCAGGGTGATGGTCTCTGGAGCCTGAAGGGCTCGCATGGGATAGCCCAGGGCAACGCCCTGGGTTCAGCGGGATCCACGGGTCCAGTCCTGAAGGGGCGAGATAGAAGCTCTCGATTCCGCCCGGTCAGGGCTGCCGCGGGGCGGTCTTGTTCCCAGGGCGTTGCCCTGGGCTATCCCATTTCGCTCCTTCGGAGCTCCCGCCGCCACCTACAATTCCGGCCCACACCCTTTCCCCGGTCTTGCGCTAGAGCGGCATGTTAGTATGATGGTTAGAGGTATGGTGATTGCAGCGGCTCGCGGCGCGGCAGTCAGGAGTGCAGGCACGTGGTCCTGAGGCGAACGGGTCCGGCAGTGGCGATCCTGCTGGCCGCCAGCGCGCTCTTGTTCGCGCCATCGCTGTTGACCCGCGACCCGTGGAATCCTGACGAGCCTCGGGCCACCGAGGTGGCCCGCGAGATGGTGGTGCTGGGCAACTACCTGGTGCCGCACCTCAACGGCGAGCCGTACTCGGACAAGCCGCCGGTCTTCTACTGGCTCGGCTCAACCTTCTGGCGCCTGGGTTACGGGCTCAACTCGGGCCGGATGGTCTCGCTGCTCGCCGCCACGGCCACCGCCCTGCTCGTCTACGCCCTGGGCCGGCGGCTCCATGCGCCCGAGACCGGCCTCCTGGCCGGCCTCGTCACGCTCACGACGCTGCTCTTCGGTTTCATCTGCAAGTTCGGCGTGCTGGACCCCCTGCTCACGTTTTTTACCACGGCGGCGGTCGCGTGCGCCGTGCGCGCCTTCGAAGGCGGCCCCGGGCGCGGGCGCTGGTGGCTCGCGGCCTATGCCGCCGCCGCGCTGGCCGTGCTCACGAAGGGGCCGCCCGGCCTCGCCGTGGCCGTGCTCGTGCCCCTGGCCTACGGCTACGCTCGGCGCCGCGAGGTGCACAAGGGCGGCTGGTGGCACGCAGCCGGCGCGGCGCTCTGCCTCGCCCTCGTCGCGGCGTGGGTCGTCCCCGCCTGCCTCCAGGCGGGAGCGGCCTATACGCAGGACCTCCTCTTCCAGCAGACGGCCCAACGAATGGGCGAGGAGGCGAGCCACTGGCAGCCCTTCTACTTCTACTTTCTCTACGCACCCGTCTTCCTTCTGCCGTGGACCCTGCTCTTCGTGCCCGGCCTGCTCTGGGGCATGAGGGTGGGCCGCACGCGGCGCGACGCCGTGGGCCTCCTGGGCGTGGCCTGGTTCCTCAGCGTGCTTGTCTTCTTCTCGCTGTTCTCGGGCAAGCGCGAGCGCTACCTGCTGCCCCTCGTGCCCGCAGTGGGCCTGCTCTGTGCCCGGTACCTTGTCGCGGTGCTCCGGGGCGAGCTGGTGGCGCTCGGGGGCCATCGCGGTCTGTGGAAGGCGACGTTTGTGCTCGTGGGCCTGCTGGGCATCTTCTTCGTGGCGGCGGCCCTGGAGCCGAACGCCACGGTGGTGCGGTGGACTCCGGACGCGGATGTGCAGGCCGAGATGCGGGCGGCCATCACCCCGGGCGTGAGGCTCGGCGCGGGCCTCGGCGGCGGCCTGATCCTCGCCGCGTGCTTCTGGGGGCTTCGGACGCCGCGCGACGGACGCGGCGAGGGCCGCCGCGCGGCGGCCGCCGTGGCCGCCATGCTCGCGCTGTCGCTGGTGGTGGACGTGCTGGCCACGCCGATCCTCAACCGCTTCAAGTCGGGCCGCGACCTCGTGGAGGAGGCCGGCCCCTACCTTCGCGAGCCCTACGAGATCATCTTCTACCAGTCCGACTACTCGGGCGTCTACAACCTGTTCACCCGGCGCACCGGGATTCGCCTGATCCGGGATGAGAAGGATGGCCCGAGCGCGGAGCAGCAGTTGCGCGAGGCCCTCCGCGCGGGGAGGCCCCTGTCGCTGATCGCCAAGGAGGGCCGCGAGGTCCAGCTCCAGGGGATGATCGAGAAGTTCGGCCTCCGCGAGGTCGCGCACGAGCGCGTCGGGCACCGCAAGATCTTCGTGCTCACCAACGCCAAGCCGTAACGGCCTCACACCACCAGCTTGCCCAGCACCACGTCGCGCACCTTCTGCACGTCTTCCCACACGACGCGCTTCTCGGCGGGGTTGCGCAGCAGGTAGGCGGGGTGGAACGTGGGCATCACCAGGATGCCGCGCCAGCGGATGAACTGGCCGCGGAGGCGCGTGATGCTCTCCTTCGACTGGAGCAGGCCGCGCACCGCCGTGGCGCCCAGGAGGCAGAGGACCTTGGGCTGGATGATATCAATCTGCCGCAGGAGGAAGGGGCGGCAGGCGTCCATCTCGTCGGGCAATGGCGCGCGGTTGTTGGGCGGGCGGCACTTGTTGACGTTGCCGATGTAGACGTCGCTCCGCCGGAAGCCCATCGCCTCGATGATCCGGGTGAGGAGCTGGTCGGCGCGCCCCACGAACGGCTCGCCCTGGATATCCTCGTCGTGGCCGGGCGCCTCGCCCACGAACATCAGGTCGGCATCGGGGTTCCCCACGCCGAAGACCACCTGGGTGCGGCCCTCGTGGAGCCGGCACAACTTGCAGTTCGCGATGGTCTTGGCGAAGAAGTCCAGTTGTTCGCCCTTCGAGAGCCCCTCGGGAATCGGGAAATCGTAGTTCCTGGCGTCGAAGAGGCCCGCCCTGCTCTCGGCGGGCGGAAGGGGCGCGGCCTGCACGGGGGGCGGCGGCGTGCTGGCCACGTGCCGGGGCGGCAAGGCCACGGGCGCCGCGGCGGGGCGCGCGGGTTTCGCGGCAGGGCGCGGCGGCCTTGCGGCCGCTCGGGTCGAGGGGCTTGTCCCCGCCGAGGCCGCCGCGGGCGGCGCCGAGGCATCCGCACAGGCCGCAAAGGCGGGCAGCCTGGCGCTGTCTATGCCGAAGCCCTGTTCCAGTTCGAGGCGCGCGGCCGCGGCGCGCACGAGCGCCGCGTACTCCTCGCGTACGTCCGGCTCCTTGGCCACTGGCCGCTCTCCTTTCCTCGCGCAGTATAGCGCCCGCGGCCGGGAGGGTCAACCGCGGGTGCGACCAGGAACGGCAGGTGCCCCTGCCCCTGCGCAGCGGGTTCGATGCCGCACAGCCGCCTTGGGCTGTGCCTGTGGGCGGGACGTGCCCTTGGCCTCGCTCTGGCCAGGCCCCGTCATGCCAATCGCGGCGTGGGGACACGCCGCCCACAACGTCGGTCGAAGGCAGGGGGGCCTGTGCCAGGCTCACCAGGGTCCAGCGATCCTCACGCGGCCGCCGATGGGGAGCGTGGGACGGGGGCTACGGCGCCGCCGAGTGCCATCCCATAACCCTATATGCCCCCGTGCCTTACGCTCCTCGGCCATTCCCGCCCCCATACCTGCTCATCTCCCGGATGAGCGAATATGGCCGGAACCGCGAGAATCGCCCATTCTCGCCCATCTGCCCATGCTGTATCACTTTCCTCCTCACAGGGTTGATACAGCATGGGCAGGCGGCGCCCGCCAGCCACTCGGCACAGAGGCGGTTGCGATGTGAGCTCTGGCCTTCGCCAGGGGCGCAGACTGCGCCCGGAACCGACCCGCGAGCCCCCCGAGCCCCCCTCCCGAACGTTCCAATACGTTTCCCTCGTCCCTACGCTCTGCTTCTTTCTCTCGTCCCTACGCTCTGCGTGGGGACGCGCCTCTTGGCCGCTCCGCGGCCTCTTCCTCTTCGGGGAAGATTGGACGCGGAAGTCAGGAACCTCCCGCGGGTTACGAACCCGCGGGAGGCTGGGGTTGGACGCAGGAGCGTCCGGACCTCCGCCCCCACGCGGAGCGCAGGGGCGAGAAAGAGAAGGTGACGGAGCGTAGGGACGAGAAAGGTGAAGAAGCAAGCCCCCCAGCGCTCG
>Ga0116146_1000451_pt1 | contig 51673 bp, 35 predicted proteins | sample AD_JPNHG2_MetaG_FD_89748 | JGI IMG/M metagenome (GOLD analysis project Ga0116146, IMG submission 89748) | Active sludge microbial communities of municipal wastewater-treating anaerobic digesters from Japan - AD_JPNHG2_MetaG | ecosystem: Engineered > Bioreactor > Anaerobic > Digestate | place... | reverse complement strand
GGCGGCTTGGCTTCATCCATCAGCTTGTCGACCAGGCTGTTCAGGGTGCCGGCATCCCCCGGATACCATGTCCCCGCGCAAACCGGCTCCCGACTAGCGACTGTCTTGCTGTCTTGGGCATTTGCCATGTGCGTGCCTCCTGCCAACATGGCCCAGATCACAACTGAACCTGCAACCAGACCCACTTCAGACTTCATGGCGTGACCTCCACACGAGGTGTGCCATAAGTATACCACGTTTCGGCGCGGCAAGAGACGTCAACTCGGCAAAGCGGGGAAATCAAACATAGAAAAAGGCCGATTGACAGCAACCGCCATCTGCGGTTAGATCTCTGCACGACAAGTCTCTTATTGGAGGACACATCATGAAACTGAAGATCTCTCATGAGGAGGTATGGGTCACGGGCATAACGGACCGGCCCGGCGGCCTGGCCACCAAGCTGGCGGACCTGGCCCGGGCGGGTGCGAATCTGGAATTCGTCATCGCCCGGCGAGAGTCGAGTATCCCCGGCACCGGTGTCGTCTTTGTGACCCCGCTCAAGGGCGCCAAGCAGATCAACGCCGCCAAGGCGGCCGGCTTCGCCAAGAGTAAGAGCTTGCATTCGTTGCGCATTACCTGTGCGAACAAGAAAGGGCTCGGAGCGACGCTCACCAGGGCGCTTGCCAAAGAAGGAATCAATCTGCGGGGCTTCTCGGGCGCCGCCATCGCCAAGCAGTGCGTTTTTCACTTGGCTTTCGACAAGGCCGCTGACGCTCGAAAAGCAGCGGCAGTTCTCAGAAAAATGGCCTGACGCCCCTCATCCCGCAAGAGGAATCCGTCCCCATGAAGGCCATGGTGCTCGAACACAATGCGCCGATCGAATCCGCACCTCTGCGCCTGATCGATACGCCGACCCCGTCGCCTCAGGCCGGCGAGGTCCGCATCAAAGTGCGTTGCTGTGCCATCTGCAGGACGGACCTGCACGTGATCGAGGGAGAGCTGCCGCCGCGAAAGCAGCCAATCATTCCGGGCCACCAGATTGTCGGCGTCGTGGACGCTCTGGGCCCCCGGTGCGGGCGCCTCAAGATCGGGCAACGAGTCGGCGCAGCCTGGTTGCGGCACACCTGCGGGCAATGCGACTTCTGCCGAACAGGTCATGAGAACCTCTGCGGGTCGCAGCTTTTCACCGGCTATCACGCCGACGGCGGCTATGCCGAGTATGCGGTCGTTCCCGAAGCGTTCGCCTATGAGATTCCCGAAGTCTTCGAGAACGTTCAGGCCGCCCCGCTCTTATGTGCGGGGATCATCGGCTACCGGGCGTTGCAGCGGTCGGCCGTGCCGAATGGCGGCACGCTCGCCTTGTACGGATTCGGTTCGTCGGCTCACGTGGTCATCCAGATCGCTCGTCATCGCGGCTGCCGCGTGTGCGTGGCGACCCGCGGTGAGAGCCATCGCGAACTGGCCCGGGAAATGGGAGCTGAGTGGGTCGGCGAGGATCCGCGCGAGATGCCGGTCAAGGCCGACAGCGCGATCATCTTTGCTCCGGCCGGCGAGTTGGTGCCCCCGGCGCTGGCCGCACTCAAGAAGGGCGGAACGCTGGCGCTGGCAGGCATCTATATGACCGATGTGCCCACCATGCAGTACGAGGAGCACCTGTTTTACGAGAAAAACGTCTGCTCGGTGACCGCCAACACCCGCGAAGACGGCCGGGCGCTATTGGCCGAGGCCGCAAGGATCCCGATTCGCCCGCACACTACGACTTACCCTCTTGAGGAGGCCAACCGCGCTCTGCAGCACCTCAAGGCCGACCGCATCGACGGCTCAGGGGTACTGGTGATCGGCTGATTTTCCTCGCGTCTTGACGAGCCGGCGGCTTCATGCCGGCGGCACTGCGGGTACTTGTGCAGGTCTCCGCGATAAGCGGCCGTGGCTCGCCAAGTAAGTGTCTCCTCGTTTCCTGCAAGTGGAGAACGATGACCGACCAACGGTCTGCCGCGTGGAAGGCTCTCTGATTACCTGATAGACTTGAACTTAATCAGGAATTCGCCGTGAAGCAGGAGGTCCGCCCGTGTCTCAACTAAACCGTCGCCAATTCATCGCCGGGGCTGCGGGGTTGGCCGGCGCGCTGTATGCACAACGATCACCGGGGACACCGATGAAATCCGTGAAGATCGATCGAATCGAGACCATTCCTTTGACCTACCCGACGGCCGGGCGGTTCAAATTCTTCGAAGGGCCCAAGGGCGAGCCGCTCGGGCGACAGACGGTGGTGGTCAAAATCACCGCCGACGACGGCACCGTCGGTTGGGGACAAAGCGTGCCGACCAACAAATGGAGCTACGAAACGCTTGAAACCGTCCATACCACCATCGAGCGGTACCTGACCCCCGTGCTGATCGGGCTGGACCCGTTCGACCTGACGGTCGTCCACAAGGCTATGGACACCATCATCGCTCCGTCGTTTTCCACCGGCCAGCCGATCTGCAAGGCGGGAATCGACCTGGCGCTCTTCGACCTGACGGGCAAGCTGCTCAAGCAGACGGCGCAGGAGCGATGGAAACACAAGGGCCGCGATAAGGTGTTGCTCAGTTGGACGCTCAACCCCAAGACTCTTGATGATATCCCCCGGTTGATCGAGGAGGGCAAGCAGCACGGCTACCGCAATTTCAACGTGAAGGTCGCCCCCGATCCGAAATTCGACGTCGAGATGTGTACCATGGTCAAGAAACTCGTGCCCGACGGTTTTCTGTGGGCCGATGCCAACGGCGGGTACGACGAGGCCACGGCCGTCGAGGTATTGCCCAAACTGGCCAAGGCCGGTGTGGCGGTCCTGGAGCAGCCCCTCAAGCCCAACCGGATCTCGGGCTACCAGCGGCTCAAGAAGATCGGCGGGCTGCCCATCCTGATGGATGAGGGGATCGTAAGCACCGGCGAACTGGAGGAGTTCATCAAGCTGGGCATGCTCGATGGTGTGGCGATGAAGCCGGCCCGCTGCGGGGGCATCACCGAGGCCCAGGCCCAGATTGAGCTTTGCCTCAAGAAAGGACTGATGTGGCTGGGCAGCGGCCTGACCGACCCGGACATCTCGCTCGCGGCCAGCCTGCTGCTCTACGGGGCATACGATCTGCGTTTCCCGGCCGCCCTCAACGGCCCCCAGTTCCTGAGCGGTCTGAGCATCCTGAAAAAGCCCCTGGTCCCAACCGGCGACCTGCTGCCCGTCCCCACCGGCCCCGGTCTGGGCGTGGAAGTTGACGAGCAGAAGCTGGAAGAGCATCGGATGAAGAAGCTCTGACGAGAATAGGGAGACGACTCGACTCATGCTGGCGGATGCTCCTACTTGGTCGCCTTGGTTTCGCCGATGCCCCCTTTGGTCGTTACTGGTCACCGCGCTCATGCTGCCCATGCTGGTGGCCGGCTGCGCCGCTCCGGAGTCGTTCCGTAGAGTCCAGCAGCCACGGAACGGCGTGCCTTTGAACGGACGCGTGTGCCTGGTCTACTCGCAACGATACCAGATTGACCTCGGTGGCTTCGAGAGCCTCCACTCGTTCGACATCAACAAGTACGCCAGGATCTACCTGCAGCTCGTTACCGACGGGCTGATCCGACCTGAGGACGTCTACGTGCCCGCGGAGATCGGCCGCGAGGATCTCTTGCGCGTCCACACGCCCGAGTACCTGGCCCGGCTTCGGCAACCCTCGGCCCTGGCCCGGTATCTCGAAAATGCCTGCGTGGCGCTGATGCTGCCGGGGCTGGCCGATGCTGCCATCCTGCGCCCCTTCCGATATGCGACGGGCGGCACGGTGCTGGCGGCAAGGCTGGCCGTGCGGTACGGAGTCGCCGTCAACCTCGGCGGCGGCTATCACCACGCCGAGCCCGATCGCGGCGGCGGATTCTGCATCTACGCCGACATGCCCATCGCGATTCGAGTCTTGCAGTCCGAAGGGCTCATCCGCCGCGCCCTCGTGGTCGATCTGGACGCTCATCAGGGCAACGGCACAGCCCGCTGCTTGGCCGGCGACGATCACGTGTTCACGTTCGATATGCACGAAGAGGACATCTACCCGTTCCCGAAAGAGACCAACGATCTCGATATCTCGCTGACGGCCGGGATGGAAAACGATGAGTACCTGAGAATGTTATCCGACCATCTGCCAAAGGTGTTTGATCGCGCCAGGCCCGACATCGTGTTCCTGCAAGCCGGCGTTGACGTCCTGGCAGGCGACCGGCTCGCACGGCTGCGACTGACACCCGAGGGAATCATCGAACGCGACCGGCTGGTGTTCGATGAGGCCGCGCGGCGAATGGTCCCGATCGTCATGGTGCTCGGCGGCGGCTACAGCCCGCAGGCCTGGCAGATCCAATACCGCAGTATCCGAGGCGTGATCGCAAAGTACGGTGCCACCGGCTTGCCCCGACCCGCTTCACGCCCCGCCACGTTCGCGGAAAAGATGTACGCAAGATAGTCAAGTACCGCGCAGGTTGTGTCTTCGATCCTGCACCCCCCAAGGTCCGACCGACCGCGGGCTCCCGAGCCTTCTGCGACTTTCATTCGCAAAACGCTCTGGTTTCCGCGCAGGTCGGATCGACGATGGTGCCAACCTCGGAATAGCACCGCTGGAATATGCCGAAGTCGGACTGATCCACATCCTGATCTTTGTCGAAATCCCTTGCCTCACAACCGACCGCCGACAACACCGCGGGACCCGACGCACACGCCTCAAAGAGACTGAAATCGTCCCCATCCACGTCGCAGTCGCAGTCGTAATCGGCCGGCACCCGATCCGACCGAGAATCCGAGCCGGCATGTGGCCCCAGCGGATTGGCATCCGAATCGCACCGAGAAAGCCACGCCAGGCTCGTCCAGGCCGTGCTCGCCACGTGCAGGGAATTGGGATACGTCGAACCATACCCCGTCGGAGCACCAGCCGGGAAGGGCGTCGCCACAATGCCGTTTCCATCGCTGTTCGGAGCGAATGCCTGGATCTGCTCAAGGGAATCAAAGAGACTTTGTGCCTCCGGCTCTCGCACGGCCAACCATAGAGCCATCGCGGCCCCGGCCGTCGCCTCACTCATGATATGGTTGCCTTCCGTCGAGAACTTCACGCCCATATAGGTATGCTCGCCGACCACCTCGGTAATAACAAGATGATTCAACAGCCACTCCAGAGCCTGCTCCAGTCTCGACTGCTCATCGATCCCCGCCAGCACAGCCCACACCTGGGCGTCGGCCGGAATCGGTGACGGATTGGGTTCAGTACCATCCGCTCCCCGCGTCCCGGTCAGGTAATACCCGTCTCCGTCCACGAACATGCTTTGGACGAATGCCTGGGCATGCTGAGCCATACTGTTCCATTTCGCGTGACCGGTCAGGTCATACAATACGCGACCCAGAGCAAAGACATCGATATTGTGCTCGGTGGATCTCCAGGTAACCGCTTCATAATTCCACCCGAGCAGACCTCCGGGCCGTCGTCTTGACCGTCCAGCCGTGCGGCAAGTGCGGCAAGCTGCGCACGGGGGCCCTCCTTCCGCTGCTCGTCGTCCCCGAACTGCGGGTATGGAGTGAACTGGTTGTTGACGCCGCCACCGCCCGCGATCTCCTGCGGCAGGCGCCGGTGTGAGCAAGGCCGCGAATGGGAACCCAATACCGGCTCGGGTGCCGCGGTCGCGCTGCCGTTGAACAGCCGCTACCGCGTCCCCCGCCGTCGGCCGCCCGACCGGGGATGCTTCTGCCCCGGCGACGTTTCGCCCCAATGATGCGACACCACCGGAGATCAGTCAAAAAGCCTCCGGACAGGCCCGGTCACAATAGCGAGTGGCATGACAACCGACCATAATGCGGCACAGGCCGCGGATGGATTACACGTCCAAGTCCCCCAATTCGCAACTCGGCATTCTCTCAACTCAACTCTTCGTCGCCTCTTCATACATGGCAACGATGTTGGCCGGCGGGACCTCGGAGAGAATGTTGTGCACCTGGGTGAAGACGAATCCGCCGCCCGGCGCGAGAAGGTCAATGTTGCGACGGACGTGGTCTCGGACCTCTTGCGGTGTGCCGCGCGGCAGGACCTTCTGCGTGTCGCATCCGCCGCCCCAGAACGTGACGTCCTTGCCGAACTCTTTCTTGAGTCGGGCGGGCTCCATGTCGCGGGCCGAAATCTGAACCGGGTTGATCACCTGGACGCCAACCTCGATCAGATCGCCTAAGAGCTTGTAGATCGAACCGCACGAGTGCAGGAAAACCCGGATGTTGGGGGCAAGCGTGTGGACCCGGTCGATGATGGCCTTGTACCGCGGCTTGAAGATCTTGCGAAACAGCTCCGGCGAGAAGAACGGACCGGCCTCCATACCCAGATCGTCGCCCAACTGGATCAGATCAACATTGTCTCCAAGCACCGGCAACAGGCGGTCCAAGCCCGCCAGATGCGTCTCCACCAGCTTGTCGAGCAACGCCTCGGCCTTGTCCAGCTCGGCCGCCAGATCCATCAGCGCGTTATCCATGCGGCGAAGATAAGCCGACCATTCAAAAAGGTTGGCGCCGAAGGCGATCATGATCGCCTTGTCCGTCGTCTGCCGCAGGCGGGCGACATGGGCGGCGATGCGCTCGAGGTTGTCGTCGCTCAGCCCGCCGGCGTAAATCGGCTCCGCCAAAGCGCCCCAGCAGACTTCCCCCATGCACCCACCAATCCGGTCGAGTAAATCCGGCCAATCATCACGGTTGAAAGGATAGTGCGTCTGGCTGAAGTAGGTGCTGCCGGCAATCATCCGGGCCAGCTCCTTCCCTTGGGCATCAACCGCAACCCAGTCCCCGTTGTCCGGTCGAAAGTCGATGTGCCGGGGAATCTGGCAGGGCGAACCGTCGGGCAGCACCCAGTCCTTCCATCCGTTCGGGTCGAAATCTCGGCCGGCGTTGATCGCGTCGACGCGAAATCGCTCAAGATAGAAATCCTCGGGCTCGGCGAGTTGCTGAATGACGTCGAACACGCGTGTCTGGCCTTCCTTGACGCCCAGATATGCCTTCAGCCGCCCGTAGGCCACAGCCTGGATGCCCGTCGATCGCATGGCCCCGCAATCAATAGGGAGCCGGTCCGGCTCCCTGTGATCGATGGCCGCCAGAATCCGCTCCCGCGAGGTCATCATTTTGAGGCTCCTCTCGTCAGCTTATACTATACCCCGTCGGCCCAAAGGCCGGAAGAATCCTGGAACCTTACGGCCAGACGTGTGTGCAGATTGCGCGCTTTTTTCTGAATCGCAGTGCGCTTGGGTTACGGCCCGCAAAAAGGCGGTCCGTCTTGGAATGTGTGTGAAAGCCCACGGAGCCGGTTGGTAGGGCAGTGTCAAGGTCGCCTTGGCGACCGAGACCTGCCGTATTCCGCAGCCGGGACGACCGCTTTCATACACCTGCTTGCACCTGACGGAAGAACACATGGCACAACTGATCTTCAACGGAAAACATGTTGATATCGCCGTGGGTGAGTCGCTGCTTGCGGCAATCGCCCGCTCTGGCGATGCGGCTCATGCGGTGGCCAGCTCATGCCCGGCAGCCGGTCGCTGCAAAGAATGCATCGTCCAGGTGCTCGCCGGAAACGAGGCCCTGAACGACTGGACCGAGCCGGAAGCCTTCCTCCGTCATCAAAGCGACAGCGAAACCATCATTCATCGGCTTGCCTGTCAGGCAAGAGTCGCTCAGACAGATGCCGTGATCCGCGTCGAGGCCTTCAAACGAAAGCTCGACATCGCCGTGAACGGTCGCCCGGCCGATGACGCATTTGATCCGTGGATCACCTGCAACCAGGGACGCTTGTTTTGCGACGACAAGCAGTTCGGCGACTGCGCCGGTCCAATCTACGGACTGGCGCTGGATATCGGGACAACAACCGTCGTACTTCACCTTGTCGAGTTGCAGACGGGCAACACCCTCGACATGCGGGCATTCGAGAACCCCCAGCGCTTCGGCGGCAGCGACGTCATCCATCGGATCTCGTACGACGGCCATAATCCGGGCCGGCTTCACCGCACCATCATCGCTTATCTCAACCGCGAAATCCGTGCGCTGCCGGTCGACCCCAAAGGTATCGTAGCCGTCGTGGTGGCCGGTAACCCGACGATGCGAGATCTGTTCCTCGGCCTCGACGTGCAATCCATCGGCCGGTCACCTTTCATGTCCACAACCCAGGTCGATCTGCTGGCCGGCCGGCGCCCAACTACCGCCGTGTGGACGACCGGTCAGGAGTTGGGAATCGAGATCCACCCCCAAGGGCGCGTCTACGCCATGCCGCTGATCTCCAACCACGTCGGGGCCGACACGGCCGCAGCCCTGGCCACCCTGCCGCTCAACGACCAACCATTCATGATGATCGACATCGGCACGAACACGGAGGTCGTCGCCGGCTGCGGTGATCGGCTGATGGCGGCCTCATGCGCCGCCGGGCCGGCTTTCGAGGGCGGACGCCTCGGATGCGGAATGGCCGCATGTGAGGGAGCTGTCACCCGAATGCGCCGCCGGCCGGGCGGCTGGAATCTCTCAGTCATCGGCGACGGCCCGGCCAGGGGAATCTGCGGGTCCGGACTCGTCGACATCCTGGCCGAGCTTCGACGAACCAACGAGATCGACCCACTCGGGCGCTTCGACAACGGTCAGACCCACGTGACAGTGGCCGACAACCCTCCCCTGCGATTTACGCGCCGCGATGCCGGCGAGCTGGCCCAAACGAAGGCAGCCATCGGCTTGGGGCAGACGGTCTTGCTGCGGCACCTGCGCATCAGCCCGCGCGACCTGCGGGCATACTACCTGGCGGGGGCGTTCGCCAATCATATCGATCTGGAAAGCGGCCGGCGGATCGGCTTGTTGCTGCCTGTGCCCGATGAGCGCGTCATTCGTATCGGCAACGCCAGCGTCGAGGGCGCCAAGGGCGTGCTGCGAAGCCGCTTCTGCCGCGACCGAATCGAGCATCTGGTGGGGCGTATTGAACACGTCGAATTGGAAAAGGAGCCGGACTTCTTCGACCTGTTCGCCGAGATGACTCAATTGCAGCCGATCACTTGACGAACGATCGCCCGCTTCCGGGCCACGCGACCGAAACGCCGCCCCGATACCGAACTCGCTCACCGCAGTCGTTTCAATCGCGGCCTCGGCCCCACCGAGGCCCCGGGCACACTCAGCGGCGCCGCCTTCTGAACGTTGATCCGGTAATTCACGCTGAACGACAGTCCGCCAAGATCCGCGCCAATGTCCAGAACCTCAGTCTTGGAAAGCACCGGATATCCGCCGAACGCCTCACCTTCGTCATCAATGTAACTGTCATTATTGAGATCCGACCCGGCGTAAAGACGATAATTGCCGGCGTAGACGTCATCAAAAGAGAACTCATAGTTCTCCGACACGTCCGTCTCATCCTGGGCGTAGGCTTCGAGCGTGTCAGGATCCACAAGAAGCACATACACCGTGCCCACGTTGCCGCCCGTCATCGTGATCGAACCTACGGTCATCCGGACCGTGACGGTCGCATTGCCGTCGTTGGATACAAAGGTGACCGAGCCCGAGTAGACGCCGTTCGCCAGACCCGTGCGGTCCACCGTGATTTCATAGCTGCCCTCCCCGCCCGAGGAAGGGCTCACCGAAATCCAGCTCTTGGACGAAACCACACTGCTCACGATCAGCGTGCCGCCCCCCACGTTGCTCACCGTCACCTCCGCCGACGTCAAGACCGAACCCAAAGAGATGTCCTGCGGCACGACCCGCAGCAACGGCGCGTCAGACACCCCCGAGCCCGCGATTTCCGACGCGGCCCGGATCGCATTCGGCGCGTTGATCAAACCATAGCCGAAATAGGCGTCACGCCCGGCAATCCCAAGATCATCCACGATCTTCACCGAAGTCCCCGGGTGCGTTCCGGCCAGGAGTTGGTCGAAATCGGCGGGCGTCAGGTCCGGATTCACGGCCTTCATCAGGGACGCCACGCCGGCCACATGCGGGCAAGCCATCGAGGTACCGTCATAAAAGGCATACGTGTATCGCCCGTCGTCCTTCCTGATCGTGCTGAGCACGCCGTCGCTCACGCCGTCGCCGTCGCGGTCCGCATTCAGATCGCCCCCCGGTGCGCAAACCGCCACCGTCGAGCCGAAATTGGAGTACGACGCGAGATGACGAAGCTGGTCCACCGCGCTGACATTGACTACGCCGTTGATCGCCCCGGGGAACGAATTGTCGGCGCTGGTGGCCTCATTGCCCGCGGCGGTGACGATGATCGCACCGGCCTGCCGGGCTGCAACAACGGCATTGGTCAGAACGCTCGATGAACCCGGCCCGCCGAGGCTCATGTTGATGATGTCCGCCCGCCTCGCCGGCAACGTCCCCGAGTCGTTGCTCAAACGAGCCGCGTAACGCACGGCCTGGGCAATGTCGTAGTCCGTGCCCTCGCCGGCTCGGCCCAGTACCCGTAAAGGCATGATGCGCGCGTTCCAGGCAACTCCCGCCACGCCCGTCGTGTTGTTGGTGCGGGCGGCGATCGTGCCGGCAACGTGCGTCCCATGAAAACTGCTGGAAATACCGTAGCCCGCCGAATCGCCCGGATCATCCGGGTCCGCATCGATCCCGTTGCCGTCCATCGACGTGGTCACGCTGCTGATAAAGTCGTAGCCCGTGGTCAACTGCCCCGCCAGGTCGGGATGACCGAGCGCAACGCCCGTATCAATCACCGCCACGATGACACTGGAGCTGCCCGTGGTAATGTTCCAGGCCTCCGGCAGACTGATCAGGCGGTAGTGCCACTGGTAACCGTAGAATTCGTCGTTCGGCACCGCGAAGGCGCGGCGTATGTAGTTGGGTTCGGCGCATTCGACGCCCGCTTGTCGGCGCAGAGCCTTGATTGCCGCAATGGTCGGCGAGATCTCGGCCGCCATGCCTCCCCCTGCCGCGCGAGCTCGGGCCACGGACTTGTATGCGTCCATCGCCTCACGATTCAACCGCAGCCTGTGAAACCCGCCGGAGTTGCTGCCGTCGTTAAGCTCTTCCAGACCGATGCGCTTCTGTGTCGCCGCTCGCGCAGACTTGACGGTCTCAGCGTACTTGACCAGTATCTCGCCTTCCGCGTGCGGAAACAGACTCGATAGCCGATCCCGCTGTGCCTGGACGGTCACCGATGTGGTCAGGCTCTCGCCGACTAACAGTGAGTAGAGACCGCCTTGGTCATTGTCGTGAATAACACTGTAACCGCGAACCTCGATCAGGTAGGTACCATTGGCAGGAGCGGTCACTTGCTCGGCCTTGCCGAGACCCTCCGAACTATCAAGCAACTGAGCGCCCGATTCGTCATAAAGATAAAGGTCAAAATCATTATCATTCGGATCCGCAAGCAACAACGTTGCTCGCTGACCGCCCGCCATCTGAACCATGTACACGTCGCGCAGGTCGTCACTGCCGGAGATGCTCCCGAGAAAACCCCCGACCGTGCAGGGATTGGGCACGGCCTGAGCACCGCCGGGACTGACCATGTCGTTGTAAACGGTGGGGTTGCTGGCGTCGGCTGTATCGCCGTCCACAACAAGCGTGTTGCCGACACTCACCGAACCGCGAACAGAGACTCTTGCGACCGGGGTAGACGGGTTCCCGTCGCAATGACCAAACTCGCTTTCTCCGTAGTCTGAGCATCCGTCACCGTCGCTGTCCACGACATTGAAAGGCGTATCCAGAGGATCAAAGGGATCCGTTGGGGGATCGTTGTTGATCTCTTCCTTATCAGTGAAGCCATCCCAGTCGGAGTCCACGTCAACCGTGACGCAGCCCTGTCCCATAGTCAACCCGATCGCCGGCAATAACCCGATAGCTGCCGACAACCACAGAAGGTCGTGACTCCGCATACCCTTTCCTTTCAAGATCGATCCAAGACACGCCCTGTCAAGCATTTATCCGGACCAAGTGCCCGGCAAGGGCTGCTTCGGCCGTGTCATGCACGCTGATTCCAACTCCTGGACGGTAATAGGCATACCCTGATCTCGGGCCATCAGGAAACCGCCGCAAACATTTGTAATCGGTTGTTTCGACCTGCAAATGTGGATCTTTTTGTGGAGACCGGCTTTACAGGAAAAGTCGTCGACAAACCGAAGGAAACCCTTCAAAAACCGCGATGCTTGCCGCAAAGGCTCGTTTCACCGGAAGGCGCAACCGGTGGGCAAACGCCGTCATCCGCCGGCAGGGCCGTCATGCTACCCTAGAGCCACATCGAGAGACATCATGATGGCAAACCCGAGCATGGTCCCGACCGTGGCGAAGTCCGTGAACTTGTCACGCTGGGATTCCGGAATCAGTTCCTCAACCACTACGAAGATCATCGCCCCGGCCGCAAAGGCCAAACCATAGGGCAACAGCGCCTTCATGCTGAAAACCAGCCAAGCCCCGAGGACCCCCGCCACGGGCTCGACCATCCCGGACGCCTGCCCCATCAGAAATGCCTTGAACCGGCCAACACCTTCACGGCGCAGCGGCATCGACACGGCCATCCCCTCCGGAAAGTTCTGCAAGCCGATGCCGATGGCCAACGCCACGCCCCCCAGAGTCATGCTGCGAGCCATCTCAGGATCAACTCCACTGCCAATGGCGCCGAAAGCCACGCCGACGGCCAGTCCCTCGGGAAAATTGTGCAGGGTGATCGCAAGCACCAGCAGAACGCTGCGCTGCCAGGAGGTCTTGATACCCTCCGCCTCGGATGTCTCCAACCCCAGGTGCAGGTGGGGCAGTATCTTGTCAATGATGTAGAGAAAGAAGCCGCCGGCCAGAAACCCCACGACCGCCGGCTTCCAGTCCCCCTCCGTCATTTCGATTGCCGGGGCCAGAAGCGACCAGTAACTGGCCGCAATCATCACACCGGCGGCCATACCCAGCAATCCGTCCATGATTTTCTGGTTGACCTTCTTGAAAAAGAGAACCGGCGCCGCACCCGCCGCGGTTAGGAACCAGGTGAACAACGTGGCGATCAGGGCCTGCGTGATCGGGTGGTACCGGTTGAAGAAGCTCAGCAAGGCCTCATTCATGCAACATCCTCGACCTGCTTGACTCCAGGAATCGCTTTTTGTGAAACCCTGAAACCCCTTTCCGAGCACAAAACCGGACTGCCGGCTGACAGATACCCGAGACCGCACGGCCACCGGAGCCTCGTGACCTCCGCTCGACAAGCGCTCTCGCTTTCCACCACGGGCTCGCCTTATGCTTCCGAGAACTGATCCTTGCCGACACCGCACTCCGGGCAAACGAAATCATCGGGGAGATCTTCGAACGGCGTTCCTGCCGGAATGCCTTGCTCCGGAACACCAACAGCAGGATCATACACCCAACCGCACACGTCGCAGACGTATCTCTTCATCGATGGTTCCTCCCAAAACAAAGGTGCCGGAGTAAGGGCACCCTCCACTACCACGATCCCGGAGATCAACGCGGAGATTCTCGCTTGCTTCGCGTCCGGCCGCAACCCGGAGCGTCCCGTCGTCTGATCGCTGCACCGGGGGTCGCCATGGCCGGATCCGCGATCATCCCGCGGCGGTACCCACGGTGCAAGCCCGCAACACAAGCTTCCCGCCGTGCAGGCCGCGAGCGTTACCATGTTTCGGAGCGTCTGCCTGTGTCACGTCACAGGCCCGGCGGAGTGCTGCGTCGAGCTACGGCGCATTTGTCAGGCGCGCGGAATACCCTAGTGATGAGATCATCTCGACAAGAGATTCCGGATTCAGAGTCTGACCGGTCACGATCACCCGGCCGTTGTGTACATCCACCTCGGTGGAAGAGATCCCCGGTTGATCGGCCAGAGTCTTGCGAACGACATTCGCACAGTGCTCGCATGTCATCCCGCTGACGGCCAACTCCACACGCTGATCCGTGGGCGTGACCGTTGCCGCCTCTTCCGCCCCTGCGGTGATCTTCTGCCGCCATGAAACAATGTATGACACGGCCAGCACGCCCAGAAGCAGGATCGCCCACAAGTGAGACCGGATCGCGGCCGCCTCGCCGCCATGCACGTGTCCGCCCAAATCCGGCACCCTCGAACCTGTGACGGTCACAATCGCATCCAACAACAGGCCGAAACCAATCGCACTCATCGCCACGGTGACCATGTACAACATCGCTGATCGCCGGCCGAGCACCTTCCACAACGTCGTGATCGTGGCCGCGTTGGTCGCCGGACCGGCGATCAGAAAAGCAAGGGCCGCGCCGGGGGAGGCCCCCAAGTGAATGAGGCCGGCGGCGATCGGAATGGAGGCGGTGGCGCACACGTAAACCGGTACGCCCGCCGCCATCAGCAACAGAATGGAGAATAGGCCTCCTCCAATGTATGGTTCCAGCGAGCCCCGCGGAATGAACGCCGTCATCGCTCCGGCGATCAAAACGCCCGCCATCAGCGCCGCTCCGATGTCTCGCGGCAGGACCGTTAGACCATATCGCAATCCGGACCATAACGAGCCGCGCGCCGGCGGCTTGAACGCGGCGCCGCAACCGCCCTGCTCCACGCAAGACGCCGTCGCCTCCGCACCCGACGCGCGTTCTTCGCGTCCCTCGAAAAACCGGACCAGCGTTCCGCCGAGAAGACCCGTCAGGAAGGCCATGATCGGGCTGAAGATCGCGAACACCGGTCCGAGCACGGCGTACATGGCCGCGATACAATCCGCGCCGGTCTGCGGAGTGGCCAGAAGGAAAGCCGTCGTCGCCGCTCGGCCGGCTCCCTTGCGATGCATCGAAACCGAGACAGGTATCACGCTGCAGGAACATAGCGGCAACGGCACCCCGAAGAGAGCGCCCTTGACCACCGCTTTGAAACCCCGTCCCCCCAAATGCCGCTCCACCCACGCGGCCGAAATCCACACGGACAGCAACCCGGCCATGACAAAGCCGAACAGCAGGTAAGGAGCCATCTGCCCCAACACCTGCCAACTCCCGAGAACGAACTGCTCAACAAGCTGCGGCATACTGCAAGAATTTTAGTGAGGGCCGGCACCGCTGACCACAAAGCCCCGGGCACGAACACGGGCGCGCATTCAACCGTCATAGACGCCACCGGCATTGGCTTGCCCAGTCAATGCGCGCCGGTGAAGGAGACTTATTGCCGCGGAGCCAAAGACCCAAGGGGACCCTGCTGGCCCTGAAAAGGCGACACCAGCTCAGCTCCCGGGATTTCTTCCACCCGTTCGAAGATCAGTTGGCACAACCTGGTGACTCGAGGTGTCACTCGCAGCGATATGGGGCCGTGGTTCATGATCTCAAGAGTGATCTTGCCTTGGAAACTGTTGTGGATCGTCGGAGCAGTCATATGAATCACGAGCCCGAGTCGAGCGAATCGACTTCGTCCTTCCACCCGGGCCGCCGGCTTGCCGTGCGATGGCAACGCGACCCTCTCCAGGGTCGTGGCGATGACAAACTGCTTCGGCCTCAGAATCACCGTGCCATTCGACTCCGCAGGCAGGGGTTCCATGTAGGGGGCCAGATCCGGGATCTGAACCTCGTCGAGATCGAAGCTGACCTGCACGCCTTTCGTCTCGTACAACTTGGGCTGGAATTGGCGAAAGTCATCGCCGATGTGAAGATCCAGGGCGGTAGGAGAGAACTGATCGTCTGCCGGATTCGGCTCGATGAGCAAATGCCCGTCTTGAATGGCTTTCCGAATCTATCTATCGGTCAGAATCAGCGCCCGACGTCTCCGTCAAGCGGACAGAACACACTCAGCCGGCACGCTGACCTTCATGGCATCGCTGCCTCCGGACGCAGGAATCAGTACAACATAGGAGTCATCGGACTCTCCCACCTTCCATACTCGAACACTCGCATCGCAGGGCGGTGCTGCCGCGCCGGCCGTCACCATCACGCCATCCGCGTCAGAGACGAACTCGATCTGCCGACGGCTGCCCGAAGAAACCACTGGAAAGGTAACAATGTATTCACTCTTGAACAGACCGGGTCGAACCTTGCATCTGACCTTCAACTCCTCGACCACGACGCGCCTCCTGCTATGGCAGGCAACACCATCATCTCCCTCATACGCGCAGCTTTCACCATAACCGTTCCATAGGTAGATACAAGCGTGGGAAACGACTTCAAAACGGCTCCTGCTTGCCCGGCATGAGTACGCTTGGCGTCGTCGGGGTGGCCCAACTACAATCGCAGGGGTGAGCGGCGAGCGAATCGACACCGTCTGGGATCGCGATCGACTGCAGTCGCCCCATGCGCAGCCGGACAAGGCTCAGCGCGTGAGACGGATGTTTGATGCCATCGCGCCGACGTACGAGCGCATCAACACGATCGCCAGCGCGGGGCGCGACCGCTACTGGCGACGCGAGATGGTTCGACTGGCCGCCGTCCGACCCGACGACGTGCTCCTCGATCTGGCCTGTGGAACCGGCGACGTGGCCCGCGCGTTTGCCTCGGCCAGCCCCCGACCCGCCGGCATCATCGCCGTCGACTTCTCTTTGGCCATGCTGAAACTCGCAGTTCCTCGTCACGTCAACGACTTGACCTGGGTGCAAGCCGATGCCCTGCACCTGCCCCTGGCCCCAGCCGGCGTCACAATCGTCACTTGCGCCTTCGGCATCCGCAATTTCCAGGATCTCGGTGCCGCCCTTCGAGAAATCCACAGGGTTCTGACACCCGGGGGACGGGCAGTCATCCTCGAATTCTCAATCCCAACAGTGGCGATCTTCCGTCACGTCTACCGCCTCTATGCCGGACATGTGCTTCCAGCGCTGGCCTGGCTGATAGGCCATGACCGCACCGGGGCGTATCGCTATTTGCATAAGTCGGTGTTAAGCTTTCCAGGGCGCGAGGAAATCGTATCCAGCCTCAGGGCTGCGGGCTTCGCGGATGTCGTTGTCCACCCGCTTTCGTGGGGCGTTGTGACCATCTACCTGGCAAGTAAAACAAGCACCTGAGCCCCGGTACCCGAGTCCTGGGTCGACGTGCAGGGCCGGCATCAACAAGGGTCTCATGCGCAGGGTTGACAGGAATTGCCCGAATCGACCCGTGACAACTCAGATTGGCCGCGAATGAGCCTGGCTCGCGCCTGGCGCGTGCTCCAGCGGGCAGGCGGCCGCGCCGAAGAGCCACAAGCTGTGGCCGACGTCTGGCGATGGACCGGCCCGAAGTACCGCATCCGCGCGGTGCTTTTCCTCCTGACCGATGCCCTGTTGTTCGCCGGGCTGGGCTGCTTCACCTTCTGGCTGCGAACCGGCTATGCTCTGCCGTTCCTCTGCGATCAGTACTGGGACTACCTCTGGCAGTCCTTAGACCCAACCCTGGATCGCCAGGCCACACTGCTCGAGTTCCTGCTGCAGCCAATACCCGCTCAACAGGTCCCCTGGATGTTCGTGATTCACGGGCTGGTTCTGGCAAGCCTGACCGCCGTCCCCATCCTGGTCTCGATGCTCTACCGCCTGCCGCTATCCCTGGTCTTCACCGCGATTATCGCTTTTTTCGCAACACTCCCTTGGCTGGCTATCACGGTGACCTTCTGTTGCATGCTGGCTCGCTGGAAGCGAATCCAGTTCTCTTTTCGATTCGCCACGGCCTTGATCTCGATCTTGCCGGTCGTCCTTTATTACCTGATGGCCACGCGAAATACCCCCGGCGTCGATCGCCTCGCCCCGCTCGAACTTGCCAAGCTGTATCTCCCCTACGCCATCGCCCTGATCGCCGCATGCGTGGTCATGGCGATCGTGCTGACCATTGCCCGAGTCGTAAACTACCGACCGGGCGCAATCGCGCCGCTGATGGCCATCTTGTTTGCCACACCAGTGATCCTCTTCGAAACCAAGGTCGGACGCGACGAGCTGAGCTACCGGCTGCTTGAGAGAGGTTTCGGCCCGGGTTCCCGCGAACACTTTCTCGGCCACGCCGATGCCGAGGAGATAATCCTGCGAACCGCCAAGGCCATCAGGGAATCTTCCCCCACCCCCCAGCCGCCGATTGAATCGCTCGTCCAGCTCGTGCGCGACGATCTGAGACTGCGGGCGGCTTTGGGTCAGACCGGCCAGAGTCGCGTGGCCAGAACGCTGACGGCCGACTGGTACGCCCAGAAAGACATGGCGATCAACGAGTGCCGGCGATTTCTCCGCCATTTCCCCTATAGCGAGTACGTGCCCAGCGTGCTGTACCTGCAGGGCCGGGCTACCGATCTGCGACTCAACCGCGAGTTCACCTATCTGCAGGATTCGCTCATCCTCGCCTACAACGAAGACTTCCCAAACACAGCTTCGGCTGATGTGTGGCGAAAACTCGTGGAAATGGCCCCCGATTCCGCGCCCGGCTGCGTGGCCATGTACCGGCTTGCCGTTATCGAGACCCGCCGAGGTCGCGTGCAGGAGGCATTGGATCTGCTCAGCCGCCTGATCGCAGGTTTCGGCAAGCGAAAGATCACCGAGACGGCACCGACGGAGACCTCGGGATGGCGCAACTTCCTGGCCAAGAGGCCCCCGGCCAACACGCTGGGCATCGATGTGACGGCAACCGTTCAGAACGCCCGCAAGTTGGAGGATCTGCTGACCAAGAACCGGCTCAAGGAACTCGAACCAGCTTATGACTATCCGATTCTCCGCCGGTTGTTCAGCATCGACCCCCATCATCCTGAATACGCCCGCAACCTTCGCGAACTCCTCGCCGCCACGTCAACCGATCCGCAAGACCCGACCAACCTCCTTCGGGATAACATCGAACTGTTGCTGGCTCTGACGAACCGCTCGCGCAGCCGAAGAATCGAAGAACTCAGGGGGCTGGTCGATCGCTTCGCCAAGGACAAGCGATGCGACGCCCTGCCCCGTGCCCGTTTCGAACTCGCCGCCGCCTATCAGACCGACAACCTGCTCGACGAGGCCCGTACCCTCTATCAAACCATTCAGATGGAGCATCCGGATTCACCCTGGGCCACCGAGGCCAACTGGCGGCTCGCGGTCATGGGACAACGGACGGAATAGAGACGGGGAGAGAAGACCGTGCATACAAGAGAAATCATTCTGGCCATTACGGGTGCGAGCGGCGGCCCCTATGCATTGCGGCTGCTGGATTGCCTCGACAAGGCGGGAATACAAATACATCTGATCGCCTCGCCGAACGGCCGCCGACTGTTGCGCGACGAATGCGACCTCCGCAACCTCGAGGATCTCTCCCTGCTCGGACGGCCTTGCGAACGAATCCGTATTCATGATTACGAAGACGTCGGCGGTCTCCTGGCCAGCGGGTCGCATCCCACCGACGGCATGGTCATCTGTCCGTGCAGCAGCAACACGCTGGGTACCGTCGCTTCGGGACGGGCGGACAATCTCATCGGCCGGGCTGCGTGTGTCACGCTCAAAGAGGGCCGGCGGCTGATCATTGTGCACCGCGAGATGCCGGTCAACGGCATCGACCTGGAGAACATGCTCCGGCTGCAGCGTGCCGGCGCCATCATCTGTCCGGCCTCACCCGGATTCTATCTTCGCCCCAAGTCCATCGATGACCTGATCGACTTCGTTGTCGCGCGAGTGCTCGATCTCCTGCATGTCCCCCATACGCTCAACGCCCGTCGGCAGGAGACCCCCTCGCCGTGATTCGCGACACGTTCAAGACCGTCCGGCGCTGGGGCGAGATGGTCAAGTTCTCACACTCCGTGTTTGCCCTGCCGTTCGCCCTGCTGGCGACTTTCCTGGCGTCGAGAGCCGCCTTCCAGGCCGGTGATTCCCCACAGATCTACCCGAGTCTCTGGCAGTTCCTCTTGATCCTCGGATGCATGGTCTCGGCCCGATCCGCCGCCATGACCTTCAACCGAATCGTGGACGCGGCGATTGACGCCCGGAACCCTCGCACGGCCGCAAGAGCGATTCCTGCCGGTATCATCTCCCCCTCGCAGGCACTCGTCTTCCTCGGCGTTGCGGCTGCCGCATTCGTTCTCTGCTGCGCGGGCTTCTGGTGGATCGAAAGGAATCCGTATCCGCTGATGCTGTCCCTGCCGGTATTGGCGTACCTGTGCTTCTACTCATACACGAAACGCTTCACCCGCTGGTCACACTTTGTGCTCGGCAGCGCGATCGCCTTGTCACCCCCGGCCGCCTGGCTGGCCATCCACCCGGCATCCCTGGGGTGGCCGGCGCTCATCCTCCTCACCACGGTCACGCTTTGGATCGGCGGTTTCGATATCATCTACGCCTGCCAGGACATCGCCCCCGACCAGGCGGAGGGGCTTTTCAGCCTGCCGGCACGAACAGGCGTCCGACCGGCCTTGTGGATCGCGCGGTCCGCCCACGCCGTCACCGTGGTTCTGCTGGTCGCCCTCGCGCCGGTGGCCGGACTGAGCTGGCTGTACGGGATCGGCGTGGCGGCGGTTGCGTGGCTCCTGCTGATCGAGAACGCCATGGTGCATCCCCGCGACTTGTCGCGGGTCAACACGGCCTTCTTCACCGTCAATGGCATCGTGAGCCTCCTGCTCGGGACGCTCGGCATCGCGGACTGTCTGCTCTTATAAAACCACCGGCTCATCGTGTACACTTGAAACATGAACCGACGACGACAGGAGATACTGGCTCTGGCGCTCCTCTTGACCGGGTGCGCAATTGTCTGCTGCCTGGGTATCAACTGGGGCTTACCTTCACGAGACATCGACCCATACCTCTTCGGCCGACATCCCGTTTGGTCGGGCCTCGACATTCAGGCATTGGCCGGCGACCGGTCGGTGGATGCCTTACGGCCCGCGGACATGGACGCCGATCCCATCAATGAACCCGACCGCTCCGTGCCCGTGAATCAGACCGATGCCCAGAAGGCCGAGATTGTCCGCCGGTTTCGCCTCTTCACGCATCATCCGGATGAGATGATCACCCTGATGTCCTTGGCGTCGATGCGACCGGGACGGGGCGACTTTGACCCGAAAATGTACCAGTACGGCGGGCTGTGGGTGTATCCGGTCGGCGCCCTGCTGCGGCTGGCGGCAGCATGCCGCGTCATCGCATTGACGCCAGACCTTGCCTACTACCTTGACCGACCGGAGGCTTTCGGACGATTCTATGTCCTGATGCGGGCTTATGTCGTTGCGTGGACGCTCGTGGGCGTCTGGGCCGTGTTCCGGATCACCTACCGACTGACCCGCGGCTCGCTCGGCGCGTCCGTTACCGCGGCTGCGTGCTTCGCGGTCATGCCCGCCGTCGTCAATGCGGCTCATGAGGCCAAACCGCACCTGCCCGGCACGGTGCTGATGCTGCTGTCCGTCCTGGCCGCGATGCGCTGCCTCGACAATAACAGACGCAACTGGTGGATTCTCGCTTGCCTGCTTGCCGGGGCAGCGGGGGGAATGGTCTTGTCAGCATGGCCAGTCTTTGCGACTCTGGTCATGCTGGCATGGCTTGCGCCCCAGCCGAAGGTCGCAAGGCTCGCCAAGGCCGTGATCGGCACGGCGATCGCCCTGCTGACCTACTTCGCGACCAACCCGTACGTGCTCATCAACCTGTTCAGAAACCGCGACCTCATCTGGAACAACTTGTCCAACACGCAGGCGATGTTTCACCTTGGGCCGCCGGATGAGTCACTACCCAATGCGTTGTGCCTGATCGGCGAAGGAACGTCCATCGTATTGGCGCTGGCGGGACTCGCGGGCCTTGTCGCCCTGGCGGTCCGCGATTGGCGAATGGTGAGCAGCAACCCGCCGGTCGGGCCTCGCTTTGTCGCCCACTGGCTCCTCGCGGCGCCGGCCTTCCTCGCGCTAACGCAGTTTGTCCTCTTCGCCCACGGCCAGGGCGGTGAATACGCGCGTTTCGCTTTGTTCGTCGACGTGACCTTGTGCCTGGCCGCCGTCGTGGCCCTCGACACCTTCACGCGTTACTGGAAGCTCCGGACCATCTGCCAGATCGCGCTGCTCTTGGCGACGGCCGTTCCCGGAGCCGCCTACGTGGAATCCTTCTTGCGGGACAGCGCCTCTCACCACACACGGATCCGCCAGGCCGAGCATCTCGCCGAGCTGCAGCGCAACGGCGCCCGCACACTCCTTACCGACCGCGTACCAGCCCCCTATTGCCTGCCACCGGTCAACCTCTTTGATTGGACGATCATCCTCGCACCCCGTGGGCAACCCGATGCGCCCGGGCAGAATGCCGACGTCAGCATCCGCGTGGTCGATGTCCCGCCTGCACCGGGATCACCATCCTCCGATTACGTACCGTTCTCAACCGACGGCCGCCCGTGGCTCGGCCTCGCCAGGATGAGCTGGGCCAACAAGCCGTTTGCCGGCCGGGCACGTAAGCCTTTGCTGACCAATAGCGCGGAGGCACCGGCCGATGCGCCTTAGCTGCCACGCCCACTGCCTGCGCGATCGGCCGTTGCGAGAGGCCCTGCCGTCCATCCGTGAAATCGGCTACGAGGCCGTCGAGGTCGACTGGCCTCGAGTACAACGCGAGTTCTCCGCGACGACCGCATGCGCGGAAATGCTGAAAGCTGTTCTCGAAGAGAACGACCTTCGCCTCTCTTCGATGTCAGTCTCACCCGTCGATGCGATCGACGAGATGGAGATCGAACCCCTGCTGGCGGGGCTGACGGCTCAGATCGCCGCGACAACGACTCTGCGTCCTCCGGCGGTGATCGTCCGGGCAGGCGACCGCCGACAGCAGCCGTTCGAAATGCTCACCAGATCGTTGCGCCTGCTGCTCGACAGGGTCAGCGGCGCCGGTATGGCCCTGCAGGTCGGCAACGCACTCGACAGCACCCTCGAACAGATCGAGGACTTCCGACAACTCTTCATGGAAATGGACCATCCGGGATTACGATTGGCCCTCGACGCGGGACAATTCCACTGCGCCGCCGTCAACCCGTGCAACGTCATCGGCGAGTTCGCCCATCGGCTGGGTCTCCTGCGAATGAATGATCGCATCGGACGAAGAATCGTACCGCTGGGCCAGGGAGAGATGAACGTGCGAGCAATCATCGAAAAAGCCCGCCGTAGCGGTTACGATGGCTGGCTGGTGATCCACGCGGCGTTGCCCAACCCAAGAGAGGGGCTGCAATACCTGGCGGACGCCCGTGCATACCTGCAGGCGCTGTTGTCGGATGCCCCGTGAGAGTCGAACATGAAAGGTTCCGTGCCGACCGAATTGCAGGCCATCGCCGACAAGATCCGCGCCGGCCAACGTCTGGAGCCGCAAGAGGGCCTGCTGCTGTATGAATCCGCCGACATCCACACCCTCGGCGAATGGGCCAACCTCGTTCGCGAGCGGCTTCATGGACGCCGCACATACTACAACATCAACCGGCATATCAACTACACAAACTACTGTGTATTACGATGTCGTTTCTGTTCCTTCTATCGCCCTTGGCCGGAAAGAAGGTCTCAGGATGGTTCTCCGGCAACCCGCGGTTCGCTCGAACAGGGAAATTGCATCCCTTCTGACGCCCCCGGCTACGAACTCTCCAACGACCAGATCGTCGAAATGGCCCGCGCGGCCGCGGATCGCGGGGCCACCGAAGTGCATATCGTCGGCGGGCTCCACCCGCACTGGCCGCTTGAGCATTATGTCGACATGTGCCGGCGAATTCGCCAAGCCTGCCCGCAGTTGCATATCAAGGCCTTTACGGCAGTGGAGATCGTTCACTTCTCGCGAATCAGCCGGCCACGACGCTCAATCCGCGAAGTGTTGGAGGCGCTTCGCGACGCCGGACTCGGCAGCCTGCCGGGCGGCGGAGCCGAGATCTTCGACCAGCGCGTACACGATGAGACGTTCAAAAGCAAGATCGGTGAGCAGGACTGGTTCGACGTTCACCGCACCGCTCATGAGATGGGCATTTTCAGCAATGCCACCATGCTCTACGGCCACGTTGAAACGCCCGCCGAGCGAATCGCACACCTGGTCAAGCTCCGCCGGCACCAGGATGCCTCGCTGGCCGCACGCCCGGCACATTTCAACTGCGTCGTGCCGCTCTCATTCATCCCCGCCGGCAGCCAACTGGCCCACCTGCCCGAACCCACCGGCTTGACCGACCTCCGGACGCTGGCAATCACCCGGCTGATGCTCGACAACTTCCCGCACGTCAAAGCCTTCTGGGTTATGACCTCGACCAGACTTGCCCAGGTCAGCCTCAACTGGGGCGTCGATGACATCGACGGGACCGTGGTCCATTACGAGATCACCCATCGCCACGGCGGCCAAAGCCGGCGCCAGGAAATGACCGCCGACGACCTCAAACGATTGATCATCGAGGCCGGCGGCATCCCCATCGAACGCGATACGCTGTACCGCGAAGTCATTCGCACAACGGACGGCTGGACCATCCGGAATCCGGCTTGAATCGCACCCTTCGGCGTTCACCACCGGGCTGTCGGATGGCTTGGAGCGCAACGACTCGCGCGATGATCCGCTTGACACTCCCTGGGCCGCCCCTCCTGCCGGTCGTGCCCATCGGCAACTCACAAAACAAACGAGGGCCACTCCCCCCTGAGCAGCCCTCAGAATGAATTCGGCAACCGTCTGCGGATTGACAACGACAAAACCGAGTGCAAAAAGTGGGGCTGACCGGCCCTTCCTCTGCGCCAAGCCCGGCAGCCCCACACTCCTCCCTCCGCCATTCCCGCAACCTTCCACTGACGAACTCGTCAGCAAACGGCCGACTGCGATGTCCGCCGCCCACGCGTCATCCCAGCCTCACGTTCTTTCCCCACACGGAAAGCGATACGGCCTTCTCACCTTGTCCGACGATCCGCCTCCGCAAGGTCGACCTCCGTCTGCCTCTCGCCTGCCCGGCGGCGGCTTCTCTCCTTCTCCGCCCTGATCGCCATCGCCAGTCGCCGCAGGCAAGCATCGATCTGCGCCGCCGGCCCGCCGTTGCATCGAGCGATCTCCAAAGCCTCCTGGGCCTCGCTCAACCTGCCGAGGTTGTAATAGCAGAGCCCCAGCGCAAACCAGGCTTTACCCGCCTCAGGATCCCTTTGGATCGCAACATACAGCAGCTCCACGGCTTCCTGATACTTCTTGCTCCGCATCAGGGCCGTCGCCAACTGCGTCCATTCCATCACGTCCTGGGCCGTTACGTCTCCCCGGATCTCACGAACGGTCAATCGCTCGTCGGCTTTTGTCTCGTTTTCCAACCAACACCCCCTTCGGCTCAGCAAAGAAGCGTCGTGCCTCGGCACTTCCATGAGGGTGTCGTGCTCCATCACGCAGCGGGCCTTTCACTTCATCATGCCGCGACGTCTCCGTCGCCCCCCGGCAACATATCCGAAACCCCGGGCAAACTGGCACGGCCTGCCCCTGACCGGGGCTCCGAGCCCCACGAGCCGTAAACCCCGCTTCGCGTCAACCGCCGTCAACTGCCCGGTCGAATACCCTTATAACTCGCTCTCTCTACAGTTCGTGACATTCTGATATGCTTGCCACGAATATGTATCCTTCTACATAAGATTATCCGGGGCGGTTGTGGGAAGGCAAGATCTGAAACGAAAAAAATAGATCGAATTAATCTTCTATTCACATCCCTTTGGGGGGTATTCTCCCGACCTTAGCGACATCGCCGTCCGTCTTTGCCGCTGAATGAGCCTGAATCAGCGCAAACCTGAGACGCCTGCCCGCCGAAAGCCGTTTGGCCGGTACGGTACGACCCCCGGCGATCACTTCAACGGGCAACTGACGGCCGATAAACATCCTGTCTGCCCCGCCACGTTCCGTTTACATAACACGCGTTACCTTTTCGGAACGGTCATACATGCACGAAAGGCCCGTTTCTCGACGTGACTCGAATCCGATCACAACGTGGTGGCTGCTCGTCCCGCTTACCTGCCGGTTGAAAGGACCTGCGGCTCGCGGACCTTGATGATGCCGGTTCGCTGATCCCACTGGAACTGCTCGACCTGCGAAAAGATCGGCCGCCCTGTCCGTTCGTCGAGATAACGCATCCGGGCTGGAAACTCGGGCGATCCGATCACCCGCCCAATCTGAGAGGCGCCATCGAAACTCACCTCAACGCCCTCGACGAAGCGACCACTCTCCTCCAGGCGAACCTGGCGGCCCAGTGCCCGGAAACCCTTCAGACGCGTCGCTCGCGAAAGCGGGGCGGGTTCTCCCGCCGCGGTCTTCGCGTCGCGCTCAAACTCAACCGTGAAGCGATCACAGCTCAGGCTGGCTTCGCGCCCCGGATACTCCTTGAGACGTGCCGGGGTAACGGCAATCGCCGCCGCCACTCGATCCAGCTCGATGAGTTTCGATCCCGAGAGGTGCCGCATCTCGACGCCGCTGTCAAAGATCGCGGTGTTTCGGTTGTTCAGGAATGACATCGAGTTGACCCACGTGAATAACGTCTGGCTCGGGCCGAGCCCCTCGAGCGAAGCCACAGAGGCGCTGTCCATAAGCGAACCCCCGGCTTCGGGACGCTGACCCGCTCGCCGGCCTTTCCGCAACCGGTAATCCTCGACCAACAAGTGTCCGCTTCCCTCAACCCTCATTTCCTTTTCATCCAGACGGATGATCACACGAGGCCCTTTGACCAGAACCCGGCTGGCAAGGCGCGTTGGTTTGTCGGCCGGCCGTGTCACAGGCTTGAAGACATCAGCCGGCAGGATCCGCTCCAGTGATTCGTTCCAGGCAATGAGCCACTGATCGATGACCGTCTCGCGACCGGTCCCTTCCTGCCTTACCTTACCCTCGATCGCCGCGTTGCCGACGGCATCCAGCAACTTCAGCCGCTTGCGGAGCTGCCGACCGGCCCGCGCGTCAGAGGGCTGCCTGGCCGGCGGGCCGACCCTACTGGCGAGCATCCCGAAGATCCACCGACCACTTGTCCGGGCCGGTTCACTGACCGCCGCCGGGTGAACCACATCTTCGAACTCCAGCCTCATCTCGTCATCACAGTCAAGAATAACGGTCTCAGAAACGGCCCGGACTTTGCCCACAATCCGGCCGGTGTTGCGGTCCCCGGCCAGCGACATATGCTTGTCCCATGACAGCACCACGGGAATCGGCTTGTCCACCGCCCGGCCGTCAAGATCCTGCCGGGTCATGAAACGCAGTGTACCGGCGCCGGGTACTTCGGCCGACTGGGTTTCCGCGTCCACCTCGATCCGCGGGCCGCGAATGAAGAAACCACCGAGCACCACCCGCGCCGGGCGATCCGCGCTGCCCGTGATGAGCGCTTTGCGGATCTCCTCGCGGCCTAGCCCAAGCTCACAATCAATCGAGTCCGCCGCCAAATCGAGTTCCTGCTTCAGGTCGAGGACCGTCACGCCCCCTCCAGCTCGCAAACGGCGTGCAATTGTCTTGCTGCGAACCCGCAAGCTGTTGCGAAGCCGCTGCTCATGCTTCTTCCACTCTTCCGACCCTTCCACGATACCCTGTTCCTTGGCCCGTGCTCGGGCCTCGGCTTCCTTGCGGGCAATCTCGTCCGCTGAAAGCGAGAAGGTCACCGACTCCATATCGAGCAGCAAGCCGTCCTGGGCAGAGATCTCCCGGAGCACCACATCCCGCACCGACCTGGGCCCCCACCTTGCCGCCCGGCCCGCCCGGCGGGCAACCACGGAACCGATGGCCCGCGCCTGCCTCGGAAAAGACTTGCCGGCCTCAGCCATACCGAATTCGACTTCGAGGTGCTCGCACTCGACCGTATCCACCGTCTCGTCCTGGTTGACAACGGTCATCACCACATGACCGATCGCGTTCATCCGTTCGACCACCATGCTGCTCGTCGGATCGCTCGAAGCCCCGTTCTTGCGCGGCGCGCCGCAAACAACGTCTATCCTGTCCGCCCGAATCGAGCCGCGGTCATCGGAGAAAACCGCTTGACCGCTCAGAACCGCATGCTTGAGATAGGCACCCTGAGGTATCGGCGACACGTTCACCGTTGCCGGCGCGCTGGCCGCGGCCTGCTCATCCATGGCGAACTCGAGGTCTACCGAGCCCTCCCAGGCAATCTCGACGTTTCGAAAATCGCTCGTCTCCAACCGCCCGCCAACAACCGCAGCCGGCCCAGGCCCCGCCTCACTTCGATCCGTGAACCGACCGGGACCATCCACACGCGCCGTGCGCTTCCTCAGGTCCGCCGATACCGTTCCATGAGCCACCAGATGCCGCCCTTCGCTTGGCTCCAGCGCCACCGGCTTGTCCTTCGATCCGCGCAGCCAGACTCTCTGTGTCTCGTCATGGTATTCCAGCTCGGGGAATTCACCCGAGCCGCCATCCCGACTGTGGAACTGCACCGCCGGTCCGCGAATGATCAACTGCATCCGGTTGACCGCCGAAGAAGCCTCCGCATCACCCGTCACCGGGATGACTTCCAGAGGCCCCGTCCACGTAAGCTCGATCGCCTCACCTGCCTGCGCCAGGGCCGGCGCCGAGGCTGGTGCGGTCGCGGGCGTCTCGCCCGTAGGTCGACTGGCCTGGCCCCCTACGCCACCGCGCTGTGACTGGTTGAAGTCAAGAAGAAGCTGCAGAGAGTCCGCATTCGTCAGATCGCCGATACGCCGGCCATGCTCCTTCTGCACCGCCGCCACATGATCGTGAAACACCAGCCGATACGTTTCGACCCGTGGTCCGGCGGTACGTTCGCGCCGATCCCCCAACTCAATATACGGCAACCCGCCGGGCTTCGCCGGCGGCATAATCCGGGCGATCGCCGGGGCGGATGCGGCCCGAGTCGCCGGTTCGCTCCGTTTCTCCAAGCCCGCATCGCGCGCCGCGGAAGCCCTCTCCGGCCGTGGTTCCTTCGATCTCAGCGACGACGTGCCCGCAAGGTCAGAGCTGCGAAGCACCGCCCGCCGCCCTTCCGCAATCGTCAATTGCTGGATCCGCCTGTCGCGTTCGTTCCAACTGATCTTCAGGCCCTTGCCCTCGATGTCGCCCAGCGCGCTCTGGAGCACAATCGGCCCGTCGCTTTCCAGCAGGCTTAGATCCAGATCGAATTGCACCCGGTCAAGCCAAAGCTTCACAACCGACTCCGCATGTTGATCCAGGTCGGCCCGATCAGGGTGCTGCTCACGCCACGCCTCATCCGTCAGATCAATGAACAGGCGAACATTGCCCTGCAACCGTCCACGCTTGGCTACCGGATTGTTGTCCTTGCCCTGCAACACGGTTATGCGCCCGTCGTCAGCCCAGATGTAAACCAACTGGCCGCCCGGCAGTGCCAGCCGCACCGTCGCCTCGAGAAGATCAAATTCGCTGTCGCTGATCGGGCTCCAGTGCGTCGCCCGAAAGACAATCCTCGCTTTGCCCTGCTTGTCATAAACACGCAGCTGCGGGGCATCGCCGGCGGTGATCCAGTTCGGACCGATAGGGATGGCCGGCTCCCCAGCCCCGTCCGGCTGCGTCGCAGTCCGTGGAACCGGACGAGGCAACCGGACCAATTCGCGGGGTGCCACAACCGGGACAACCTCACCCTGCCATTGATAAATGACATAGGCGACGGCAATGACCGCCATGCTTGCCACCACGAGCATGAATTTCTTGAACACTGCGGTTCTCCGGGCCGACACCTCGGCCTCCTCAGCGGTCCGCCCCAATCGCCTTGAACGCCGCGTACCACTGACCGTCACGCTTGAGCAGATGCTCGATCGCCTCCCGCACCGCCCCCTGTCCGCCGCTCCGCGAGGTCACATACGCGGCAATCTCTTTGACTTCCTCAACGGCGTTCGCCACGGCAATCGGGTATCCCACCCGCCGCATGACCGCCACATCCAACAGATCATCCCCCGCATACGCCGTTTCCTCCAGGGATACGCCCGCTCGCGACACCAGCCGCTCCAGTCCCGGCACCTTGTCCTCCGCTCCCTGCTCGATCAACTCAATGCCCAGCATCCGCGCCCGGGCCTCCACCCCAGGCGAACGCTTCGAAGTCAGAATCGCAACCCGCCGACCGACCGACCGCCAGAGACTCACACCCAATCCGTCCTGGATGTGAAAGCCGCGACTCTGGCGACCATCATCATCAATGAAAATCGTTCCGTCCGTCAGAACACCATCAACATCCAGAACCAGAAGACGGATCTCGTTGCTCGCCACGACTGATACTCACGGGCCCTTGACCGACCCCCGTCAGTCGGTCAACAGCAGGCAGGCGGACAAGTGCTCGACGCCGGGCTCACCGCCGATGCGCGACCTGGATAGTATCCTCCCCGACAAGCGGAAGTTCAAGCCGGGGACCACTGCCCGTCAAGCGTAAGGCTGGAGGAGCGATCGGCGAAGAGCCGGGATCGCCCGCGGGGCGACGCTCACAGTCCGGATGCCGATTTCCCGTAATCTCGACAGGTACCGTGGATCGCCGGCAAGTTCGCCGCACACCGACAACGGCCGTCCGGTCTGTTCGGCCGCTTCGACAATCCCCCGGATCAGCGACCAGAACACCGGCCGGTCAGGCGAGCAGTCATACGCGACCCGTTCGTTGTTACGATCCGCGGCAAACAGGTACTGGATCAGGTCGTTGGTGCCGATGCTTCCGAAATCCGCCGCCTCAAGCACCTCCCGGGCTTGCAGGCAGGCCGCGGGCACCTCGAACATCACGCCATGAAAGATGGGGCCGGCGGAAATGTCGGCAATCGCCTCCACGAACAGCCGTCGCAACCTCGCGAACTGCTCGACCTCGACAATCATCGGGTAAATCACGTGCACAGGCCCGTGAACCGACGCCCTGGCCAGAGCCCGAGCCTGCGGCCCCAGCAGATCCGGCCTGCCGAGCAACAGACGACTGCCGCGGAAACCCAGATACGGATTGTCCTCCTTCGGAAGGTCGAAGAACGGGGCCTCCTTGTCGCCTCCTATATCCAGCAATCGGAAGTACACGGGCCGGCCGGCCATGGCCCGCACGACCGAGGCGTAGCGGGCTGCCTGTTCCTCTTCGTCAAGCAGGCGCTCGGCGGCGAGAAATTCGAACTCCGTGCGGTACAGACCGATGCCCTCGGCCTGTATGCTGAGAGCATCGACCACCTCGTCGGCCCGGCTGATATTGGCCATGACCGTTATTCCCTGAACGGGAGCGACCGGCTGAGGCGGAACCGGCCGGCTGTTCTGCACACAATGGCGCCGGGCCAGCGTCTGCTCGTCCGGCCAGATGATCACTTCACCGGTGTTTCCATCAAGCAACAGCTCGGTACCGCAAGTCAGCAGCTCGCGCGCGCCTTTGATTCCGCTGACCGCCGGGATACCCAGCGCCCGCGCCAGGATCGCCGCATGTGAAGTCGGACCTCCTCGCTCGCTCACGAAGCCCATGATGTGCTCGGCGTCCAATTCGACGGTCAGGCTGGGCGTCAGTTCGTCGGCCACGATGATCCGGTTGGTGCCTCGCTGGCAGTGTTCTTGCGTCCAGCAGCGCAGCGACGAACCCATGTTGCCCAGGGTGTCAAGCAGCCGGCGACGAATCTCGCCGATGTCGGTGGCCCGCTCCCGCAGGTAAGGATCGTCCAACTCGCGCAGGCGGGTTTCATACGAATCGAGCACGCGCGCGACCGCCGCCTCGGCATTCAGTCGATGGTTCGCGATCATCGCCTCGATTTCTCGCGACAGACCCGCATCGGACAGAATCGTCCGCTGGACATCAAAGATGGCTGCTTCGGGTGCACCGATCCGCTCGGCCACGCGGGCGGAGAGATCACGCAACCCCCGATCCGCCAGTTCGATCGCCTTGCGCAGGCGGGCTTGCTCGTACCGAACGCCGTCCGCGGCAATTCGGTAGACCTTCAGGCCTTCATGCCGGCGGTCGTTGAACAAACACACCTGCGAAAGCGCCAACCCCGGACTGATCGGAAGACCGACAAAACGAGTCTCTGAATTGGCCTTAACCTGTCCCATCCGACGCCACCGTCCCGCAGCAACGCCTTGCGGAGGCGGCGGTGTCGCGGGGATCCGATCACCGCTACAGATGACCCGCCGGCGAGCGCAAGGATTCGTGCGCAGGGTAGATTGGACGGCCCATAAACTTGGTATAGGTCCGACCACGGCCGAAAGCCATAGAGGGCTGTGAAAAATGCTCTTGTATGCCGCGAGACCGTGCGGTTTCAAAACGAGCCGATGAATGCACTCGCGGCAATCCGCGCCCGTTGACAGATGGAGCGCCCCAAAACGCGGCTTCCCCACGGTTCGATTTCGACCGCGTTCAACCGAAGCGGAACCTCACCAGGCAGCCCCCCGACAGACTGCCGGGCTCACCAGTTCTCGGCCAGAACCTCAAAATGGGCCCGGGGGTGCGCACACGCCGGGCAAACGGCCGGCGCCTCCTCGCCCTCGTGAATGTACCCGCAGTTCCGACACCGCCAGACGACCTTCTTGCTCTTCTTGAAGACCGTACCCGCCTCAACGTTGGCCAGCAGCCCTCGATAGCGCTTTTCGTGCTGCTTCTCGGCAACCGCGATGGCCTCAAACACCTTCGCCACGGCTTCAAAACCCTCCTCCCGCGCGGTCTTGGCGAAATCGGGATACATGCTGCCCCATTCATAAAGCTCACCTTCGGCGGCCTGCTTCAGGTTCTCGGCCGTGGTACCGATCACCCCTGCGGGAAAACATGCCCTGACTTCGGCCTCGCCGCCTTCAAGAAACCTGAAGAAACGCTTCGCATGTTCTCGCTCCTGGTCCGCCGTCTCGGAAAAGATGTCCGCAATCTGCACGTAACCTTCCTCACGGGCTTTGGTCGCCGCGTAGGTGTAACGGTTGCGAGCCTGAGACTCGCCAGCGAAAGCAGTCAAAATGTTCTTCTCGGTTTGCGTGCCTTTCAAACTGGGCATTGTACCGCTCCTCTCGTCTGCACCTTGTTCTTGCCAATCATGATGGCCGCCGATTAGCCCGGGCGACGCCGCGGGATTGTAACGCAAACTGACCTCGTGTTGAAGGCGCGCCGGACGGCGACCCGAACCTCAGTCTCTTCCCTCGTAACTGGCGCGCATTCTGCGCGCACGCTTCTGAAGCACGGAGCCCCCTGGTTGCGGTCCGCCTTAAGACCGGGCTCAGGCAAGCACGCGCCGCAAGACCGGCTCATTCAGAAGCGCACGGACAGCTAATGTCCCGCTGGTGGGACGCCCGCCCAAAACAAGAGGGCCGGTAACGAAAGCAAAGGCTTCGCGCAACGTCTCCTATTCCGCGCGCACCAACTCGCAATCGTCATAGGTGACGTGGCCCTGGTCGTATGGGCATGCGATCACCGTGTCGAGGATGAACCGCACGGTCCTGGTTCTCTTGTCGGTGGTGAAGGTAAACGACACCTTCTGGAAATCGCCTGCTTTTCGAACCGCCTGTTTCGGGTGGCTGGTCACCTTGCCCTTCTTGTCGATTTCCTGAATGATCAGTCCGGCCGAATCGCCGGCGTCTTTGCCGAACCCCTCGCCGTGCAGGTCGTCGGTGCGAACCCACACGGAGGCCGTGTACTTGCGCTCCGCGACAACGCTGACGTCCTGATAGACCACCGTGTGGCCGTGACCGTCGGTGTGTGTCCGCAGGGCCTCCTTCCCCGAATGGAACTTCGGCAGTCCCCACTCTGGGTGAATGCTGTATGCCGACTCGGGATAAATGTACGACACCGTCGGTCCGGCAAAGACGTAGCTCCATCCGTGGCCGCCGCCGCTCTTGCCCAGGCTGCCGAGATCCCCTACGGCACCTTCCTCGAAGCCCCCGTTGAGCAGAAGACCACCGGTCCGGTCGGCCGGCGCCGGCTGTGACGCCGGCGGCAACGATACCGGTTCAGCCCCCCTGCCCCCGTCGCCCGGACCGACTTGAATCGCCTGCACGATCGCCTCGCCGCCATGGTCGTTGCGCAGGCGGATAGAAATGACGCCGTTTCTCGGCTGGATATCGTTGAAGACCAGGTCCACGGCATGATTGATGCCCGCAGGCTGGACAAACGGCTGGCTGCTGGGGTATGCGAGTGTTCTCGCCGCGGCATCTCGGCCGGCCGTCGCGGCAATGTCCAAATCTGCGACCCTCTGCTCCCCGTTGATCAGAATGGTGACCGCCCGAAGCTTTGGATCAATCCGCCGCGTTTCGCAGAACTTGAGGCAGGCATGATACGTGCCCGGTCCGACGGTAAAATCCGCCCAGAAATCCTTGCCGTGCGCGCCGTAGCGATACAACTCCGGATCGTTCGTGCCGTCGATCTGGATCTGCCTGCGCTCCGTCCACCATGCGGCCTTGACCGAATCGACGCCGTCGCCGGACCGAATGACGAACTCCGTCGCCGGCCGCCAGGCGTTCCCGGCCGAGTCGATGTAGTCCTCACGACCGGTGTAGCCAAAGACCCACCGCTGGGCGTCGGTCGGCCCGCCGCCTTCGCCGAAGACGTTGTCAGCCTTGGCCGCGGAGTACTGAACTTCGAGCGGCGCCACCATGGTCCCGCCGGAGCGCGGATTGCCCTTTCCACGAAGAACGATCCTGATCGTGTGGTCGCCATTCGACAAGCCCGAACGATGATAGAGAACACCCCGTCTGGGCTGGGGACACCAGCAGTCCAGATCGACAAGTTGTTTCTCATCGTCCAGGTAGATATCCGCAAGACCGCCATCTGGGCCCGCCATTCCGATGAGTCGAACCTGATTGCCTTTGAAACTGCACGTGGCCGTGGCTCCCGCTGCGGATGAGTAGCGATCGATCCGGATAGTGCGTTGCAGCGCCGTGTCGACGCCTTCGGCTCTGGTCCAGTCGCCCGTGTAGGAGAACGACTCGTGGCCGATCGTCTCCTGCGGATCGTCCCCTTTGATCACGATTCGCGTGGCGCCATCATGGCGAACGTTGACCAGATAGTCACCGTCACACAGTTCCTTCACCCCAAAAGCGATGCCGCGTGACGTGTCGCCTTCCTTCACGGGTTTGTCGTCCGCCTCGATGCGCGTGGGGCGAAAGGAGAGACGGAGCACGTCAACGGTGTTGAGAGGTGCATCGTGCGTCGTGTAGGCGATCCAGCCGTCGGAGTAACTCACATCAGTAACCACCGAGGTGCTTCGCACGATATGATTCTCCCTCGCCGGTGCGAAGATCTCCGGCATCCACGCGATCACCGCCAGGCAGTGCTTCAGTGCCATCGGGTGGGCGATCTTGAACCAGTCGCCGGCAACGATCTGCCCGCCGTCGATGTTGTCCTCGACCACGCCGGTCTCATGGACGTCATACGTCGCGAGGATGATCTTTCGCCGGGCGATCTCGCGGGCCCACTCGCTGTCGGCCAGCACGCCGTACTGAGCCCACACGTTGGCCAGCTCCATCGGCCCGTACCACAGCGACCGCCCGCAACACCCAGACGACTCGGGATATGCCCACGCTCCGCTGAACACGTCGCCGCTGGAACCCGGTGCCACGGACGTGCGGTTGAGAAACAACGACATGATGTTGCGCGCGTCGTTGCGCCAGTTGGGGAATTCGTCCGGATGGTTCATCAGATAGCGAACAGCGAACTCGGTGACGTTCTCCACCTGCACGTTGCAGGGCCAGTCCCAGTAGTTGCGCCCCCAGACGTCGCCGCCCGTCCAGTCGGGCAGCAGCACGTCGCGCAGGTAAGCCGCACCGGCATTGCGGGCCTCCACGATCGCATTGTCTTTGCCGGTGTAACCCGCGCGGATCAACTCATCGAAGAAATCGAGAATGAACACGATGCCGCCGGTGGCGATATCCTCCCAGGGCGCATCCTCGGCGTTGGCGTAACGGCCCCACGGCGGCACGCCCGGGCGACGGTCGCGTTTCTCGGCCAGCAGATCGCCCCAGTGCTTGGCCGCATCGAGCCATCGCTGGTTGCCGGTCATCTGCGCCGCTCGGATCAACGGCGCTCCGACCTCAGCCACGATATCCAGTTGAATGAAGCCGTGTGGATCGGCCTGACCGTAAGGTTTGCCCTTCGTCGGCACGCTCACCAGGAAGCGAGGCCACGGATGGTCATCCGGCGTCAGGCAGTAATCGAGCAAGTAATCCGCCTGCAGCGCGATGTGGGCGATCGCCGCCGGGTCTCCGCTGTAACGGTAGTAGTCGATCAGCCCGCTGAGAACATACGCCGCCCGCTGCCCCAGATCACCGTTGGCCCAGTCGCTGATCGGCGGAATTGTGATTGTGCCGTCGGGCGCGATCTTCCACGCCCCGCTGCAGATGTACTCGGGCACCTGAACGGGGGCCTTGCCGGGTTCCGTCCATGGGTAGCGCTTGAGCGTCTCGGCCGCGATCCGCACACGCAAATCCAACTGGCCGTTCTGACCCTGGTACCAGGGCGCGATCACTCCGTGACGGTCTTCAACCGTCTCATGAGCGTAATACCGTTTCTGAACCGTGGCGCCCCCGCACACACCCACCGCGGCCAGCACCGTCAGCACGCCAAGCATCATTCCCAGACGTTGCATGTTGTTCTCCTCGTTATGTCGGGACCGCACCCACCTGCCGCCCCTCGGATATAACCCATCTCACCCCGTTCGTGAAGAACCGCCCGCAGGTCCCGTACCAGTCCTTGTCAAACCCCTTTCTCACCGGAACGCTCGTCATGAAACGTGCCGCTCACACAGCCGACCACAATCTCTTCCGCGGCGCCCGGTGCGCGTTTTGCGCGCATGTTTCTGGATGGCATTGCGCCTGCGTTGCGGCACGCAAAAAGGCGGTCCGCCTTGGGATGGAAACCCTCCCAAACCCGTCTTACAATCGCCTTGGACCCCTGCGGTCTCTACGCAGGTTTCTAAATCACGACACGCTTTGGCCACGGTCCGTGACAAAAACGGGCCGCCCGGGAATCCACTCCCAACCCTGGGACGTGCGAGCCGAGGCGCCGGAAGATGATGCTACCAGGACAAACGCAACTGCGACCACCACGTCTGACCGGAGACCTGCAATGAAGAAAACCCGACCTGTCGGCGCCGCCGTCTCTGCATCTCTGCTGCTGGCTTGCTCCACCCTTGCCCAGATTCCAGCCTCCCAACCCGTTTCCGAAGGTCTTGCCCAGGAGCAAAGATCCCCAGCCCCCTTTGATGTCCTGCACAACAAACGCCTCACCGGCGACTGCTGGGGTCTACGCAACTGGCTTGAAAGCAAGGGGATCGATTTCTCGCTCTCCATGACCGCCATCTACCAACACAATGCCCGCGGCGGCCGGGACACTCACAACGGCCATGACATATCCGGCAGCGTCGATGCCCAGCTCACCCTCCACTTCGAGCAGATGGGCCTCTGGAAAGGCGCCATTCTCTACGTGCTGGCCGAAAGCAGTTGGAACAACGATATCGGCATCGACAAGGTCGGCAATCTCTTCAAAGTCAACGCCGATGCCTACCTCGGCGATTACGCCCTGCAGGTAAGCGAATTATGGTTTCAGCAGTCCCTCCTGGACGACAAGGTCCGCGTTAAGGTCGGCAAGATGGATCTGATGATCGACTTCGATCTCAACGCCGTCGCCAACGATGAAAAGACCCAGTTTCTCAACCCCGCGCTGGTCAACATGGGCAACATCCCCTTCCCCGACTACGCTCAGGGCATCATGACCGCCATCCAACCCTTCGACTGGTTCTACCTCCGCGCCGCCATCGCCGACGCTCAAGCCAATGGCCGACACACCGGCTTCGACACCTTTTACCACGACGAGTGTCATACTTTCTCCATCCTTGAACTCGGCCTCCTCCCCGTCTGGAAAACCCTCCGGGGCAAGCTGCCGGGAGCCTATCGCCTGATGCTCTGGTACAAACCCGAGCCAAAGCCGCTGCTCATCAATACCACGGACGTTCTCCGCCACAAGACCGACGACGTCGGCTTCGCCTTCAACATGGACCAGATGCTGTGGAAAGAGGACCCCAACGGCGACGACGACGCGCAGGGAATTCGCATGTTCTTCCGATATGGATACGCCCACGACGATGTCCATCTCATCGAGCACTTCTGGAGCATCGGCGCTCAATACCAGGGCATCTTCCCGAACCGCGACGATGATGTCCTCGGCCTGGGTTTCGTCCAAGGAATCATCGGCAATCGTTCCTCAAACGCCGGCCTCGGCGATCGCGAATCTGTCTATGAGATCTACTACAACATCGCCCTGCTGCCGTGGCTCAGCCTGACACCCGATTTCCAGTGGATTCACCAACCCGGCGGCACGCACGCCGTTCCCGACTCCTTGGTCGTCGGCCTTCGTATGCAAATGAGTCTCTGACCTCACCGCCCCGCGGCTCCTTCCTCTCGTTTCACCATCCGCCGGCACGCCAGGGTGGCGGCGCGCTGGAAGAATTATGTGCGGCTTGCCAGTTGAAGACTCTCTTTGGAGTACCAAAGAGTCTCGGGCTCTGCCGCCTGCGATCCCTTGCCTCTCGCCGCCAGGAGGAATCGTTGGCTGGCGGAGCTGGTCCATTGCACCCCCTCACGTACCCTTCACCAACATCTCTCAGGCAGCCTTGTTCTACGTGTAACCACTCCCGGTCCAGCAGACCTCTCCGAGCACCGTTCCACGTGGAACACGCCCGGCCTCAGGTCGCCCAATGGTTCCACGTGAAACGAACCCAATCGAATGCATCCCCCCGAAACCCACCACAACCACTTGCGTCGTCCTGGCCAAACAAATACCATGTCCCGCGCGCGTAGATCTTTAATCTCAATTACGGGCCATGATCCGCAGCCCACCGGAGGCACTTATGACAAAAAACCCGCCCAAACGCCTGGGCCGAGGCCTCAGCTCGCTGATGTCCTTTGCCACCCCATTCGAACCCCCCGCCCAGCTCGAAAACGCCGCTAACGAGCCCCGCGATGAAAAACCCAGACCTCCTGCGGTAACCATCAGCGTTGGAACAATACGACCCAACCCCTTCCAGCCCAGGAAAGAGATCTCTCCCAATGAACTCAAGAGCCTTGCGGCCTCTATCTCCTCCAATGGCATCATCCAGCCCGTCATCGTCCGCACAAAAGACGGAAACGTATATGAACTCATCGCCGGAGAACGCCGCTGGCGGGCCGCCCAGATGGCCGGTCTTTCCGAAATCCCCGCCATCGTCCGCGAGGCCAGCGACCAAGACATGCTCGAAATAGCCCTCACGGAAAACATCTTCCGCGAGGATCTTAATCCCATTGACCGAGCCACTGCATACAAGAAATACTGCGACGAATTCTCCCTAACCCCCGAGCAGGTTGCATCAAAACTCGGCGAAGACCGCTCCACCGTCACCAACTACATTCGCCTGCTTGATCTTCCCCAGGAAGTCAAGGATTGGGTCACATCCGGGCAATTGTCCATGGGTCACGCCCGCTGCCTCTTGGCGATACGATCTCCTTCCGACTTGGTCAACACCGCCAGACAAGCCATAAACCTTGGCCTCTCCGTCCGAGCGCTTGAAAAGCTCGTTCGCGACCGCGTCAACGCCCGTGAGGCGGCCGCCAAACCAATCCGAGACAACACCGCAAAGCGACCCCAGATAAGGGCCCTCGAAGAAGCCTTCACCCGACAACTCGGAACCAAGGTGGAAATCGATGAGTCGAAACGAAAGGGCGCCGGTAAGCTCATCATCCATTACTACAGCCTCGAAGATTTCGACCGCTTGGCCGAACGGCTCGGCGTCCAGGCTGAGATCTAAAAAGAGTATTTTGATTCCAACCAGCGTCCCGCCCTGGCGGCCCCCTTTACATGTCAGCTTGTGCCGCTGATACGGCTCTGCTATGCTGGCGCCCCGTCGCTAAACAAACCCAACGCCTGCGGGAACCGGTCATGAGCACCCAACCATATCTCCTTACTCACGCAGCAGTTACGTTCTCCGTGCTTCTTCTCTCTTACCGCGCGTCACCGGCAGGAACCGTGAAGGGCCGCATCCTCGATGCCGACACCGGCAAGGGGATCCCCCGGACCGTCGTTCGAGCTCTCGCACACGGACGCAGCGTGGCCATCGCCGCGCAAAGCGAGGGCGACGGATCCTACACGCTGGCCGATCTGCCACCGGGTCGCTATGCCATTTGCCTGCCACCGGGCGAGACATACCAGCCCGTTTCTGTTCCTGACCTTGATGTGCCCGCTGATCAGCCGGCAGTGCTCAATCTCAAGGTCACCAGATCACTCCTCATCGATGGCGACTCCTGGGTCCAGCCTTATCCTTCGTTCGCCCAGTCATTTGTCGCCACAGGCCTGGGTATCACGGCGGTCGCCGTCAAAGGTTTCGGGCCCGGCCGTCGCGTGACCGTCCAAGTGGTCGACGGCGAAGGACCAACGGGCCCGCACGTCGGACCGCCGCGGATCACGGCACCGGTCGGGGGCGAATCCACCGAGCCCGTTAACTGGTCCGGTGGCGAGGTGCCCACGCGACCTGGCCAGGTTCTCACTTTCTTGATGACCGCACCGGCCGGCGAGAAATGGGTTCCAGGGTTGGCCGGCCGCGGGGATGTCTATGCCGGAGGCTCGGCCTGGTTCGACGGCTCGCCTCGACCCGACTCTGACCTCGGCATCGTCGTCTCTGAGGACAACTGTGGCCTGCGGACTGACTACGCCATGAGCGCCGGGTGGCACACGTGGCGTCTCCGGGCAGTCGGCCAAACCTTCACCGCCCTGAGCCGCTCGATCACCTTTGCCTCCGCGGCGTTATCCGGAGTGCATGGCCCCCCCGTCTATGCGAGGTTCAGCATTCACGAAGGAGGCCCTGGCGGCCGCCAGATCGGACCCAGCAAGGTGGTCCAGGTCGCCGAGGATGCCGCCGTCCCGTGGGGCCCTGACGAGGTGCCCACCGAACCCGGTCAAACCTTGTATCTCCACATAGAGTCATTGAGCGGCGACATCTTTCTCGCGGCCGTCCAACCCGCTTGCTTTGCCTCCGGACAGGCTTTCTTCGAAGCCACTCCGGCCCCAGACTGGGAACTCTGCGCAACCGTCGCCGGACAGATCAGTGACGCCGACTTCGTCCGTCTGGTCGGCCGGGACGGCGGCAGCGCGGTGAAGCTGCTAAACCCGTCTTTCGAGAGTGGAATAGAAGGATGGCTGCTGGATGGTCCCTGCGGCGCCGTCGTCGGCTGTGACGCAGGGGTGACTCCGATGTGGGGCACGCGCATGTTCGGCTGGACCAACGCGGACAAAGGTGAGGGCTCCCGCTCATTCGTGTATCAAGCGGTGAAAGTTGTGAAAGGCCTTTCTTACCGCTTCAGCGGATCCGTGTACACCGATCATGATGGCGGACGCAGCAGCGACGTCAAGGTGCGGCTGACCGTGCTTCCCGGCGGCGGCATCCAATGGCATGACAACGATCACATCGAAACGTCCCAGTGGTACGCGACGGAAGGGCAGTGGCGACGTGCATCCGTGGAGTTCACCGCCGCGGCCGACACCGTGATCGTGGGCTTTGACCTCGAACAACGATGGAACCTGCCCAGCAGCAGCCTGTATGTGGATGGAGCGTTTCTCGAGCAGGTGAGGGCCAAATGATGCGCGGCACACGAGTCGTATCGATCATCGCGGCGGTTCTCATGGCTTTCGGAACGGTCTCCGATGCTTTGGCGGCGGGCAAGATCAAGGGCAACGCCGGCGGCATCGAACGCAGCGCGGCGGCTTATTCACGAGACGGCCGGCTGGTCGGCTGGACCATTACCGGACCCAGCGGCCTGTATGAATTCAGCGGCCTGGAGCCCGGTCTTTACATGCTTGATGTGTCAGGAGCTCTGGCACCTTGCGTCGAAGTCGTCGAGGGAAGGACTACGGTGATCGATCAGGCCGATCAGCCCAAGCTATCGCTCGAAATGGAGCTGTGGGGACCGGCTCGCGTGAGATTCGCTCAGAGCTTCGTCGCACGCGGCACGGCCGTGACGGGCTTCTCGCTCTGGCGATCATCCGGTGATAGCAAGCTGCTGGTATCACTCTATGAGGATTCGCCTGCCGGAAAACGCATCGCCGGCCCCTTCGAAACACGCGAATCAATGACCTGGGTCTGCGGGTCTCCGCTGCCCGCCGAGCAATTCAAGACCACGCCCGGCAGACAATACGCCATCGAACTGGCCGCCGCGGACGGCAAACCCTGGAACCACGGCATGCCCCGCACCGGCGACGTCTATCCCGATGGCATTGCCTACTACGACGGCGTGCCCCACCCGGAAAGCGACCTGGGAATTCACATCGACGAGGCGACCCCGGGCCTGATCCAGGTCGCAGGCGCAGACGACGATCAGCACTTCATCAAGGAAGGTCCTGGCTCCGGCACCTGCACCGTCGCGGGGCAAACCTTTGTAGCCACGACCCCCAATATCCTGAAAGCAGGGGCCAACTGCGGGTGGGGCGGCGCGGGGGTGCAGGAATTCCTCTTCTCCATCCACGAGGACGGACCGGGCGGGCCGCAGGTCGGACCGGCCTGCACGGTCAAAATGGTCACTAATTGGGGCGCCGATGCGGTCTGGTTCCCTGATGCCGTACAAGTCACTCCCGGAAAAACCTACTACCTCCAGTACCGCCGCGTTGACGGCGAACCATTCTTCTCATACCTCTCCAGCAACGTCTACAAGCAGGGCAGGGCCTATCGCGACGGCAAACTCGTGCCCGAACAGTTCGACCAGCTCTTCTCCGTCATCGGCGAAGAGGAACCCGCCGGAATCATCTATCCGGTCAACGTGCGGGTCAGTCGCGTGACCGACACGTCCGCTGTCATCGCCTGGGAAACCGGTACGCCGGGCGACAGCTTGGTACATTACGGCACAACCGTGCATCTGATTGAGCAGGCCGGTGATGAGCAGAAACGATCCAGGCAACATGAAGTCACGATCAACGGCCTGACCCCCGGCACGGCATACATGTACCGCGTCTCATCACACACCTACAAGAAATCCTCGCGCAGAACGTACTCACGGATTTACAGCTTCATGACCCCGCCCGCCGGCGAGGACCGCCCGCGTTTCGACAAGCCGCCGATCATCGTTGAACCGCCTGCTTGCGATGATTGCGTGGCGGTGGTGAATCCCGGTTTCGAAGAAGGCGTCACCGGCTGGACGCGCAAAGCCGGCAGCGGGCGAGCCAAGACGCCCGAGACCTACGTGCCCGACGCCAAGCCGTTCGGCGACGCGACAACCGGCGTGGAGGGCTGCAACCCGCACAGCGGAAAGCGCCTCTACGGATGGACTTACCGCGGGCCCGAAGACCCCACGTGGGTCGAACCTCGCGAAGACTGGAGGCAAGAGGTCATCTATCAACGCATCGCCGTCGAGCCGGGGCGCGAATATGTCTTCTCCGCGTTCCTGCTGACCGGCGACCGCGGTAGCGGCTGGGGTCGCGACAGCCGAATTCGCCTCGCGGTCGATGAAGACGACGGCCGGACCCTGGAAAGCTTCGACACCATCGACCAGGCCAACTGCACGCAGTGGTTCGCCACCCACCATCGCTGGCTGCCGGTGTCACTACACTTCACGCCGAAGAAGGATCATGTGACCATCGGCGTCCACTTCCTCAACTGGTGGGCGCTGGAGACGAACCGGCTGTACGTGGACGAGATCACCGTCCGCCCGGCCAAGTAGAGAAAATCGGGCACGCCATCCAACCTTTGACATTCTCTCGCACGGCGTGATAACCATACGCTATGGCCCAGACCAAAACCGAGATCCGTGCGATGCTCGAAGCGGCGGGCTTACGGCCGCTGCGACAACACGGCCAGCACTTCCTCATCGACGGCAACCTGCTCCACAAACTCGTCGAGGCCGCCGGAATCACTCGTCGCGATGTCGTCCTGGAAGTGGGACCAGGCACCGGAACCCTGACCGACTACCTCGTCGAGCAGGCCGGGCACGTGGTCGCGGTCGAGATCGATCGTGGCCTGCACGAGATCTGCAGAAACCGCTTCGCCGCCGCAGGCAATATGACGCTGATCCACGGCGACATCCTGGCCAACAAATCGACCATCGATCCCGGCGTGCTCGACGCCCTGACCAGGCACCAAGCGAAACTCCACGGCCGAATCATGCTGGTGGCCAACCTGCCATACCAGGTGGCCACGCCACTGCTGATGGATCTACTGATGGGCGAACTGACCGTCTCGCCCATGTGCTTCACCGTTCAGGCCGAGGTGGCCGATCGCCTCACCGCCTCCCCGGGCAACAAGGACTACGGACCCATCAGCGTGTTCGCGCAGGCCACGGCCCGCACCGAGCGAATCACCCGCGTGCCGCCCAGCGCGTTCTGGCCGGAGCCACAGGTGGATTCGGCGATGCTGCGAATCAATCTGCGCGCAGGCGACAGGCTATCTCCGCTTGTGCGAGAACAACTCACCACCATCGTCCACCACTGTTTCAACCACCGCCGCAAGATGCTCGGCTGGACGCTCAGCCGCGTTCTATCCGATGAGCATTTCCACCTCGTCGAGTCCGACGGCCGATGGGACCTATCGCAGCGCCCCGAACAACTCAGCGTCGAGCAATGGGTGCAGATGGCGGAAATGATCGCGATCAGGAATGATGAATGAGGCAATCATCCCAAACGCCTTGCTTTGCAGACGGGCCCGGAAAGGATTCCGGGCCGAGCGGTGAATAACACATCCAGGAGAGCGAACGTCACTGCCCGAAATCTGCCCGTTCAGCCACTGCGCAGGAGTACTCTTCTGGATGCCCCCATGGATCTCAGTGGCTGGTCAGGTACCGCCAGAGCGAATACACAAGACAGTACGATCCGGCCGCCAGGAGAGCCGCTTCGGGGACCCATCTGTCCTTGCTGGGGCGCCGGGCAAGACTGAGCCCCAAGATGACAATCGCCACGAACGCCAACAGCGCCGCATCTCTGTAACTGGACCTGTAATTGCCGCTGGACAAGGTGACATGGCAGAACGCGAAACTCAGAAGCAGGCAAAGGGCGGCGACAAGTCCTCGGATCAGTCGTCGGGCGTTCATCGCACACTCCGATCAAGCGGCAGGCGATGCGGGCCGGGTAAGGATTCCGGGCCGAGCATACGAGCATCGCATGCCCACGCAAAACCGTGGGCATGGCACCCGAGATCAGCGCGCAACTTTACGCCCCTTCGGCGATCTTGCGGAGAAACGCGGCCTCCTTGATCAGGATCTCCCTGCGCTGCTCCTTGGGGAACCGGCCGAGCGACTCATTCTCGACGCACAGATCGCCCTTGTAGGCCGCCTTGCGCAGGATGGCGGCAAGCCTCTTGAAGTCGATGTCGCCCTCATAAACAGGGCAGCAGTACTTGCCGTATTCCCAGCCCATCGGTCGCTGCTTCTCGCGTTCGCTTTCGGGGTACTTGATGCTCTTGCAGTGCGTATGACAGATATATGGGGCCAACTCCTCCCAATAACCGTACAGCTTCGTCAGCGGGTGGCCGAACCAGTAGAAATTGGCCGTGTCCAGCGTCAGGCCGAAGTGCTTTGAGTCCACGCCCTCGAACATCGCCTTGAGAAACTCAGGTTTGTTCGTCGTACCCCCATGGTTTTCCACGCCGAAGCGCACATCCGTCTCTTTGGACACTTCGACAACCTGCTTGCCGGTCTTGATCGCGAACTCAAGAAACTCCTTCTCGTCCTTGATCTTCCGCGGCACAATGTCCAGCCGCACGGCCGGCACGCCCAGTTCCCTGGCCGCGCGAACGGTCATCTTCACGCACGCAAGCTCCCCTTCGAGGTTCTCGTCGAAATGATTATGCAGGCAGAACGCCGAGATCTTCAGGTCGTGCTTCTTGAGATCGTCGCCCAGAACCTTGACATCATCAGGCTTGGCGATGGAGTAGGGTTTCTCGCGCCCGTGCAGGTGCGAACACTGGCCCGCCAGGTCGACCGACACTTCCACGCCTTCAATCCCCATGACCTTCATCGCCGACCAGGCATCCGGCTCACCGGTCTCGGGCAGGTGGGCGTCCCGGCAGGCAATGATCCATCGCGGCTTGGCCGCCGTCTCGGCACCTCTCAACTCGTTCATGCTCATCACACTCACCGCCGCCCCAGCGGCCAGCGAGTCCCTCAGAAAGTCGCGTCGAGTCTGCTGCTTGAACAATTGCATGATCGCTGTTGCTCCTTTGCCCGACCCACGGGCCTGCCCACTTATAAGCCAACCTGATGTCCGCATCAAATCGAGACGCCGGGCTTCGCCGAACCGCTCGCTCAGACCGCCTCACAAGTCTCCGCCGGCAACCAGCAGCGCACCCCCGAGGGCATCTCAACCCGCACCCAGTCCGGCCGCCTTTCGATGATACGCACCTCCTGGCCCATACGGACGGACGGGACAATCACCGAATAGGCCGACCCGTTACCGGAACGACCTTCGCCTGGCTCCACGACTACTGCCCATGGTGCCGGCGGGATCATCGCCGTCATAAGGTCGGAAACGCCCACGACGCCTCCCATCAGCATGAAGGTGACGGCCAGGCGCAACAGCACACGGCGGCGACTCATCAACCCCGCCAGCAGCAGACCGCAGCCGATCGGGTAGGTTGCCAGCATCAGGACCTGCTTCGTCCGGCGAGACAAATCATAGTGCCAGAACATCAGCACCCGACCGATGGACGTCCGCTCCGGAGGCCTCGGCTCGGCATTGATGATCCTGCGAAGCGTCGCCAAACCGGAGCGTACTTCGGGCGTGTTGGCCAGCTTCTCTGCTCGCAGGTACCACAACAGCGCCCGGGCGTTATCGCCCGCGAAGTGATAAGCATTCCCGGTGTTCACGCAGAGATTGACGCTCGCCACGCCTTCGGCGGCAATGCCGGCGAAACGGCCGGCGGCTTCGTGAAACATCCGTCGGGCTTCGACAGGGTCAGACTTCTCCTCTGCCAGGCGCTTCTGCGCGGCCTCGAACAGTGCCTGGGCTTCGGCGAATCGCTCCTCCGCGGATGCCCCCCGTGCGCGCGCACCGCCGCTTGCCGCCGCGAAGGCAACAAGCAACACGAAACATGATCGGGAGATCCACGTCATCGTATCGAGTCTTCTTCACCGTCCGCGGAGCAATGGCACACTGGCCCAAGCAGCCGCATTCGCAATTCCCAACTCCTCACTCTCAATTCTTCGCCAACCGCTCGGTTTTGGTCAGCACCTCGCGGGCCTGACGAATCAACCGCTCCTTCTCAACCTGATCCACCGCTCCGACCGCAAATCGTCCGGCGTCGCACTCGGTCAGCAGGCTCAAAGCTGCCGTTCGCAGCTCGCTCCCCGCCCGTCGCTCGTCGAGCAACCGCCCCAGGTCATCGGCTGAAATCTCCCCGGGCGGGAGGCCAAACGTCAGCCGCAAGAAGGCCTGCACGATCTCGGCCAGCTCAAAATGAAACCGCTCCGCCTCGCCTAAACGATCCAGCGAGGTCAACAACCTCGCCTGCGCCCGGCGAACCTCGCTCATCGGACGCCGCCGCTGAAAGACCCCGATGCCCACGCGCACCAGTAGCACGATCGCAGGCCCACCTGCCAATACCAGCAACAAGCCGTTCAGACCCAGCGGTTCAGCGCGAACCAAACTGCCGAGAGAATCGAAATTCGCACCCAGCGCCGCCGCCGGCTCATCCTCCCTCGCCGTGCCACTTGCGACCGCCGCCTCCCAGGCCGGTTGCGTTCCGCTCCGGACCTGCATGGCCTGCGCCCCGACCAGCGACCCCGCGCGAACCTCAATGGGAATCGGCAGACTGTAGACCGTCTCATATTGCTGTTTCTGATAGTTGTAGAAAACCAGCGGCAGGGCGGGAAGCTCGCTATCCCGTTCGCTCCGCGGACGGATGATCTGTGTGAAGGTAATGGTGTTGCCTTCGATCTCGCCGCCCGAAACGGTCGGCGACACGTCGAAATCACGGGTCAGCTCCGCCACCTCGGTCAGGACAGGCGGCTGGAACTGCGGGCCGACACTCTCGCCCGTGATTTTCATTGTCAGCGTCAAAGGCGACATCGCCGCGGCCGTGGTACGGTCCAACGAAGTAACGAATGCGAAGTTCGCGCCGACCGCTCCGCGATACCCGGCCGGGGCGGTCTTGCCCCGGGGATCAACCACACGGTGAGGCGGCAGATCCGCCACGCGGTCATAATCGTTCGTCGTGTCGCTCCGGAAAACGAATCCCACATTCTGCCGGCGGATACTCACCTGAAGACGCAGGATCACCCGCACCCCTGTCAACTGTACCTCGCCAGCCGCCAGAGGCGTGATCTTCAGAGCAAAGCGTATTCGCTGCTCCTTCTGGCCCCCATACTCGCCGCTGCCGACCAGCACGGTCAACTTCCCCTCGGGAGCCAACTCAACCTGCATCGGCCGCCCTCTCCAATCCGGATAGGCAAGGTCATTGACGGGCTCGACCTTGATGTAGGACTTGTCTGCAAACCCCGCCTTCGATAGATCCAGCGCCGCCGCAACCAGGTTGCCCCGGTAGAACACGTCGTAATCCACAATGAACGGCTCGCCGATGGCGCTCTCGTCGCCGCGGGCCTTGCCGGTAAAGGCGAGGATGCCGCCTTCACCGCTTTGCCTCACCGAGAACGAAATCGGCTGTGTGAGCGGCACCTGCCGACCGTCGCCGAGCTTCAAGGTCGTAATCACGGGATTGCCCGGCTCAACGCCGCGGACGACGAAACTGAAAGTGGTCGTCCCCGTCACACCGTGGGCAGGCTCTCCCACGGACTTGATTTCAAGGCCGGGCGGCGCCACCGGCGTTGGCTCCGACTCGGCGCTCAGACCAAGAGTATCCAACTGAAGAGTTGCCTCCTCGCCGATCACCAGCGATTGCGAAGAAACCCGCGTCCCGACAATCACAAAGGGCGAAACGGTCAGCGTGACCTCGTCAGCGGAAACACCCGCAAAGCTGATTCCCCTGATCTGGAAGGTCCCAAGCTTCGAAGCCGTCACGTGATAACGGAACACCCGAACCGGAACGCCCTGGTTGTCTTGCTGAATCTGCGGATCGCCCGTCGATGTGATGGTTAATCCTTCAATGCTCGGCAACACGGGTCGAGCACCGGGGCGATGCCCCTGAAAGGCAAGAATAAGGGTGGCCGGACGACCGACAAGTGTTTCCTTTGGATTCAGTTCGGCGGCAATGCATCTGATCGGGGCCTCCTTGACCCGCAGCGTGAAAGGCCCGCGCGTGACCGTTTCCTCGCCGACCTTGACCGCCACCGCGGGAATCTGGAACGTGCCCGGACGAGTCGGATTGACCAGAAATCGATATGATCGCTGCACCCTGCCGGAGATCAGATCGTGTATCACCGAAGGGGAACCGTATCTCGTGATGTGTACTCCTTCCACGGCCTCGACGCTCGGCCACTCGCCGGTGTCATCTTCAACACTCACCGTGAGAATCGTCTGGGTACCGAAATAGATCGTTTCCGGGTTCAAACCGGCGTTGACCTGCACGGCCGATGCGGCCGGTGACGCCTGCACAAGCCACGCCGCGGCCAGAGTCAACAGCCCCATCCTGTTCAGATGACGCCGCGCAAATGGCAAGAGACCGCAAGCAAGCCGCAACACCTGCCGGCTGCCACTGGCGGCTTGCTGCCTTCGCGGTCGAAGCGGCCGCTTCGGTGGAGGAGGCGCCCCGTCAGGGTTATCTCGCTCCCGACCAGACCCGCCGGCTGGCCGTCGGGACCACTGCCTCGCTTGTGTGGTCCTGTCCGAGACGGTTGCCATCACCATCACCAATCCTTGATCACCGTTCGCGGGCGGCGCTGATGGAGCTGACGTTCAACTCCCCGGCGCTGCTTTTCGGCCTGCTCAAGCGCCCGCTGAATGTCCTGCCTGTCCCTCTGCTGTTCCTGTTGCTGCCGATCTTCTTGATCCCGCTGATCGTCCTGCGGCTGCGACTGCGGCGGTTGCAGGACCATCAGTGCCTTGATCAGTTCCTCCAGCGCCTTGGCCTGGGGCGCCTGGACCGGACCGCCGGACTTCAGCGGCTTGCGGGAGTTCTCAACCGAAGCCTTGTTGAGACCCTCAATCGCCTGCGTCATCTGTTCGTCAGCAGCGCCCACGTGCTTGCCCGCCTCGATCAGGGCCTGCACGCGCGATGGCTGTGACGCCGGCGGAGCGCCGGCCGGTTGCGAGGCCGCCTCCGCCGGGATCTCATCGCGAATCTGTGCCGCCGCCTTGCCGCAATCCTTCTGAATCTTCTCCTGACGCTCCCGGAATCCGTCGGCGACCTTCGATGCTCGCGGAGCCAGCAGCCTCGTCTTTAATTCGGCGGCCCACTTGCGAACCTCGTCAAGCGGCGAGGGCTTCTTGGATTCATCGACCGGTTGGTCACCCGCCTCCACCTTGACCTGCGAATTCAGCTCCGCCTGCTTCACAATCAGTTCCTGCAATCGCTGCTCGATGGTCCGCGGCAGCAACTCCATCGCCTCGTCGATCATTCTGAGCAGCTCATCCTGGGCCGCCAGTGTGTCCTTGCGGCTGCGCTCCGTGATCGCTTTCAGACATCGCTGCCCCGTCTCCGGTGCGGGCTCCAGAATCTTGGACAGCTTCTCGTTCAGCTCACGATCAAGCATCGGGTTTCCCTGCTGCTCCTGGGGCACCTGGGCCTCATCAGCAGGTCGGGTCGAGAGAATTCGAAACTGGTTCTGTAACAACGTCAAGGTACCGCCTACAACGGCTTGCTGAACAAAGATGCTGGTTTTGTCTGCGTCCCACTTGGCGTCCTTGGGCCACTCGACGTCTCCCAGCAGCGGATCGCTGAGCCAATCGGTCTCTTTTTTTACTTCGGCAACCAACCCGCGCAGCACTTGTTGAATCGCCCTTGCTTTGGCCAACGCCGGCGCCGGCTCGAGCGGATAGAGGAACAAGGCCCCGTACATCTGTTCAAGAGCGGCAAACTGCTTGTCCCAGCCGGGTTTGATCTCGCCGTCAAGCAGAAACGCGCACGCGTCCTTCTGCGAATCGACCGCTTTCCTGAGCTGTTCTGACGCCGCATGATAGGCCTTCTCAAGCGGGGTCTTCTCGACCGGCTGGGTGGAAGCTTGCGACGTCGCCGCCCCGCCGGCGTCGGCTTGCTGCTGGCGGTACTGGGCCAACTGATCGGCCAGTTCGCCGGTCCGCTCCATGAGCTTGCGTTGGCCGCGAATGGCGGTGCGCCGTGCGTGACGAACCGCGGCTGCATCCTCCGGCGGTTTGATCACCAGATATCGCGCCAGACTCACCTGCTGATCCTGCTCGGCTATCAGCGATTCCAGATAGGCACGCGGATCCTTCAGAATGTCTTCCTTCTCCTTGGCCTCCGTGGCTCGCCGCAACAAGCCCAGTACGTTGCGGCGAATGATCCGGGCTGCCCGAATGTTGTGTTCGACGTCGTCGTCCGGGCCGACGTCGCGCGCTTGGCGAAACGCCGTGATCGCCTGCAGAAGCTCCTCCGCGATCTTCCCGAGATTCTCGATGTTCGCCGGATCGTCGGGCGCGGGTTTGCGATCCGTCGGCTGCGTGGCCGGAGCCATCAGATCGTTCAGTTTCTGACGGGCACTCGCAGCCCGCGCCAGGCCGACGTTGTAGAACGCATCCTGCTTAAGGTAAGCGGGCACACCCGAGTGACTCGCCGTCTTCTCGAACTGTTGAATCGCCTTGTCGCCGTCGCCCAACTCCATGTGACACAGCCCCATGTTGTACCAGACGGCCGGGTGATCCGGCTCCGCCTCATCGGCCTGCTTGTACAGCTTCAGGGCCTGCTCAAAACGGTTCTGCTCGAATTGCTCCTCCGCATCCAGCAGCAAAGCACGAATGTCGGCCCGCGCGACCACCGGCAGCACCGCGATCAGCCACAACATCACCAGAAGCCACTGGCCCCAGAATCCTCTTCGCTGGCCCCAGAATCCTCTTCGCTGGCCCCAGAATCCTTTCTGGGGCCTTCTCCCTGGCAGAGTCCCACCCTCATGGTCGTGGAACCCGGCGGCTCGCCCGCCAGTGCATGGGCAGTCAAGTTCGCTGGCCCCAGAATCC
>Ga0116146_1000448_pt1 | contig 51830 bp, 30 predicted proteins | sample AD_JPNHG2_MetaG_FD_89748 | JGI IMG/M metagenome (GOLD analysis project Ga0116146, IMG submission 89748) | Active sludge microbial communities of municipal wastewater-treating anaerobic digesters from Japan - AD_JPNHG2_MetaG | ecosystem: Engineered > Bioreactor > Anaerobic > Digestate | place... | reverse complement strand
CCTTTGCGAACCGATCGCAGAGTCATGGAGCCTCCAACTCCAGGGATAACACTCCGGGTGTTCCGTTCCGCACACGGATTCCGGAGCAGGGGCAACTAGAAGGCCCCAGAAAGGATTCTGGGGTAAGCGGTGTGGGCCCCAGAAGGGATTCTGGGGCCAGCGGAGCAGGGGCAACTAGAAGGCCCCAGAAGGGATTCTGGGGCCAGCGATGTAGGCCCCAGAAGGGATTCTGGGGCCAGCGGTGTGGGCACCAGAAGGGATTCTGGGGCCAGCGGTGTGGGCCCCAGAAAGGATTCTGGGGCCAGCGGTGTGGGCCCCAGAAAGGATTCTGGGGCCAGCGGTGTGGGCCCCAGAAGGGATTCTGGGGCCAGCGGTGTGGGCCCCAGAAAGGATTCTGGGGCCAGCGATGTGGGCCCCAGAAGGGATTCTGGGGTAAGCGGTGTGGGTACCAGAAGGGATTCGGGGGCCAGCGGTGTGGGTACCAGAAGGGATTCGGGGGCCAGCGATGTAGGCCCCAGAAGGGATTTTGGGGTAAGCGGTGTGGGCCCCAGAAGGGATTCGGGGGCCAGCGGTGTAGGCACCAGAAGGGATTCTGGGGCCAGCGGAGCAGACGAAGGTCGTACGACGACAGTGTGCCGACGGGGGCGTCGGCACCACTAAGGAATCTGCTGAGGGAAGCGCTCGACGCAACTCATCATGGTGTCTTGACCGTCGCTGCGGCAAGAATGCGCTACCCTGATTTCATGTTGTTCGGACGTCTGAATGAGCCGCTCTGACGCAATCGCCACCTAGTCAGGGCCGCGCGTGGGCGACTCGGGGGCATCAGCTAAGGACAACTTGCTCTCGGAGGGGGTTCTGAGAGTGCCGCCCGGACTGTCACGCGTGCGGCCGTTGTGAGCGCTCGAGGCCTTGAGGCGGAATTAAGCGGGCGACAGCCGGCCCTGGGTCTGTTAGTCCCTTCCGCCGCGACTGGTGCGCATTTTGCGCGCATGTTTCTGGATCGCAGAGCGCTTGGGTTGCGGTCCGCCTTAGAGGCTTTGTTCCTTGGGCACGATCCCGAGTGCATCCATTCGGCGATAGAGGCGGCTGCGCGAGATGCCCATGATCTTGGCCGCCCGGCTCCGTTGGCCGCGGGCCTGGCGAAGGGCATCGAGAATCGTTCGCCGCTCGACATCGGCGAGCACGCCGTCAAGTCGGGTACCCTGGTGACCGCCCGCTGCATTTGCCTGATCACGATTGCGGAGAGCCGCGCGCACTTCGTCGGCCTTGAGAACCGGGCCCTGGCCCGAAGCCAGGGAGGCCTCGATCACATGATGCAGTTCACGGAGGTTTCCCGGCCAGTGGTAGCCGTCGAGAGCGGCCCACGCACCCGGCTCGACCTCGGTTACCTGGCGCCGACCGCTGCGGTTGAAATCGGCGACAAAGAGGTCCACCAGTACGGGGATGTCTTCCTTGCGTGATCGGAGAGGCGGCAGCTCAATGCTGATCACGCTGAGGCGATAGGCCAGGTCTTCGCGGAGGCGGCCGGAGGTGATCAGATCCTGCGTCGGCCGACTCGTCGTAGCGATGATTCGAACGTTGGAAACGTCCTGCTCGCTGCCGTCGCCGGCCGTGTATTTACGTTCCTGCATGGCTCGAAGCAGCCTGGCCTGGCTGACGAGGGGCATGGCTGAGACGTCGTCGATGAACAGTGTGCCGCCCTTTGCCGCCGCGTATGCGCCGATGCGTTCGGCTAGGGGGGCGTCGGCTCCATGGTTGGGATAGCCGAACAGTTCGCCTTCAACCACGTCTCGCGAGGCCCCGGTGCAACTGACGGGCACGAACGGTCCTTCCTTGGCCGGTCCGCTGTTGTGAATGGTGCGGGCGACGGTTTCCTTTCCGGTGCCGTGTTCGCCGATGACGAGCACCGGCGAGCCGCTGTTGCTTGCAGCGGTGATCTTCTCAAAGACCGGTTGCATCGCGGGGGAGCGGCTGACGATCTCGGTGAAACCATAGCGCTCGCGCAGTCGTTGTCTGAGTGATTGGAGTTCTTCGCGCAACCGCGCGGTGGTATCGCGCCACTGGTCCTCGCGAGCCTTAGCCTCGGTAATGTCGCGCATCACGCCGATCACACCTTCGGGTTGACCTTCGGCTCCGCGCAGGGCGGTGTAGTGGGTTTCGACCCACCGGTGGCGGCCATCGCGGGTGGTGATGCGCATTCGCTGGCGGGCGCAGGGCAAATCACCTTTGAACACCGCCCATCCCGGACAGAGGGAGGCTTCGAGTGATCGGCCCTGCTCGTCGCGGCATTCGGTGACACCGATCTTGCCACAGGACGCGCCGACGACCTCTGATGTCTTGTAGCCGGTCAGACGTTCACACGCCGTATTGAACAAGACATATCGGCGCTCAGCATCCAAGACGAACACGCCGTCTTCGGTCTGGGACAGCATCCGTTCGAGTCTGGTATCGATCTGCGAGGACGAGTTCATGGTTTTGTCTCCCTGGCGGACGCCTGCTTATCTGAGGGGATCATAGTCCGCCGATTTGCTGCGACCACAAATAGTTGTAAGTTGTTTGTGTGAAGCAGCTTATAAGCTTTAGCCAGGCGAGGGGCGGCGGACGGTTTCGTGGTGGGCGCCCGTTTCCGCATCAGGTTGCGGAGCGGCGTCGTGGCAGGAGACGGGCATCAAGGGGTTTATTCAAGGCGGTTGAATTGACCTAAGGCGGACCGCCTTTTTGCGGGCCGCAACCCAAGCGTTCTGCGATCCGGAAACATGCACGCAAAATGCGCACCAGTTGCGACGGAAGGGACTATAGACGTCGGCTAGCGGAAGAAACTGTATCGGAAGATCGCGATGACTGCTTTGATGCCGTCCACCCAAGTAATCTTTTTCCCCTCTGAGTAGTCCCGGCCGGCGTAGCTGATGCCCACCTCGTAAACGCGGCAGCCGGTCTTGGCAATCTTGGCGGTGAACTCGGGCTCGAACTCGAAGCGATCGCTCTTGAGCTCGAAATTGCGCAGGATCTCGCGGCGAAAGACCTTGTAACAGACTTCCATATCCGTGAGGTTCAAGTTGGTAAGCATGTTGGACAGCAGGGTCAGGATCTTGTTTCCGAGCATGTGCCAGAAGAAAAGGACCCTGTGCGCCTCGCCGCCTACGAAGCGGGAGCCGAAAACGACGTCGGCGCGGTTGTCGAGAATGGGGGCAAGAAGTCTCGGGTAATCGCGAGGGTCGTATTCGAGGTCCGCGTCCTGCACGAGGATGATGTCACCGGTGGCCTTGTCGAAGCCCGTTCGGAGCGCAGCCCCCTTGCCTCGGTTGTGAGGGTGCATGAGCACCTGGATGTGTTGGCCGGCATGCTCGCGGCGGATGCGGTCGTAAAGATCACGGGTGCCGTCGGTGGAGGCGTCATCGACGAGGATGAGTTCCTTTTCCATGCCGACGTCAACGGCGAGCACCCGGCGAACCAATTCCTCAAGGGTCCGGACTTCGTTGTAGACAGGCACGACGATGCTGAGTTTCACGCGTCGCCTCCATTACCTGCGTGACCGGTGCCCATCTTAGAAGCGAATACGTGGAGCGGGCAAGTCGGTGAGAGGCCGCGTTGGGGGACTCGGGTGAAATGACTTATCGTCCCATGCGTTTCGCAGAGGTTTGCGGTGATATCCGTGGGGACATGTTGTGAACTCGTGGGGTGGGCGGCCGGCTGGTTGGATGAGTGCCAGGGGGGCTGTCCAAGGCGGGTCCCTGAGGTCGGCGATAAGTATATTTATGACAAGAGGTTGAAGTCCGTGAGACATCTGTTGCAAAGATGGTTGCACTGTCGAGAGCGGGGTGGGGGCACGGGCGGTCAATTGCCGGGCTTTTGCGTATAGGGCCGTTGGCCTAGAATTACCGATTCGAGATTCTACAGTACATAAGTTCTTGTTCCGATCGGCTTCAAGGTGACGCACCATGCGGAGCGGGTCGGGCGGTTACAGCGAGTGTTCAGCATGCGTTAAACGGAGGTCGTCGTGACGAAAGGCCATATGTCCAAGGAATTGATCATTCTGGCGGCGTCATTGGTATTCACAACCTTGCCAGGTGCCGGCGAGGTGAAGGGTCAGGTCCCTCCCGGCGTTGCTCCGGTTCCGCCGGCGTCGTCGGTTGCCCCGGCCGATCCGAATGGGCCCAAGCTGCGATGCGACGAGAACACGTTCGATTTCGGCGATGCCTGGTCCGGCACGGTGGTCGAGCACGCGTACGTGATTCACAACGACGGCAAGTCGCCGCTGGAGTTGTTGAATGTCAAGACGACTTGCGGTTGCACGGTTGTCGATTATGACAAGGTGATCGCCCCGGGGGGGCAGGGCAAGGTGACGGTCAAGCTGACCCTGAGCAAAGCGGTTCAGTCTCAGCCCGTATCGAGGTCCGTTCAGGTTGAGAGCAACGATCCGGCCAACAAGGTCGTTCCCTTGACCATCAAGGGCAAGGTGAAGCCTCGTGTTGCCCTGGAACCGTCCAATGCCGTTTTCGGCACGGTGACCGACGAGACGGACGTGACGCGGGTGATCAAGGTCACGAATTACACCGAAGGGCACATGAAACTGGAGCCCGTTCCGTTGCCTCCGGGTCAGCAATCCGTCTTCAAGGCGGAAGTCACCGAGGTGGAGCCGGGCAAGGTGGCGGAGATCAAGATCACAGGCGTGCGGCCGTTTGCCGAGCGGAACAATTCCACAGTGTTGCAGTTTACCACCGGTCTGGATAAGGACGAACGGATCAGCGTGCCGTGTTCGTTATACTCGCCACCGTTGCTGGAGGTGAGTCCAAACCGGCTTCCGTTGTTCCTGCCGCTGACCCGGGAGTTCATTCGTCAGGTGACGATCAACTACAGCGGCAAGGAGGATTTCAAGATCGAGTCCGTGGTGCCGGGCAATGATCAGATCAAGACTGAGCTGACACCTGTTGCGGGGTCGAAGTCTTTCCGGATGGTGGTGCGCGTGCCCCAGGATTTTACTCCGCCGAACCATGACCCCATCGATATCATCCTGAAGACCAACCTCAAGGAGAAGTCGGAGTTGCAGGTAACGCTGGAGCCTCGCGTGTCTCCGACGGCGCCGCAACCGCAGCCCCCGCCGGTGGTGGTGGCTCGGGTGGAGGATCTCCTGGGCAAGCCGACGCCGGTGACCAGTCAGATGCCGTTGAAGGCTGGGCAGGCCGTTCAGTTCGGGACCGGCAACCAGCCGGCCGTGGTGAATTTCTGGGCGGCTTGGTCGTCGCAGTGCCGCCGGCAACTGCCGTACATGAGGACTCTGCAGAGTCTGTACGGGGTCAAGGGCGTCACCTTCTTGAACATCAGCCTGGACTCGCTCAAGCCGGTCGGCGAAGTTCTGGAAGCGGCGAAGGAGGCAGGGCTGACGGAAGCAGCGCTGGCGGCGGATCCGCAATACACGACTGCCGCACGGTTCGGGATCAAGAGGGTGCCGACGGTCTTATTGATCGGCAGGAACGGGACGGTGGAGGCTGTTCACGAAGGCGTTCCCGCGGCGGAACAGATGGCTGAGTACGAGGAGATGCTGAGGAACGAGATCGACGCTTTGCTCGAGGGCAAGGGTCGCAGCGAGTTCGGCAGCATACCCCGTCCGGCCGGCAGCGCTGAGCTGCTCGAACCCCAGGGAGCCGGCACTACCCCGCTGGGGCGGATGCCGCGGTTGACGGTGGAGTCGGCCCGACAAGACCTTGGTGGGGTCAAGCCGGCGAGCAAGGTGACGGCCAAGCTCTACTATCGTAATGACGGCATGGAGCCGCTCACGATCAACTCAGTGACTGCAAGCGAGGGGCTCTCGGTCGGATCCGAGTACACGAAGAGCCTGACACCGGGGGCCATGGCGGTTCTCAACTGTACATTTGAGAGCGGCGCACGGCCGGGACCTTTCGAGCACAAAGTGACGCTGACGACGAACGATCCGACGCGACCGAAGCTGGACGTTGTGTTGTTGGGTACCGTTCGGCCTTACCTGGAATGCGATCCGGCGACGGGCATCGACTTTGGGCGTCACCCCCGAAAGCACACGATGGGGCGACTGGCGACCATTCTGTACCACGGGACGGACGAGATCGAGTACCTGTCGGCTGAATGCACCTCGCCGAAATTCGAGGTCATCGTTGAGAAGCTTCGCGGCAGTCAAAACGCCAAGCTGGTGGTCAACCCCAAGCCGCCGTTCGACCTTGGCGAACTGAAGGCGACCATCAAGGTGACGACGACCTGCAAGGAGCAGCCCACGCTCGAGGTTCCGTTGAGGCTGTACAATCCCAAGCGGATCGAGGTGACACCGGAAGCGATCGTTATCGGCGGGCCGGCCCGCGCTCAGCGATTCAGCGTGACGATCGCCAACAACGGTCTGGACAACCTGAGTATTTTCGGCATCACGCGGAGCAACAATCTCATCCGGGCGAGGATCTATCCGGACGCCGACGACGTTTCCTACAAGCTCGATGTGTTCGTTCCGCCGACCTACGTTCCGCCGGCCGAAGGCGACAAGATCACCATCCGGACCGACGACAAGGAGTTTGGCGAGATCGTGATCCCGATCAAGCCGGCGGCAGGCGGATGAAATGCTCCACGCGTTGTCGGGATGCTCTTTCTTGTTTTGGCGGAGCATCCAGGGCGTGCTGCCTTCTTGCGGGCCGCAAGACCGAGGCGTGCGGTGATTCGGGGGCGCTTGGGCAAGGCGCGCGGGTTTCCGGTCGCAGCGGTTCAGCCAACGGTTTTGCCCGGGTCGCTCTCCACAATGGGCACGGTCTTGGATGGGGTTGCCTCCAAGCACTCAGCGAGGTTCTCGCGTGCGGTGCCGATCGGCCGGATGCCGAATTTCTCGCTCAGGACGGCGAAGACATTCGTTGACACGAACGCCGGCAGCGACGGTCCCAGTCGGATGTTCCGCACGCCCAGGTGCAGCAGCGTCAGCAGAATGCACACTGCCTTCTGCTCGTACCAACTCAGGATCAGCGACAGCGGCAGATCGTTGACTCCACACTTGAGGGCGTCGGCCAAGCCGATAGCGATCTTGATGGCCGAGTAGGCGTCGTTGCACTGGCCGACGTCCAGCAATCGCGGCAGCCCCTCGACGGTGCCGAAGTCGAGCTTGTTGAATCGGTACTTGCCGCAGGCCAGCGTCAGGATCACGCAGTCGTCGGGCACGGCCTCAGCGAAGTCGGTGTAGTAATTGCGGCCTTCCTTGTGGCCGTCACAACCGCCGATCAGGAAGAAGTGACGGATTCTGCCTGCCTTGACGGCTTTGATCACCTTGTCGGCCGCACCAAGCACCGAGTTATGGCCAAATCCCACCAGGATCGTCTTTTCCGGCTCGGTGTGTCTGAAGCCGTCGGCGGCGAGGGCGGCTTCGATCACCGGGCGGAAGTCGCGGTCGGTGATGTGGGTGACACCCGGCCATGCGACCAGGCCGCAGGTGAAAAGCCGGTGACGATAGCTGTCTCGGGGCTTCTGAATGCAGTTGGTAGTCATGAGGATCGCCCCGGGGAAGCGTTCGAATTCGTCCTGTTGCTGGAACCAGGCTCCGCCGTAGTTGCCGACCAGGTGCTTGTACTTCTTGAGCTCCGGATAACCGTGGGCCGGGAGCATCTCGCTGTGCGTGTAGATGTTGATGCCTGTCCCCTCGGTTTGCTTGAGCAGTTCTTCCAGATCCTTGAGATCATGGCCCGAGATCAAGATCGCCTTGCCCTTGACCGGCGTGATGCGCACCGGTGTCGGCACCGGATGGCCGTAGGCACTGGTATTGGCCCTGTCCAACAGCTCCATGACCTTCAGATTAACCTCGCCGCACTTGAGTACCAGGGACAGCAGGCTTGCGGCGGTGTGGTCCGTTCGTGTCAGGCTGTCGAGGGCCTCATGGAAGAAGGCGTAAACGCCGTCGTCCTCGTGTCCGAGAATCATCGCGTGGTGGGCGTAGGCCGCCGTGCCCTTGAGGCCATAGGTCAGAAGTTCTTCGAGGCCGGCCACATCCATCCCGCGGACGCGAATGCGGTCCATGATGCCGACGTCCTGACCCTGTGCGACGAGACCGTCAATGTCGCCGGCGGGGGACCAAATCGCCGGACCGGTTAGTATTTCAGGCTGCTTGCCGGCCTTGATGCAGGCTTGCTCGTAGAGTATGCGGGCTCTGTCCCTGATCGAGGCGGCCTTGTGCAGTTCCTCGCCCATCCGCTCCGGGCTGAAGTTCACATTGGTGACGGTGGTGAACAGGGCTTCGACGATGAAGCGGTCAACCTGTCGGTCGCGAGCTCCCAGGTAGCCGGCGCGATGCGCGTGCATCGAGATGCCCTTGGCTGCATGGATCAGCAGGTCTTGAAGGGCCGCGACGTCGGGGGTCTTCCCGCAAACGCCGATGGTACTGCACCCTGTCCCTTTGGCCGCCTGTTCACACTGAAAACAGAACATCAGGAAACCTCCATTTGGGCCGACGGCAGGCCATCGTGACACATCTCCGAGAGCTGCCCCGGCGGGTTTTCGAATCGAGAGAGTATGGGCAGGTTGGCTCGGAGCAGCCCTTGATCTGTGTCAAAGTGATGCGGTTTTCGTAGCGGGGTCGGCAATCCGTATGTTAGTCATTGCTATACAAGAGGTTATGATCCGGCCGCGGGTCATGTCGCATTTGAGCAGCTTTGCGTCGGTGGCGCCAATTCCGGAAGGCAACAGCCATTGAGGATGGAGGCTCAGATGAGGGCGTGGCGAACCTTGTCGACGGAATTGGCACGTGATCGACGTCGAATTTTGGAGAAAACGGTTGACAGACGTTTGCGTCACGGTATTGTGTCGTGCGGAGCAGGCGGTCTGATTGTGGCGGATGCGGTATGTGGCACCGTATCCGGCGTCTGGTAGGAAAAGCTGGTCATCTCAGGCTCTGTCATCAATGAGCAGCCGCTGCCCAAAACGCTGATGCGAAAGGCCGGCTCTGTGCCGGTTTCACATTCCGGTTGTCTCTGTACGAGGAGGATGATCATGTCGAGGAAGCTGCATTCTCAGGCAGCGATGTGTGTTGTTGTGTTTTTGCTACCGGTGGCGGTGATGGGCGAGGAGCTGCCGCCGGAGGATTCCTACGATCCGGGGGCGGGGTATTACTCGGCCGGGTATCAACCGCTCATGCCGGTATTCGAGGAGGCGGCCGCGGAGTACGACGTGCCGCTTGACCTCTTGCTGGCTCTGGGCAAGGTTGGCAGCGCGTTTGAAGATCGCGGGACCGAGCCGACGATCGAGGGCGGCTACGGGATCATGGCTCTGCGCGATAGCGAATACTCTGATTCGTTGAAGCAAGCGGCGAGACTGCTGAAGCTGGACAGCGAGGTTCTCAAGATCGACGCAGCCGCGAACATTCGCGGGGCGGCGGCAGTGCTGGACCGGGCGGCCAAGAAGGCCAAGATCGACCGCAACCAAGGTTTACGTGCCTGGTTGCCGGTGGTCATCGAATACGCCGGCCTCGATGCCGAAAGCAGCAAGTTCTTTGCCCGGGGCATTTATCAGAGATTGCAGAACGGTTTTTCGAAGGTGAATTCGGCGGGCGAGGTTTTCGAGGTTCTTTCGCAGTCGGTTGGCGTTGATCTCGACAGTCTGGTGCCGAAGGGGTTGGTGGCGGTGGAGGCGACGACTTTCGACTATCAGATCATGAGTGCGCCGGGCGATTGCGGCAACCCGGACTACGCTTTGGCCACTTGGGATCCGGCTCCGACCTGCAACTACTCGACGTCGGTGACCAACAAGGACACGATTGTGATTCACGTTGCGGAGGGCTCGGCCGCGGGGACCATCTCCTGGTTCAAGAACTGCAGTTCAGGAGTGGCCGCCCACTACGTCATGGATGAAGCCGGAGCGATCTGGCAAATGGTTTGCGAGCGACACGTCGGATACCACATCGTCTGCTACAACAGCAGGGCCATCGGTATTGAACACGAGGGTTATACCGCCGACCCCAGTCATCCGGAGGCGATGTATCAGGCCTCGGCGAACTGGGCCCGGGACGTCTGCAATCGCTGGGGCATTCCGAAGCAGAAAGCCCGTTCGGCGCCGGGCATCGTGGGGCACGCGGACGTGAGCGAGTGTGTTCGGTGTACGGACCACATGGACCCGGGCCATGGTTGGGACTGGGGTCATTACATGGCGCTGGTCAACCAGGCACCGGATCCGATTACGTTCATTGTTGAGAGCCGCGCAGGGGGCAAGAACAATGCCAACTACTCGGAAGTGGGCTCGTTCGGGAACTCCAGCGGCAAGAGCACGGTGTGGGACTGCACCAGCGGCATCGGGAGCCGGTACGCTTACATGAACGGCACTAACAGGTGCAGTTACAGTTTCACGCCCACGACGAGCGGGACCTACCGGGTTTATGTCACCTGGTGCACCTCGGCCAACGCCACTCAGCAATTGGAGCACATTGTCACGCACGCCGGCGGTTCGACGAGCATCGTGCTTGACACGGACGTGGATACGAATCCCTGCGGGCGCAACAATTGGAACCTGCTGGGGGAATTCGTGCTCAATTCCGGCGTGCAGTACAGCGTGACGCAGACCAGCCAAAACTATCATGACGGGATGGTATTGCGGGCCGACGCGGTCAAGTGGGAGTATGTTGGCGGCGGCGGGGGCGTCCAGCCTCCGACGATCACTCAGCACCCCGCGGCCCAGAGTGTCTGTCCGGGCTCGACGGCGGTTTTCAGCGTGACGGCCACGGGCGAGGGCACACTGACCTACCAGTGGCAAAAGAACCAGGTGAACCTGACGAACGGCGGGCATTACTCCGGAGTGACCACCGAGGCGCTGACAGTGTCAAACGCGGACGGCAATGACGCGGCGAATTACCGGTGTGTGGTGAGCAACGCCGGCGGCAGTACGACCTCAAACGCGGCGGGCTTGACGCTCAAGGCCGCGACTACGATCACCCAACATCCATCGGATCAGACGGTGGCGACGGGCGGGACGGCCAACTTCAGCGTCGCCGCTGCCGGGGACGGCGCCCTGACCTACCAGTGGCAAAAGAACCAGGTGAACCTGTCGAACGGCGGCCACTACTCCGGCGTGACGACCGCGACGCTGACCGTTTCCAATGCCGACAGCAACGATGCGGCGAGCTACCGCTGCGTGGTGACGGCCGGCTGCGGGATCGCGACCTCGAACTCGGCCACACTGACGGTGACCACGGGGGGCACCACGATCTTCTTCGACAATTTCGATAGTTATGCGAACCAGACGGCGTTTACCGCCGTGTGGCCGATTTCGGTATCGCCCGGCGGGACCCTGTCGACGGCGCTGTATTTCAGCTCGCCGAAGTCGATCTACATCGGCACGTCGGCGGCCCGAAACCAGCGCAACTTTACTGAAACGACGGCCTCGGACGCCGTTCCGATCGTGTGGAAGTTTCGCCTGTACGATAACAACACCTCCAATCTGGATCGTCAGTGGTGCGAGCTGCTGGATGCGTCGCCCAGCGTCGTTCAGTTGGTAGCACTGGGCAAGTCCAACGTGCAGGAGGCGATGCGGACGTACTACGCAGCTCGCGTGGCCTATTCGCCCGGACCGGGTTGGGTAGCGCTGAACGGCCCGGGTGCTCCGACTCGGAGCGTGGGATGGCACGAACTGAAAGCCGTGATCAAGAGCACGACCATTGACTTCTACGTGGACGGCGTGTTGGCCAAGTCGGGCGTATCCTACGCCAACAGTCAAGGCCAGTTCAGCTTCGACCGTGCGAGACTTGGTTCGGGTTACAGTTCGACAAGTCTGGCGTATTACGACGATTACTCGGTCGTGAGCGGTCAATAAGCAGGTCAGGGTGCGCGGCACGGGCCTTGGGGGGGCCGTGCCGCCTCCGGTTTGTCGTATGGGTCATTCTGCAAATCTCGGCCATAAAGCCATTTCTCGAGGAGGATCAATCCATGTCATTTGGACTCGTCTCTCGTCCGGTCAGGATTGCCGTGATCCTGGCGGCTTTGCCGGTCGGCCGTGCCGCAGCCCAAACCACGGAGTTCCGGGGCATGTGGGCGGATGTCTGGCATGAAGGATACAAGAGCGCGGCGCAGATCGACGCGATGGTGGCTCGCGCGGTTCAAGGAGGATACAACGCGATCTTTCCCGAGCTGCTGGCTTACCAGGATAGTGGATCGAGCGCCCACGGGGCGTATTGGAACTCGGCCATTGTGCCGAAGGCAACTGATATTCAAGGAGGCATCGACCCGCTGGCCTATTTGATACAGCAGGCTCATGCGCAGGGCATCGAGGTACATGCGTGGTTGACCGCGTTTCGGGTGTCGACGAGCTGGCCGCCGGCGAACAACGCGACGCTGGCCGCTCACCCCGAATGGATCATGGTGGAGCAGGCGGACATGAACGCCGGTCCGCAGGTCATCGGCTCCGACTACACTCTGGATCCCGGTTCGCCGGACGTTCAGGAGTATTTGATGAGCATTGTTCGCGAACTGGTGACCAATTACGAACTGGACGGCATTCACTGGGACCGGATACGCTATGAGCAGACGGATGCCGGCTATCCGGCTTACACGTCCTACGCCAGGTCCGGCCTGGCCCGTTTCAAGGAGATCGCCGGATACGCGGGCACGCCGGCGCCCACCGGCGTTCCGGCATGGAATGACTTCCGGCGGCGAAGCATTACGGAGCTGGTGCGACGCGCCCAGGTGGAGATCGAATCGGTCACCGGCAACCCGCGGCAGCCGCTGCGTCACAGTGCCGCACTGATCACATGGGGCGACGCACCGAGCAACTTCGCCAGCACAAATGCCTACCTGCTCTTCCAGAACTGGGAGGAGTGGCAGCGGCTTGGCTATCTCGACATGGCGATCCCCATGACGTACTACGATGAGGACAGTTATCCAACCTGGTATCGGAACTGGGTGAACCGGGAGATTGCCTGGAGCTATGATCGGCACATGGTGGTCGGCCCGGCTTTGTACCTCAATGAGTTTGACGACAGTGTGGCGCAGATGCTCTATGCGCGGAATGCCGGCGCCGACGGCGTGTGCACCTATGCGTACGCTCTCACGCGATCGGGCGCGAATTATGACTGGACGTGGTATCCATACGCGGCGGCCAACATATTCACCTCGGCGGCCGGCCCGCCCGGAATGCCTTGGCGCAGTCCGTACACTGCAACCGAGGGGCGTGTCTGGGGACGGGTGACGGACTCGTTCACCGGCGAACCGATCGATGACGCGGCCGTGCAGGTAGGTGCGCTGGGCACGGTGCGGACGGACGGTAATGGATACTATGTCATGACGCTGGTACCGGCGAGCAGTTCCGGCACCCACTATGACGTCACTGTTTCCCGGGATGACTACACATCGCAAGTGCTGACCGTGCAGGTGTCGGCCGGTCAGCCTGTCCGCCAGGATTTCGCCCTGGATCTCGCGCCCATCCAGACGTTCATCGTAGAGAGTCGCGCGGGCGGCCAGAACTTCGACCGATTCAGCCAGGCGGGCACTTGGGCGAACAGCGCGTCCAAGAGCAGCGCAGCGGGTACCACGGCCGGCATCGGCAGCCTTTACACGTACCTGGGGTACGCCGATCGTATTGTAACGTACAGCTTCACGCCCACGACGACCGCTTCGTATGACGTGTACGTGACCTGGGTAACCTCAGCCAATGCATGCAGCAGCGCCAAGCACACCGTCACCCACGCCGGTGGAACCAGCACGGTCTATAAGAACCAGTTGACCGGCGGCGACACATGGGTGCTACTCGGCCGCTACAACTTCAACGCGTGGACGACGTACGGCGTTTCTCAATACTCATCGGGGTCCTCCGGCGGCACGATCATTCGGGCGGACGCGGTCAAGTGGCAGATCGTCGGACCGCAGCCGCCGACGATCACGCTTTCCCCGACGACGCTGTCGCCGTCGTGCGCGGAGGGCAGCAATGCGGCGAGTCAGAGCTTCATGGTTCAGAACACCGGCGGCTCTACCCTGGAGTACTTCATCAGCGTGAATCAGACCTGGCTCAGCGTGAGCCCAGCCAGCGGTTCGTCCACCGGCGAAGCTGATACGATCACGGTGAATTACAGCACGTCGGGCTTGTCGGCGGGCACCTACAACGCGACGATCACGGTCAGCGATCCGAATGCGACGAACAATCCGCAAAGCATCGCCGTAACATTGACCGTCAGTCCTGCGATCACCGTTTTCATTGTGGAGAGCCGGTCAGGCGGGCAGAACTACGACAGGTACTCAGAGACCGGGGCATGGTCGAACAGCACAGCCAAGAGCACGGCCTCGGGTTGCACGGCCGGGATCGGCAGCCGTTACTGTTCGATCAGCAGCACGGCCAAGACGGCGGTATTCAAGTTCACTCCGACAGCCACGGGTTCGTATAAGATCTACACCACCAACGCCAGCACCACCAACAGCGGCAACCCGCTGGTTCACAAGGTGACGCATGCCGGTGGAACGACCAACGTGAACGTCTGCCAGAACTCAACCTGTAACCCGAATCCCTGCAACCAGTGGCGGCTCCTGGGGACTTTCACGCTGAACGCCGGAACGGAGTACAAAGTGACCCTGGACGGGTCGACCGGGGCAGGTTCCGCTCCGACCGGTAACGCCGGGCGAGCGGACGCCATCAAGTGGGAGAAACAGTGACCGTCAGAGCGGCGGTCGGAGGGTATGCAAAGAACGGGCCTTCGGTGAGAGGTGGCACGGTCGGTAGCGGCCGTGCCACTTCGTCAGGTGCCGACCTTGTTGCGGTCGCAGTTGCGACCTTTTCAGCAGGGGCATTCTGAGCAGGGCCGGACGAGGATTGTGCAGGCGTGCGCGGCCGCACGGGCGAAGCATGGTCGCATCTTACGGTGCGATCCTCTTCGCGGTTCGGCGATCATTGAATGAGGATGGGCATCGTCGGACCCGGATGCGAAGCCGGGGCCAGCGGTGGTTTGCCACCTATTGGACCGGCGGGGCTCTTTTCGAGAATCCGTTCACGGGTATAAGATGAGCGCGTTTGACCGGATTCCTTATGGCGAGTGCGACGGCGAGGCGCGTAGTGGCTTTGAGAGCGGACAGGAATCGGAGCGGCCCGGCGAAGGCTGCGGTGGACGCGACATTGTGCATTCAGCGGCCATCGCCGGATTCGGGCATGGCCGGCGTGGTTCTGTGCGGCGGGAAAGGCAGCCGCATGGGACGGGCGCGGATCCACAAGGTCTGCGAGCCGATTGCCGGTCGGCCGGCCGTGGTTCGGTTGCTCGATACACTGCAGGCCGACGGCGTTGACCCGATCGTGGTGGTCGTGGGACACAACAGCGGGGCGGTGGTCCAGACCATTGGGGCATCCCATGCTGGGGTTGTTTTCGTTTATCAGCGAGACCGGTTGGGTACGGGCCACGCCGCCCGGATCGGCGTCGAGGCTCTGGCGCGGCTCGGTTACCAGGGCACGGTGCTGGTTACGATGGGCGACAAATGGCTGGCGCCGAATCTCGTTCAGGAAGCCGGCAGGCGTTTTCGCCGGTTGCGAGCCGACCTGTTGCTGGTGACCACGCCGAAGCGGCCGGAAGGCAGCGGCGGACGGTTGGTCAATTTGCCCGGCCGGGGCATTATCGGCATTGTGGAACGGCGGGACATCGACCGGGCGCGCGTTCTGCGGGACTGGTTCGAGTTGGCCGCCTCTTGCGACACACTTTCCAGAGCTCTGCTTCGTCACGTTGGGCTTAAGCGAATCCGGCCGGCGGTCAAGCTGTGGCGGGCGCTGGGGCCGCTTGCCGGTTTCTCACGGGGTTCCGGCAGGGTCCGATCGTCTGAGTTGTTGCAGGCCCTTCGCGAGGCCGGGATGGACGTTCGCGTAGGCGGCACGACCCTCGGGCCGGAGAAGATCGAGCAGTATAGCAAGACGGTCAACGAATCCGTTTACGTGGGTGACATCAACGTTTTACAGGCGGCTCTTCATCGCGTCGGACGAGCCAACGCCCAGGACGAATACTATGTGACCGACATGATCGAGATCATTGGGCGCGGCTTGCATTGCCCGGAGAACGACTGCCCGGGCAGGGTGGTCGAGTATGAGGTCCGGCGCGATCAGGTGATGGCTTTTAACACTCGCGAGGAACTCTTCAGCATAGAAGAACACGTCCGCAAGCAGGAGCGTGACCTGGGTAGCGAGAGGGCCCTTAAGAAGCTGGCTCCCGCCTTGCGGAGCTGCGAGGAGTGGCTGGCCATTCTTCGTCCGGCGGGGCGGCGTGCTCAAAGGCTTCTCGAGCGCGCCTATGGTGTGGACGGGTCTGTGGTTATGCGCCGCATCGGCCCTCTGCGGGGCGTGGTGCGATTGTGGGCCAGGGCCTTCGACGGAAAGCGAAAGATTTTTCTGGTTCGCGCGCCGGGGCGGCTGAATCTCATGGGCCGTCACATTGATCACCAAGGCGGGTTTGTTCACTCGATGGCGTTGGACTGCGAGGTGGTCATGGCGGTGAGCCCACGGCAGGACGACGTCGTTCGGTTGGTCAATGCCGACCCGGTGGCTTTTCCCGCCCGCGAACTGGTCATTGGCGATTGGCTGGCGGCCTTGCGGACGCCGGATTGGCTGAGTTTCGTTGACGGCCAGAGAGTTCGCACGCACCTGATGTCCACGGCCGGAGATTGGAGCAATTACGTCCTGGCGTCCGTGCTCTATCAGCAATACATGCATCGTGGACGACGGTTGTGTGGGATGGATGTGGCGGTCAGCGGCAACGTGCCGATAGCCTCCGGTCTTTCGAGCAGTTCGGCCATGGTGGTGGCGGCGATGGAGGCGATTGTGGCCGTCAACGGCATCGCCATGAGCCCGTCGGAGATTGTGCCGGCGTGTGGCCAAGCCGAATGGTTTGTCGGGTCGCGGGGCGGGGCGGGCGATCACGCGGCTATTCGCCTGGGTAAAGCCGGGCATGTGGCCCGGATGGGCTTTCACCCCTTTTCGCTTTCTCGATACGTTCGTCTTCCTTCTGATCTTGCCGTTCTGGTCGCTTACAGCGGGCAACATGCGGTGAAGAGCGCCGGGGCCCGCGATCGGTTCAACGAACGTGTGGCCTGCTACCGGATCGGCATGATGCTCTTGCAGAAAAAGTACCCGCGTCTAGCCAAGAGGCTGCAGTACGTGCGCGATCTGACGCCGGCCTACGGCGTTTTCAAGCCGCACGAGGTGGATGCGGTGCTCGAATCGCTGCCCGAGCGGATCTCACGGCGTCAGATCAGGGCCCGACTCGGTCAGGAGTTCGAGGAGCGGTTGGCCAGGGTCTTTGCCTCGCATACCGATCCTGGTCAGTACACCATTCGCGACGTCGTGGTTTTCGGCGTCAGCGAGTGCGAGCGGAGCCGGCTGGCGGCCGACTTGCTGGATCGGAAAGACCTGCCCGGTTTCGGTGAAATGGTCTTGCTGTCGCATGATGGTGACCGGGTCAGCGGGTCGCCCGCGGCTGAGGCGGCAACGGCAGCCGGACGGAAGGCTGAGAGCCTTTGGAGGATGACCGGAGCTTATGCGTGCAGCACCCCGAACATCGACCGTCTGGTGGACTTGGCCTCTGCGGTGCCCGGTGTTTACGGTGCCCAGCTTGCCGGGGCGGGACTGGGCGGCTGTGTCATTATCCTGGCGCGCCAGTCGGCCGTGCCGCAGGTCCGAGCGACACTTGCCCGCGAGTACTACGGTTCGCTCGGGCTGGCGCCTTGTATCTGGCGGGTCCGCCCGGTGGCCGGTGGGGGGATCATACGGCCGTAGGAATCGAGAATTGAGAATGGAGAATGGGGAATGAGTGAGACCTATCGACGCGATTCCTGGGAGTGCCCGATTTGTCTGAAGCAACGGCGGCGCCCGCCGGATCACAAGCGGCTTTACAATGTGCTGGTGTGCAGGAAGTGCCGCAACGGTTTTGCTAATCGCCGGCAGGCGGCGTTTCTTGTCGATTGCGTGGTTTTCTATCTTCTGGTTGGTGGGGCGGCCATGCTGATCGGGCTCTTGGAAGACCGTTCTCCGGAGAGCCTGGAGTCGCTGTGGGCCGTTGTTTGGCGGGTGCTCGCTGTGATCATCGTTCCCGTCGCATTTGCCCTCAAAGACTCCGTTAATGGTCGGTCTCCGGGCAAGATTCTCTTCGGCCTACAGGTTGTTGACGCGTACAGTCGCGACCCGATCGGTCCGGGACAGTCGTTCAAACGAAACCTTATCCTTGCGGTTCCCTACCTGGGTCTCCTGGGCTTGATTGTCGGCTGTATCACCATGCTGCGAGGGCGCCGGTGGGGTGAGGGGTGGGCTGGGACGGAGGTTGTCTGGTTAAAGCACGCCACTCGAGAACCGTTTGCTCCCGCGGGGCGCTACTGCCGGGTGTGCGGCTACGACCTGACGGGGAATATCAGCGGCCGGTGCCCGGAATGCGGGACCGAGATCCGCGATCGGGAACTGGTACCCCAGCCGAGGCGAGCTTAGCGGTCAGCGAGGTGTTTCAGGCGGTGGGGCAACTGCCCGAGCCAGCGGCCACGATTGCGGCAGCGCCCCAGTCTTGCGTTGGGAAATGTGTCCAGCTTGATGTTGTAGTCGGCTTGCCGATAGAATAGGAGGGGTAGGCGAGAACAGGCCGATCGTGGGATCCTGCGCCGCGATCTTCGCCGCCCACCGGCTGGGTTAGCTGACGTATTTCCTTACCAGATTAAGACTTGCCGCGAACTCATGGCCCGACAGAAGAAGAAATTAGGCGAGATCCTGGTGGACTGGAAGATCATCAGTCCGAAGGCTCTTGAGGACGCCCTCAAGTATGCCGAGGAGCACCGTAAGCGGATCGGCCAGGCCCTAGTTGAGCTGGAGCTCTGCCGTGAGGAGGACGTGGCCAAGGCTCTTGCTGCCCAGTTCGGCGTGGATTATGTCGACGTCGACCAGACGGCGGCCATCGCTGCGAACATGCACCTGATTCCGACGAAGATCATGAAGGATCACCAGATTCTGCCCCTCGGCCAGGAGAACGGCCGGCTTCGCGTCATCGTCAGCGATCCTTTGGATCTTGAACTGCTCGACCTGTTGAGATTCACGGTCAACCCGAACATCGACCTCGTCATTGCCGCCCCGAGCAAGATCAAGCGCTTCATCGACAAGCACCTCTCCGAAGTCGGCGAGAAGATGAAGAGCACCCTGACGAGCATCGACGAGGACCGCGAAGAGGAGGAGGCCGAGGGCATCAAGATTGCCGGCGAAGAGCCCGACGCCCCGATCATCAAGCTTCTGAACCAGTACATCACGGAAGCGGTCAACATGCGGGCGAGCGACATTCACATCGAGCCGATGGCGGACCGCGTTCGTGTCCGATACCGCGTCGACGGCGAGTGCCTGGAACGGCAGAAGATTCCGAAGGCGGTGCAGGCGGCGGTGATCGCCCGTCTCAAGCTGATGTCGGGCATTGACATTGCCGAGCGCCGACTGCCCCAGGACGGTCGTATCAAGCTGACCATCGGCGGCAAGGACATCGACTTTCGCGTGAGCACCTGCCCGGCATACCACGGTGAAAGCTGCGTGCTGCGTATTCTTCGTCCCGAATCGGTCCGGGTGGGAATTCCGTCGCTTGGTCTGGAGCAGGATGACTACGAACAGTTCATGAAGACCATCAAGCGTCCCAACGGCATCTTCCTGGTGACCGGGCCGACGGGATCGGGCAAGACCACGACGCTGTATGCGGCGTTGCAGGAACTCAACCGCCCGGACAGGAAGATCATCACCGCGGAAGACCCGGTCGAGTACAACTTCAGCGGCATCAACCAGTGTCAGGTCCGCGACGATATCGGGTTGACTTTCGCCAAGATTCTCCGGGCGATGCTGCGTCAGGCCCCGAACATCATCCTCGTCGGCGAGATTCGTGACCTGGAGGTGGGGGAGGTAGCGATCCAAGCGGCCCTCACGGGCCACCTGGTGTTCAGCACGCTGCACACCAACGACGCCAGCAGTGCGATCACGCGTCTGATTGACATGGGGATCAAGCCGTTCCTGGTCGCCAGTTCGATCCAGGCGATCCTGGCCCAGCGTCTGACGCGGGTGATCTGCGAGGAGTGCAAAGAGGACGATCCGGACCCCGATCCGAAGCTGATGCGTTTGCTGCGTTTCACCGAAGACGAACTCCGGGGCCGGCTCAAGCGGGGCGCGGGTTGTAAGCGGTGCAACGGTACGGGCTTCCGCGGGCGGCTGGGTATATTCGAGTTTCTGACGATGACCAACGAGCTGCGGGAACTGGCGTTTAACCGGGCTTCCACGAGCCAGATCCGCAAGGCGGCCCGGGCGTCGGGCATGCGTGGTCTGCTGGAGGACGGCAAGATCAAGGTTCTTCGGGGCGTGACCACTCTTGGCGAGGTGGCCAAGCACGCCCAAATCGAAGGTGTGGTGACGGAGGACTAGTAGCCGGGGGAAGAATTGGCAGGTGTTATGGGTACGCTGCATATAGATCGTATTCTTGAGACGTGCATTCGGCGAGACGGGTCTGACATTCACCTGACGGTGGGCAGGCCTCCGGTGATTCGGGTACACGGGCACCTTCGCTCGCTTGAAACGAAGGTGCTCGAGCCGGATGACACGGTGGCGCTCATGAAGGCCATTACGCCGGATCGGAACCAGCAGGAGTTGCAGGAGGAAGGCGGCACCGACTTCGGGTTTGCCTTCGGCAACCAGGGGCGATTCCGGGTGAGCGTTTTCAGGCAGAAGGGGCACGTGACTCTGGTTCTGCGTCTGATTCCTTACAAGCTACTGAGCTTCAAGGAAATCGGTTTGCCCTCGATCTGCCAGGCCCTGTGCCGCCGGCCGCGAGGCTTGTTCCTGGTCACGGGGCCGACGGGATCGGGCAAGACCACCACGCTGGCGACGATGATCAACTACATCAACGAGAACTTCGACCGGCACATTGTCACCGTGGAGGAGCCGATCGAATACTACCACACCCACAAGAAGTCGCTGATCAACCAGCGTGAGGTGGGTCTGGACGTCCCGAGTTTCGCGGAGGCCTTGCGTCGGGTCCTGCGTCAGGACCCGGACGTGATTCTGGTCGGCGAGTTGCGCGACCTGGAAACGATGGAAGCGGCGCTCCGCGCGGCCGAGACGGGTCACCTGGTGTTCTCGACGGTACATACCACCGGTTGTCAGGGTACGATCACCCGCATCATCGATCAGTTTCCCCACGAGCAGCAGGAACAGATTCGTGTGCAGATCTCGACCAATCTGATTGCGGTGCTTTCCCAGGCTCTGTGTGCCAGGATTCCCAAAGGCCGGGTTGCCGCGTATGAGTTCATGGTGGTCACGCCGGCCATCGCCAACCTGATCCGCGAGAACAAGACGTTCCGTATCGATTCGAGCATTCAGACGGGCAAGAAATTCGGCATGCAGTTGCTGGACGAGCACCTATTGCAGTTGTACCAGGATCACATAATCTCGGCCGAGGAGGCCATCGACCACGCGCGCAACCCGGGCGAGATGCAGGACAAGATCGAGGCTATCCAGAAGGGTTTGCCGCCTGAGGCTGGTCCCGGCGGCGGCCCGGGGGGTAAACCGAAGGGGCCGGACGGAGAGCCGGACCTACCGCCGATGCCGAAAGGATGAAGAGGAGGCTGTTAGACTTTTAGACCTCTAGGCTTCTAGACCGTTAGATGCCCCATCGGGGCATGATGCCGAACAGTCTAATAGCCGAACAGCCGAATAGTCTGGAAGATCCTGACCATGGCTGAGCCGCTGAAGAAAACGCAGGAGACACCCGACCGCAAGCCGGCAACGGCCATCGGCGCGGGCATGGAGAAACCGCCGACCAAACCCCCGGCGCCGCCCGCGGATCGTCCGCGTGGGCCGGGGAGCAGGATGCCGCCGATCAGCCAGTTGCGAGGCCGCACGCTGGGCCGAATTCTGATCAAGATGGGCAAGCTGACCCGTACGCAGGTCGGCGAGGCCCTCAACATTCAGAAGAAGAACCCCGGACCGATCGGCCAGATCCTGGTGGAGCTCGGGTATGTCGACGAATCGGACGTACAGATCGCGCTGGCCGCCCAGGTGGGCATGGAGCCGATCGATCTGAACAAGATCGACGTCCCGAAGGAGGTGCTGGCTCTGGTTCCGGCGAAGGTTGCTCACACCTACAAGATCATTCCGATCGATTATGAGCCTTCGACGAAAACGCTCTCGATCGCGATGGACAACCCGGCCAACTTCCAGGCCACCGATGACCTGAAAACGCTGATGGGGCTGGCGATCAAACCTTATCTGTCAAACCCCGACGACATTGCCGCCAGTCTCAACAAGTACTATCCCGAGGATCAGGCCGAGTCGATCAGCGACCTGATCAACGAGCTGGCCGATGATGAGGACCTCGCCAAGTTTGCCGACCGCGGCGACGGCATCGACCTGGAAGAGCTCAAAGAGGTGGCGGAGTCCAACCCGGTCAAGAAGCTGCTCAACCTGGTTCTTCTGCAGGCCATCCGAGACAAGGCGAGCGACATTCATTTCGAGCCTTTCGAGGACGAGTACAAGATCCGGTATCGCATCGACGGCGTGTTGTACGAGATGGTGCCGCCCCCCCGGCACATTGCGGTGGCCATTGCCAGCCGTATCAAGGTCATGGCCAACCTGAACATTGCGGAACGCCGTCTGCCGCAGGACGGTCGTATCGAGTTGACGGTCGGCGGCAACCCGGTTGATCTGCGCGTGTCCGTTCTGCCGACCATGTTCGGCGAAAGCGTGGTGATGCGTGTGCTGGACCGCAGCAACGTGAAGCTGAGCCTTTCGCGGATCGGTCTGCGGGACGATGACATGAACATCTTCCGCCAGCTCATCGCCAAGCCGAACGGCATCATCATCAACACCGGCCCGACCGGATCGGGGAAGACGACGACCCTGTATGCGGCGCTGGCGGAGCTTAATGACATCGAGACCAAGATCCTGACCGCCGAAGACCCGGTGGAGTATGACATCGACGGCCTGTGCCAGTGCCAGGTCAACCCGGACATCGGGTTGACGTTTCACCGGTGCTTGAGGAGTTTTCTGCGTCAGGACCCGGACGTCATCCTGGTCGGCGAGATTCGTGACCTGGAAACGGCCAAGATAGCCGTGGAGGCCTCGTTGACCGGACACCTGGTGTTTACGACGCTTCATACGAACGATGCCCCGTCGGCCGTGGCCCGGCTGATGGACCTGGGGTTGGAGCCGTTCTTGTTGACGGCCACGCTGGAGGCGGTGGTCGCGCAGCGGCTCGTTCGGAGGATCTGCGAGAACTGCAAGGCGGAGTTTCACCCGACGGAAGAGATGCTGATGGAGCTGGACCTCAGGCCGGAGGACGTGCGCGGCAAGGTGTTCATGTACGGCCGGGGATGCGACTACTGCAACAACACCGGTTACCGGGGACGGATGGGCTTGTTTGAGATGATGCCGATGAACGACGATCTTCGGGACCTGGTGATGAAGCACGCGTCGACGAACATACTGCGGAACGCGGCCCGCAAAATGGGGATGCGGACGTTGCGGGAGTCGGGCTTGCTGGCGATTTATGAGGGGATCACGACCATCGAAGAGGTAGTGAAAGAGACGATTATGGAGGAGATGTAAGGGGTCCGGGATATGCGGCCCGCGGCCGGTCGTTCCGGCCCGGGCGGAGACGCGTGACCCCGGGGTCTTCCCGCGTGGAGGCTGACCATGCCGACCTTTCAATACGAGGCCATGAACCAGGCCGGCCAGGAAGTCAAGGACGAGATCGAAGCTCAGTCCGTGGAAGACGCTCTGGCGAAGATCAGGCAACAGGGCTACTACCCGACCAAGCTCCGCCAGAAGGGCGGCAAGCGGGGGCAGAAAGCCGCCGAGGCGGGCGGTGCCGGCGCGAAGGGTAAGAAGAAGACGGTTGGCGGGTTCGGGAAGGTCAAGAGCAAGGAGATCGTGCAGTTCACTCGTCAACTTTCGACGCTGCAGGACGCCGGTCTGCCGATCCTGCGTTGCCTTCGGATTCTGGAGCAGCAACAGAAGCCGGGCAAGCTCCGCCTGATCCTTCGGAACGTGGCGGACGACGTCGAGGGCGGCTCGACGCTTTCGGAGGCCATGGCCGCCCAGCCCAAAGCGTTCGACCGCCTGTACTGCAATATGGTGGCCGCGGGTGAGGCCGGCGGCGTGCTCGACGTGATCCTGCAACGTCTGGCCGACTTCATGGAAAAGGCCCAGCGGCTCAAGAGAAAGGTGATGGGCGCGATGATCTACCCGATCGCGGTGATCACCTTCGCGATCGGCATCGTGTCGGGCCTGATGATCGCGGTCATCCCGAAGTTCAAGACGATTTTCGCCGACTTCGGGACGTCGCTGCCGGCTCCGACGGTGGCATTGATCAGCATTTCGGAGTGGTTCGTTCATGGAACGCCGCCAGGATGGGTGATCGTGTTCCTGTCGCCGGTGGGGCTCATGCTGCTGGTCAAACTGATCAAACAATCGGAGTCCGGGCGATTCGCGATCGACACGATCAAGCTGAAGATTCCTATTCTGGGGAACATCCTGGGGAAATCGTCGGTGGCCCGGTTTACCCGGACGCTGGGAACTCTGTTGGCGGCCGGCGTGCCTATCCTGGAGGCGATTAATATCACCCGCGATACGTCCGGCAATGAGGTCTATGCCCGAGCCCTCAAGTCGGTTCATGACGACATCCGTGAGGGCGAGTCGTTCGCCAACCCGCTGCGGGCGGCCAAGATCTGCGACAACATCGTTATCAACATGATCGACGTTGGCGAGGAGACCGGCGATCTTGACAAGATGCTGATGAAGATCGCCGATAACTACGATGAGGAAGTCGAAACGCTGGTCGACGGGTTGGTCAGCCTGCTTGAGCCGGTGATCGTTATCGTGCTGGGAGCGATCGTCGGCTTTATTGTCATCGCCCTGTTCCTGCCGCTGGTCGAGTTGATCAACTCGGTTTCTTCGGGCGGGCAGAAGGAGGGCGTGTGAACCGGCGCGTCCGCCCGGGGCCATCGGAGCCGAGAGTGGCCTGCAGGATGGCCTGTTCGGGGTCTGGAGAGATGTAAGCTCTTGGGCCTCAGTGGTTTATCGCGACGGGGGTGGCTGTGTGCGGGACCGAGCTTGGGTCGGGCAAGCCCGGTCCGGACGGTGACTTGGCTGCGATGGTGTGCTACCATCAGGTGGGGCGGGGTTATTGGGATGCCTGCCCGGCCTGCCTCGAAGCGGCCATAAGCCTGCGGTCGCAGGTTCTCAATAAGGAGCGTCACGATGACTTGCCGCGTCTGTGTTTGTCGCCGCAGGGGTTTTTCCCTCGTCGAACTCCTGGTCGTCGTCGGTATTATTGCGTTGCTGGTGGCGATCCTGGTCCCGTCGCTCAATGTGGCTTCCCGGAGAGCCAAATCCGCGGCAACGCTGAACACGATTCGCGTCCTGGAGACGGGTTTGGAAACCTTCAAGGCGGACGTGGTGGTCGGCGGGGCGTATCCGGAATCTGCAGTCGAAGTGCCTCTCGGTCGCGGCTCTATCACCGCGGCTAATCCCCACCCGTCTGGCCTCACCGGCAAAGTGCCCTTCAATGGGGCCTCGTACCTTGTTTGGGCGCTGGCGGGAGCTGATCTGCTTGGGACGCCCGGTTTCCTGGATTTGACCGGAAACGGCAGTTGGCGCGACGACACGGGATACTCGGGAACACACGCTCTTTATCAGATCGACCCGAATAGTAGGAGGCCGATCCATCCTCGCTATGGTCCTTTTGTTGCCGTCGAAAGTATGAGATTGGCCCGATGGAACGATAAGGAAAAGTGCTTCTTTGTCGAGAAGGATATCAGTCGTACCCCGTTGCCTTCTACGTGTTTCCTTGACGCGTTTGACCAGCCGATTCTGTACTATCGGGCGAATCCGGCCGGGACACTCATTGCAGGGGTGCAGACAGCTCTGTCGCCCGGGGCCGCAGGGCTGGGCATCTACGATCTGTACGACAACTTCACGTTTACCGGTGTCGTCAACCCGGTGGACAACCAATTCGGTCCCAGGTTGAATAGGCCGCAGGGTCTTGATTTTGGGGCCGGTCGGATCCATCCGTTGGGCCAGTTGGGTAACCCGCTCAATCCCGGGGCCACGCTCCGCACGTTTTCCTATATGATTTGGGACAGCAACGTGCTTGCCTTGCCGCGTCCGCAGCGTCCGGACACGTTTATCCTCATTTCGGCGGGGCCGGATCACCTGTACGGCACGCCCGACGACATCGGCAACATCCAGATCAAGAAGAAGTAGCGCGGCCGGCGATTACGCAGGACTCATGTGGTTGCGATTGCTGCACGCTCGCCTCTGCTGCGCGCGGCAGGGAGGGGATTCGTGCGTGGTCCGGGGCTTGGACGGGGGTATAATCTTGGAGGTTTGACGCCGGTCCGGTTTTGTCGATGAGGTGAGGTTGCGGGTGAGCGACGCAGGTTTACAGGCGAAGCTGGAGAGAATGAAGGAGGTTCTCCGCGGGTTGGAGCGGGTTGCGGTGGGCTTTTCGGCGGGGGTGGATTCGACGTTCCTGCTGAAGGTCGCGGTGGACACGCTTGGGCCGGCCAACGTGGTGGCCGTAACCGCCGACAGCGAGAGTCTGACCCGCCGGGAGCTGGATGAGGCCCGGAAGTTGGCGGCCCAGATGGGTGTCGAGCACGTGGTCGTCCGCACGGATGAGCTGGATGACCCCAACTACCGGGCCAACCCGGCCAACCGCTGCTATTACTGCAAGCAAGCGCTGTTTCGGAGGCTAGACGAGTTCATCGCCGGGCGGGGGGCGATGGTCATGGTCATCGGCGTGAATACTGACGATTTCGCCGACTGGCGGCCGGGCCTGCGGGCCAGCAAGGAGAAAGGCGTTCGCATGCCCGCGGCCGAGGCCGGCATGAGCAAGGCTGATGTGCGTGAGTTGAGCCGCCAGATGGGTTTGCCCACACACGACAAGCCCTCCAGTCCGTGTCTGGCGTCCCGCCTGCCGTACGGCGAGGAGATCACGCCCGAGAAGCTCAGCCAAATCGAGCGGTCGGAAGCCTTCTTGCACTCACTCGGTTTTCACGTCTGTCGCGTGCGTCATCACGGCAACATGGCCCGGATCGAGGTACCTGCCGATCAGATCGAGCGATTGTGCGAACCTGCGACACGGGCCAAGGTTGACGCCACCCTCCGAGAGTTCGGCTACCAGTATGTGGCCGTCGACATTCGTGGCTTCCGCAGCGGAAGTCTCAACGAGATGCTGTCCCCGTCGCAAACGGGCGTTCAAGCCAAGTAGGGCAGCGTCGAGCGACGCGGGACGTGTCATTGGGCAGAGGCGGAGGGATGAAGGCAGAAGGCTGAAGGCGGAAGGCGAAAGGCTGAAGGCGGAAGGATGAAGGAGGAAGGATGAAGGATGAGGGAGGAAGGATGAAGGATGAGCTGAGGAGGCGAAGCTCGGCGGCTACGTTGCGGTATCGACTCATCCTTCCGCCTTCATCCTTTCTTCCCAAGGCGGACCGCCTTTTTGCGGGTCGCAACCCAAGCGCTCTGCGATCAAGAAACATGCGCGCAAGCCGCACAGATGTCTGGCCGTAAGGTTCTGAACCCTGAACCCTGAACCCTGAACCCCTGTCCCGTGCTCAATACACTTGCAACCGCGGCGAGTGTATCCCCATCTCCTCCAGTGTCCTGTGTATCTGGAGGCAGTTTTGCTCCGGCTGATTGAGGTCCAGGTGGTACTCGAACTGCAGCCGGGCGTCGCCGTTGTCGGCGACACATTGGCGGACCCAGGCGTCCATGTCCTGGGGGCTTCCGGCGGTGAGCAGATGGGTTTGGGGCATGATGTCGATGCGGATGGGCCCGAACCGGTCTCGGACGGCGGCGACGCTGGTGCCGCTTCCGAGGTTCAGGATGGCAACGTTTCGGACTTCGCGAAAGACGTCGAGCAGGTGATTGGAGTTGCCACAGGAGTGGAGTCGCAGCGGCCCGACGCGATCGGCCAGATTGTTGAGGCAGGGCAGGGCGAACTCGGCGAACTGGTCCGGCCCCATCATGCAGCCGGAGCACTCGCCGGTGTGCAGGCCGGTGACGGTGATCCCGGCGGCGTCGGCGAAGAGCTGAATCAGCTTGACGTAGGCGTCAACGATCCAAGCGAACAGTTCGCGGACGAAGCCCGGGTTGTCGGCCATTTCGAGAAAGACGCGTTCGCCGATCAGTTTTTGGGCGGTGGTGATGATGCCGTGGGTGGTGGCCCGGCCTGTGGTGTCCCAAAAGAAGGGCGGGATGACAGCCACATCCGGGCCGAGCGTCTGTCGCATCTCGTGGACTTGGCCCAGCAGGAGGCTGACGGGCCAAGTGTCCGGCCAATCGATGTTCCACAAGGGACCGACGTCGGTCAGCCCGGCCAGCGGTTCGGGTGAGATATCCGGGTCTTTGTCGGGCGCAATGATAAAACGGGCCCCAACGGCCGCACCGAGGATGAGATTTGGCTGTAGGCCGCCGACCAAGGCCACCGGCCGTCGCCGGCCTTCGACCTGCACGAGGTGGGCCTCGATGCTGTAGATGGGCAGGTCGGGAAACCGCTGGGCGACGAAGGCCTGCATCCGGCGCTCCTGTTCAAGTCGGCGCCGCGGGTCGAAAAAGAAGCCCTCGTCGAACAGGAACCCCCCATGCGCGTGCAGCCAGCCGAAGCTTACACTGCCGAGGACGGACATGTGCCCAGTGTCAGGCATAGTTTGTCTCTGTCGCCGGGTCGCATCACCTCTGGCGACTCTGGCCTGCCCCGAAGGACCGTGGTTTCATTCAGGGGGTCGCGCTCTCGGGCGCAGGAATCGGCCGGCCTGTGACGAGGCTGTACAGAACATCAGGGCAGAGATCGGCTCCGTTCGGCCACTGGATGGTTCCGAGCTCTGTGTTGACCGTGACCTGCCGAAAGTAACCGAGGTCTTCGAGGGGGGCGAAGACGCCGCCCTGCCCCACAACCCAGTCCTGAAGGTTGGCCTCTCCCTGTGTGCCGTCAGTGAAAACGAGTCTGAGGCGATACTGGCGAATCGGGGTGGCTTCGGTTGTGCGAGGAAACATGGTGACCTTCGGCATACAACTCCTTTCTGTACAGCCATTATACTGTGCCAACAACCGTCAAGTAAGGAAGGGCGCAAGGAAGACGGGTGGAACGTCGAATTGGAGAACGGTCTAACCCAGTGGCAGCTTTACCGCTTGCCTCTGCCTCGCCGAGATCTCCGCCGCGAAGCAGATTTCCATCGTTTCGGCCGCATCCTCGATGTCGGGCATCGGCCGTCGGCCGGCATTAAGCGCATCGATCAACTCGGCCACCTCGCCGTCGAACGGGTGGTGCGATACGTCGCCGGAGTCGGGCAGGATCGTCGGGATAGTCGCGAAGCCGGTCTGGCCGTCGTAGAGGTCGCCGGCGAACTGGTTGTTGCGGAAGCTGCCGGCTGTTCCGTAGACCTCCACGTTAAACACATACGGCAATTTCGCCTCCAGGCAGCAACCGACCTTGCCGATGCTGCCGTCGTCGAATTTGAGCAGGGCCAGTTCGGTGCTTGGGTAGTCGAGTGCATTGGTGCGGCCGGCGGAGTACGCCGACACTTCCACCACTGGCCGGCCGACCAGGAAGCGAATCGCGTCGATGGCGTGGCAGCCGCCGATCAGGAGACTGGTTCCGGCCGTTGCCCGCGTGGTGTGCCAAGGTTTGGTGTAGGGCTTGCCGACGATGCCGTGCAGATAGTCGGTCTCTGCGAAGATGATCCGGCCGAGACGGCCTTCCGCGATGTTTCTGCGGATGATCTTGAGCAGGGGGTTCCAGCGCAAGACGAAGCCGATGATGGTTTTCACGCCCGCCTCGCGCACCGCCGCCCGTATGGCTTTCATGTCCTCCAATGTCAGGCAGACCGGCTTTTCGATGATGATGTGCTTGCCGGCCTTGGCGGCCGCGAGGGTGATTGGGGCGTGAAGATGATGGGGTGTGAACACGCCGACGATGTCGATTGAGGGATCCTTCAGGGCGGCACAGAGATCGTCTGAGCAGGGGCAATTCAGGTTATGCTCACGGGTGAACGCGGCGGCGCCCTCGTACGTTCTTCCGACGACGTAGCCGATTCGGACATCGTCCCGCTTGCAGAATGATTTCGCGTAAGCCCCGGCCACCCATCCAGGCCCAACAACCGCAACGTTCCAGGTCTTCTTCGGCACAGGTCTGTCCTCTCATGATGTCGGCTGTCATCGGCAGGTCTGCGCCGCCTTCGGCGACTCCGACCTGCCCTACGTTCTTCTCGCGACATGGCCGTTGCCAGGCTGTCATCGGCAGGTCTGCGCCGCCTTCGGCGACTCCGACCTGCCCTACATTCTACTCGCGACATGGCCGTTGCCAGGCTGTCATCGGCAGGTCTGCGCCGCCTTCGGCGACTTCGACCTGCCCTACGTTCTACTCGCGACATGGCCGTTGCCAGGCTGTCATCGGCAGGTCTGCGCCGCCTTCGGCGACTCCGACCTGCCCTACATGCTGACAACTCCTTCCTGAACCCTGAACGCTCACACCTCGACGGCAAACGTCGGCTTTCTCGTCTCCCACTTGCCCTTGGTGAAATCCGGGCACTTGATCGGGACACTGCCCTTGGCGATGGACTGTTCCGAGAGCGGCGTAATCACGCTCATCATCACCGAGTCGTAAACATCGATTGGCGTTTGCGTCTTGTTGCGGACGGCATCAAGGAAGGTTTTGAGCTCGATGTAGTCGGTTCCGCCGTGGCCGGCTGCCTCGGCCACCTTGCCGTGTGTGCGCCACCACTGGTGGTCGTACTGCTCCTGGTATGGGGCGAAAGGCTCCCACTGGTGATATTGCGGGCTCTTGCCCAGGATGTAGACCGTCGGTGGGTCCTCGCGGTACAGGCCGAGCGTGCCCTGTATCAGCCAACGGTTGTCGTAGGGTCGGGGCAGTTGCATGTCATAATTGATGACGATCGTCTTGCCCTTCTTCGTACGAATCACGCTGGTGACGATATCGCCCTGTTTGAATTGGGTCTTGAGGGCCGGATGATCCGGTCCGAAAGTGCGTTTGAAGTATTCGTAGATGCCCACCGGGTCGCTGGCGGTGGCGGTCAGGTAGTCGTAGGTGTCGCCGCAGTTGATGTCCATCCAGCTCAGCACCGGGCCGAGCGAATGGGTCGGGTACTGGTCGCAATTCCGCCGGATGAGATACTCGCCGCCCCAGCGTTTGTTGCCCTGTTTATCGTAGAACCAGTGGTCGAGGCAGTCGTGCGAGTGAGCGCAGTGGCAGTGGACGATTCGGCCCAAGAGCCCCTTGCGGATCATGTTCAGGATCGCGAGGTTGTCTCGGCGGAAGCTCCAGTTTTCGAGCATCATGCAGGGTACACCCGTTTCCTCATGGGCGTTGACCAGGTTCCAACACTGCTGCATGTCGATCGCGCAGGGCACCTCGCTGGCGGCGTATTTGCCGGCCTTCATCGCCGCGACGGCAATGGGTGCGTGCAGGTCCCAGGGCGTGGCGATGAGCACGGCATCGAGGTCGTCGCGAGCCAGCAGCTTCTTGTAGGCATCGGGGCCGTCGCCATAGGCGGCCGGCTCGGGCTGGCCGGCGTTCACAATCAAGCCCTTGGCAGCCTGGAGTGCGGCGGGGTTGATATCGCAGATGGCCGGCAGTTGCACGCCTTTCATGCTGAGCATTACCCTGGTCAGGCCGCATCCCCGCCCACCGGTGCCGATGGCGCCGATCCGAACGGTCCTTTGGGGCTGCTCCTCGGCCGCCCGGTTTGTCGCCGCCCCTAGCAGGGCTGTTCCGGCGGTCGCCGCCGTGGTCAACTTCAAGAATTCTCTGCGATCGAGTTGATTCGGCATGGTGACGAGTCCTTCCAGTGATTGCTCTTTTTCAAGTCGGCGTGTCCCGGCGGCATCTGCCGGGGCGGATGCGGGTATTATCTGCGGCTTGCGCGCGGCCGGCAATGCGTCCGATGATGTCGTGCAGGCAGGCCGTTGCGGCTATAATCCGGCGACGAGGCCGGCGCGGACGGTCTGAGAATGCCACATGGATGTTCAAGGCGATACAGAGAGGATGATTGCGGGTGATGAACATGTTGAGGTGCTGCCTGTTGGTCGCCGTCATTGCGGGGTGCGGCACGAGAGAGGCTCCGCCGAGTCTGGCGGATGAACATGAGGGTCCAGGCAACAAGCTGTACATGACCCCGAACGACGTTCATGCTCTGCTTCTGGACGAGACGGCGGAGGCATTTGAGCAGGGAACGCACTCGGGCACGATTGTCGTGAGCGACCCCTCGGGCGTCACCCTGGAGACGGAGCCTTCGAACGGGGAGCCCGCGCGCCCGCCGTTCAAGGGCGTGCACACGTCGCGGGTGATTGCTGCGGCGTTCCCGTTCAACGATGTTGTGCCTTCGTGGAACGTGGACTGTCCGCTGGGTGCGGGTTTCGTCGTGGAGCTCCGGTTTGGAAGAGCCGAGGGCGACTTCTGGACGCCGTTCTACTATCTCGGCACGTGGGGAACGGCGGAAATGCCGGCAGTCAAGATTCAGCACGACCGGAACGGCGACGTGGACACGGATTACTTCCGATCGATACATCGTTTTGACCGGTTGCAGTATCGCATTCACCTCTATTCGCCCAGAAGAGGACCGTTGCCGGTGCTGAGGCGGATCGGTCTGGCCTATAGCAATACGCTGAATGACGCCGAGCTGGCCCGCCGGTTCCGCAAGCCGATTGACCCTGGTCCCCGTGAGAAATGGGCCCGCCGATTGCCGGTGCCGTTTCGGAGTCAGAAGTGGGAGGCCAAGGAGGTCCGCGGAAGCGTCTGCAGCCCGACGTCGGTGGCGATGGTTCTCGAATACTACGGAGTAAGGCTGCCCACTTCTCGCGTGTATGAGCTGGTGTACGACGCCGAGTTCAAACTCTACGGCAACTGGGCCCGCGCGGTGCAGACTGCCTGCCATTTTGGAGTACCCGGTTACATCGAGCGTTTCGGCGACTGGGACGCGGTCAAACGGCATATCGTGGCCGGTCGCCCGGTGATTGCCAGTATTCGTGTTGACAAAGGCCAACTGCGCAATGCCCCGTATCGCGAGTCGAACGGTCATCTTCTTGTCATCACGGGTTTCGACGGGAAGGGCGGCGTGTGTATTAATGACCCGGCCGGCGGGACTCCGGAACAGGGCGTGATCACGCATCCCGTTGAGGACGTTGAGAGAATCTGGTTCCAGCGGGGCGGAGTGGGCTACGTGTTGCTTGGCCGGCCGCCGGAGTGACAGCTTCTATCGCGAGGTGCATTCCGTGAGCAATCCATCCTGCCTGACAAAAGAGCAGGTGTTTCAGGCGCTGAAGAGTGTTCGAGACCCCGAACTGGGTCAGGACATCGTTTCGCTCGGTTTTGTCAAGAATGTGGAAACTGGCGACGGTCGTGTTTGCGTGGAGGTCGAATTGACCACCCCGGCATGTCCCATGCGTGAGACCATTCGCCATGACATCGAGACGGCCGTGTGTGACCTGGGCGGCGTGACAGAGGTGGACGTGGAGTTCTCCGCTCGTGTTCGCAGCAGTCTGCCCGAGAAGTGCCAGTTGCCCGGCGTTCGGAATATCGTGGCTGTGGGGGCGGGCAAGGGTGGCGTCGGCAAGAGCACGCTGAGCGTGTTGCTATCGATCGGCCTGGCTCGCGCGGGGGCGAGGGTCGGGTTGCTCGATGCAGATGTTTACGGTCCCTCGATTCCCAAGATGCTGGGCATCGAGGACGCCCGGCCGGGTTACGAGAACGACAAGGTTTTGCCGGTCGAAGTCCTGGGCATCAAGGCGATGAGCATGGGCCTGTTGATTCCCCCGGCGCAGGCGGTCATCTGGCGAGGGCCGATGATTCACAATGCGATACGGCAATTCCTGGAGCAGGTCGAGTGGGGAGAACTGGACTACTTGGTGGTCGATCTTCCGCCTGGCACAGGCGACGTGCCGTTGACGTTGGCACAATCGATCCCGTTGACGGGGGCGGTCGTGGTATGCACGCCCCAAGCGGTGGCTCTGGCCGACGCGGCCCGGGCCGCGCGAATGTACGAAGCGCTGGGGGTGCCGGTGCTCGGGATGATCGAGAACATGAGCTACTTTATAGCCCCTGACACGGGCCGTGAATACGACCTTTTCGGCAAGGGGGGAGCAGAGGTTGCTGCCCGGGAGCTGGGTGTGCCTTTCCTTGGGGCGATTCCGATCAATGTGGCGATCCGCGTGGCGGGTGATGAAGGGACTCCCGACTCGCTTTTTCGAGGCGATTCTCAGGGCGTCGGCGATGCCCTGAAGCAGGTTGTGGAGGCCTTGGCCGCTCGGGTTTCGATTCGCGCGGCCCTCAAGCAGGCCTGACCAGCAGGTTTGCCGTCGTGAGGGATCGTCGTTGGTGGAGATATAAAGTCTTTTTGTTGCGATAGTTAGCGGAGTTGCGCTCTCGAACAGTGACTTTAATCTTTCTGGTGTGAGCGGCTTTGTTGTCCTGTAGGTGATCGGCGGCGGACCCAATGACTGGCGCGGCGTTGGGTTCGGGGTTGTGCCTGTTGTGTTTTTCTGCGGATGTTGGACACTCGGGTTTCCCACCCATTTCCGGGGTAGCCGAAGCGAAGTTCTGGGCCTTCGTTGTGTTTTGCGAGCTGCTGTAACCTTATGATTTAATAAGCTTTGTGAGTTGCGCGTGCCGGCTGAATCGCGACTTGACAGGTCCCCTAAGCGGGTGTATATTAAGCTGTTGACACGTAGGGTGTGCGGCACGGTTTTGTCGGTACTTCTTTTGCCTCGTTCCTGCCGGTGGTGCCCTGCGGGAGTAGGTGAGTGAACCACCGGGCCATCAGGCAGCGCAGGTGATTAGCGGGCCGGCTTTTTTTTCGCTTCTTGGCGCTGTCCGGTCGGCAGTGATCGGGTGCTGGGGGAAGGCGAGAAGATGAAAGAATCGTGGCCGCAGGCGGTCTTGACATTGTTGTCTTGGCTGCTATTATACGTGGCTCCCCGTGGGGCCGGCGGAAACGCAGCCCAACGAGGTGCGATTGCTCTTTGACAAGTGAACAGTGTGACAAACGCCGTGAGAACGTGTGGCGGCGGCGAAGCCGGAAACGGTTTGGTCGCTGCCGACAAGACACAGTCGGTCGGGAGAAGGTAAGCCAGATCTTCCGGTCGGCAAGGTGTGTAAGAGGTCGGGTATCTGCATAGCGGATAGCCGGTCTCGATCGACGTTCTCGTGTACAAACGAGTTCTACTCGATCAATTTCCTTTCATCGAAGCTCACCGGGCGGGGACTTCGGTCGCCGTCTGGGGCAACGATATAAAGTGAAGAGTTTGATCCTGGCTCAGAACGAACGCTGGCGGCGTGGCTAAGGCATGCAAGTCGTACGGGACCTTTGAAGTAGCAATACGACGAAGGTTTAGTGGCGGACGGGTGAGTAATACATAGGTAACGTGCCCTGCACACAGGGATAGCGGCGCCCCGCAAGGGGCTTTAGCGAAAGTGCCGGTAATACCTGATGACATCCAGGAGTCGCATGGTTTCTGGGTCAAAGGGTGGGGACCTTCGGGCCTGCCGGTGCGGGATCGGCCTATGTCCTATCAGCTAGTTGGTGAGGTAACGGCCCACCAAGGCTATGACGGGTAGCCGGCGTGAGAGCGCGACCGGCCACATCGGGACTGAGACACTGCCCGGACACCTACGGGTGGCTGCAGCAACGAATATTCCGCAATGGACGCAAGTCTGACGGAGCGACGCCGCGTGGAGGATGAAGTCCCTCGGGATGTAAACTTCAATAGTTTGTCAGGAAGCGAAAGGACCTAATACGTCCTTAGTTGACCATCAAACGAAAGGGGTGGCTAACTCCGTGCCAGCAGCCGCGGTAAGACGGAGACCCCAAGCGTTGTTCGGAATCACTGGGCTTAGAGCGGGTGTAGGCGGGACGGTAAGTACTGAGTGAAATCCCCGGTCTCAACCCGGGAACTGCTTGGTATACTGCCGTTCTTGAGGCAGGTAGGGGTCACTGGAACCTTAGGTGGAGCGGTGAAATGCGTAGATATCTAAGGGAACGCCTGTGGCGAAAGCGGGTGACTGGGCCTGTTCTGACGCTGAGACCCGAAAGCGTAGGGAGCAAACGGGATTAGATACCCCGGTAGTCTACGCCGTAAACGATGCGCACTAGGCAAGAGGGTTCTGACGACCTTCGTGCCGCAAGAAAACCGTGAAGTGCGCCGCCTGGGGAGTACGGCCGCAAGGCTAAAACTCAAAGGAATTGACGGGGGCTCACACAAGCGGTGGAGCATGTGGATCAATTCGAAGCAACGCGAAGAACCTTACCTGGGTTTGACATGCACGGATGCCGTCGATGAAAGTCGAGCCGGCTGCCTTCGGGTGAAACGTGCACAGGTGCTGCATGGCTGTCGTCAGCTCGTGCTGTGAAGTGTCGGGTTAAGTCCCTTAACGAGCGAAACCCTTGTCGCTAGTTACCAGCGGGTCATGCCGGGGACTCTAGCGAGACTGCCGGCGTTAAGCCGGAGGAAGGTGGGGACGACGTCAAGTCATCATGGCCTTTATGTCCAGGGTTTCACACGTGCTACAATGGGGTGTACAAAGCGACGCGAAGCCGTGAGGTGGAGCAAATCGCACAAAACATCCCTCAGTTCAGATTGGGGTCTGCAACCCGACCCCATGAAGTCGGAATCGCTAGTAATCGCGTATCAGCCATGACGCGGTGAATGTGTTCCTGAGCCTTGTACACACCGCCCGTCAAGTCATGGGAGCTGGGAGTTCCCGAAGTCGCCGCAATTCAGCGGTGCCGACGGAAAGCCTGGTGACTGGGACTAAGTCGTAACAAGGTAGCCGTAGGGGAACCTGCGGCTGGATCACCTCCTTTCTAGTGGATCACTAGACGTGGTTCGCGGCGGATCGGTCGGCTTGGGCCGCCGGTCCGACAAGGCGTGCCATGAGTCAGCGCGTTCTCGGCCCATAGTGGGTGAGCGGTGGGAGCAATTCCCCGCCCGGCGTCACACTGTTAACTTGATATACGAAACGCCCGGTGTGTGTTGCGACGCGCCGGGCGTTTTTCTTTGGGTTCAGCCCTTGCTTCCAAGAAAAGCCGGCGGAGGCCCAAAAACGTCGTTGGAGGGGGCTGCCAGATTGGTTTCCCCGACGCCGGATGAGCATCGCCCCAGTCCGACCTCAGTTCATTTCTGCCATACCATAGGGGTATCTCTTATCCTTCAGTAGCATAGGCCTATCCCTCTTTTTATGTTGCACGTCTTAAGGATCTTTGGTAGGTTGATGACCCGCCAAAAGCTGATTCAGGTGGCACGGTGCTACGGGCGGTCCTGAGGGATTGTGAATCAGTCCGGAGGACATTTTCGTCTGATTGGAAAAGTGGCAATGCGTTTGGAAGGAGGCTTCTATGTCATCGCGTCGCATTCGCGGACTCATCGTGACAGGGATGGTGGTCTGCTTGTGTCTCGTTCTTTGGGTCCAAGCCGGAGATCTTAATCCGCCCGTGGGCCCGGTATCCCCCACGATGAAAACGCTCGAGCAGCTTTCGGCGGAGCACGCTCAGTTGGCGTCGGCCATCGCCGGAATCCCCGGCGGCGGAGGAGGAGGAGTGAAACAGGTTGTCCGGGGCGTCATCGAACTGGCCAGTGGCGCGGTCGAGGGCAGTGCCAACTTCACGCCGGAGATCATGCCCTCCAAAAGCATGGTCGTTCTCAGCGACGCCGTCGTTGTAAATATGTCAGACGCGAGGAACACGCTTGCGGGTCGCACCGCTGCTTGCCTCATGGATCTGACGGCTTCGTCGCTCACGATTCGCGTTGACGAAGTACCGTTGACCGGGATCCGCCGGGTGAGTTACCAGATCATCGAGTACAACTGAGCCGCGCGATCACCGGTTCCATTAAGGGAGCCGGTGACGGCAGGAGGTGAGATATGGTTCATCGTCTTGCAGCGGCGCTACTCTGTGCGGGCACCGTCTGTGTATTGGCCGCCGGGGAGTCCAACATCGATCCGAATCACCGATTTGCGTGGGCCGAGAACGTCGGTTGGCTTAACTGGCACGGGGCCAATTCGAACGTTCGGGTGCATCCCTCGTTCCTTTCGGGTTTCGTCTGGGCGGAAAACGTTGGCTGGATCAACCTGGGTAACGGTCGGCCGGCCAACGGCACGGCGTACGCCAACACCAACGGCGAGGATTGCGGCGTCAACATCGATGCGTTGACCGGCGACTTGTCGGGTCTGGGCTGGGGCGAGAACATCGGCTGGGTCAATTTCGATACCTGGGCCGCCCTCGGCACTTACGGCCGGCAGGCCCGCTTCGAATATGCCCCCGCGGGCAATTATTGGGCCGGGCGTTTCCGCGGCTACGCCTGGGGAGAAAACGTCGGATGGATCAACCTCGACGACTCCGTCGCTTACGTTTCGGTGGTCTCGCCCGACTGCCGCGATCCCTTCGCGGACGCGGATGGCGACGGGGACGTCGACCAGGCGGATTTCGCGATCATGCAGATCTGCGTCTCCGGGGATCTGACCCCGGCACTGGCCGGGTGCGTTTGCTTTGATCGGCCCGAGTGGGGCTTCCCCCTGGGTGACAACGACGTGGATGCGAACGACCTGGCCGCGTTCGAGGCCTGTGCCACGGGTCCGGGCCTTGTGGTGCCATCCGGCTGCGACGGCTGAGGGCGGGGTTGCGCGGGCGCGCCGATTTCGCGACCCTGGCTTGTGTCGCGGCCCCGGTTGTTGCCGTCGTCCCCCTGCGAATGAGGCCGAAGGACAACCGGCAAGGTCGGCTGATCAAGCTTCGAAGGAAAGCTGCGATGATGCGGCAAAGCAGGCGAGCTGCTAATCGGGCTGCTTGATCGGGTTATAGCGCCGAAGGTTCTCGGCGAATTCGGTGATCGTGTCGTCGGGCGTGGAGGCGCCGGCGGTGATGCCGGCGACCTTGCAGCCGGCGACCATTTCGGGTCTGAAGTCAGCCCAGGTTTCCAGATGATACGTTCGGACGCCTTCGCCTTGACAGAGCCGGGCCAGTTCGCAGGTGTTGGCCGAGGTCAGGCCGCCAAGCACGAACATGACGTCGACCTCGCGGGCGAGTTCGACGGCTGCCTCCTGGCGTCGAACGACCTCCAGACAGAGCGTGTTGACGACTCTGAGTTCCTGGAACGGCAGGGCGGCAATTGCTCCGATCATTCGGGCGACGTGCTCGGGGGCGTGAGTGGTCTGTGCGACAATGCCGAGCCGCGCCCGTGGCGGGATCTTGTTCGCCAGATCTTCCTCTTGCTCGACCACGATGACGTTGGGGGCGTAGCCGATAACCCCTTTGACCTCCGGGTGGTTGGCGTCGCCGATCATGACCACCTGATAGCCTTCCTCGTGCAGTTGTTTGACCACGGTCTGGGCGCGCTTGACGAGTCTGCACGTCGCATCGACGAGGTTGATGCCGCGCTGACGGGCCATTTCATAGATCTCCGGCCCGACGCCGTGCGAACGGATCAGCACGGTTGTACCGGCCTCCAGGTTGTCGAGGTGGGCGGACTGATTGAGGCCTTCCTGTTCAAGTCTTCGGACGACTTGGGGGTTGTGGATCACCGGGCCCAGGGCCGCGACGCGGCCAGGCGGATTGTCGCGTAAGGTTTGCTCGGCGAGCTCGATCGCCTGCTCGACGCCGAAGCAGAAACCGTGTTTTCTCGCGAGACGCACTTCCATAAGGGTTCCCGGCTTCGCTTTTTGAGCTACGCCGCGGCAAGCAGTGTTCCCGACTTCGCTCTGCGAGCTACGCCGTGGCAAGCGGGGTTCAGGCAAATGCCGACAATCCGTTCAAGTGTGACGCAGTCCTGCGTGCCCATGTGCCCGGACCATGCCGCGCAGTCAGTATATTTCAGCCTGCGCCGCGTTGCACGCGTGAAGGGCTGTCGGCGCGGACCCTCGCTGACCAAGCAGCTTCGCCATCCGGTCGGGGCCGTCGCTTACGCTGCGGGTTCTGAATCGGTCTTGCGGCAGCCCTGCCTGAATCGTCGCGCACCGCATTCTCGCTTGGTGCGGATGGCGACACAAAGAAGGCCGGATCCATCGGTTGATGGACCCGGCCTGTCGTTGGCGGCCGGCGGGTATTTAACCGCCGGGCGGTTGCCGTGGATTATCCCCGATTCACGGCGAGCCGCCTGTCACTTTTTGTCCCTGCACTTGTCTTTGCACTTGCCCTTGGACTTGTCCTCAGACTTGTCCTTGCATTTGCACTTGCAGTTGTCGCCGCATTTGCAGTCGTCGCCACACTTGCACTCATCGCCGCATTTGCAGTCGTTACCGCACTGGCAATTGTCGCCACATTTGCAGTTGTCGCCGCACTTGGTTTCGTACCTGTCGGTGCCGCAATTGTCACCGCAGCTCATGCCGGCGGCCGGCACTGGTGGGCCTGCCAGAAGCGGCCTGGCGGCAAAGGCAGCCAACACCAACGCACATACAGCCACAAGAGTAATCGCAAAATGTTTCATGTTCAGACTCCTGTCTTCCTGGAAGAGATCAATTCACATACTTGTGCTTGTCCAAAACCTGCCCTGGCCGTTCCGTCCATGCAGGACGGCCAGGCCCCGTCGATACACGAATGAAGCCCGTCAGGGGTTTTCCGGGCGCACAGTATTCCCAGGATGGCTTGCTCAGTTGAGCCAGACACAAAGAGAGGCTTGGCGGGTATTGCCGGACACGCTTCGACAAGAGCCGGCCCGGTTGGCTGTTAGCAACGACAAGCTCGGTTTGTCGTCGCCATCGGCACAGATCCAGGTGACGGCTGCGATGGATGGCTGATCGTTTACCGAAGGGGGGTTATTCGGTCGGTTGACCGGCTCGCGCGGCCCGTTTGGGCAGAAGGTGCAGGGGCATGACGGCTCCGTCGTCTCGGATGCCGTCCGGCAACACTGCGGCTTTGCCTCCCCCGCGCACGTGCCTTTGCAGCATGTCGTCGGCTGCTCCTCTGATCGGCAGACCGACTCGCACGCGCCCGCGAAGCAGACTCGTAGCGGTTGGGTGAGTAGCAAACCGATCATGGCAAGTCGCGTCAGCATGCAAAGGATTATACCGTCGGTAGCGGCCGGATCGTTCAAATACTTTGCAGAAATTTGACAGCAACCGCTCCGGTCGTGAAACCCTGTAAGGAAGCGATCATGCTTATATCAAGAGGGGTGTATCGTAAGTGAACAGCTTGTGCCGAAATCGGTGCGCCTAATCTTGCCCGAGGTCCCGAAGGCTGCTCGGGCGGGAAAAGGCAGAAGCTCGCGACTGCCGACATCGTGGGCACAGATCCGGGCGGGCACAACGGTGAACTTGTTCGTTACGGTCTTGGCCGCGGCGAGATCCCCACAAAGCCGGAAGCGCCGGTCCCACACCAACCGAGGACAGGGTCTTAATCGCTCACCCCGCACAGAGCGTATCGGCTTGCACACCCGGACCGGAGAGGCACCCGACAAATCGCGTGAAGTCATCCATGTCGACGTCGCCGTCGCCATCCAGGTCGGCTCCGGTGCAGGCGACGTCGGTTTGTGTGACCCCCGCTCCGCTGTAGCAAGCCTGAAAGACACCGAAATCCGTCTGGTCGACATCATGGTCGGTGTTAAAGTCACAGGGAGCAAACAGGGGCGGTGTGACCGTCAGATAGACGATGACCGTCTCAGTCGGGTTGGCGGCATTCGGCGCGCTGATGGTGATCGTGCCGGTGTATGAACCGACCGCAAGCGTCGACGTGTTGAAGAGAATACCGATGGGATCAACTTCCCCCGACGACGTACCGCTGTTGGGAGCGACCGACAGCCACGCGGCGTCGTCGCTGATCGTGTAAGGCATTACGCCGCCGCCGGCGTTACGGACGGTGAAGGTAGCGTCAGGCAGATTCTTTCCTCGCTCGACGCTACGGGTGAACGAGGCTGGGTTGCGCTCGATCTGCGGGGGCGGACCGCTGACGGCGTACTCCATGATGGTCATGCTCAGGTCGATGTCGGGTTGCGGGTTGCGGTTTGAGTAGGCGTGCCCGTAGGGGTAGGCGTCCGCCGGCTGATCGAACCGGTAAGCCTCGTAGCCGATCGCGTCGCCGCCGTACGGTGTGATCTCGATGTAGTATGTGTTGCCGGCCACGAGAGGCACCTCACCCGGCGCGTAGCCGATGCCGAGCATGGCGGCGCCGCCGGCCTGCCAGGCGCCGCGTCCGCGTTTCACCAAACCCACCAGCCCGCTGGGCGTGGGCGGGTTGCCCGTGGGTGGATTGGAGTAAACCTTAACCTCCGTCCGCATGTTCCACTGCAGGTCGCCGCCGTGAGAGATCCAGAGATCGACACCCGCCAGCGCTTCGCCGGTGGCCTTGAACGTCTGGCCCCATTGCCATTCCCACCACGCCGTTGAGCCCATTCCCCCGGTCGTCTTCATGTAGGGGATGACGGTGCCGTCGTTGTCGCTGAAAACGAGGATGCACAGGTCTTTGTTCAGCGGGTTTCCGTTGGGGTCAAACGCCTGGCCGCCGGCATAGCCGTCGCCGTTGTCGGTGCGCCAGTAGGGAGAAAAGGGTGTGCTTGCTTCTCCCGCGAGGCGGATGGCGTATCGCTCGCCCGGGACAGTCGGGAGTTGCCCGCTGAGGTAGCCGACCCACGACTCGCCGATGCTACTTCCCGAAGACTTGGTCACTCCCACCTGGGTCCAGGTTGTAACGTTGCCTCCGGTGTCCTTCAGCAGACTGACGTTGATCGTGCCCGTATCGCCGCTCGCACAGGAGTAGACGATCTTGTTGACCGACGTGCCCGTAGCGATGAAAGTCTGGTACCAGGGGGTTCCCCAGCCGCTCGGCCACTCGTTTTTGTAGTAGCAGGAGTAATCGAGGTTGAGTGAGGGATGAACCGTGACCGTCTGGCCGTTGATGATCTGTACATCTCGGACGACTTTAGCCCGGCCGAAGAATTCCGGCTGATTGACGTAGAGGGTGTAGTCGCCGGCGGGGTTCGTGAAAGTGTAGTTGCCGTGGTCCACGCGGTAGCTCAGCGGATCTGCGAACATCGACCAACTGGGGATCAAAAAGGCATTCCATTCGTGCAGGTTCGTGTACCAGATGCTTCTTCCTTTGATCTGCTCGAACCGGCACTGTCCGCTCACGGTTCCATCAGCGACGGCAACGGTCGCCGGCATGAGTAGGCCAACGCAGACAAGCCGCATCAACCCAGCATTCAGCCAACGAGGTGGCTGGCAGGTATTCATTATGACCCTCCTATCTGAACAGAACTCGCTCACCAACCCTCACTCACCCGGTTTCGCATCACGCAACGTTTGGGCCCTCGCTCAGTCCGCACAGGTGGTGTCCACCGGAATGTCCGGGCCGCCCATGCAGGCAAGGAATCTGGCGAAGTCCTCATAGTCGACATCCGTGTCCAGATCCAGCAGCGCCCCGGAGCAAGCCGGGTCCGTCTGATTCACGCCGGGCCCGGTGTAACAGCTCTGGAACACTCCGAAATCCTCCTGATCGACGTCGTGGTCAGTGTCGAAATCGCAAGGCGCAAATGGAGGAGCGGTCACCGACAGATTCACAACGACCGTTTGCGGTGTGTTGTCCGCCCCCGTGGCATTGATGGTGATCGTACCGCTATAGGAACCGATTGCCAGACCGGCCGTGCCGTAGAGTATACTGATCGTATCCGTCTCACCGGTTGACGAGCCGGCTGCGGGGTCGACCGACAACCAGCTCGCATTGTCGTTGATGGTGTAGTTCAGTGTGCCGCCTCCGCCATTAGCAATGGTGAAGGTGTCGTTCGGCAGGTTGTTCTTTCGTACGACCGACTTTGTCAGGAGGGCAGGATTTCGACTGATATGGGGCGGGGAGGCGTCGTACCCGACGCCGACCACGACGGCCACCATGTCATGCTCGGCCACGTGAGTATCGCCGTGCCAGAGTGAGCCGTTCGGGTAGTTGTTATTGACGGTGCGATAGACGTTGAAGCCTTGTCCGTCGGTGGCCTCAAGGTGAAGGGCATAGGTCTGTCCTTCGGTAACCGGCACACCGTTGAGTGGCCAGCAGACCGCAACCTCTTTGAATTCGCCTGAGAAGACCTCGCGCGAGACGGTTGCCGGACCGATCTGCGTGCCCGTCGGGCTGCCCTCTCGGATCGTGGCCCGGTATGTGAACTTCGGCCCCGGCGGGGAGCTCCCGCGGGTCAGGAACGCTGATGCCGCAACGATACGATTAATGCCTGCAGGCACGACGAAGGTTTGAGCCTGGTAGGTCGCCCAGCCGCCGGTGGGAAGCTCGCGATAGTCGCTGTTGGCACCTGGCGCCTCGACCCAACCGGTTGGGATGCAACCGCCGGTAAAGCCGCCGGCCTGATTGAGGCCGTCTACAAGATCGTAGTGATACACCGGCTTTTGCGGAAAAGCCCGCACGCGGGTGTCGTCCGAGACCTTCATCCACCACGTTATGTAGCTGTAGTAATCGGGCCAGGGTGGCTGTGTGTTCTGCCAGTTGAAGTTCGGACTCTGGTCCGTGGGTGTGCTCGGGTCGTAGATCCGGATGTCGTAGGCGCAGTTGTTGGGATCGAGCGGGTTAAGGCGATTCCATCCGGTGAAGTCGGTGGTACCGAAGATGGCCCATCCCGAGTTCGACAGGTTGGTCACGCCGATACCCGCCGCCTTGGTGCCGTTGTCGTTGAAACAGTGGTTTTCGATGGTCCGGTTGTTCGCGTTGAGCTGATTGCCGTACTGACGGTAATAGATGAGCTTCCATCTCGAGTCGGCCCTGACGAAGGTCGCGGGGAGGAGGAAGAAAATGGTCAAGACGGTCCGAAAGACAGCCATTGGCGGGCGAACAGCGTTGGACTCTGCCCCTGCCATGCACACACCCTCCTGGGTCACTTTACCGAATCCACGCCGCCACCGACTCGGTTGCCCATCGATCAGCCGAGCAGGTCCTGCCTGAGGTGAGACCTTTCTTGGTCATCGGCCGTCAACATCGGGCGAATCAACAGACGGTTTTCGCTTTCGTTCTTTCCTTCAACTTGTCGGCCGCCGAGGGTTACCGCACGGCCAATCGATTTCGGCATCTACCTTGCGGCGCTCCGCGATTACCCCCACAGTATAGCACAATCAGTTGCGGGGGACAGGGTGTGCACGTGACGGATGTTGCGGCCGCGGGACGTTCCCGCATTTGCTAATGGCAGGGATCGGATCGCCAATGAACAAGCCCGGCGCACGGATCTCGAAGCGATCCTCCAGACTTCGGAGGCCTGCCGATCGCTCGGCTGTAGGGTTGGTTCTCGGACTCATGGCGGGCACCAGTGGTGATGGGATCGACCTGGCTTGCGTCCGGATCGAGGGGGTTGGAGCCCGGATGCGGCCTCGGCTCTTGTGGCATCGGCACACCGGTTTTCCGCCCAGCCTGCGGCGAAGGCTGTTGGCGGTGATGGCCCCTGGCGAAACCACGACGCAGGAGATTGCCCATCTTCACGCCGACTTGGGTGAGGCGTTTGGCAAGGCTGCCGCATGGGCCATCGGTCTGGCTCGTGGCAGCGAGCGTCCCTCTTTGATCGGCCTGTCTGGCCAGACCGTCTGCCATCTACCGGGGCCGACGGGTCGGACCGTTACTCTTCAATTGGGTGAGCCGGCCAGGGTGGCAGCGCGGACCGGTTTGCCGGTGGTTGCCGAGTTCAGGCAATCGGACGTGGCAGCAGGGGGGCAGGGTGCTCCGTTGGTGCCGTGGACCGACTGGGCGCTCTTTCGCCATCACAGAATCTCGCGAGCGATACAGAACATCGGGGGGATCGCGAATGTAACTTGGCTGCCGGCCGGAGGGGATGCCTCTCGGGTTATCGCCTTCGATACCGGTCCGGGGAATATGGTCATTGACGCTGTGGTCCGCTGCATTACGGGCGGCCGAGAAACGATGGACCGCGGCGGGCGGCGGGCGGCAAAGGGAAGGGTTCTGGGCGACGTACTGGATCAGTGGTTGAGACATCCTTATTTTGAAATTAAACCTCCAAAAACCACTGGGCGCGAGGATTTTGGCAAGCCATTTATGACGCGAGAAATCAAGCATTTGGCCGCTGCCGGCTCCCGTCCTGACGACTGGGTAGCCACAGCCACGGCGCTGACCGCCCGCTCGATTGCCCAAGCCTATCGCCGGTTCCTGCCCGACGTGGCGACTTTATCGGCAAGGCGGCGGAAGATTCGCGGTGGCTCAGCACTGCCTGCCATGGAGGTGATCGTCTGCGGGGGAGGTGCCAGGAACCCAACGCTGATGCTCATGTTGCAGGCTGAGCTGCGGGGAGCGACTGTCCGGCGAATCGAGGAATTCGGGATTTCCGCGCAGGCGAAGGAGGCCGTGAGCTTTGCCATGTTGGCAAAGGCGTATATCGACGGCGTGCCGGGTAACCTGCCCCAGGTGACAGGCGCCCGCCGACCGGCGCTGCTCGGGCGCTTGGTATGGCCCTGAGGACAGGCCCCATAATGTCGCCCCGTACGAGCCGGCCAGTTCGTTAGCTAGGCCGTTTCAAGGGGGATCAGGCTTCGAGGCAGCCTCCCGGAAAGATGGACATTCCTGCCGTGCCAGCGTGGCTTCAGATGGGGCGCAGCCTGCGAACATCATCGCCATGCAGGTTTGGATAAATAGGGATAATGGGTATTCTGGGGCAAGGCAGGCATTGAAGCTGAGGCTAGGCTGATCAGCGCATAAGCTTTTTCAAGGCAAAGCCTTGCGATGTTGTTTCGAGAGCAAGGCCAAGTTGAACGAAAGCGAGAGAACAAGACCCGGCAGAGCGAAGCTCGCCGCGCATGAACGGGGGAATGTGTCGGGAGAATTTGCAGAGAATTTGCGCGAAAAGGTCTTGCAGTCTCCTGAGCGTTGGGTACAATTTGATGTCGACAGTGAGTGGCTCGTCCGGTGGCGGGCGGGAGAGGTGGAAGGGAAGAGGAGCGCAGAGCTCATCAAGGATTTCCCTGGACATCGATGACCGCGTTCGGTAGGATAGGCGGTGTGCGAAGCGTAGAAGCGGCAGGTTATGGCTTGGTCTGCGGCAGGAGGAGCCCCAGGCGTGCATGTGGCCTGCATGCTTTGAGAAAGCGTTTCTGGTGTTTCGAGGTGTTAGTCGGGCTCGCCGGAGTTCTGGTAAAGCTCTAAGGCCCGACGCAATTCAAGAGGAGGCAGGAACCATGAGAGTAACTGCAATCGGGGCCATCGTTTTGATGCTTGGTGGCATAGCGACGGCGCAAACACAGTGGTCCGAGATCGATTACACGATCGAGATCGGGGGTACAAACTACGCCGACGACGTTCATGCGGGCGACTATAAGGCGTTCGTCCCGGGGTCGACGACTCCGGCCCCGCAGACAGGCATTGTGACCTGGGACGTCGTCGCGGCGGCAGCGGGCCTGGATCAAACGGAGCAATACATGATCGGGGGCATCGCAAACATGGTTTTCGACATTCAGTTGTTCAAACAGGATGGCGAGAACTGGGTTCCTGCGGCCCCGAAGAAGTTCTTCAGCACGATGAACGATGGTAGTGAGTTGCCACCGCCATTGACCGGCCAGAACCCCTTCGAGCGGGCTGCATTCTGCCTGGGGTGGAACGTGGATCCGGAGTATGACGGGTATTTCACTGTGGAATATGGCCCACCGAACGGTCCTGGCCGTCTGTATGACGTACCGGCCGACGGCGGTGCGTTCATGGATCGTGTACAATTCCCGAGCACGAAGTATCATGGCGGCGGCCGCATGAAGGCCCCTGCTTACTTCCCCGACTGCAACGGGAACCTGATTAACGATGATACCGAAGAGAATGGCACGACCGACGCCGACAGTAACGGGATTCTGGACATTTGCGAGAATCTCGGAGTCGAACTGAGCGGTGCCGAGACGCTGGATCCCAGCAAGCTCAGCGGTATGGGTATTGGGTACAGCGCGTTTTCGATCTCGACAGCCAATAACAGCGCGGGTGTCGGCTTGGCCAAGCAAAGCCCTGAAAACCCCGGACCCATGGTTGTCTGGAACCCGGATGGGTACGTTGGCCTGGGTGCCCTGCCTGTGGCCGAAGGCCAGATTGACATGTCGAATCTGGAAAACGGCACTTACAAGCTGGTGCTCACGGTTCCGGCCAACAGCAACAACGTGATCCCAGCCGACTATATGGGTACGGCCGGCGGCTTTGCCGAGGCGGTCACCGAAGCGATCGCGCCTGCTGAAGTTGTGTTCGAGTGGCAAGGGTATGTTCCGGTGTGCCAAGAAGTGAGTCCGATCGCGTGGAACAGCCTCAGAACACACGGCGCTGCTGGTCAGCAAGCAATTGTACTCAATCCAGCGGATGGGACCGCTACAGTGGAACCGCGCAATAACGGCATACAAAAGATCTCCATTCAGTTCAGTGGTGATCTGACCAAAGCCAACTATGCTGCGGGCGGCGTGAGCATTACGGGTGGTCTGGTCGTGACGGCTGAGTCGCTTGCCACGACTGCGGTTGCCAATGATACGCTCATCCTGACGGTTACGGGCAATGTAGACAAGACCTGTTATACGATAAACGTAGCAGGTGCCACGCAGTGCACGGTAGGCGATACGACGTGCAGTGTGTTGGCTCTTGCGGGTGACGCTAACCAAGATAAGAGAGTCAGCGCGACCGACGTGGCATTGGTGAAGTCTAGGGTCGGCCAGAGTGTTGCCGCTAACGTCCGATGCGACCTGAACTGCGACGGCACGATTTCTGCTACCGACGTGGCGCTGGCGAAAAGCAAGGTCGGGCTCCCCACTTACACGTGCCCGTGATGAGATGATTAGTTGCTTCTTGCCGCCGGGGTGGACAGACACCCCGGCGGGGGCCCCAGCGAAGAAGATTTGGCCGCAAGGGTTATGTAGGACCCAGCGGAGGGAAGATTGAAGGTTTTAGTTTTAGGGTTCTCTGGAGAGAAGAGAGGATTGGAGGATCAATATGAAGAGAATGACAGTGGTTGTGGCCGTCCTGATGATGGCGGGCATTGGATATGGTGCGACCTTTTCGGTTACTTCCGGTGGCTCGCCGGTCAAAATCGTGGCACCGGGAGAAGAATTCATGGTGCAGATTAATCTGGACCCGCAGGGGATGGAGTTGGTTTCCTGGGGTGTGGTCATAGAGGCACCAGACGGTTATAAGATACCGGGAGCGCCCGGTGTAGCCGCTTACGCCCCCGGCGTAGCCCAAGGTTGGAGCGCCACCGATGGAAATACCGCTTGGCAGGGTAGCAATTGGCCGAGGTCTTTTCCGGCAGGTCCGATCTTCAACGTTTTCGGCGATGTCTTCGGCATTACGGCTGCGGGGCCAGTATTCGAGATGAAGGTTCGGGCTCCGATGGATCCCGCCGCTTTAATGGGTGAGATCACAGTGACGGGTGCCTATGTCGGCGACACGGACTTTGTAGAGCATTCGGATGTCAACGTGGTTGGACTGCGGGTAGTGCCAGAGCCGGTTAGCGCCCTGTTGCTGCTGGCTGGTGTTCCGATGCTTCGTCGCCGTCGGTAAGACGGGTGGAGTGACGGACAGTTAAGGGTTTCGATTTGTTTGTTACGGAGCCGGTGGCTCTCACCGGCTCCGTGTTTTTGTCTATTGCCTCTGAAGGTCTTGCCTCGAACGCCACTGGCTTGTCCACCACCAAGCGAATGACCGCGAGCAGTCCAATGTAAGCGCGCGGGGAGCGGTCGCCAATGGCTCTAAGCTGCTCCATCCAATAGGCCCGGGCGTGTAAGCGCGCGGGGAGCGGCCATGGCCGAGCTGGGTGCGAACGAGGGACAACCAACCGCCGCAGAGCGGCAGCCTACACACACAGGGCAACAGCGCACCAGGATTCTGGCTTGCTTCTTTTGATGCGGCCGTGGTCTCCAGCCTCGAGTCGCATTTCTCGCCCGCGATCCGTTTTCTCGTATCTCTATCGCGTCACGGACGCAAGCGGCTACAATCTCGCATAAAGAAGCTCTCCATGCGTATGCAGGGGGTCTGGGGGCGAGACGTATGAAGCTCGGACATCTGCTTATGTGGGCGATGGTGTTGTTGGCGTGGGCGGTGGCCCCAAGCGGGCTAATGGCTTCGGAGAAGGCACCGTCGGTAGCGGTGGAGCTTCTCTCGGAACAGACAGCCTGGGTGCCGGGAGAGACGGTCAATGTGGCCCTTCGGTTCAAGGTTGAGGATGGGTGGCACATTTACTGGCGGAACGCCGGTGAAGGCGGCCTTGAACCTTCTTTCAAATGGGAGGTACCGGGGGGCTGGCGGGTCGGCATGTTGGCTTATCCGTTTCCAAAGCGGTACGTCGACGCGGGTGGCGAACATACCTTTATTCTCGAGGGCGAGCCGACGATCCTCGCGCCCATAGAGGTGCCCAGAGAGGCCGTAGCCGGGTCGCAGGTCACCGTCGGCGTGGACGTGACTTGGATGGCGTGCCGCAAGGCGTGCTTTCTGGGTAACAAGAAACTGGCCATCACCTTGCCGGTCGCCGGCGGGGAAGTGAAAGCTGAGCCTGCCAACGAGGACACGTTCCAGCTCGCTCGCAGCTATCTTCCCCAGCCAGCGGAGAAAGCGAAATACCTGAAGCGGCTGGAGGCCGTTGCCGACACGCACAAAGCAAAGCCCGGCACCAAGTTCGAGGTGGCGGTCGTGTTTGACGTGGCTGAGGGTCATCATATCAACTCCCACAGGCCGCTGGGCGAGTTCTTGATGCCTACCGATGTATTCCATGAAAAGACAGAGGGCCTGTACATAGGCCGAGCTCGCTTTCCGGCCGGCAAGGTCGAGTCCAGCGGCCTGCCGGGTGACCAACTGTCGGTATATCGCGGGCGGGTGTTCGTGCTCCTGCCGGTTGAAGCTGAGCCGGGATTGACAGGCAGCGAGGTCCGGATTCGCGGGGTGGCGACGTATCAGGCCTGTTCGGATCAGACCAAGGTTTGTTTCCCGCCGATGGCGGTGGAGTGGGAGCTGGTCCTGCCGGTGGCCAAGGCGGGCGAGACTCCGCAGCCGGCCCATGGGGAGCTTTTCGCGGCTGCCAGGCGGGGGATGCCGCCGCAGGAGCTGAAGACGCCCGGAAGGGATTCCGGGCGGAGCGAAAAGATAGGGCCCGGAAAGGATTCCGGGCCGAGCGAGTTGGATTCCGGGCCGAGCGAGTTGGATTCCGGGCCGAGCGAGTTGGCTTCCGGGCCGAGCGAGTCAGATCGACGGGCCGACGAGGGCGTCGGCCCCACCTCCGGCCTTGGACCAACAACCTCGGCGCCTTCCTTGCCCTTGCTCACCAGTGATTCATGGCTGGGGCGGATCCAGGCGTCCCTGGCGGGGCTGGGTTTTGTCGGCTACCTGATCATGTCCCTGGTTGGCGGCCTGATTCTCAATCTCATGCCCTGCGTATTGCCGGTGATTTCAATCAAGGTTCTGTCCTTCGTGCAGCAGGCCAGGGAAAGCCGAATGCGCGTGCTGACGCTCGGTCTTGCGTTTGGCGCGGGGATCGAATTGTCCTTCATCGTGCTCGGTTTGTTGATTGTCGGGTTGGGACGCACGTGGGGCGGCTTTTTCCAGTATCCTCAGGTGATTATTGGCCTGGCTTCGGTGGTGACGGCGTTTTCATTGAGTTTGTTCGGAGTGTTTGCCTTGTTCCCGCCGCGGATCGTCGGGGATCTGGCCGGCCAGGTCGAAGGGGAAGGCCATTTGAGTGCCTTCGGGATGGGGCTGCTCGCCACGCTTCTGGGCACGGCCTGCACTGCGCCGTTTCTGGCCGGTGCTGTGGCCATTGCGGCCCAGCAGCCGGCGGTGGTCGGAATGTCGATCTTTGTAACTGCCGGTTTCGGCATGAGCCTTCCGTATGTCATCCTGGCAGCCAAGCCGATGTGGGTGAGGTTCATACCCAAGGCCGGGCCATGGATGAAGACATTCGAGCACCTGATG
>Ga0116146_1000428_pt1 | contig 53050 bp, 43 predicted proteins | sample AD_JPNHG2_MetaG_FD_89748 | JGI IMG/M metagenome (GOLD analysis project Ga0116146, IMG submission 89748) | Active sludge microbial communities of municipal wastewater-treating anaerobic digesters from Japan - AD_JPNHG2_MetaG | ecosystem: Engineered > Bioreactor > Anaerobic > Digestate | place... | reverse complement strand
GCCGCTGTCAGCCTTCCCGGCTTCATGCTCCATCTCTATCATGTCCAGACCGGCTTGTCCAGCCCCCTCCCTATCACGCTCCTAACGCTCAGCCTTCCAGTCACGGTGACGGAGCCCTGGGGTGGCAGCGGGTCTGCGGCGCAGGAACGGAAAACATGCGGTAACATGTACGGGGTACGATGCGACCTAGCACATGGTGAGAAGGGGGGCCTGCGTGACCAGTGCCGTCGATTCGGGCAGCCGCTTGCTGATCAACCCGGAAGTGGTGCTGCGGGAGGAGGACGCAGACGGCGCCTTGCTGTTCAATCCCGACACCAACCGCATCCGCGTGCTCAACTCGACCGGGGTCTTCGTGTGGCACCTCTGCGACGGGACACGCAATCTCGACGCGATCGTCGCCGCTGTCAAGGACGGCTTCGAGGGCGCGCCCGACGACGAGGTCGAGCAGCACGTCCGCCAGTTCATCGAGGAGATGGTCGCCACGGGCTTCGTCGGGACGCTCGTCGAGCCTGTGAGCGAGGCGCGCTGATGGACGGCTGCAGGCAGACGGGGCCGGATGGTTCCCATGCTCCTGTGTCCGTGTCAGACGAACCGTCCCGTGCACGCCGCACGTTTCGCGTTCGCGACGACGTGGCGGTGGAGGGGTTCGACGATGGCGGCCTGGTGCTGCGGCTGTCCGACCGGCAGTTCGTGGAGCTCGACCCCGTGGCGCTGTTCATCGTGGAGCAGACCGACGGCACGCGTTCGGTGGGCGCGATCGCCGGCCTCGTGCGCTCGCACTTCGAAGGGGCAGACGGCGACGTGGAGAGCGACGTGATCGAGCTCTACGAGTCGTTGCTCGCCTCGCGGGTGGTCGACGAGGTGGTGCCCGATGGCGAGTGACCGCACAACATTGCCGCCGGGCGTGCCGCCGCTGCGCACGCTTTACGTCTACCTTACGGGCGGCTGCAACCTCGCCTGCCGGCACTGCTGGCTCACGCCCACGTTTCACCCCGACGGCGGCACCGGCGGGCACCTGCCGGTCGAGCTGTTCGAGCGTGTCCTCGATGAGGCGATCCCGCTCGGCCTGCAGAGCGTCAAGCTCACGGGCGGCGAGCCGTTCCTGCACCCCGAGATTCTGCGGCTCGTCGACCTGCTCAAGAACCGGAAGATCGGCCTCACAATCGAGACCAACGGCACGCTCGTGACGCCGGAGCTGGCACAGGCGCTCCGCGAGCGCAGCACCCTCAACTTCATCTCCGTGAGCATCGACGGCTCCCGCGCCGAGATCCACGACCCGTTCCGCGGCGTGACCGGCAGCTTCGAGCGCGCGGTGGACGGCGTCAAGGCGCTGGTCGCGGCGGGGTACCGCCCGCAGGTCATCATGAGCCTGCACGCCGGCAACGTGAACGACATCGAGCCGCTCGTGCGCATGGCGGAAAGCCTCGGGGCCGGGTCGGTCAAGTTCAACCTCGTGCAGCCGTGCGGACGCGGCGAGCAGCTCAGCGACGCCGGGCAGGCGCTGCCGATCGAGCGGCTCGTCGAGCTGGGCCGCTGGGTCGAGCGCGACCTCCAGGCGCGCTGCTCGATCGGCCTGCACTACTCCTGGCCGATGGCGTTCTTCTCGCTCAAACGGCTGGCCAACGACAGTCTGGGCGTGTGCGGCATCCACACGATTCTGGGTGTGCTTCCCGCCGGCCAGCTCGCGATGTGCGGCATCGGCGAGATGATCCCCGAACTGTGCTACGGCCAGCTCGGCGTGGACAGCCTGGCGGAGGTCTGGGCGAGTCATCCAATGCTCGTTGACCTGCGCAAGACGGTCCCCGGCCGGCTCGAAGGGATCTGCGCCCGCTGCCTCATGCGCGAGAGCTGTCTGGGCAGTTGCGTGGCGCAGAACTACCATGAGAGTCGGTCGCTCAGGGCAGCCTACTGGTTTTGTGAGCGGGCGGAAGCCGCCGGTGTGTTCCCGCACAGTCGGCTGCGACCCGAAGATCGGACAGGGGTTGACAGGTTGCACGAATCGGGTTCCGATAGTATTGTGAGTGTCAGGAATCTGGGAGCGGAGCTCGAGCCCGGCGGCCCGGGCCCAGACGGGTGAGGAGGCAGCAATGAAGCCACGATACACCAAACCACAAGCCCGCGATCTGGGAGGCTACCGCTCGATGTTGGCGTCTGGACAGTGGGATGGCCCGCCGGTGTTCCCGGGTGCTCCCCCTGTTTCTGAGGATGGCGATGGCGGTAAGGGAGACTCGCTGCTGGGGCAATGCACCTTCGGTGAGCGGCCGTACTACAACTGCGTGACTGGAACGAAATTCGTTGGTGCCTGTGGCGGAGGCAGTCTTCCGGATACGTCCAATTGTTCGCAGGGTATGTTCCATACCGTTGCGGCCTGCGACGCTGGCGGGAATGCTGCCACCATTTGTATTTCGGGCCAGGGTCAGCAGTTCTAGCGGAGGTCGCGATCACTGCGTGCTGTCTGGTGCGAGGTCCCACCTGGCGAGTCTTGCGTTCCCGACAGTTCGAGAAGTCGTGGCTGGCCGTTTTGTGGAGTGCTTCGGACCAGGTTCCCGGCCGGATAGTCTTGTTCTCGATCCTCACGGTGGTGGAAGTGGCTCATGAGTCTCTTCTCTGCAGTGGTGACACTCGTTGAGAAGCTCTGCGAAAACAGTTTCCACCCGGCCCCCCAGAGATACGAAGTGGCATCCTGCAGGCAGCAGCGCGTCCGACCCGACAGGTAGGGCTTTCAGAGTGTTTGCTAGGCTGTTGATTGGTGGTGTTGTCGTCGAAGTCGACGCGGATTGTCAGGTGCCCTTCCTGCTCAACTGTGGCTTCAGGTCGCCGGCGCGCGCCGGTTGTCCTTTGGCTGCTCCATCGCTGAGAGTGCTTCTGAGGGAGGTCCCGGGGGAAGGTTGTGAAGGTGTGGCCCTGTCGGGCGTGGAGTTGGCTCAACTGGCAAGGGTGGGTGGCTGGAGAGAGCGTTGGCTGCGCCATCCTGTGGCGCGGCACCCGGAGATCCTTGACGCCCTGAGGCGGTGTACGCCGTGTCCTGATTCGTGCGATATTGAGTTTGCCTGGGACCGTGCCGTGATCTGCAACTTCGAGGAGCGGTGGGCGCAGGTCTTCTATCCTGAATCGAGACGAGACGGAATCACCGGGGCTCGCTTCCAGGCCGGCTTCCGTAACCTTGTCGGGAGGTTCTTTCCACTCTTTGGCGGTGTTCTTCTGCATGCTGCTGCTGTCGTGCTTGGCGAGCGTGCGGCGTTGTTCGTGGCACCCGATGGTGGGGGCAAGACGACACTCGTTCGCGGCCTGGCGAGCGCACAAGTACTGAGCGATGACCACGTTGTGCTTCGCGCCGACGGGCAGTGGGGAGAGGTGTACTCGACACCTTTCGGAACCATCACAAGCGGTCCCTCTTCTGCTAGACTTGGGGCAGTGTTTCTCCTGCGGAAAGCGGATCGCGTCGAGATCAGGCCTATCACTCTCAAGCGAGCGATGTCATCCCTTACCGATGGTCTCCACGCGAGTTGGGTGGCTTGTCCCAGTCCGGTGCGGAGGGAGGCGTTCGAGGTGCTGGTCGGTGCGATCCATGGTGTGCCGGTTTTTGAGTTCAAGGTAACGAAGGGATTCTCGAATTGGGAACTGGTTCACGGGTGTCTGGAGCAGGAGAAAACCAGGCCACACGGTGATGAAGGGGACATCGAGATTCCCGCACTGCAGGGGCTGGTCGATACGCCTCGAGAAGACGCCTGAGAGGCGGAGGGAGATCGATGGCCAAGCTCCGGGAGAGGGAATTGGTGGTTATGGACGTGTTGCGGGGGGAGGCACGGATGAGGGACGGGTGGTCGCAACAAGCATGACCACTCGCTGCGCCCCGTCGTGAGGGTGAGGGTGTTGTTCGCGATTCGTGTGCTGCCAAAAAGCCTGGAGGCCAGGTGGCGCCGCGTTGGCCCAGACCAGCGGATCGCTGGGCAGCGTCGGTGTCCCGGGCGCCCACAGCAGGGCCCGCGTCGCCTGCCGCAGGTAAGCCGGCGGGTCGACCCCGCGTCGCCGGCTCGGTGAGAGTGTAGAACAGCGCCGCCACTTCGGTGCCGCGCACCGAGTGCGAGCCGTCGTGGTTCTTGCGTCCAACCACCGGAGAACGCAGTTCTTGTTCCGTGACGTCGTTGTCGATCGGAATCTGCGGGTCAGCCAGCAACCGCCACCGCGAGTCGTCACAGCTGGCCGCCACAGGGCGGGCAGCCTCGCTCGACCTTGGGGAGCTCGACCCAGGTCTCGATGTCGGGCAATCGCGGCTGCCGCGTCGGGCCATGCCAGTGCCGCGGGAGACTCGCCGGCGGTGTGGCAGGCGCCGACTCCGGCGTGACCACCCGACGCTTCTCGGAGGTGCGGCCGAACAGCGCCTGCTCCCGGCGGTCCAGCGGCTTCATGAGCATCTCCAGCTCCCGCTGCACGCCGCCGGAGGACACGAGGACGAGGCCGGAGGTGCCGGGCCAGCCAGGCGCGCGCCGGGTCACGTGTCGGAAGCTCGTAGCGGCCGTGCTCTCGCTCGCCGTCGGCGCCAGCGACGCAGGACGCTGATCTGCAGGCCGAGGGCGACGGCGATCTGCCCGAGGTCTCGCCCTTGGGCGCGTTCGTCCTCGAGGGTGGCCACAAGCCGAGAGCGCAAGGTCTGGTTTGGGCGGAACCGCCGGTCGACCTTGCTCGACCGCCCTGCGGCGATGGCGCGCCAAAGTGCCTCGATTCGCGGGGCCATGGTCGTCTCCTCCCGCAACGAGACCTGGACCACGAGACCGGTTCCGTCACGACAGGGCGCGGCAAGTGGTTACGATTGACCGGTTGACCCGCCAATCCGCGCGGACAGTGGGCCTGCGGCTTCAGTGTCTTCTTGGCTCTGTTCTTCGAACCCGGAGGCTCCCCGGATCCAGCGCCAGCACCGTCGGTGTGCATCGCCGTGAGGCGGCCGGCAGCGGCGTACGCGAGCAGGCGGGTTTCGGCGGTCACGAGGCTGCGCCTGTGGGCCGAGGCTCTGGCAATCGCATCCAGCCTCGACGCAGCGGGCTCGAAGACGTGATTCAGTCAGTTCGGTTGGGTTATGGGAACCCAGCCTGCGCTCGTGACTCCACTGAATTCACGGGATCGTCTCGCGGTGGTGACAGCATCATCCCCGACCCGTTCCGAGCCGGCGTTGGCCAGCCTCTTCCGGAGGGCGTTCGAGGACCACGTTGTTCCTCACACCAAGCAATCGGCCGAGTGTTGCTTCGGCAGCCCAGAGGAGGAGCCACGGAAGGCGTCCGTACCAGACGCTGGGGAGGACCTGCTCGCGGAATCGGGTCACGATCTGGAAGCCGATCTTCGCAATGAGTGGAAGGTGGTCGTCGAGCGTGCACCAGTGGGGGACGGGCCGACCGTTGCCCAGGACGATGACGAAGCGGCCCCCGGGGCGCAGGACGTCAAAGACCGATCTGTAGGTGTCCTCGGCGCCCTCGAGGTCCTTGGTCAGCAAGGTGTGGAGGCCACAGGTCAGGACGTTGTCGAAGGGTCCTCGCAAAGTCCGCTCGATCCAGCGCGCGTCGACGACCTCCGCCTCGAGGCCGCGCGAGCGCATGAACGCCACGAGGTGGGGGTGGATGTCGGAAGCGGTGACGTCGAAACCGATCGAAGCGAGGAGGGAGGAGAGCTGGCCCACACCTGCGCCCAGCTCGAGGACGGTGCCGGGTCGAAGGAAGCGGCGGATCCGCCGGAGGAACAGGCGATCTTTGGCTTCTTGCCTGGCCGCGTTGGCCAGCATGCCCGGGATGACGCCGGGCGAGGCGTACCAGGAGATCATCTGGTCGAGCCTGGCCGGCGGACGACCTGACTCGCGTCGGGGGCCGAGCATGACCGATATCCTACCCGAGACGATCCAGGGAAAGGGCAGCCTGCGAGGTCGCCCGGGTGGATGGCGCGAAAGCGCTCGATGCCGCGAGTGTCGCCTGGCACAGGGCGCTGGGTGGGCGTGCACTCGACCGATGTGTAGCGGCGGTCGTGGTCGACGACGAGGTCGACTTCGGGGCCGGTTTGAGCTCTCCAGTACCCGAGGTCGGCCGCCGGCGCGTGCCACCGCCTCCAGCGCACCCACTCGCCCGGGAGGGTTCTCCCATACCAAGCCGGCATGGGGGCGCTTCTTCCACGTGGCGTCGGCCGAGTCGAAACCGATGAGGAAGGCAGCCAGGGAGCTGTCCGCGAGGCAGAGCTCGGGTGTCCGGAGAGTCGTTTGCGAGTGAGCGCTGATGCGGCTCGAGCAGGCACACCTGGCTCGAGGAGAGAGATCGTGCCGGCCTGCCTCGGGCCGATCGGCACCTTCACCGGGGAAGGCCCGGGCGACGGTGTGCAGCTCGGAGGGCAGTTCCCGTTCGATCCAGACGTTGACGGTGCGACGCCTCAAGGTGAAACCGGCTTGGTTTCGGCACGAGGATGTCGCCTGGCACGGGCAGAGCGTCGTCGATGGATCCGAGAGGTGGTTGCCGACACCTGGGTGCCGCAGCTCCGGCGGTCGTCCGGCCACATGACCGGTGCAGGCCTGCAACCCTGATTCGGCGGGACGCTGTATGATCGCTCGTGACCGCTATGCCGCATGACTCGGGCTTCGATCTGCAAGCGGTGGATCCGGGGGCGGGAGAGCGTCTGTACCGCGGGCGGAGCATGCGGGGGACGTTCCAGCCGGGGGACGGGCTCGTGATCGCGGCGGTCGGTGTGGCGGCGGTGCGGTGCGGCGATGTGGTGGTGTTCGCGGGCCGGCAGGCGGGCGCGGAGTGTCGCGATGTCGTGCACCGGGTGGTGCGGCTGGTGCCGGAAGGGTTGATCACGCGGGGAGACTGCAACAGCTTCGTGGACCCCGACCCGGTGACGGCGGAGGACCTCGTCGGGGTGGTCACGCACGCGCGGCGGGGTCGGCGGGTGATCGCCGTGGCCGGCGGCGCGAGGGGGCTGTGGAAAGCCAGGATGCAGCGGCTGCGGGGGCTGCTCCGCCGCGTGCTCGGCAGGCTGGCGCGGCGCCCGTACCACGCGCTGCGGGTGTCGGGGCTCATGCGGAAAGTGTGGCGGCCGGCGGCGCAGGTGCTGGTCATCCAGTACGACCACGGGCCGGTGGCGAAGGTGCTGGTGGGCCGCCGATCGGTGGCGGTCATGAACCTCACCACCGGCCGGTTCGTCTGCCGCAAGCCGTACGACCTCGTCCTGCGCCGCGAGGACTTCGATCACGTCGCGGCCGGCGGGCACCGGCCGTCATGACCCTGCGCGGCGCCGGGCCTGCGCGGGGCGCCGGGAGGGCGACGGCCTCGGCTCGCCCGTGCGGGGCTGCGGGACCGGGATACCGGGGGTGCGGCGGCTGGCACGAGGGTGGCGGAGGGGAGGAGATTCGAACTCCTGGTTCCTTGCGGAACGGCGGTTTTCAAGACCGCTGCCTTAAGCCACTCGGCCACCCCTCCGCGTTGCGGGCAGGATAGTCACGTCGGGTTGCGCCTTCCAGGTGGCGGCGGGCCGGGGGGTCACTCCTCGTCGGCGTCCTCCTCCTCGATCGGCGGCAAGGTGTAGAGCCGCAACTCGTCGCCGACGGGCAGGATGACGAGGCGATCGTGGGCCGACAGCATGTCGTCGTCGGGCCAGGCGCGGCCGTCCGGGCCGAACGCCCGGAACCCCCACGGCATCTCGACGCCCTTGCCTTGAGGTCCCAGCCACTCGGGGATGATGAGCTGGGGGCGCTGCTCGTCGTCGGAGACCGGCCTGAACTCGATCTCGGAGGCCTTGCGGGTCTCGAGCAAGGCAGCCTCGGCAGCCTCGGTGGCGGCCATTTCGATCTGCTCGCCGACGATGTCCTCGAGCGCGTCGCGCGCCGCGTCGAGGTACTGCTGGGCGCCCGAGAGCTCGGCGTAGACCGCGAGGTGGAAGGTGTCGTCGTCGAGCGCCTCGGCGGCGCCGAACCACACCTCGACGGTGTTCTCGGCGTCCTCCTCGGGCTCGAGGGTGACACTCTGCCCGAACAGACGGTCGCGCGCCGCGAGGGCGGCCAGGAGCTGCTCCGGCGTGGCGGCCGGCAGTTCGATTTCCCATTCGTGTTCGATGGTCTTGCTCATGTATGTCTCCCCTCCGCCCGGATACGGCACCCGGCGCAGCGGCGGAAGGGTAGCACACGGGGCCGCCCGCCCCTCCGCTGTCAGTCGGACCCGGCACCCGGGCCGAGGAAGAACCGGTACCCGATCAGCTTGTAGGCGAGTCGGGCGGCGAGGAAGTCGGGGGCGACGTTGCCGGGCTGGGGGGCGAGCTCGACGACGTCGCAGGCGACGATGCGCTTGCGCAGCGCCACGGCGCGCAACACGGCCAGAGCCCGGTACCAGTCGAGGCCGCCGGGCTCCGGGGTGCCGGTGGCCGGCATGATCGAGGGGTCGAGGGCGTCGAGATCGATGGTGACGTACACCTGTTCGGGCAAGGCGTCGAGGACGCGATCGATCCACTCGTCGACCGGGCGGCCCACGGCTTCCGCGGCGAACACGCAGCACACGTTGCGCTCGCGCTGGAGCTGCCGCTCCTCGGCGGTGAGGGAGCGGATGCCGACCTGGGCGAGCGGCACCCCGGCCTGCACGAGCGGGTACATGGCGCAGGCGTGGTTGGCAAGCGTGCCCTCGTATGCGCTGCGGAGGTCGGCGTGGGCGTCGAGCTGCAGCACCCCGAGGCCCGGGTGGCGGCTCCGGGCCGCCTCGACGAGCGGCGGGCTCACGGAGTGCTCGCCGCCCAGTGCCACGACGAACCGGTTCTGCCTCCACACCTCGGCGGCGACCCGTGCGATGCGGGCCTGCATCGCCTGGGGGCCCGCCGCCTCCGGGGCGATCGGCGGCAAGGTGACGATGCCGAGCTCGCCGACCACGTCCCGGTCCAGCTCCTCGTCGTAGGTCTCGACGTAGGCGGAGGCCTCGAGGATCGCCAGCGGGCCGCGCCGGGCCCCGGCCTGATACGACGTCGTGTGGTCGTAGGGAATCGGCAAGACGGCCACGCGGGCCCGCTCCTGGGGGTTGGCGTCCTCCGGTAGCCCGAGGAAGCTCAGATACGCCGGGTAGCAGTCGTCGCTCATGCGTCCTCCGTCGCGGCGGCAAGGGTACCCAGGTACGGACGGAAAGGCCACCGGGGAGACCGGCCCGCCCCCGGGCGGGTGGAGGCGGAGGCGCGGCTGGCCTTGCTGCGTGGGGGTGAAGAGGAAGATCTTCGACTCTCATCTCTCGACGCTCGATCGGGCGGGCCCGCGGTCCGGTGGGTCGCTGCAGGGGCTCTCCATCGTTTCTGCATCGTCTGGCCACGCGTGGTCCTCACTCGCTGCACGAGCGGGCGAGAGGCTTCCGGGTGAGAGGCCGGGTGAACGGCCTCACCGGAGGGTGGAATGGTCAGGACCGTTGCCGGAATCGTTGCCGTGTTCGTGCTCGCCACGCTGGCTTGGATGCTGCTCGGGGCGAGCGTCTCGTTGAGGACCAACCAGTCCGACCAGGCGCTGCGGCGCAAGGTGGGGCAGCTCTGGGGCACGCCGCTCGACCAGCCGGCTCCGGCCGCGCAGGCGCTCGGCAGACGGCTCGTCACCGCCACGGAGACCTCGGCGGACGGCAAGGAAAGCAAGCAGGTGACGCGGGAGCGCGAGACCGCGCGGCCGGCGCCGCTCGTCGCCTCGGACGTCGAGGTCGACCTGCACCTGGACCAGCGCCGGAAGGGGCTGTTGTGGTACTCCACGTTCCGGGTGCGGCTGGCGGGGGAGTACCGGTTCGAGATGCCGCCGAGCGACGCCGACCGCATCGAGCTCACGTTCCGGTTTCCCGCCGCCAACGGCATGTACGACGAGTTCACGTTCGAAATCGACGGCGTGCGCGTGCCGTTCGTGCGGGAGGGTACCGCGGGCGTCAAGGCCACCCTGCCCTCGCAGCCGGGCCGGACCCACGTTCTGAAGGTCGGGTACGTGACCCAGGGGCTCGACCGTTTCGTCTACTCGTTCGGCCAGGGCATCGGCGAGGTGCGCGACTTCCGGCTCGCCGCCCGCACCGACTTCGACGGCTTCGACTTCCCCGACAACACCATGTCGCCGACCCGCAAGCAGCGGCAGGGCGGGGGATGGGAGCTGGTCTGGCAGTACAAGGACCTCATCACCGGTAACGGGATCGGCATCGAGACGCCGAAGAAGCTGAACCCCGGCCCGATGGCGGCGCGCATCTCGTTCTTCGCGCCGGTGTCGCTGGGGTTCTTCTTCTTTCTCGTGTTCGTCATCGCCACGCTGAAGGGGATCAGGATCCACCCGGTCAACTACTTCTTCCTTGCGTCGGCGTTCTTCGCCTTCCACTTGCTGCTCGCCTACCTCGTGGACCACCTCGCGGTGGGGCCGGCGTTCGCGATCTGCGCCGCCGTGTCGGTGTTCCTCGTGGTGAGCTACATGCGGCTGGTGGCCGGGCCGCGGTTCGCGTTCGTCGAGGTGGCGCTCGCGCAGCTCGTGTACCTGGTGGGCTTTTCCTTGGCGTTCTTCTTCGAGGGCTACACGGGGTTGACGGTGACCGCCGGCGCCATCGCGACGCTGTTCTTGGTCATGCAGCTCACGGGCCGCACCGACTGGCACGCTGCCGAAGCTCGCCAGCGAGCGTGACCGGCTCCGGGGCCTGGTACGATGGCAGCGGTGCCAGGACCCTCACTTGCTCGCGCGCTGGTGTGGGTGGCGGCCGTGCTCGCGGTCTCGTGCGCGCAGCTGCCAGTCGAGAGGGCGGCCGCCGTTCCGGCGCGCCCCCCGGCCTCGGCGAGCCCCGAGCTTCCCGCACCCGCGGCGCTGCCGCCGGCGGAAAGCTGGATCGCCCACCTGACGCGCGACCTGGCGCCGTTCTGGACTCGGCCGGAGGCGCTGGGGCGCGAGCCGGGGGCGTTCCCGACGTTCCGTTGCGCGGACGGGCGGGCCTGGGACCCGGAGTCGCCGTGCCCCGACCTCGCGGAGGGGCCGGGGTGGATCCGCTCGGAGCTGGGGCGGGAGTACACGCGAATGCGCTCGCGCCAGACGTACTTCTACGGCGTGGCGTACCACCTCACCGGCGACGAGTCGATGCTGCGGCACGCCAGGGAGGGCTCGGACTGGATCCGCGCCCATGCCCTGGACCCCGCCACGGGGAGCGCCGTGAGCTGGTTCGAAGCCGGCAGGCCGGCCGGGCCGCCGGTGCTCGAGCGCACCTCGCAGGACCTCGCGTATGCAGCCCTCGGCCCGGCGTTTCTCTACTACCTGACCCGTGACGAGGCGGTGCTCGCCGACGTGGTGCGCCTGAAGGACCACATCTTCGCGGCATACGACGACCCGGCGTTCGGGATGCTCCGCTGGGTGGCCCGCGACGAGGCCGGTGACGAGGAAGAGCGGCGTGAGCTGGTCGCCACACTCGACCAGGTCAACGCGTACATGCTGCTGCTGGCGCCGATCCTCCCCGAGCCCCACGCCTCGGACTGGAAGGCCGACCTCGGCCGGCTCTGCCGTGTCATGATCCACCGCTTCTGGAGCCCGGAGCACGGCATGTTCCGCGGCACGCTGCACGAGGTCGGCTTCCACGGCACGCGGCACACCGACTTCGGCCACACCATCAAGGCGTTGTGGATGATCGAGCGCACCGGTGCACTGCTCGGCGACGAGGCGCTCGTGCGCTGGGCGCGCGAGCGCGCCCCGGCGGTGCTGGCTCGAGCCTTTCGGGCGGACGCCGGGTGCTGGGCGTCCAGTGTCAATCCCGACGGCTCGCTCGACCGCGGGCTCACGTGGTGGGCGTTCGCCGAACTCGACCAGATGGCTGGCACGCTGGCGCTCGTCGACCGGCGCGCCACCGGCTGGCTGGCGCGCACGTCTGCGTGCTGGGACCGCCGGCTGGTGGATCACGAGCACGGCGAGGTGTTCGGCTTCGCGCACCCCGACGAACCGGCCCGGCGCGGCGCCAAGGCCAACCACTGGAAGAACGGCTACCACTCGGCCGAGCATGCGCTCGTCATGTACCTCGTGACGAGCGCGCTGGAGGGCCGCCCCGCGGTGCTCCACTTCGCCCTCCCGGACGGAGAGGAGCCGCCTCTGCGGCCGTACGTGTTCGGCGGGACGCTCGTCTCGACCGAGCGATCGGCGCTACCCGGCGATGGGGGGCGTCGGCGGGTCCGTGCCGTGTTCGGCGACCTGCACTGACAGCTTCCTCCGTGACCAGAACGGCGCCACGAGCAGCCGGTGGCGCGCGCCCAGGGCCAGGCCGGCGGCGGTGAGCACGACGATCAGGGCGATGCAGACGAGCGAGTTCTCGATGCCGTAGGTGCCGCCGGTGAACAGTTCGGAGCCGACCAGCTCGCCGCGGAGCCACGCGGCCTCGGTCAGTTGCGTGTTGCCCGAGACGGGGGTGCCGGACACGACCTGCGCGTAGTTCCACCCGATGTGCAGGCCGATCGGCAGCCAGAGCCCGCGGGTGAGCGTGTAGCAGAGCCCGAGCAGCATCCCGGCGAGGCCGGCCGAGACGGCGCCGAGGTGGCCGGCGCCGGGGTTGTCGGCGTGCACCCACCCGAACAGTGCGGCCGAGATCGCGAGCGCGAGGAGCGTCCCGAGGCTGCCCTCGACCACCCGGTAGAGCACCCCCCGGAACACCACTTCCTCGAAAGTGGCGAAGAAGGTGATGAGCACCAGCCCGCCCAGCAGGCCGCGGCCGTCGGTCGTGCCGAGCACCCGGTAAGCGCCGGCGGCGGCGAGCACTGTGTACGCGAGGCCGACCAGGACCCCACCGAGCAAGAACCCTCCCGCGCCCTCCCGCAGCATGCTCCGGGGTGACAGCTCCGTGATCGGGCGCCGCTCGAGCAGCCAGAACACGAAGGCGTAGGCGAGTAGCAACACCGCCGTGGCCGGCAGGGCCGCGAGCACGGTGGCGGCGTCGCGCGTGGTCCCGAGGAGGCGGGCCAGCGGCGTCGAGAGGGCGAACACGCTGCCCCCCGCCAGCCCACAGACGCCCATGCCGGCGACGATCCGCGTCAGCGGAAAGAGCGCGATGCGCCGGACCCACGACCGCCGTGCCGGCGGCGGGGGCGGCGCGGGATCGGCCGGGGCCACGGCGGCCTCCGCCGCCTGTTCGCCAGGCAGCGGGGGCTCGTCACCGGTCGGGTCGGGGAGGTGGTCTTCGCTCATGGTTCATCCCCCGCCGCCAAGCATGGCACGGATCCGAACTCGGCGGCACTCGCGGGGGCCGCGGCGGTCCGGCTGCGCCGGGAGGGTGAAGACAGCCGGATGAGCGGGCGGGGACCGCGGGGCCGCAGCCCCGCAGGGTGGGGGTAGGCTCGTGCGGGCCCGCTTTCCAGGGGAGGGTTGTCAGCTCTCGACCTTGGCGATCGCCTCGGTCGGCGAGAGGACGCCGTACATGACACCCATGATCCCCGGCAGGTACTTGTCGGTCATGAGGACGTTGAGGTACACAAGCCGCCTGATCATCCCGGGGACGAACGTGTCCTCGTTGTCCTTGACGTCGAGGGAGGTCTTGAAGCGCACCTCGCCGTCGGAGTAGTCCATCTCGAAGTTGCCGGTGATCAGCCCGTAGTTGGCGCGAGTCAGGAACTCGGCCATCTTGGGGCGGGCGCCCTCGGGGCAGTTGACGTCGAGGATGGAGTAGAAGAGGAACTGCCGCTGCTCCTCGCGGACCTGCGCGAAGCAGCGCCAGGAGCCGTTCTCGCCCTTGAAGCCCATCCTGAGGATCGTCTTGCCCTCGAGGTGCTCGAAGCGCCAGCCGTCGTCCTTGAAGAACTGCTGCATGGTGTCGAACATCGACTTCCGACCGCCGAACAGGGGGGACATGGTGGGTGGCTCCTTTCGCCCGCGCATCCTCGCGCCGTTCGCCACCCGCGTCAAGTCATCCCCGCGCGGTCCGGGAGTAGACTTGCGACATGTCCGAGCCGTCGATCACGCGCAAGCTTCCGCTCAAGCGCCGCTCGTGGCTTCGCCGCTGGCGGCTGCGCCGGCGCATCTCCCACACGCAGGCGGCGACCGTCACGGGTCTCGAACTGCCCACCCGGTTCGAAAAGGGCGAGCCGGGTGCCGTGGCCGGCGTCGACGTCCGGGAGATGCACACGAGACCAGGCAGGCCCGGCGAGGTCAAGGTCACCTGCATCGACTACTGCGCCGACCAGGTCCAGGTGCAGGACATCACGGACATCGACGCTTTCGTGGCGGTCCACCGGCCGCCGTGGTCGGCGGTGCGCTGGATCAACGTGGACGGCCTCGGCGACCTCCACACGGTGCGAGCCCTCGCCATCAAGTACGACCTGCACCCCCTGGCGGTCGAGGACGTCCTGCACCTCTCGCAGCGCCCCAAGATCGAAGCGTACGACGAGGCCTCGGAGCACCAGGCCAGGCTGTTCATCATCGTGCGAATGCTCCAGCTCGTCGAGGACCGGCTGGAGAGCGAGCAGGTGTCGATCTTCCTCGGGCACAAGACGCTCCTGACGTTCCAGGAGCGGCCGGGCGGCGACGTGTGGGACCCGGTGCGCGCACGGCTGCAGGTCAAGGGCTCGCGGCTGCGCCAGAACGACGCCAGCTTTCTCGCCTACTCGCTCGTGGACGCGATCGTCGACCAGTGCTTCCCGATCCTCGAGCACTACGGCGACCGGCTCGAGGAACTCGAGGATCGCATCCTCGAACAGCCCTCGAACGCGGCAATCACCGAGGTGCACGGCCTCAAGCGCGATCTGCTGCTGCTGCGCCGCGCCCTGTGGCCGATGCGCGAGGTGCTCAACACGATGCACCGCGAGCCCCACGAGTGCATGTCGGACACCACCCGCACGTACATCCGGGATGTGTACGACCACAGCGTGCAGATCATCGACATCATCGAGACCTACCGCGAGGTGGCGACGGCGCTGACCGAGACGTACATGACCGCCGTCAGCACACGGCTCAACGAGATCATGAAGGTCCTGACGATCATCGGCACGATCTTCATTCCGCTCACGTTCCTGGCCGGCGTGTGGGGCATGAACTTCGGCGACGCGATGCCGGAGACGAGCCGAGCTGCCGAGTTCTTTCCGTGGATCTACCCGGTGGGGTTCTGGGGGCTGTGTCTGGCGACGGCCGGGGCGCTGTACTGGTGGATTCGCCGCCGTGGCTGGCTGTAGGGCGGAGGGCGGCGGGCCGCGGTCCAGTCGGGGGGAGTGCGGGGGAAGAAGGACGGCCTGAAACTCGTTGTCGACAGAAAGCTCCCGGCGACGACCCCCACGACCCGGGACCTGGGGGGGACGATGAGGCGGTTGCTCTCTTTCGCGTTGGTTGGGCTCGTGTGCACGGCGGCGGCGGTCGAGGGTCGGGTGAGTCTGTTCCCCGGTGTGGCCCGCTCGCCCGGCGCCAACAACACGGTGTGGCGCTCCGACGGGGTGCTCCACAACCCGGGCGTGGCGGCAGCGACGGTCACACTGGAGCTGATTCCGCGCGGGAGCGCGGCGGTTGCGGCCTCCACGACGCTGCGGCTGGAGCCCGGCGAGACCCGGAGGATCCCCAGCGTCTACGACCTGCTGGGTGCGGCCGACGGCGCCGGGGTGTTGCGGGTCACGGGCGAGGTGGCGGCGTGGTTCCGATCGTACAACCAGGGGCCGCAGGGTACGTTCGGGCAGGACCTGCCGCCGCTCGACCCGCAGCGCGGGCAGGCCGCGAAGACGGTGCAGGCGTTCGCCTTCGCCTCGCCGCAGAGCACGGCCTCCGACTTCCGCTCGAACCTCCTGCTGGTCAACCTCGACACGAACCCCGTCGTCTTCACGATCGGCGCCCAAGGCAAGGAAAAGACGATCACCGTGCCGGCCGGAGCCAACACACAGATCAACAACCTCGGGGCGTTTCTGGGCACGCCGAAAGGTTTTTTCGCCGCCACCGTGACGGCGGACGGCCGCTGGTACGCGGTCGTCTCGACGGTCGACCCGGTTACCGGCGACCCGACGACGGTGCGGGGGCTCGCTCCAGTGCCTCAGGGCGAGCGCCTGTTCGCTGGCGTGGCCAAGCTCGCCGGCGCCAACCAGACCGCCTGGCGCAGCGAAGCGACGTTTGCGAACCCGACCACGTCCCCGGTCTCGCTCCGGCTGGCGCTCATCCCGCGCGGGTCGAGCCAGGAAGCGGCGACGCGCTCGGCGACGCTGGCCGCCGGCGAGGCGCTGCGGGTTGCGGACCTCTACGCCTATCTGGGCGTGGCCTCCGGCGCCGGAACGCTCAAGGTGACCGGCCCGGCGCTCGCCTGGGTGCGGACGTTCAACCAGGGGGCGGCCGGGACGTTCGGGCAGGACCTCGCGGCAGTCGGGGAAGGGGAGGGGTTCGGGGCCGACACGCCGGTGCTGTTCCCGTTCGAAAGCCCGGCCGACCCCAGGACCGGTTTCCGCTCCAACCTCGCGGTGCTCAACCTCGAGGGCCGCGACATCACCCTGACCATGCGCTCCGGCGACCGGACCGGAACGCGCAGCGTCCCGGCCCGCTCTTACGTCCAGGTCGACAACCTCGGCGCCGCTCTCGGGGCTCCGATCGGGACCGAGGCCGTGTGGGTTTCCGCCGACGGGAGCTGGGCGGGGACGATCTCGACCATCGACCCGTTCACCGGCGACCCGCTGACGGTGCGCGGCGAGGCCGCGTTCACTCCGCCGACGAGCTACGACCTCATCGAGAACGCTCGCGCCGCCCGAACGCTGTCTGACGAGCAGGCCCTGCTGTATGCGGTGTACGCCGACCACCGCGACCCGCGCCTGCCGGCCGCGTACCGCGGCGACGACCGCTTTCTCGACGAGACGGACTCGCTGCCGGCCGCGACAGCGCGCTGGGGCGCCCTCGCGGCGGCGACGCGCGAGGCCATCGGCCCGTTCCTGGTGCCGCCGTTCGTGGCGGGGAGCTGGTGGGACCTGCGGCGCACCGCGAGCGGGAGTGCCTGGGGAGCCGCCCCGCCGTGCCGGCCATGGGAGGCCGGGTGCCCGATCCTGGCCGACTGGGAGTTCAAGGAGGGACCGAACGTCCGGGTCTGGTACCTCAAGGACAAGGCGGCCACTGACGCAACCACCGCGCAAGGCCTCGTCAACGAGGCCGAGCAGAAGATCTGGCCGAAGCTCGCCAGCGTTCTCCAGCGCTGGCCGCTGTCCGACGGGCTGCTGGGCGGCAGCCCTCACCTCGACATCGCGCTCGTGGACGGGCTGCCGGTGCCGGCGCGCACCCGTCCCGCCGACTGGAACGCCTGCAAGAAAACCGGTGCCTACATCCTGCTCGGGCGCCAGACACCGCCTGGCCCGAAGCTCAACTCGCTGCTCGCCCACGAGCTCATGCACGCTGCGCAGCTCGGATACGACATGGCGGCCTGCATCGACGCCTACGACTGGCTGCGCGAGCCGATCGCCGTGTGGTTCGAGGACTTCGTCTACCCGGGCACCGACCGCGAGCACTCGTACGCCGACAACTACCTGGACGAGCCGCACGTGCCGATGGACGCCTTCGGCAGCGAGCAGCAGAAGCTGCACGCCTACGGCGCCTACCTGTTCTTCCAGTACCTGACGCGCATCCGGGGCACCGACCCGTCGGTGATCCGGCACATCTGGGAAGCCACACAGAGCGGCGACGCCCACAAGGCCCTCGATGCGGGGTTGAAAAAGGCCGGCGCTCCCCTCGACGAGGTGTGGCCGGCGTTCGGGGTGTACGCCTGGAACGCTGCGCAGCCGTTCGACAAGTTCAAGGAGAGGGACAAACTCCCGCTACAGGCGGCGATCCAGGACACCTTCCCGATGAGCCTCTCGGGCGGCGACGGGTTCTTCGAGACGGCCAAGGGCGAGGACATCAAGCTCCCGCGTCTGTCCACGCGTTACTTCGTCTTCGACTTCCCGGACGACAGCGCGGCCGTGGTCGGGTTCTTCAACGCCCTCGAGTTCGCGGTCAAGCTCGAGACGGTTGAAGAGTTCGGCGACGTCTTCTCGCCCAAGCCGCCCGGCACCACACCCAAGGGCGCGCACGTGCGGGCGCTCCTCAAGGTCGGGGGCACGTGGAAGGAGGAGGACTGGACCGGCGAGCGCCACCGCAGCTTCTGCCGCATGAAAGACAGCGAGAAGCTCGAGTCGCTGGTTGTGATCCTCTCCAACTCGAGCGTCGACAAGGCGAACGACCTCGTGCCTCGAGGCGACTACTCGCCGCTCGTGTGGGTCTCCAACTTCGGGTGCGGCCCATGGGAGGGCAGCGCCACGCTCACCTACCGGTGGAGTACGGGGCCGGTCGAGACCATGACGGTGAGCAACATCCGCCTCGAAGGGCTGGGTGACGGGTACTCCGACGACGGCGGGACGCCGGTGTTCCGGTCGTACGTCGCGACCTCCGGTGCCTACCAGTGGAACCTCTCGGGGTCGACCGGGAGCTGCTCGTACCAGGGGTCCTCGGCCGGGCTGGTGTCGGTGTACCCGGGCTCCGCGCTGTTTACGCACCCGTGGGTCGTTGCCGGTCCGGCACATCGGTCGTTCGTGTCCCTTCTCTTCGAGCCATGGGCACATCCGGTGTCGGTGACCGAGACCTGCGGGTCGCCGCCGAAGAGCCGGCAGATCCAGTACGGCCCCGGGAACTTCGTCCTGGGGACGATCCCCGACGACGCCTGGAGGAAGGTTTCGAGCAACGGCAAGACGTGGGTCGTGGACGCAAGCACGACCGGCGTCAAAGGCCTGTCCGGGACCTGGCGTCTGGAGGTCCGGTCGGAGCCGTGACCGGAGGCCGGGCGGGGCGGGACGACGGCACGGGCCAGCGGCCCGTCGACCGGCCGGGAGCGGTTGGGGACCGGCCTGGCGCACGATGAGGGCCTCGCCTCGGCGGCGCTTGTTTGCGTTGCGGGCTACGCCACCCTCAGCCACCTCCACAGCTCCGCGGCCGTGGGGCGCTTGCCGTACGAGAGGATCCCGACCCGGAAGATCTTGGCCGTGGCCCACAGCATGACCACGATGGTGCCGAGCGAGAGCGCGACCGAGAGCAGCACCTGCCAGAACGGCGGCTCCGAGACGACGATACGCATGAACATCGTGATCGGGGTGAAGACCGGGATGAGCGAGAACACGATGGCGAGCGTCGATTCGGGGTTCGAGATGATCGGCATGGCGAGGAACCACGGGATCATCATCACCATGATGAGCGGGCCCATGAACTGCTGGGCTTCCTTCTCGGAATTGGAGATGGCCCCGGCGACGGCGTAGACGCAGACGTAGATGAGGTAGCCGAGAACGTAGAAGACGAAGAACGCCGGAATGATGCCGACGCTGAGGAACTGCGATGGATCGAACCCGCTCATGGCCAGGCCGGCGCCGGCGTACCCCGCGAGCAGCGCACCCATCGCCATCCAGATCCCGATCTGCGTCAGCCCGACCGCGGCGAGGCCGAGGATCTTGCCCGACAGCAGCGACATGGAAGGCATCGAGGAGATGAGGATCTCCATCACGCGCTCGGACTTCTCGGCCACGATGCCGCGCATGACCTCCTGGCCGTAGATGATGTTGGGGATCATCAGCAGCGCCACGAACACGAACGCAACCAGGAAGCCGAGCTCGCCCCCCTTCTTCTCCTCGCCGGTGCGGGTGAGCTTGACGGGCTCGAGCTTGAGGCGACGCAGGAGCTGGTCGGCCTCCGCGGCGTCGATCCCCTTGGCGGCGAGGCGCCCGCGCGAGACGGCGCGATTGACCATGCCGGCCAGCCGCTCCTGGGTGACGAAGTCGGTGGCGGCGCGGCTGTAGTACGTCAGCTCGGCGTCGGGGTTGGAGAAGGCGTCGGCGGCCACCACCAGCACGCCGTCGAGCTTGACCTCGCCGTGCTTGCCGAGCATGCGGTCGAGGTAAGGCTGGGCGGCCGCACGCGGGTCGCCCGTGGAGGCGACGTACTCGGTCCTGAGCGCCAGCGAACCGGGCGTGCGCCTGGCCTGCCGCGCCGCGCCGGGCAGGTCGAGCCGTTCTTCGGCCCTCCCCTCGGTCTCGTCGCCGCCGGAAAACACCGCCGCGAGCCTGCCGGTGCCATCCACCACCACGACGTGCTTTTCCTCGAGCCCGCGGGTGACCAGCAGCATCGGCAGGAACATCAGCGCCGCCATCAGGAACGGACCGAGGATGGTCATGATGATGAAAGACTTCTTGCGCACCACCTCGAGGTACTCGCGCTTGAGGACCGCGATCACCTTGCTCATCGGCGCACCTCCGCCGCGCCCGCGGCAGGCTCGGAGGGGGTGCCCCCGCCGACCTTGTCGATGAAGATCTGCTCGAGCGAGGGCGCCGCGACCTCGAACCGCAGGATGCGCAGCCGCTCCATGGCTGCGGCGAGCAGTTCCTGCGTGCAGGCGCCGGGGCGCAGCTCGAGCTCCGCGGCGTTGGTGTCGAGCCGTGCCCGCGCCACACCCGGCAGGGTTGTAAGGAAGGCCCCGTCGCCCTCGAACGCGAGGTGCACCGTGTCGGTGCCGTGGGCGGCGCGCACCTCGTCGAGCCCCCCCGCCAGCACCGCCGTGCCGCGGTGAATGAGGACGATGTCGTCGACCGTCTTCTCGGCCTCGCCCATCATGTGGGTGGAGAGCAGCACGGTCTTGCCGGAAGCGCGCAGTTCCTGGAGGATCCCGCGCACCAGCACGACGTTGACCGGGTCGAGCCCCGACAGCGGTTCGTCGAGGATGACGAGCTCCGGGTCGTGCAACAAGGCGCCGATGATCTGCACCTTTTGCTGGTTGCCCTTGGACAGCTCCTCGACTCTGGCGGTCCGCTTGTCGGCCAGCTCGAAACGCTCGAGCCACCTCTCGGCGCGCTGTCGCGCGCGGGGCAGCGGCTGGCCCTTGATCTCGGCCAGGAACAGCAGGTGCTCGATGACCTTCATCTTGCGGTACAGTCCGCGCTCCTCGGGCAGGTAGCCAACACGGTCGCGCACCGCGGCGACGTCGGCGGCGCCCAACAGCTCGATGCGGCCAGTGTCGGGCAGGAAGATCCCGTTGATCATGCGCAACGTCGTGGTCTTGCCCGCTCCGTTGCGGCCCAGCAGGCCCGTGATCGTGCCCGCGGCCACTGCGAACGAGAGGTCGTCGACCGCCCGCACCGGCCCGAACGTCTTGGTGACGCGCTCGACCCTCAACACCGTTTCGTCCGGCACCCGCTCCTCCTTGCCGTGAAGGCATGACCGGCGGCTGCCCGACGGTCACCGCCACCCGGCGCGGCGGCTCCGCCTGCGCCCCTCCCGCCGCTCCGGGTGTCGGGGCGTCTACGCGTGCCCGCCGCGCCGGGTTGCGTCGCTCCGGCTCGCCTGGCTTCTCAGCAGGGGGCGATGATGCGGTCGGCGGAAGCGAACAGCTCGACGGTCTGCTGCATCCCGCCGACCACCCCGATCAGGAGGCGCTCGCGCCGCCCGTAGTGGTCGAGGCAGGTGCCGCAGGTCATGACGGTGGCGCCGCGCGAGGCGAGCGCCCGCAGGCTCTCGAGGGCCGGCCCTTCCTCCGTCGTCAGGAAGACGCCGGCGTTGAGGCAGGCGACAAAGTCGACCTGCACCTCGGAGGTCACGAGCTTCTCGAGAAAGATGCGCAACAGCTTGCGGCCCAGCTCGTCGTCGCCGGCGCCGATGCGGTCCGAGTCGAGATAGAGAAAGGTCATGGATGGCTCCTCACGGTGTTGCGTCGCCGGCCAGCAGCGCGCAGCCGAGCGCGGCGACGGTCTGAGGGTTGTCGGGGGTGTGCACCGGGCGTCCGAGCTCCTCCGCGAGCCGGGCCCGGACGCAGCCGTTGCGCGCCACTCCGCCGCAGAAGAAGACCTCGCCGTCTCCGAGCAGGCGCCGCGCCATGGCTGCGGTGCGCTCGGCGATGGCGGCGTGGATGCCGAGGGCGAGCTGGTCGCGCGGGGTGCGCCGGGCCACGAGCGAGACCACCTCCGACTCGGCGAACACGGTGCACATCGAGTTGACGCGGGCCGCCGCCGGGGCAGAGCAGGCGGCGGCCGCGAACTCGTCGAGGGTGTAGGCGAGGGCGGTGGCCATGACCTCGAGGAACCGCCCCGTGCCGGCCGCACACTTGTCGTTCATCTCGAACTTGCGCACCCGCCCCTGGTCGTCGAGGGCGATCGCCTTGGTGTCCTGGCCGCCGATGTCGATGACCGTGCGGGCCGCGGGCCGGAGGTGGCGCGCCCCGGCCGCGGCGGCTCGGATCTCCGTCACCGCCTCGGCTTCCACGTGCCGCTGCACGAGGTGGCGCCCGTAGCCCGTGACGACGAGCCGGTCCGGGCGTGCGCCGTCGAGCAGCCGATGGCACACCCCGAGGGGGTCGTGAGTGGTCTCCGCCACCTCCTCCAGCACCACGCGGCCGCCTTCGATGGCTACCAGCTTGACGGTGCGCGAGCCGATGTCGAGGCCAGTGGCGAGCATGCTCAGCCCCGCAGGCGCTCGATGAACGCCTCGATGCGGGTGCGGAGCTGGCCGGCGTCCTCGGCGCCGTAATCGGTCTCGATACGCAGCACGGGCACGGCCTCGGCCTCGAGCTGTCGCTCGACCCCGATCGCCTCCATCTGGTACGGCGTGCAGAACTGCAAGGCGTAGTGGATGATGCCGTCGGCACGCAGGTCGTGCCGCATGACCCGCACATGGTCGAGCCGCTCGGGGTTCGGTGTGTAGATCGCGCAATCGATCTGGAAATAGCGGTCGACAAGCCGGTCGATGAGCTCCTCGACGGTCTCGCCCGTGGCGTCGACGAGGTTGCGGGCGCCGCGCTCCCCGACGCACGACTCCTCGCCCACGATCACGGCGCCGGCCTGTTCGACGAGGGCCGGGACCTTCCAGTTGGGCACCGCCATCGGGCAGCCGGACAGCAGGATGCGCGGCGCGCCCTTCGGCGCCACCCCCTCACCGCTGGCGACCCGCCGCTCCAGCTCGTCGCACATGTCGGTGACCGCCTTGGTGAAGCGCACCGGGTCGTCGTAGAACGCCACCTGGTTGACGAGCAGCGCGTCGAGGCCGGAAATCGGCGCCGGGTCGGCGGCGCGCAGACGGGCGAGTCGCGCCAGGGCGGCGCGCCTGGCGTTGACGGTCGCAATGGCGGCGCGGAGCCGGGCGGGCTCGAGACGGCGGCCGGTGACTTCCTCCAGTTCGCCGGCGAGCTTGAGAAACTCCGCCTTCAACAGCGCCCTGCCCTCGGGCGAGTGGTGCTGCGGCATGTCCATCGCGTGAAAGCGGCCGACCAGGCCCGCAAAGGTTTCGTACGCCTTCTTCTTGCCGTCGCAGGTGGCCTCTCCCACCACGAGGTCGCAGGCGGCGAGGTAGGGGCAGACCTTCTCGAGCGCGAAGCCGAAGAACGACTTGATGAGGGCGCAGGTGGTGCGCGGCAAATACTGCTCGGCGGCGTCGAAGCCGAACTCCGCCCCGGCGCACAGCCCGACCGAGACGCCGTCCAGGGCGAGGATCAGTTCCTCCGGGACGTAGACGCAAAACGAGCCGACCACCTTGCGGCCGGCCGCCCTGGCGTCGACGAGCTCCTTGATCCGGAGGCCGTGCACCTCGCTCATGACGAAGTCGAAATAGGCCATGCCTGCCGGGCGGTCTCGCTGGGCCAGGAACGTCTGCTGATAGAGCTGGCCGAGCGCCCCCAGCAAGGCGTCGTGCTTGGCGAGGTCCAGGCCGAGGTTCGCCCACATCGAGTGATAGTCGCTGTTCGTGCTCACGTGTTCCTCCCGTCCCCGGAAGCAGGTTTCCCTGCCTCCCGAGGTCCGGGGTGCGCTCAGGAGGAGGGTGCGTGGCGAAGCACCGAGGTCGAGAGGAGCCGCCCGGGCCCCTTACCGACGCCTCAGGTTCGCCCTCGAGCGCGACAGGTGACGATGCACTCCATCGTCGGGTGACGTTCCATCGGGTCCTATGTACCCGCCCGCGGTTCCCTCCGTCAAGTGCCCTTCTGCCCGCCAAGTCTGAGGTCTTCCTCCGCCCGGCTCTCCCGGCGCGGGTGGGGCCGAGCGGCTGGGTCGGCCCTTCCGCGCGGGGGGTGGGGAAAGACCTTCGACCTTCGACCGGGTGGGCGGGGGCACCGGGTGTGGTACTTTCCACGGCCGGGGAGGGGGGATGCTGCAGGTCGTTTTCGGTACGGTGCTGCTGGCAAGCGCCGCACAGCCGCCGCAGGTTCGGGAGACGGTGACGGTGACCGCGAGCCGGTTGCCGGCGGAGGCGGCAGCGGCGCGGCGGACGGTCGTGCTGGAGCGGGAGGAGATCGAGCGGCTGCCGGTGGCGAGCGTCCAGGAGCTGATCGCGCTGCTGGCGGGCGCGAGCCTCGCGAGGCGCGGTCCGTTCGGCGCCCAGGCCGACGTCATGCTGCGCGGGGCGACGTTCGAGCAGGTGGCGGTGCTGGTCGATGGGGTGCGGGTCAACGACCCCCAAACTGGGCACTTCCACCTCGACCTCGCAGTGGACCTCGCGGCCGTGGAACGAGTGGAGGTCACGCTCGGCCCGGGCTCGGCGGTGCACGGGCCGGACGCGTTCGGCGGCACGATCGCGATCGTCACCGGCGCGCCCCGGACGCCGAAAGCGAGGCTCGGCGGCGGGCAGCACGGTCTGTGGGAAGGCGGGGCGGCGCTGCCGCTCGGGAGGGGAGCGTGGGCGGCGGCCAGCCGGGTCACGCACGACGGCTACCGCCGGGGCACCGAACTCGACGCCACCCGCGCCACGCTCGGCTGGAGCGGCACCGCCGCCGGCTGGACGCTGCGGACCACCCTCGGTGCCGAGGACAAGGCGTTCGGCGCCTGGGGGTACTACTCCTCGCGCTACCCCGACGAGTGGGAGCAGACCGACACCGCACTGTGGACGTTCGCCGCCTCGCGCCGCCTCGGAAGCACCGGTCTTGCGGTGCGAGCCGGGGCGCGCCAGCACCGCGATCTGTTCGTGCTCGACCGGGCACGGCCGGAGTGGTACCGCAACCGCCACCGCTCGCGTTCGGGCTTGTTCCAGGCGACGCTCGACGGAGAGTCGGGCGGCGTGCGCTGGGTGGTGGGGGTGGAGGGCGAGTTGCAGGGGCTCGTGTCGACGCGCCTCGGCGACCGCCGACGCGAGCGCGTGGCCGTCTTCGCCGAGGGCTCCCGTCGACTGGGACGCGTCCTGGTGAGCGCCCAGGTCCGCGGCGACCGGACCTCGGACTGGGGGTGGGAACCGAGCCCGGGCCTCGGGGCCGAGCTGGACCTGGGGTGCGGGGTGGCGTTGTCCGTACACCGCGGGCGTTCGTTCAGGCAGCCGTCGTTCACCGACCTGCACTACGTCTCGCCGGCCACGGTCGGCAACCCCGAGCTGCAGCCGGAGCGCGCGTGGAGCGACGAGGCGGTGCTGCGCGTGCCGGTGCGCCGCACGCTCGTCGAGTTCTCGGTGTTCCGGCGCGACGCCCGCGACCTTATCGACTACCTGCGCGGCGACGACGGCGTCTTTCGCGCCGCCAACCACGCCCGCGTCGTCACCAGCGGCGGCGAGGCCAGCCTGGCGCTGCCGACGTGGCGGGCGCTCGGCGCCACGCGGGTGTGGGCGAGCTGGCTCGAGTCCCGGCTGGACGTGGACGCCTCGCGCTCGCGCTACGCCCTTGCCCACCCGCGGGCCGAGGCCGGCGCCAGCACTCGCGTCGCACTCCCGGGGGCGGTTTTTGCCGACGTGAGTTGGCGCTGGCGCCGCCCGCGCACCGGCTCCTCGTACTCGCTCCTCGACGCCCGTCTCTCGCGGGACCTCGCTCGCGGCCTGTCGCTGCACGTCGGGGCCAGCAACGTGCTCGGCACCCGCTACGAGGAGCTGGACGGCATCCCGATGCCCGGCCGCTGGGTCACCGCCTCGCTGGCCTGGCGCGCCCGGTAGCCGAAAGCCCGGTCGAGAGGCGGGAGCCGACCGTCTTTGCCGATCACGGCCTCAAGCCCGCGTCGGAGAGCACCCGCGCGTGGTCGAACGCCAGCTCGACACCGCGCAGGTCGGAAAACCACCGCGCCTCGGCGGCGTCATCGGCGCCGCACAGCTCGCCGCCCACGACCCGGCAGATGAACACCGCCGACACGGTGTGCCCGCGCGGGTCGCGGGCCGGGTCCGAGTAGACGCCCAGGAGCTGCACCGGCTCGACCTCGAGACCGGTCTCCTCTCGTGCCTCGCGGCGGCACGCCACCTCCACGGGCTCGCCGACCTCCACGAACCCGCCCGGCAGCGCCCACATCCCGCGGAACGGCTCGCGGCCGCGGCGGATGAGCACGACGCCGCGGGTCGGGTCGAGGATGAGGGCGTCGGCGGTGAGCTTCGGTGTGACGGGAGCCGGCATTCAGACCTCCGGTGGCGCGGCCCGGCAGGCCCGGGCCAGCTTGGCCAGCAGCGACGAGGTGGGCAGGTCGGGGTGGAGCGGATCGGTCCAGCGCTGGTCGGGGACGGGTTCCGAAACCCCTGGCCGCCAGGCGCCCACGAAGGGATGCACGGTGATGGCCCGGTGCGTGATCGAGTGGGAGCACGTGGGCGCGGCGCGCAGCGTGCCTCGGAGGTTCAGCGCGGCGGCGAGCTCCGCCGCGGCGGCGGGCGGGGCTTCGTCCGGGCCGAGCGGGCGCAGCGGCGGCAGCCAGAGCCCGTCGAGCAGCGGGCCGCGCACCTCGCGCACCAGCACGCGCCCGTCCTCTCGCGCGAGCCAGAGCGCCACCCATCGGTGGGGCTCGACGGCGCGCTGGGGTCGGGGCAGGGGATAGCGGTCCTGGTCGCCGCGGCGGGCCGCCTCGCACCCGGGGCGCAGCGGGCAGAGCAGGCAGCGCGGCACGGCCGGAGCGCACAGCGTGGCGCCCAGCTCCATGAGCGCCTCGAACACCTCGGGCGTGGGTGAAGCCGCGTGCAACGCCGCGGCGAGCTTCCGGCCGGCGGCAAGCAGCCCCGCCGAGCCGAGCGGCAGCGCCAACCGGCCGAACCGTGCCGCCACGCGAGCGACGTTGCCGTCCACCGGCGGTTCGGTGCCCCCGAAACAAAACGCCGCCACCGCTGCCGCGGTGTAGTGGCCGATCCCTGGCAGTGCCGCGAGGTCGTCCGCGGTCCGCGGCCAGTCGCCGCGGCGCTGAATGGCCCTTGCCGCGGCGTGCAGCCTCCGGGCGCGTTGGTAGTAGCCGAGCCCTGACCACTGCTCGAGCACCTCGGTCTCGGACGCCGCCGCGAGCGCCGGAAGCGAGGGGAAGCGCTCCATGAAGCGCTCCCAGACCGGCAGCGCGCGGTCGATTTGCGTCTGCTGGGCCATCACCTCGGCCACCAGCACCCGGTAAGGCTGGCGCGGAAACGGCGTGCGCCACGGCATCGCCCGCCGCTCGGCGCGGTGCCAGCCCACGAGCGCGGTCGCGAGGGCAGCGTCCATCCCGCGCAGTGTAGCCTCGCCCGGCCGCCGTTCTGGCCCGTAGCCTGGCCGGGGAGCCGGGCCGGCCCCGCTTGCCGCCTGCAGCCGCAGCGAGTACCGTGAGGCTCATCGTGGGTTTTCCCGGGAGGTTTGGGGATCGCTGCTCTGGGCGAGGCTCCAGGGTGGCTCCAGGAGATAGGGACTGGCCTTGTGCCGGCCATCGGCAAGCGCGGCGGCGGCGGCCGTGTCATCGCCGGAAAGGTGCAGGTGGAGCGCGAGGATCAGCCACCTGTGCTCGTCCTCGGGATCGGCGGCGACCCACTCGCGCAGGGCCGGGGTTGCCGCCGTACGATGCAACACCGAGCCGAGCCAGTCGGCGACCGACTGCCAGCGAGCCAGGAGCGGGCTGCCGCGCAGGGCACGAAGAACCTGGGCGGCCTGGGCCGTCGAATCCTGCCACGCGAACACCACGGCCTGCACCACGCGGTACTCGGCCCCTCCCCGCAGCGCTTCCGCGGCTTGCAGGTGCTCCGGGGCGGCCGCTCCATCGCCCCCGAGCAATGCCAGCTTGGCCTCGACCCGGTGGAGGGACGCCTTCGTGACGTCCTGCGTCACGAGCCCCACGCCAGGTCGAGGCGTCGGCGCGCCGCTGCCCTGTCGCCCTCCTCGATGTCCATCTCGGCGAGCGTCTTGAGGGCGTGCGGGAATCATCCCTCCGCAATCTGGGCCGCGACGACCCTCTCCAGATACTCCCGCCCCTCGGCGCGACGGCCGAGATGCCAGAGGGTGGTTCCCATCGAGCCGAGGCAGGGTGTGTGGGCTGGGCTCGGGGCGAGGCACCGCCTGGCGGCGGAGAGCGCCTCGGCGTGTCGCCCGAGCAGACTCAGACAAAATGCGAGCCCACGGTGCGCTTCCACGCTGTCCGGCCACCGCTGCGAACCGTACGCCAGCGCCTCGGCGCATGGCTCGGGGGCGGTGCTCCTCACCATCGCCAGGCAGCCCTCCAGGGTGGCGCAGGGGGGTGAGGCCGGCGCTCGTTGCTGCGGGCGGGGAGCTACAGGCCGGTGCGGACGCGGGCGCGGTAAAACAATGCCCGGCCGGCGAGTTCGGCGCCGAAGGCGAGCGCGGCGGCGGTGGCGAGGGCGGCGCCGCGAGCCGGTGACTCCAACGCCAGCGCCAGCAACAGCAGGGCGGCGCCGGCCAGCGACGCCACCCACCTGGCCGAGGCGCTCGTGCCTGCGTGGGCGAGGCGCTCGGCGGCGGCGCGGGCCGCGCCCGGACCGCAGGCCAGCGCCCGCTGCCAGCGCGCGAGCAGGAGCGGTCCGGCGGCGAGCGCCACGGCGCCGAGGGCGGCCGCTCCGACGAGCGCGGCGCCGGGCCGGTCGTGCGGCGAGCACAGCCCCACTCCGAGCGCCGTCACGGCGCCGCCGGTGGCCAGCGCCGACTGCGCAAAGAACGCACCGGTGGCCCACGAGTCCCAGGCCGGCACGGTGCGCATTTGATAGGTGCGGGCCATGGCGAGCAGGAGCGGCGCGCCGAGGAGACTAGCGGCCAGCAGGAGCCACCCTCGCCACGCCGTGGGGGCGACCACGGGCGTCGCCGCGGCAACACAAAAGGCACTGGCGGCCAGCACCTCGCGGGAAAGCCAGGAACGGCGCAGGTTGGCGACGGCGCGCCAGGCGCGCAGCGGGCGTTCGAGGTGTAGCAGCGAGACGGCGATCGCGGCGGCGGCCAGGATTGGCACGGCGGCGCCCCATGCAGTGGCGGCAGCGGCAACCTCGTGGCCGGCCCGGCGCGCCACCAGCGCCCAGCTCGCCGCCAGTCCCCAGCTCGCCCCGACCGCCGCTTGCGACAGCACGGTGAACCCGACCAGGGACCAGTCGCTCTTCACTCGCCGACCTCCTCGCGGTTGCGCACACGGCCGCCCTCGGCCCGTGCCCGCCCGGCGTGAGGGTGCGCCCGCAGCCGCAGCGATGGGGTGGTGAGGCCGGGGTCGGGAAGGGGAACCATGTCGGGCGGTCCGAAGCGCGCCGCCAGCTCCTCGCGGTCGCCCACCTCGAGCACGCGCAGCGGGCAGGCGGCGACGCACGCCGGCGCGCGCCCCGCCGCCAGCTCCTCCTCGCAAAGGTTGCACTTGGTCATCACCCCGCGGGCAGGGTCGAGCTGGGGCGCCCCGTACGGGCAGGCCCAGGCGCAGTTGCCGCACCCCAGGCAGCGCGCCGGGTCGTGGGCCACGATGCCGTTGTCCCGCTTGGTGTAGGCGTTCGAGGGGCAGACCTCGAGGCAGATCGGCTCCTCGCAGTGGTTGCAAGACACCGACAGCGAGTACGCCCAGACGTCGTGCCGCCACGCCTCGCCCTCGCGCCGCCAGCTCCCGCCCGAGATCTCGTAAACGCGGCGCCAGAGCACGCCTACCGGCAGGCCGTTGCGGTCCTTGCAGGCGGCCTGGCAGGCCTTGCACCCGGTGCAGGCGGAGGTGTCGACGCCGAAGCCGAGGCGCGTCATTCGAGGACCTTCTCGACCTGGACCATGGCGGTGTGCTGTGCGGAGCCCTTGGCGAGCGGGGTCCAGCGCTCGGAGGTGAGGACGTTGATCGAGCCGCCCCGGTCGCGGCCGCGCTCGTCGGGCAGCCACCACGCGCCTTGAGGCAGGTCCACGACCCCCGGCATGATCCGCTCGGTGAGCCGGCAGCGGGCCAGCACCTCGCCACGCTCGTTGAACACGCGGGCGAGCTGGCCGTCCTCGAGGCCGCGCGCGGCGGCGTCGAGCGGGTTGATGAACAACCGCTGGGGGAAGGCTTCGGCGAGCCAGTCGTTGTTGGCGTGGGAGGAGTGCACGCGCTGCAGGGTGTGGTGGCCGATGAGCTGCAGGGGGTGGCGGCGCGAGGTCTCGGTGAACGGGCTTTCCCACTCCTCGATGTACTTGGGCACGGCCGGGATCTCGTCGGGGCGCCCCAGGTCGAAGAGCGCCTTCGAAAAGATCTCGATCTTGCCCGAGGGCGTGTCGAGCGGGTGCGCCAGGGGGTCGCGGCGGAAGTCCTCGAACGCCACCGCCGGGCGCTCGACCCGCCGCCCCCACACGCCGACGTTGGCCGCGACCAGCTCGTCGAGGGTCGGAAGGTCCGGAAAGCGCGTGCGCCGCCAGACGTCGAGGCACCATTCGACCCAGCCGCGCTCGTCGCGGTCTTCGCTGTACGCCGCCTCGACCCCCAGCCGGCGAGCGAGCCCCCGGGCGATCGCGTAGTCGGACAGGCACTCCCCCGGAGGGTCCACGAGCTTGGGCAGCAGGATGACCTCGTCGCCGTACTTCCAGCCGTCCTGCACCCCCCAGGTCTCCCACTGCGTGCACGCCGGCAGCACGAGGTCGGCGAAGCGCGCCGTCGGGGTCAGGAAGTTGTCCTGCACGACCAGCAGCTCGACGAGCCCCTCGTCGGCCAGGATCGCGGCCGAGCGGTTGACGTTGGCGTGCTGGTTGACGAGGCAGTTGGAGGCCACGGCCCAGATGCCGCGGATCGGAGCGTCGAGCCGCTCGGCGCCCTTGACACCGTCGCTGGCGGTCAGCTCCGGGCCGCGCAGCACCGCTTCCGACCACAGGAACACGGGGATCGAGGCCTTCACGGGGTTGTCGCCGAGCGGAAACACGGTCCAGTGGGCGCCGCCATCGGGGGCCTGCAGCCCGAGCCCCGAGGCCCACCCGCCCGGAATGCCGAAGTTGCCGGTGATCGCCGCCAGCACGCACCCGGCTCGCACGACCTGCTCGCCGTAGGCGCGCCGCTGCATCCCGTACCCCTGGTACAGCACGGCCGGCTTGCTGGTGGCGTACTCGCGGGCGAGGCGGGCGATGACATCGCGCGGTACGGTGGTGATCGGCTCGGCCCACTCCGGCGTCTTGGGCACCCCGTCGCGCCGCCCGAAGAGGTAGTCGACGTAGCTCTCCTCGTCCTCGCACCCGGGCGGCATCTGCGAGGCGTCGAACCCCACGCAGTGGGTGCGCACGAGTTCGGCGTCGTACAGACCCTCGGCGACGATGACGTGGGCCATGGCGGTCATGAGCGCCGCGTCGGTACCGGGGCGGATCGGCACCCACTCGTCGGCCAGCGCTTGGGCGGTGAGGGTGTGCCGCGGGTCGATGCAGATCGTGCGGGTGCCGCGCTCGCGGGCGAGCTTGACGAAGAAGTCAGTGTTGGTGCCGTCGCGCATCTCGGCCGGGTTCCAGCCCCACATCAGGATGAGCTTCGAGTTGAGCCAGTCCTGGCGCTGGTTGCCGGTCACGAGCGTGCCCCAGACCGTCGGGGTGGCGACGTTGATGGCCGCCCACGAGTAGCTGTTCCAGTGGCCGAGGCAGCCGCCCGAAAGGTGCAGCACGCGGCGCGCCGTGGCCGGGCCGTTGACCTGGTTGTAGGCGCCGGTGCCGTAGGGGACGAACAGCGCGCCGGGACCGTGCCGCTCGCGGACCCGGGTGACGCCCGCGGCGAGCAGGTCCCACGCCTCGTCCCACGAGATGCGCTCGAACTGCCCCTCGCCGCGCTTGCCGACCCGCCGGAGCGGGTGGAAGAGCCGGTCGGGGTGGTACTGCCGCCGCAGGTAGGCGCGGCCCCGTACGCAGGCGCGGAGCTGCGGCGCCGCAAGGGCGTCCGGCCGGTCGTCAGCGTCCAGCCGCACCACTCGCCCATCCCGCACGTGGGCGAGCAGCAGGCAGCGCCCGCCGCAGTTGTGGGCCGGACACCCCACCCGCACGACCCGCTCCTCGCCGCCGACCGGGCCTTGCTCGCGGCTGCCGCGCAGCCGCGCCATCAACGAGTCCACGAACCGGGAAACCTGCAACTCTCCGCGCCCCCCGAGCGCGGGCCTACGCTACCACGAGATGCCGAAAGGCGAGCGCGCCCCGGGCAGGCGTGAGACACACGACGGCGCGCGGCCCAGTCGAGGCGATGGCCCGAAGGCGGCAACTCCGGGCTGTGGCTGTCACCTGGTGGCGGGACGCGGGCGGACGTCTACGCGGACCTCGGCCACGGGCCGGCCCGTGGCCGCCTCGACCAGAGTGAGCCGGTGCCAGCCTCGCGCCAGCGGTGCCGTGGTGGCGGAAACCATGCCGCCCTCGCCTGTCGCGGTGGGAATCTCTACGCCGTCGAGGCGGACCGCCACCGAACCCGGGGGGTTCTCGAGGCGGAACCAGAACGCCGAGCTGCCGTCGGGTTGCAGGTTGAAGTCGACCCCTTCCTCCACGCTCTCGGGACCCCAGGCCATGAGCCGTGCCTTGCCGGCACGAGAGTTGGCGGACGTGGGGTCGACGATTTCCATCTCGACGGCAGCGCTGCGCGAACGGGTGAGGGGGTCGGCGATATGGAGCGAGTACCGGCCTGGCGACCGGAGCACGCGGGTCGGGATCGTGGCGGTGAGGATCCCGTCCGGCCGGGCGAAGGTGGTGAGCGGCTCGCCGTCGAGGACGATCCGGGCCCGGGACGAGGCGTTCCGTGACTTCACCCACATGGCGGAGGAACCGTCCGGCTGCGGCAGGTGCTCCTCGCCGACCTGCAGCGAGCGCGGCGCGAAGTCCTCGATCTCCACTCGCGCTGCGGTGTCTGCGACGGTCTCGCCTGTGGCCGCGAGCAGGGCGCGCTGGCGCCAGGAAGTGAGGAGGGGGTCGAGAGCGGCTGTGAACTGCGACCCGAAGACGAGGTCGTGGTGCAGGAGCCACCAGTCGTCTCGCACACTCTGCGGTACCGCAGCCGGCGTCGGTGCGACGGCTTCGAGGTGCTCCGCGAACGCCAGGGGCAGGGGCAGCGGCAGGCCGGCCGCTCGCAGCACGCGGGCGCCGAAGGCGCTGGCGCGGCCGTGCAGCCGCTCTGGAGGGAGGGGTCGGTTGGACCAGATGAACGCCGGAGTCGTGTGCATGTGCTCGTGCTCCTCGGCCGAGGGGGGAGAGTGCCTGAAGCCGGTCTCGCGGTAGACCGCAAAATCGGGACCCAGCAGCGGCAGGTGGTCGCCGAAGACCGCGACCACGACGGGCCGGGGCCACGAGGCAAACCGGTCGACGAGCCGGCCGACCGCCAGGTCGGCATGGGCGAGGGCCGTGGCGTACCCTTCCAGCGCGACCCTCGACGCTCCGGCCAGGCCGCCCGTGACGCGCACCGGCGCGTCGAGCGGGAGCGCACGGTCGTACGGCCCGTGGCTCGCCATGCTGATTGCGAAAACGAAGCACGGGGCCGACGCCTCGCACTCGCTCACCACTTTGTCGACGAGCGCGAGATCGGACACGAAAGCGCCGGCCATCGGACAACGGTCGAAGTCCTGGAGGGTGACGAAGCGCTCGAAGCCGAGCAGAGGAAGCGCCCGGGCGCGGTCCCAGAACCACCCGTGGTTGGTGTGCACGGCGGTCGTCGTGTAGCCCAGGCTCGCGAGGTAGGCGGCAATCGAGGGCAACGGCTGGCGCAGGTAGCGCTGGAACACCACGGTCCCCATCGGGAAGAAGTCGGTGGACAGGCCGGTGAGAACCTCGAACTCGGTTTGCGGCGTGAGGCCCCCGAACACCGGCACGCGCACGTCGCCACCCACCGGCCCGGCCAGCAGGCGGCGCAGGCTGGGCATGGGGTCACGGTCGAAGCTCACCGGCAGCACGGTCGGATCCCACACCGCTTCGGCCAGATACAGCACGATATCTGGCAGCGGGTCGGGCAGCTCCGGCCTGGGAGAGGAGGTGAGGCCGGAGCGGCGGAGCGCGGCATCGACGGACGCCTCGTCGTAGACCTGGGGCGAGGGCGTCGCGAGCGCGAGCTGGAGCAGACAGGCGAGCACGAAACCCTTCTGGACGAAGAAGTCACGTCCGCCCCAGAGCTGGTCACGGAGAGCCGTGTCGACGCGCGAGCCGCGAGGCACGAGCCGGGTCCAGGCCACTGCGGGTGCGAGCACGAGTGCCGCCAGGGTGCCGGCCAGCACGCGCTCCCCAGCGCGGGCGCGTCGAACGGGGTGCCTAATGGCGAGCCAGGCGAGGGCGCCGAGCGCCAGGACAGCGAACCCAAGGGCCGCGAACAAGCCGCTCACGGAGCGTGCCAGCGCCGGCAGGAGCGACACGACCTGCCATGTAGAAGCGAGGTCGGTAAGGTAGAGGGGCCGGTTGATGGCGAGCATCTTGCCGATGTGAAAGAAGATGAATACCGCAATGATGCCATGGGCTAGCACCTGGGCGAGCAGCCAGCGGCCGACGAGGGCGTGGGCGAGGGCGGTGAGGGCCATGACCACTGCGACGTTGAGGAGGAAATAGGGAAGGGAAAGACCGGACCTCCACAGCGGTACGCCGTCGAGGACCGCGAAAATCAGCGACTGGTAGGCGGCGACGGCGACGGCACAGGTTGCAAGCCAGAGCGGCACGAGTCGGCGAGGAGCCAGGCCGGCAGCGGTCCACGCTCGCTGCTGCAAGAGTTTCCGGATCAACGAGCTGCCTCCTTTCCGCCAGCGCCTCGTGACGGCCCGTCGGGGGCGATCCCCACGCTGCAAAAAACGCCGGCGCGCCGGGGTCCGAGGGCGTTGCGATGGGGTGCGCCAACGGCCCCTCCTCAGGTGCCAGGTGGGGGGAGGGCGTCGAGCAGCGCGGCAAGGCGCGCCTCCCAGGTGTGGCCGGCAGCCCAGGCCCGCCGTTGCTCGGCCTCGGCCGTGGGACGACGGGCTGCGCGCTCGAGCGCCTCGAGGAAGGCCTCAAGCCCCTCGACGCGCTCCACGAACGCCTCGGCGCCGGCCGGAGGGACCACGCCAGTGACCACCACCGGCAACCCCATGGCCAGGTACTCGTAGGTCTTGATCGGGTCGGCGCCGGCGGCGAGCGTCTCGGCCTTGAACGGCACGATGGCCACATCCCAGTTGGCGGCAAACGCCGCCAGCGAGGTCTGGGGCTGCTTGCCGAGCTGCACCAGGTTGCCAGGCACCGGCTCCCCTTCCGGTTCGCCACCGTAGCCGACGACGTAGAAGCGCCAGCTCGGCCGGCTGCGTGCCGCAGCGAGCAGGAGCGGCCAGTCGAACCAGGCCCCGGACAGGTAGCCGAAGTAGCCGATCGTCACCTCGCCCCTCTCGAGAGCGATCGGCGACTTCACCTCGGCGATCTCGGGCCGCACACCGTTGGGCACCAGGAGGGGTCGCGGCGCGCCGAGAGCGCCGAGCCGCCGCTCGAGTCCCGGGGTGACGGCGCAGACCAGCGTGGCCCGCGCGAGCAGCTCGCGCTCGGCTCCTTCCTCGTACCAGGTGGCCTGGCCGACGCGGTGAAACTCGGCCCAGTCGTCCACCACGTCGTAGACGGTCGCCCACCCTTGCGCCCGCGCCAGTGCCACGATCTCAACGAAGCTCGGGTGGGGAAACTCCACGAGCACGATTCGCCGCGGGCACCCCGAAAAGCGCCCCAGCACCCCGGCCGGGGCGGCAGTGAAGACGTCCAGCGGCACCTGGAAGATGCCCTGGTCAAGCCGATCCTGAATACACCACTCGTCGGGGGACCAGCGCCAGTACGCAAAGACCACGGCGAAACCCCGCCGCGCCAGCGCCAGGGCGAGCTGCATCGAGCGCTGGCCCTCGCTCTCCACCAGCCTGGTGGTGGAAAGCACGACGGCGACCCCGGCCGCCGATGTGCCCAGCGCCGCCTCGAAGCCTGCCAGCTCCGACCACGGGTCCGGCGGGCCAACCTCGGCTACGACGGAGGGTGCGGCCGGTGGAGGGGCGGCGGGCGGAGGGGTGGTGGGTGGCAGGCTGTCCGTGGCGGGGGGGCAGGTGGCGCCAGGCTCCGGGGCCATGCGCCTGCGCAGCACGAGCCTGTGGGCAGCGCCCAGAAGGCGGCCGGGACCGAAGCGCCCGCTTTCCCCGGCGGTCCAGCGCCAGTACGCTTCGGCGAGCCGCACCACCCGCGAGCCGCGGAGCGCGTCGAGGCGACGCTGCAGCTCGTCGCGCTCGACCTCGAGCGCCCGGATCCGGTCGGCGCGGGAACCCGCGCCAGGCTCGCTGGCCCCGACGGCCTCGGCGGGGAGTTCGCCCCGGCCGACGAGAGCGAGCGCGATCCGGAGGTTGAGAGCCTCCCGGGCGCGCAGCGCGGCGGCAGCAGCCCGCAGTCGGGACCTGCGGTCGGCGGCAGCAGTCAGCGTTTCGTTGATCGCGCGGGCCAGCTCCCCGGCAGCGAGGGAGTCAAGGGGCAGGACGGGGACGGCGCCGTCAAGCTGTGCCGCCAACGCCGGGATCTTGGGGTCGTAGTCGAGGGCGACGGCCGGCGTCCCGGCGGCTGCGGCGAGCACCAGAGCGTGCAGCCGGGTGGCCACGACCGCGTCGGCATCGGCGAGCACGGCGGCGCACTCGGAGGCGCTCAGCCAGGCGGTCACAGCAGCGGCGGCCGGCGCACCTCCGCAGCGGAGCGCCAGCTCCCGGCACAGCGCCTCGTCGCCCTCGGGCCGGTGGTCGAAGGCGACGAAGGCGACAGCGCCGCCGCGATCCAGCACAGTGGCGCGCAGGGCGGCCACAAGTGGCTCGACCCAGGCCCGGTCGCCGTACAGGGCGATGCGCGGGGCCACGATCAGACGCGGCCGCCGCACGAGGTCGAGGCCCGCTGCACCAAGAGCCGAGAGCGCCGCGGAAACCCCGGCCGGCACCGTCGCCAGCGCTGGGTCGGCGGTCACCACGATCGGCGGCTCGTCGACCCCGCAATCGCGGAGCAAGCGGGCCGAGGCGGGGTCTCGCACGGTGATGGCGGCGAGACGGTTGCACACCAGCGCCGTGGCTCGCCGGCTTTCCGGGTGGGAGAGCGGCCCCACACCCTGGGCGTACATCATGCACGGGACACCCTTCAGCGCCGCAAGAAACGGCACTCTCAGGTGAGCCGGCACGCCGCCGCGGGCATCGAGGAGGAGGTCCTCGATCGGCACGTACCAGCGGTCCTGAACAAGTCCGCCGCCGCCCCAGATCACGAGGTCCGAGTTTGCGACAGCGGCTGCGAGCGCCCGCACGTCCCAGATGTCGACGGTCTCCACCGGGCCGTGATAGGCGCGCAGCGCGCCGCGGTCGTACGCCGCGACGGTGGGGTGGAACGCCTCGCCAAGAGCGGTCCCGAGCCCGACCAGCGTCGCGCCGAGGATCGCCTCGTCGCCCAGGTTGCCGGCCCCGAAGTACCCCGCCAGGAGGATGCGAACCGGCGCGCTCACGGCCTGCCCCGCAGTTGGCCAACGCGGCTCATGGTCCGGCAGCGTAGTGAGAGGGTGGAAGACGTGTCAAGGTGCCCGAGCGGCGGCGCGGGCAGGGAAGGAGGACCCCTGACGCGGGGTGTGGAGCCCCCACGGGAGGTCCTCGGCCGACTGGAACGGCGGCGTCGCCTCTCGAATGGCACCGCGAGGTGCCGATGGTCCTCACGCAGCTCGCGCACCCGGAGCTGTCAGAAGCGCACCGACGTCGTCGTCGCAGTGCCAAGGACGCCACTTTCCACACCGGGCTTCGGTGACGCCGGCGCGAACGATTCAGGCCCGGGCGATGCGGCCAGGTGTACCCGGCGGGCGGGGTCAGGAGCCGGGCGGTGGGACGGTGAACCGCTGCGCGGCCCAGTCCTCCCGCTGGTTCCGGTAGCGGTGAGGGACCCAGGGGCGGCCCCACTTTTCCTCGAACCGCTGCTTGTTGGCCGCGAACAGCGCCCTGTAGCGCTCGTCCTCGAGCCGGGCGAACGCGGCGCGGCCTTCGTGGTGAACGAAGACATCGTCGGCGCACACCACTTCGAGGCCGGCCTCGCGCACACGTCGGGCGTAGTCGTCGTCCTCGAACATGCCGACGACGAAACGCTCGTCGAGCGGACCGACGCGCTCGAACGTGGAGCGGGTGAAAGCGAGGCAAAACATCGCAAGCACCGGGATGCGGTACAGCTCGTCGGCGTGCTCGCGCACCCAGCCGGCGGCCCAGGCCGGCATTTCCTCCGTGCTCGTGTAGCCGACCGGGACCTGCGCCTCGTTGCCGGTCCAGTTGGTGGCCGGGCCGATCGCCCCGATCCGGCTGTCGCGGTGAAGGTGGCGGATGAGCCCGGACAGCCACCCGCGCGGCACCACGGTGTCGTTGTTGAGCAGCACCAGGACCTCGCCGCGGGCGAGGGCGAGCCCCTGGTTGTTGGCGGCGGCGAACCCCCTGTTGTCGGGGTTGAGGACGAGCCGCAGTTCGGGATGGCGCGCCGCCATGTCACGCAGGTAGTCGGGGGTGCCGTCAGTGGAGCCGTTGTCCACGACGATGACCTCGAAACGCGGCCACTCGGTGCGGGCGAAGACGCTCTCGAGGCACTTCTGGGTGAGCGCCAGGTTCTGATACGTGACGACGACGATCGAGGCAAGGGGGAACACCGCGGCGACACGTGGCGCGAGCTCGGAGTAACGGCGCTCCCAGGTGCTGTCGCGAGCGAAGGCGCGGCGCCGGTCGACGAGCGCCGGATCGTCCTCGGCCAGCGCCCGGGAGATTTCCGCTTCCATCTCCTCGGGCGTCGAGGCCAGGCGCACGAGCGGCGCCAGAAGCGCCATCTCGGGAATCGGCACCGCCACCACGGGCTTGCCGGCGGCCAGCATCTCGTACGCCTTGACGGGGTTGGTGGCCTCGGTGAGAGGGATGCGCCGGAACGGCACGATCGCCACGTCGAAGCGGTCCAGCCAGTGCGGAAGCGACGCGTACGGCTGCTCGCCGGGGAGCAGCACGTTGGGGAGCCTGGAGAGCCGCGAGGTGTCGGCAGTGAAGGTCGAGCCAACCAGGATGAAGTCCCAGTCCGGCCGCCGCTCGGCGAGGTCGGCCACGAGGTCGGCGTCGAACCAGTCGGCGATGGCGCCGTAGTAGCCGACCACCGGCCGCCCCTCCCGCTGGCGCCGCGGTACCTGTGCGAAGTGCTCGTAGTCGCATGCGTTGCGGATCACGGCCAGGGATCTGGCGCGGCCGGCGACGTGTTGCTCGAGCCACGCCGAGGAGACGACCACGAGGTCGGCGCCCTCCAGCAGCGCGTCCTCCTGCTGCAGCATCTCGGGCCGGTTGGTGGAAAACCCGGCGTGCCAGTCCATGCAGTCGTAGATCACGGGCCAGGCGTGCATTCGCCGCGCGCGCTCGGCCAGCGGCCACCAAAACGGCAGCTCGACGAGCATGGCCGTGGCGCCAAGGCCGAGGTCGACGCGCATGGCGTCGAGGCTCGCGGTCAGGGCGGCCAGCGCCTCGGCGTCCATCGAGTCGGTGTAGACGTTGCGCGCCGGGGCGAGGAGCGAGACCTCCCACACGTTGCGCCGCTTTTCGACCAGCTCGTACGGCGGCCCGCTGGCGCGGAAGCGCTGCGAGACGTAGAAGACGCGGTGACCGGCCTCGGCGAAGCAGGAGGCGAGCTGCTGCGGGCGCTGGAAGCGGAAGTCCCAGTCGATGATCGGCAAGCAGAGAACGTCGAAGGCGTTGTCGCGGTCGACCGGCGCGGCCGGCAGCGCCCGGATCCGGAGGCTGCCATCGGCGCCGGGGGCCGCGCCGGGTGCCGGGCCGGCGCTTTCACCAGATGCGACGGGCGGCGCAGGAGCCGGCGAGCGCGGCTGCTTCGCCAGGCCGAGCCTTTTCATGACCTTCCAGTAGATACTGGCGGTGCGCCAGAGCCTGGAGGTCTGGATCGACGTGAGCTCGCGCAGAAGCCGATCGGTCTCGGCGCGGCTGAAGGCGAGCGACGCTCCGAGATCGCCGGCTTCCCGCTCGAGGCGGGCGATTTCGGCCTGCAGTCCGGCAATTGTCTGGTCGCGCTCCTCGGCCAGCCGGTGCAGCTCGGTGTGCCGCGTCTCGAGCAGCTCGCCGAGCCGCTTCCGGAGTTCCACGACCTGCTGTGCGCGCTCCGCCGCGGTCGCCAGCTCGGCGGCGAGTGCATCGGCCCGCGCCGCCTGCTCGCTCGCTGCGCGCTCCGCGGCCCCGAGCGCGCCGAGCATGCTCCTCACCCGCTGCGTGCGCTCGGCGAGCGCGGCCGCCGCGGCCGCCGGCGAGCCGCGGGAGAGCTGCACGGCGTCGAGCAGCTCGGCGGCGCGCCGGTCCCAGGTGCTGGCACGGGCTCGGGCGAGGAGACGTTCGACGAACCCCGCATCCGCACGCAGCTCGAGCGCGCGCTCGACCTGGCGGCAGAACTCCGCCGCGTCGGAGGCGGGCAGCACCTCGGGCACGCGCAGGCACTCCTCGAGGGGGGTCGTGACGACGGGCTTGCCCGCCGCCATGTACTCGAAGAGCTTGAGCGGCGAGACGGCGTGGGTGGTGTCGGAGAGCACAAAAGGGATTGTCGCGACGTCGAAGTGGCGCAGGTAGGCGGGGAGCCGGTGGTACGGCCGCGGCCCCAGCCAGTGGACGTTGGGGAGTTCGCCGGTGCGGCTTCGCTCGAACGAGTCGTCGAGAGCCGGCCCGATGAGCACGAACTGCCAGTCGGGGCGGGCCTGCGCCACTTCTCGCACCAGGTCATGGTCGACCCAGTGGGCGAGGGCGCCGTAGTAGCCGATGACCACGCCTCGTTTCGCGATCGGCTCGAGGTCGGGCGGCGGCTCGTCCGCGGCCGCGGCCGCCGAGCGAATCAGCTCGTAATCCACGGCGTTGGGCGACAGCACGGCGTCCGGGCGCAGGAGGCGGACCTTGTCCAGCAGCCGCGCCGCCGTCGCCGTGACGACCGTGGCCGTGGCAGCCAGGCGCACGTGGGCGCGCCGCAGCTCGGCGGGGTCGCCGGGCAGCACCTCCAGCTCGTCGATGACCTCGTAGACGAGGCGGACGAGCCCGAGCTTCGCGATGTCGGCCTCGTGGTACGCAAGGGCCAGCACCAGCGGGTCGTCGAGCGCGCGAAACGTCTCGAGCGGGACGTTCGCCACGTAGAGGCGCTCGGCGACGGGATGGAACCCCGGCTCCATCGTGGTGCCGACCGGTGGCTCGCAGAAGAAAACCAGGCACCCCGCCCGCGCCAGCGCCAGCGCCATTTGGTTGGGGCGCTGGAAGACCGGAGTGTGCCAGTAGACCGTCGGCGGCATGACCACGACCTCGCGAGGGGAGGGGTGGCGGGCCAGGATGCGGCCGAGTTCGTGTTCGGGGGCGTGGGGAGGCGCCGGCACCGGGACAAACGGGCGCGCTGCCTCGCGCGCCGACGCCGCACGCCAGGCGCTGGTGCGCTCGAGACGGCCGAGGGCGGCGAGCAGCTCGTCGACGGCCCGGGCCGAGGTGTACCGCCCGGCCTGTCGAAGCCCTCCTTCGATCAGGGCGCGCCGGGTGTCGGGGTCGCCGATGGCGAGTCGGACGTGGTGCGCGGCGCGCTCGATCCACACCGGCGGGTAAAGCAGTCCGGACTCGCCGTGCACCACGAGGTCGCGCAGGCCCACCACGTCGGGCGCCACGACCGGGCAGCCGCAGGCCATCGCCTCGAGGACCACCATCCCGAACGACTCGGCCCAGGAGGTGGAGACCACGCACCCCCCCGACCTCGCCACGGCGCGGTACAGCCCCGGCATGTCGTCGTACGGGACCGCCGGCCACCACCGCATGCAACCTGTCAGCTCGGGCGAGCGCAACGCCTCGCGCAGGGCGGTCTGAGTCTCGTCGGGAGAGCTGCCGCCGCCGATGATCCACCCCTCGACCTCGAGGTCAGCGCGCAGCTGCCGCACGAGGTCGAGAAAGCCCTTCCAGTTCTTCAGCTCGTCGAGGCGCCCCACCCAGGCCACGACCGGGCGGGCGGGACAAGCAGCAGCCGGGCCATCCGGAACGAACGTGGGCTGGAGGGGGTTCGACACCACTTCCACCGGCAGGGGGCGGAGCAGGTGGGCGCGCACCACCTCGGCCTGCGAGGGGGACGGCACGAGAACCCCGGTGAAGCCCGCCACGGCCGCCTCGTCGAGGAGCCACCGCTGCACGTCGGCGTAGGGCGTGTGGAACTCCGCCACGAGCCGGCCGCCGAGGCCGGCCTCCGCGAGCGCGGGCAGCGCCTCGGGAGTGTCGATGACCAGCACCCAGTCGGGCTCGAAAGGTGCGAGGAAGGCGCGGAGCGAGCCGGCGTCCGGGCAGACCCGCGCCGCTTCGGGGAAAGCGGCGAACAGGCCTTCTCCGCCGTGGGCCTCGAGGAACGCGGCCCGCGATTCGACCCCGCGTGCGGTCAGCTCCGCCATGCGAGTGCGGAGTACCGTCTCCACCCCGCCGAGCTGCAGGTAGCGGTAGACGAACGCCAGCCGGGGGGGGCTCACCTGTCGCCCCTTTGCTCGGTCAGCTGCGCCTGTAGTTGCTGGATCAGGCGGTCGCGCTCGCCGACCTTGGCGAACAGCTCGTCCTGGAGGCTGCGGATGAGACGGTCCCGTTCGCCGACCTTGGTGTGGAGCTCGAACTGCAGCTCGCGCACGAGTCGGTCGCGGTCCTCGACCTCTCCCGCCAGTTCGAGATGCCGGGCTTCCAGGCGGGCCGTCACCTCGCGCTCGATCCGCGCCCGCTCGAAGCTGGCGGCGCGGGCCCGCTTGAGGGCGCCCCGCAGCGCCGGCCCCAGCAACGGTGCGAGGAGCGACGGCTCGGGAGCGTCCGCGAAGGGGGCGAGATCGTCGGCCAGCGAGGCGAGCCAACGGGCGGCGAGCGAGGCGAGGTTGGCGGCGGCACCCGGGACGGCGGCGCGCAGCTCGGCTCGCCGCCGCCATGCCCAGGCCAGCCGCCCTGCGAGGTCCGAGGGGGCCTCGGGCGGCAGGCCGAGCCCAGCTACCTCGAGATCGCCGGCCGCAGCGCCCTCGAGCGGTGCCACGGCGAGGGCCGGGGTGCCGCCCACGGCGGCGAGGATCGCACCGTGCCGCTGCAGCGCCACCACGAGCTCGCACCGCCCCAGGACGCCTGCCATCTCGGGCGGCCGGAGCCCCGGCGGCAGCATGCACCCCCGGCCGGCGGGCAGCCGTTCCCGCAGGCGCTCGAGCCACGCCGTGGGGGTTTCGAGCTCGAACGGGGCCAGCACGACCGTCGCGTCGGTGGCGCCAGCGAGGTCGGCGAGCGCGGCGGCGACGTCAGCGTCGCGGGCAGTCGTGTCCGGGATCTCGGGAGGGACGACCGCCAGGAGGGGCTCGGCGCCGGGCGCGAGCCGGGCGGCCGCCAGAATCTCCTCGACCCGTGTCGCTGCGCAGGGGCGAAGAGCGAATGCGAGGTCGGCCGCCGTGTCGACGCGTGCCGGGTCGGCCCCCAGCGCCGAAAGGCGCGCCGCCGAGTCGGGACCCGCCGCGCCGACGCGCGCCGCGCGGGAGGCGAGCGCACCGGCGGCGGCCTGCGCTGCGGGGGTCTCGATGGCCGCGAGCGCGACCGAGGCCAGCACGTACGGCCGCCCGAACGCCCTCGCCAGCAGCACCACGCCGGCGGTGTGGGCAAGACCTCGCGAGCCGTCGGCGAGGACGTGTTCGGGGTCGAAGCCGTCGAGGTCGGTGAGGGCGCGGCCGCAGGCCACGACCACGACCCGGGAGGCGTCGACCGCCGCCGCGATCGGAGCCCACTCGGCACACGGGACGGTCTGCGTTTCGAGCCAGCGCCGGGTCCGCTCCTCGTCGGCGGCGACCACGGTCAACCGGAGGTCCGGCAGCTTCTCGCGCAGGCCCCTGACCAGCGCCTCGATGACGGCCTCGTCCCCGAGGCGGCCGTGGCCGTCGATACCGGCGAGAAGGACGGGCGGAAGACCAGTCATGAAGCGGTGGCTGCGGGCAGGCCCCGGAGCCGGCGGCGCATTCTGCCACGCGGCAGGAGGACCTGCAAACCGTGGCCCGAGCGCCGCCACGCCGGCCCGGCCGCGGTCACCCGGCTTCCGCAGGGGGTGTCGGCCGGGGGCGGACCGCCACCGTGCAGCGGGCGGCGGCTACCAGGTGGCCGGCCTCGTCGGTCAGGTCGACGGCGAAAACCTGGGTCGAGCGCCCGCGGCGGAGGGGCCGGGACGTCGCAACGAGGCGGCCCTCGCGCAGCGGGCGCAGGTGCGTGATGTTGAGGTCCACGCCGAAGATCATCGAGGCCCGCAGGTCGACGGCGGCCGCGGCGGCGAACGAGGCCGCGGTCTCGGCCAGCAGCGCCGAGATCCCGCCGTGGAGGAACCCCTCCGGCTGCTTGTGGCGCCCGTCGAGGGTGACCGCCACCGCCAGACAGTCGGGGCGCCAGTCGACGATGTCGACGCCGAGCGCCTCGAGCGCCGTCCCCCTCAGGTTCTCGAGCACGACTTGCTTGAAGACCTCAGGCTCCATGATCCCTCCCACGCCGAGGATAGCGCCTCGGGCCCCTGCCCGCCCGTCCTGGCGCAGGCGGGGCGGGCCTGCGAGGCCACGGTCCGGTAAAGGCGGTGCCGGTCCGGAGGGGGGGCGGCGGAGAGCGGCGCCTCGGAGCTCAGCCGGCCAGGCCGAGGAGCTGATCGAGCTTCGCGCGCGAGGCTTTCTCGACCTCGGCGTGGAGCGAGTTGCCGTGGGAGTCCATCGTCACCACGACCGGGAAGCCGCTGACGCGGATGACCCAGAGCGCCTCGGGGACGCCGAACTCCTGCAGCATGAACACCTGCTCGACCTCGACCACGGCCCGCGCCAGCACCTGGGCCGTCCCGCCGACGGCGTGCAGGTACACAGCGCCGTGCTCCTGCAGCCCCTTGAGCGTCCTGGCGCCCATCCCGCCCTTGCCGATCACGCCGCGCACGCCGTAGCGGCCGATAACGTCGGCCTGGTACGGCTCCTCGCGCGCCGAGGTCGTGGGCCCGGCGGCCACGAACGAGTAGTGGCCGTCCTCGTGCCGCTTCACGACCGGGCCGCAGTGGTAGATCACCGAGCCGGCCAGCAGCGGCGCCACGTCTTCCTGAAAGCGCTCGAGGAGCCAATGGTGGGCGGAGTCGCGCCCGGTCACGATGCGGCCTTCCAGCTCCAGGAAGTCACCGACCTTCAGCGCTCGAATCGTCTCGACATCACAGGGAAGCGTCAGCTTCGCCATCGTTGTCCTCCTCAGTCCACCCACGTGACGGTGCCGTCCGCGGCGATGCCCGCGCCGGCCCGGCGGTTGGCCCAGCACATGTAGCTCACGCTCACGAAGTAGGACGCCGGCAGCCGGCCGAGATGGCCGATCTTGACGCCCAGCACCGTGGTCTTGCCGCCGAACCCCATGGGGCCGATGTCGAGCTGGTTGGCCTTGGCGAGGATGTCCTGCTCCATGGCGTCGAGCTCGGGGATGGGGTTGCGGTCCGGCAGCGGCCGCAAGAGCTGCCGCTTCGACTCGACGTACCCGGAGCCGCGATCGCCGCCGAAGCAGGCGCCGATGATCCCCGGCGAGCATCCCTTGCCCTGCGCTTTCTGGATGGCGTCGAGAATGCACCGGCGCACGCCCTCGAGGTTGCGGTCGGCCTTCAGCGCCGGGTTGGGCAGCGAGTACTGCATTCCGCAGTTCTCGCACCCGCCGCCCTTGAGGATGAGGCGTACCTCGACCTCGGAGCTGTCCCACTCCTCGCAGTGCACGGTCGGGATGCCAGGCGCCTGGCCGTGGCCGGTGTTCTTCTCGGTGAGCGGATCGACGGCGTTGGGGCGCAGCAGCTGCCGGGCCGTGGCGCGCCGCACCGCCTCCTCGCACGCCGCCGTCAGCATGCGCGTCGACATGCCGATCGGGTGGTGGATCCAGAACAGAGGGGTGCCGGTGTCCTGGCAGATCGGCTGCCAGTTGCCGGCGGCCAGCTCGATGTTGTGGAGGATCGAGTCGAGCGCCTTGCGGGCCAGCGATCCCTCCACCTCGGCGTCGCGGCCGCGCCGCAGCGCCTCCACCACGTCGGGTGGCAGTTGCGTCGAGGCACGGGCGATGACCTCGACCAGCTTCTCGGTCCACTGCTCGGGTGTCAGCATGCCGGGGGTCCCTCCGGCGCACATTGTACCTTTCTTCACTTCCGGTGTAGTCTTCGCGCGGCGGGCGGTTGCCCTCTTTGGGCAGGCGCCCGCGGCTGGCACAGAAGAGTTGTTCGTGGAGACTTTTACGTTGACGTACCTTGCGCCGCGGTCGGCCGGGGCGTACCATCCGGCCGGCATGGGAAAGGGGGAGCGAGGATGAGCGACCAGGAGGGTGCCCGCAAAGGCAAGGGCGGCACCGTGTTCGTGCGCATCGAGGTCTGCAAGGGGTGCTCGTTCTGCATCGACTTCTGCCCGACGCACTGCATCGAGTTCTCGCACGGCTACAACAAGAAGGGGTACCACTACCCGGTGCTGGCGCGGCCTGAGGACTGCACCGGCTGCGACATGTGCGGGCACTACTGCCCGGACTTCGCCATCTACGGCGTGCGGCTGAAGGACCTCGAGGCCCGGCAAAAGGCCGCCGCGCCGGAGCCGCTGATTCCCAGTCAACCCTAGCGGGTGATTCGACGTCGGAGGTTACCTTGCACGCGGATCCCAAAGGAGTGCTGACCGGCGTCCACTTCATCGACGGCGACCACGCCGCCTGTGAAGGGGCGCTCGCGGCCGGTTGCCGCTTCGTGGCCGGCTACCCGATCACCCCCTCCACCGAGGTCGTGGAGCGGTTCGCCGCCCGCATCCCGGAGGTGGGCGGCCTGTTCATCCAGATGGAGGACGAGATCGCCTCGTCGATCGCCATCCTGGGCGCCGCCTGGGCCGGCAAGAAGGTCATGACCGTGACCTCCGGGCCGGGTCTGTCGCTCATGATGGAGCACATCGGGTACGCCGCCATCACCGAGACCCCTTGCGTGTTCGTGGACGTGCAGCGGGGCGGCCCGTCGACCGGCCTGCCGACGCTCCCGGCCCAGGCCGACATGATGCAGGTGCGCTGGGGCTCCCACGGCGACTACATGCCGATCGCGCTGTCGCCCAACTCGCCGCAGGAGTGCTTCGACCTCATGATCAAGGCGTTCAACCTGGCCGAGGCGTACCGGGTGCCGGTGTTCTTCATGATGGACGAGGTGGTCGGGCACATGACCGAGCGGGTCGCCATCCCGCCGGCGTCGGAAATCGAGGTGGTGGAGCGCCGCTTCACCGCCCGCAAACCGGGTGATTACAAGGTCTTCGGCACCAACGGCAGCCTCGTGCCGGAAATGACGAAGGCCGGCGATGGCCACCGCATCCACGTCACGGGGCTCACGCACGACGAACGCGGCTACCCGGCCATGAACCCGGCGGCGCAGGACAAGCTCGTGCGGCGGCTGCTCGACAAGGTCAACGCGAGCGCCGACACGCTCGTGGACGTGCGGATGGACGGAGTCGAGGGCGCCGACGTCGTGGTGGTGTCGTTCGGAATCACCTCGCGCGTCGCCACGGCGGCCATCGAGGCAGCGCGCGCTCAGGGGGTGAAGGTCGGCCACCTGCGGCTGATCATCTGCTGGCCGTTTCCGTCGAAGCTCATCGCCGAGCTGGCGGGCCGGGTCAAGGCGTTCGTCGTGCCCGAAATCAACATGGGCCAGATGGTGCTGGAGGTCGAGCGCGCCGTGGCGGGCCGCACCCGCGTGGTGTCGGTGCCGCATCCCGGCGGCACGGTGCACGAGCCGGCCGTGATCACGAGGGCGATCGTGGAGGCGGTGCGATGAGCAGCGAGTGGACCAACGCCGAGCTGATCGAACGGTACGGAATCGAGAACCCGGTCATGCCGTACCTGCGGCAGGACCGCCTGCCCCACATCTGGTGCCCGGGATGCGGGATCGGCACGACCGTCAACTGCTTCACGCGGGCGCTCACCGAATCGGGGCTGAACCTCGACGAGGTGGCGATCGTGTCCGGCATCGGCTGCAGCGGCCGCGTCGCCGGCTACCTGAACCTCGACTCGTTCCACACCACGCACGGGCGGGCGATCCCGTTCGCCACCGGCCTCAAGCTCGCGAACCCCAAGCTCAAGGTCGTGGTGTACTCGGGGGATGGCGACCTCACGGCGATCGGCGGCAACCACTTCGTCCACGCGGCGCGCCGCAACATGGACCTCATGATCGTGTGCGTGAACAACTTCACCTATGGCATGACGGGCGGCCAGGTGGCCCCGACGACGCCGATCGGCCCGACCCAGACCACGATGCCGTACGGCAACTTCGAGAACCCGTTCAACCTGCCGTTTCTGGCCGACGCCTGCGGCGCGGTGTACGTGGCGCGCTGGACGATCTATCACGTGCGGCAGCTCGCCAAGGCGATGAAGGAAGGGCTCGAGAAGAAGGGGTTCGTGTTCATCGAGGCGATGTCCCCCTGTCCGACGCTGTACTCGCGCCGCAACCGCCTGGGTGACGGCGTCGACCAGGTCAAGTACTACAAGGAACGGTCGATCATCCGCAACGGCGCGGACACCAAGGAGGTCGGCCTCTCGTACCAGGGCGACATCATCGTCGGCAAGTTCGTGGACCGCGAAAGGCCGACGTGGCTGGAGTCGATGAACGAGCACCTCGGCAGGGTGCTCGGCGACAAGTACACGCCGTACGGAGTCTGAGATGGCGAAGACCGAAATTCGCGTGGGCGGCCTCGGCGGGCAGGGCGTGATTCTCTGCGGCCACATCATCGGCAAGGCGGCGTCGATCTACGACAACAAGTACGCCACCCTCATCCAGGCGTTCGGGCCCGAGGCGCGCGGCTCGGCGTGCTCGGCCCAGGTCTCGGTGTCCGACGAGGTGATCGGCTACCCCTACGTCAAGAACCCCGACATCCTCGTGCTCATGTCGCAGGACGCCTATAACCAGTTCATCGGCCAGCTCAAGCCCGGCGGGCTCGTGCTGTACGAGCAGGAACTCGTCACCCTCGACGACCGGATGCCGCCCGGGGCGCGATCGCTCGGCATCCCGGCCACGCGCTTCGCCGAGGAACTCGGCCGCCGGCTCGTCCTCAACATTGTCATGGCGGGGTTCTTCGCCGGCGTGACCGGGCTCGTGTCCGCCGAAGCGGTCGAAAAGGCGGTGCTGAGCTCGGTCCCCAGGGGCACCGAGGACCTCAACATGCGCGCCCTGCGGAAGGGCTACGAGTACGGGCGCGAGCAGGCCGCCACGACGGCGCACTGAGGAGGAGAGCATGCACCTCGAAGGGTTTCCCCAGCACGTCACGCTGCGCGACGGCACCCACGTCGTGATCCGCCCGCTGCGCGCCATCGACGGCGCCGAGCTGCTGGAGTTCTACCGCGCCTTCCCCGAGGAGGAACGGCAGTTCCTGCGCGACGACGTGTCGAGCCCGGAGTGGGTCGAGCGCTTCCTCAAGAAGGTGGACTTTGAGGAAGTCGTCTCGCTCGTCGCCGAGCTCGATGGCGCTGTGGTCGGCGAGACCACTCTGTACCGCACCCGCTACGGCTGGACGCGGCACGTGGGGGAGATCCGTGTCGCCGTGGCCCACGCCCTGCGCCGCAAGGGGCTCGGCACCGCACTTTCCCGCACCCTGGTGAGGCTCGCGACCAACATGGGCATCGAAAAGATGGTCGTGCAGGTGGTCGAAAACCAGGTGGCCGCCCGCCGCACCTTCGAGAAGCTCGGCTTCACCCAGGAGGCCGTGCTGCGCGCCCACGTCAAGGACATTCGCGGCCTCAAGCGCGACCTCATCGTGCTCTCCAACGACGTGTCCCACATCTGGCAGGCCATGGAAGCGATGGTCGCCGACTACTCCCCGATGCACGAGTAGCGGCGCCACCGCCCGCCCGGGCGAATGGTCGAGGAGTTGTGGGCGGCCTTGCTGTGGGGGGGAAGACTTTCGACCGGACGGGTAGGGGGCCTACCACGCTGCGCGGACGATCTCCTGCAGGGCGGGCAGGCGCGAAAGCACGGAGTGCCCGAACACGAGCTGGGCACGGGCGCGCACGAGGTTGTGCTCGGTAGCCGACGGGAAGCGGGAGCTATCCCAGGCGAAGTAGCGTTCCTCGAGAGCGTCGGTGCAGAAGCGCGCCGCCAGCTCGACGGCGATGAGCGCCGTCGCCAGCGGGGTGGCCTCGCGCTCCAGAGTCGTCGGGAGGTCGCCGACGGCGGTTGCGTAGCCCTCGATGGCGGCGCGAAAGTGGTCGATATCGACGGGTTCCGTGGACTCCTCCCCCCGCGGGCTGCACCACGAGCGCAGGGCGTCGCCGATTTCCAGCGGCAGCGCCATGCGGGAAAAGGTATCGAGGTCGATCATGGCCCGGGCCGAGCCGTCGTCCGCGAAAACGAAGTTCGAGATCTTGGGGTCGCCGTGGACGACTCGGAGGGGGAGCTCCGCGGGAAGCGCGAGCTTTTCGGCCGCCGCCAGGATCGCGGCCGCGAGGGGTTCGATTTCGTGAAAGAGTCGGTGGTCGCGGTGCTCGGCGAGAGCGGCCCGCAGTCGGGCGAGGTGCCGGAGTGTGTCATGGACCCCGACCCGGCGGTGGGCGAAGGGGTGCTCGAAATCCCACAGGGCGCGGTGGACCCGCCCGAGGCACGCCCCGGCGGCCGCGCACCGCGCCGGCGACTCGGCAGCGAGGACCACCCGCCCCGGGATGCAGGTCAGCACCCGCCACGGCCGGCCGTCGGGGCCGGGCGTCCACAGCTCGCCGTCCCTCGTGCGCACGAGCCGCGGGGTCGTGAGGCCCCGTGCCGCCAGGTGCGCGGTGACCGCCTCGATGTCGACGTGCACCTCCGGGCCGAACACCGGGTGAAGCCGTTGCAGGATGAACGGCCCCTCGTCCGCCTCCACCCTGAACGTGAGGTTGATGTGCCCGCTGGAAACCCGCTCCAGCCCGCGCACGCGCAACGGGTACGCCGCCAGCGCCTGTGCGACGTCGCGTTCCTCCCTCATCGCCGCTCCGCTCCAGGCGGACCCGCACCGGCGGCTGCGGCGCGCCCCGATCCCTCGGGCGCCTCGAGCGGCAGGTTCGTCACCAGCGCCCGCTCCCGCCCCTCCCACACCACCTCGACGTGCCCGAGCCCGTCAGCCGCCATCTTTCGCCGCCAATTGCGCCCGACCGACAGCCACACCCGCTGCGCCGAGTCCCACCTCGGCCGGAACTCCTCGACGGTCGGGAAGCGCTCGACACGCACGGCCGGGGAGAGGCGCGCGGCGCCGAACGCCAGTTCGCCCACAGCGCCGACGACCCCTACCTGTCGGCCGAGGTAAGGAGCCAGGCTTTCCTGGAAATCGCGATAGGCAAAGACCGGTTCGTCGGCACGAAGGCGCGGATGCAGCGCCTCGGCGACGCCCTTCGAGCTGCGCTCTTCGCCGAGCCGCACCGCGAGCCCCCCGACGGCGAGGTTGACCACCACCGCCGCCGCCGCCGCGAACCAGGCTGCATGGCGCCACCGCGCGCGCCAGCCCGCCAGCGAGCCGGCGATCGCCAGCCCCGCCGCCGCCGCGCCGGCGACCACGAGCCAGAGCGTGCAGCGCCCTCCCAGGCCCAGCCGGTCGATCCTCCCCAGCCCCGCGACGACGAGGATGGCGCCGAGTCCGGCCAGCAGCGCGAGACCGGCACCCCAGACCAGCCGCGCCGAGCGGGACGTGTCGACGTCGGACCATCGGGAAGCCAGGTTCCGACCGGCAAGGACCGCGAGCGGCGGCAGCGCCGGTCCCATGTAAGGGATCAGCTTGGACTGGGAGGCGGAAAAGAACAGGAACACGACCGCGAACCAGAGCGCGAAGAACAGCCCGTCGCTGTGGTCCGCGAGCTGCCTCCAGCGGCGGGCCCCGGGCGCGACGCGCAGCGCGGCAGGGAGCAGCCCCGTCCACGGGAGCATGCCGGCAGCCACGACCGCAATGAAGAACCACCACGGCTCCTGCCGCTCGGCGATCGGCGTCACGTAGCGCAGCACGTGCTCGTGCACGAAGTAAAACCATGCGAAGTCGGGGTTGCGAAGCGACGCCAGCAGGTGCCACGGCGCGGCGAGGGCCAAGAAGAGCGCCGAGCCAGAGACCCACGGCACCCGCCGCAGCAGGCGCCACTGGCGGGTCGCGACCACCCACGCCCCGGTGACCGCGGCCGGGAGCACCACACCGATCAGCCCCTTCGTCATGACGGCGGCGGCCGCCGAGGCGAACGCCCCCCACCAGAGCCACCGCTCCCGCCGACGGTCTGCGGCGCGGCTCGCGAGCCACGCGCCCCCGAGCGTCGCCGTGATGAAAAGCGACACCGCCATGTCGAGCGACCCGAGCCGGCCAAGCCCGATCCACAGCGGCGCCGTGCCCAGGACGAGGACCGCCCCCAGCCCCGCCTCGCGCCCTCCCCACGACCGTGCGAGCCCCCAGGCGATGACGACCCCGAGCAGCGCGAACAGCACGTTCCAGATCCTCACCGCGGTCTCGGTCAGTCCGATCGCCTCGATTGCGGCGGCGGTGAGCCAGTAGTGGAGTGGGGGCTTCTCGAAGTACAGCACGCCGTTCAGGCGCGGTGTCACCCAGTCGCCGCTCTCCACCATGTGCCGAGGGATGTCGAGGTACCGCCCCTCGTCCGGTTCCAGCAGCGGCACGGACGGCAACAGCCAGGCGAGCTGGAGCGCCGCGAGCGCCGCGACGCACGCCAGAGCGACGCGTTCCCGCGTTCTCGCCTCCGAGCTGGCCGTCGTCACGCCGTCGCTCCCACGGCCGATCATCTTAGCGGACCGCCCCGGCGCCGGGGCGGCGAGACGGGTCGCCGGGCCTCGGGGCGAGCCGGTGGACCGGAGAACTCCGCGGCCGGTCCCGGCTGTGGCAGCGGGTTCGAGGTGGTGGCCGGCGCCAAGTCGCCGCGGTGACTCGCAGACCGCGACACGGTCGTCGTTCCGCCCGCGCTGTCGCGACTCCTTGATAGTGTCCCCTGGTGGACTCGATAGGAATGTCCCCTGGTGTTAGTGCCCGTGGGAGGGCAAAGGATCTTGGGGGACGTGGTGGCGATGAGCAAGAGAGAGCGTGC